>Ga0182024_10001216_pt1 | contig 66695 bp, 62 predicted proteins | sample P32metaG_FD_120480 | JGI IMG/M metagenome (GOLD analysis project Ga0182024, IMG submission 120480) | Permafrost microbial communities from Stordalen Mire, Sweden - P3-2 metaG (Illumina Assembly) | ecosystem: Environmental > Terrestrial > Soil > Wetlands > Permafrost | place: Sweden: Stordalen... | reverse complement strand
GAGGACCTCACCCGTCCGAGGATCTATTCGCCTCAGATCGCTTTCGTCACCTTCCCAAGTGCCGTGCCAAAGCTCTCCATCCACCCAGGTGACCCCGGTGACGAAGCGGTTGGACTCGATGGTGCGAAGAATCGCCCCAGTCTCGGGATCGATCTGATGGATCTTGCGGTCCCGATACTGGCCCACCCACAGCGTGCCTTCGGCCCAGGCGAGTCCGGAGTCGCGGCCGCCGCCGGGCGACGGGATCGTAGCAAGCACCCGGCCGGTTTCCGGATCGATCTTCCGGATACGATCCTCGGCGATCTGAAACAGGTACTGGCCGTCGAAAGCCGTTCCAGCGTGCGCGGGGACATCAATCGAGCGGAGCGTCTTGCCGGTGGACGGATCGAGAGCGTTCAGCTTGTCTCCGGAGGCAAACCAGACTTGCCGGCCGTCATAAGTGACGCCATGCACTCTCTCGGCCCCCGGAAAGGGGCCGTATTCGCGAACGATTTCGGCCGCTGATCGATTCATGCTTCCATACTAGTCACTCGGCAGCGGAGCGGGGAGTAACAATGTTGTCGTGAATCCCGGCATGGGCGGAGTCATCCAACGGCGAGCCCGGGCGCGGCCGAATGCCTGCACTTTGCCTGCGGCCGCGAGCGAGTCGAGCGCCCGCTGCACGGTACGCTGGCTGGTACCCAGTGCCAGCGCCAGGGCCGAGCTCGACCAGGATTCACCATCGGTGAGAAAGGCAAGCACCGCCCCATGCTCATCTTCGACGGGCCGTGCGAGTACGACGACCTCCTGTGCACGGCACGGCGCCAGTAGAAACCCGCTCTTGGTCGCACTTACCGTGGCGAGTGGCCGAAGCATTCTGCGCAGCCGCCCGATTTCGACACGCAACCGGGCGCGGTGCGATTCGTCCACGAGTTTCGCTCCGAATGCGCGCGCAAGCAGGACATCCCGCGGAACGTCTCCGGGCCACGCTTCGCCCAGCGCGCGTGCGAGTTCAAACAACACCGGACGGCTGGCGAGCGACACCGCCTTGCCCTCGCCACGCACGACGTAACGGCACGCATCCACGACGAGCGCTTGGAGGCCTGCAGCGCTTCGACATCCTCCAATAGCAGGGTCCGCTCTGCGCCGTTGGCGATCAGCCGCGCGGCAGGCGTGTTCAGCACCAGGGACGCACTTTCCACCTCGGCCGTGAGCGCCGGGATATCGGCCTGGCTCGCAGCGAGCCTGGCGCGGGCGAGCGCGTCGCGCGCTGCCTTGGTTTGGAGGCGCCGCAACGCGATCCCGGCAGCTATCAACTCGTGGACGGCCTGCAACACGGGCGGGAGGTTCGTGGGGTCGAGCTCGGCGAGCATGTGCTCGGCCTCCTCGAGGCGACTGATCAGAAGGAGGCGCCGCACCTCAAGGTACCGCGCGTGCGCGGCGTTGAGCCGGTCGCCATGCGCTTCGAGTGTCGCGCGAGCCGCATCGAGCGACTTCACTGGCCAACTCAGATCGCGCGAGGCGAGCGCGATCTCGGCTTCGGCGACCAGGCACCTGGCGCAAGCTACAGCCTCTCTCGGACTGAAGGCGCGAGCGGCACTTCGCAAGAGAGCCTTGGCCCGAACCAGATCGCCCAGCTGCGCCATCGCAATGCCGCGAAGCGCCAGTGCAGGCGCATCGTCCCGCAACGCGACCCGTTTCAAGGCGCCGAGGGGATCACCCGCCGCCAGCGCCCGTGCTGCGGCCGTGATCAGCGAGTCCATCGAAATCCCGCCACACTTGTCACTCCCAGCATTTCAACATTCAGGGTTAAGTTTATCTCGTGAGCAACAAGCACCAGGTTATATCGAGAACGGAAAGAAACAGCAAGAGCCACAACGACGATGCCGCAAGCATCGAAAAGCCTGGCCCGATCTTTATCGGCAGATGGACGCCGAAGATCCTCTTCTCGCTGAAAGAAAGGCCTTACCGGCACGGGGAGCTGCGCCGCAACGTTGGAAACGTTTCCCAGCGCATGCTTACCAGAACTCTGCGCAATCTGGAATCCACGGGATTGATCAACCGGCGCGCGACCAGATCGAGGGCCAAGGCCTTCGAGTATTCGTTGACCAAGATGGGAAGGACGATCATCGTGCCTCTCCGGAGTATGTGCCGTTGGGCCAAACGATACAGCAAGGATGTGAGCGCCGACGTGCATCTTCCGAAAGCGCCTCGCAACGTTTAGGTACACGTATGTTCTCAATTGCGCGCCAGGTCCGGGGCTGGCAAGCTGAGGTGGTGCCGAGCGCTCAAAAGAGTGAAGATTTTTCGCAAAACACAGCAATAGATCGGAAGAAAGATACAAATTAGAAGTTCAGAGGAGGGACAGATGTGTCCAGTATGCGTCGCAAGCACAGTAGTAATGGTCGCGGGAGCCGGATCCACGGGAGGAATTCTGGCGGTGTGCATCGGCAAGTTCAGAAAATTTTTCAAAGTGAATCGTCTCGGTCTGTTTCAGACAAGAAAGGAGAAATAGGATGGCAACAAGCAAAGAGAGAGACAAGCAACACGGAGGGCATCTCGCGATGAACACACCCTCGATCGTGTCGCAGCAGGAGTGGGAGGCTGCACGTCAGCAGCTCCTCGTGAAGGAGAAAGCCTTGACCCGCTCCCGAGACGCGCTGGCCGCCGAACGCCGGCGGATGCCTTGGCTGGCTGTGGACAAGAAGTACGAGTTCGACGGACCCAAGGGCAAGGTAAGCCTGCTCGATTTGTTCGAGGGCCGCCGGCAGTTGATCGTCTATCGGGCCTTCTTCGAGCCCGGGGTGTTCGGCTGGCCCGAGCACGCCTGCCGCGGCTGCTCCCTGGGCGCCGATCAGGTGGCCCACCTGGCCCATCTGAACGCCCGCGACACCACGCTCGTGTACGCCTCGCGCGCGCCACAGAAGGACATCGAGCGTCTGAAGGCACGAATGGGTTGGAAGATGCCGTGGTACACCATGACCGACAGCTTCGACAAAGACTTCGGCGTGGACGAGTGGCACGGCCACAATGTATTCATCCGCGACGACCACGGCAAGATCTTCCGCACCTACTTCATCAACGCTCGCGGTGACGAGGCGATGGGGACCACCTGGAGCTACCTCGACATCACGCCGCGGGGCCGTCAAGAGAGTTGGGAGGACTCACCAGAGGGTTACCCCCAGACCCCGCCGTACAAGTGGTGGAACTGGCACGACAACTACGACGCCGAGGCCGCACCTAATCCGAAGTGGATCGACATAACAACCGACCCTCAAGAAGCCGCCCGAAAGCGCGAGGCAGAGGCGAAAGCATGACTTAGTAGTCGGCTTTGGAAGTTCGGTAACGTATTCGGCGTTCGTGGCACAGCCTCTTAGGCTGCAGCGTCGAGACTCTCTCGACGCTTCCTGCCGAGCCGAACATGGGACTCGACACGAGTGTCGACTCAGCAGGCTGAGAGCCTGCGCCACGGAAACAGGTTAGGGAGAAAACGATGAAAGACATTATGACAGATGAACTTGAAGCGCCCAAAATAGTCGACCGGAGCACCTTTCAGGCAGAGCTGGACGCATTGCGGGTTCGAGAGAAGGCTCACACAAAGGAAGGCGACGCCATTGCGGCCGCCCGCCGGCGGCTCCCCATGGTTGAGGTGGATGGCGCCACACCGCTCATTGGCGAACGTGGCGCTGTGACACTATTGGACGCGTTTGAGGGACGCCGGACGCTCATCGCCTACTACTTCATGTGGCACACCGGCCACCCTGCGCCAGAGCAGTGCGAGGGGTACACCTGGGTTACATCGCAGGTCCGCGAGCTGTCCTATGTTCATTCTCGCGACGTCACCTACGCCACGTTTTGCCAAGGCCCATACGAAGAGAGCACCCGGTACCGCAATTTCATGGGCTGGGAGATGCCTTGGTACTCGGCCCGGGATTCGCTCGACACCCTCTTGGTTGGACGCCGGGTGGGCAGGATGCACATCGTTAGCTACCTGCGACAAGGATCCAATTCTTCGAGACCTACTGGACGACGAGTCGCGGCGTTGAGGCGATGGATAACAGTTACCGGTTGCTCGACTTGACCGTCTACGGGCGGCAGGAGACGTGGGAGGACTCGCCGGCCGGCTGGCCACAACGGTTTGAAGGCAAGCAAAATTTCCGTACCGATGGACGTCCCACCGCCCAGTGGTCTCGCCTCAAGGCGGGGTATTCGGACGACCTGGGAACCGGCAGACGCTGAAGCGGTCCGTCCACAACAGCGAATGAAATAGCGACAGTTCGTCTCTTTGATTGATCGCTTCGACCTTTGCGCGGACAATGCCGCGGTCCGGTTTGGATCGGGATCCGCATAATCTTGTCGAGGCGTAGTTCGCTCGCGTCATCGAGTTCCAGGCTACAGCGGGCGGCGAAGCCGAGGTCGTTCGCTTCCCTCTGCGTTGAATACACGCTGGTGGTGCCATTCGCGGAACCTTCGTTCTTAACGGCCAATCCGCCATTCTTGGGGATAACGTGAGTGGTATTCGCGCGCATTCCGGAAGCCATTCTCGAAGGTGGCTGAAGAGCCTTCAGGTTTCGATTATCACGCTGATACAATCGGCGTTGATCCATGCGACGTTTTTATTACTCGACATGCTGGCTGGTAGTGACCGGCGCACTGTGGGCGCAACCGTCGCCGAACGCGGTCCGGCCTTTTCAAGCGCAGGCGACCTCTTCGATCAGCACCACCACGGCAGCCGATGGTGCCCAAACGATCGAGGTTCGCAATGTTACCTATGAAGTGAGTGCGGACGTTCCGGGCCGGCCCCGCGGGGAGCGGCTGTTGCTGCGTAAGACGATCCATTCGAAGGAAGTAGTGGGCGATATTGGAGTGGACGCGACGGTCACAGTGGATGCTTGGCGTTTCGGTGACAATCCCGCGCAGAAGCCTCTATACACCCTGACCACTACCGGCACGGACATTCACACTATGGACAACGCGCTGCTGGTGGCTGCGCGCGGAGTGGAAGAGGTGGACTGGTGGTCGGTGTACAAACTGGGATCGGGCCAGCATTTTTTCGATACCTATGTGCCGCTGGTGAGCTTTTCGATTTCTCGCGAAACGGTGCGGACGCGCTACGTGGGGATGGAAGTTCCACCGGACGATACGGCCGATGCACGGCTGAAACAGGCGAACGTGGTCGCGGTAGTTACTTATGCCGCGGAGGATCGCGTGATCCGGGAGGCGTTGCTCACCTGCGATGACCCGCGGCAAGCGCGACTGCTGCGGTCGTTCGCCGACGTGACGCGGACGGTGGCTGTGGAGGAACGGGCAGCGGGCCGTGCGGTTCGGATCGGCTTCCGTCAGAATTATCCGTCGTCGGCGAACCCGGTGGAGGTGGTTATCCCGATTCTCGGGGACGATCTCGATCTGGCGCATGCGCAGGCGCCATCGCGGGTGCATGTGGGCGCCTGGCGGCGGTAGGGGGAAAACCAGACACAGGCCGGGAGGCCTGTGGTACGATGATCGGCCATGACTAGCCATCACCGACGGGCTTTTCTTCGGTTTATTGCCGGCAGCCCTTACGTCGCTGCCTTGGGCGGGATCCGTGCATTCGCGCAGAAACAGGCGCCGGAAATCGCCGACGTCATCGGCGATCCGAAAGAGGCGCTCGATGTTATGGATTTTGAGGAAGCGGCGCGCCGCAAGGTGATGCCGGGACACTGGGCCTACATGGTGAGCGGTACGGACGAGGACTTGACGATTCGCGCCAACCGCGAAGGATACAGGCATGTCCAACTGCGGCCGCGGAGGTTGCGGGATGCCACTAAGGTCGACATGCGAACGGAACTGTTCGGCACCATGTATAACAGTCCCATCTTTACGTGCCCGACAGGAAGCGAGAAATCCATCCATCCGGATGGTGAGATAGCTGTAGCGCGCGCCACCAGGGAGCGCGGAACCATGCAGTTCCTTTCGACCGCAACCTCAACCGGCGTGGAGGACGTGAACAGCGCGCACGGCCGGCCGGTCTGGTACCAGCTTTACGCTCCTACCAAGTGGGAAGTATGCGAAAGAATCGTGCGGCGCGTGGAGGCGGCGGGATGTCCGGTGATCGCGCTTACCGTGGACAACACTACCGGGCGGAACAGTGAAACCTACCTGCGCATGCGGCCGAAGGATCTGCGCGCGTGCGGGACTTGCCATGAAGGCGGCACGGCGCCTTCCGTCAAAGAGCGGAAGATGTATGACGGAATCGACGTGACCGGCGTGGGTTTGCAGAATCCAGCCATGACTTGGGAATTTGTCGACCGGCTGCGCAAAGCGACATCGGTGAAGCTGTTTATCAAAGGCATCGACGGCCGGGAGGATGCGCGCCTTTGCCTGGAGCATGGGATTGACGGCATCCTGGTTTCCAATCACGGCGGTCGATCCACGGAGACGTTGCGCTCCACCATCGAGGCGCTTCCGGAAGTGGTCAACGAGGTGGGCAATCGGATTCCGGTGTTTGTGGATGGAGGGGTTCGCCGGGGAACGGATGTTTTCAAGGCGCTGGCGTTGGGCGCCAAGGCGGTCGGGATCGGGCGCCCGATGCTGTGGGGATTGGGAGCGTTCGGACAGGCGGGAGTCGACCGGGTACTCGAGATTCTGCAAGGCGAGCTGAAACTGGCTATGGGGAATTGCGGTACACAGAACGTAGCCGCCATTGACCGTTCCTATGTGGCGACGCCTGACTGGCGGATTTGACAGGACCCCACCGGCGACGAGATCGCCGGCGTTACCATAAGCCCGGAATCAGGCGATACGGGGTGCGGCGCATGTATTCGGCGTAGCCGGGGAGTCCGTCCCGCAAGACGCGTTCCTCGTTGAGCGCACGAAAGCAGAACGCCAGGGCGGCGACTACGGCGGGAATCGCAGCCCAAAGCGAGCCGAGTGTGAGCGCCCAGGCCAGGCGCTCCAGCATCAATCCGGTATACATCGGGTGCCGCACCACGGAATATACGCCCGAGGTGATGACCGTGTGGCCGCGATCGTCCTGGATTCGCACGATACCTTCCAAAAAGGGATTGATGCAGGAGGCCGCGACAATCGGAACAAGCCCAATACATTGGAGGGCGACTCCGATATAGAACCATTTCCACGAGAGCTGCGACCAACTCCACCGCGCGTCCAGACCCGCGATAATCAGCAACGCGGACGTGGATAAAACAAAGTAGCGGCTAAAGGTTTTGTCGAATGATTCGATGGGCCGGCTGTGCTCCATGCGGGCCCTCAGGAGGCCGGGATTCTTGGCTTGAGTCAGCGCGACGCTTACCGCCAGCGTGAGAATTTGAAGGCCGAACCAGGACCAGCCGCGCACCCAGCGGAGGGTTTCGGCAGCGACGAATGGCAGGAACAGAAATGCCGCTTGCACGAGGGACGATCGGACGACCAGTTTCCACGTGGGCATGCGGCTCCTTAACCCCCCGCTCCCTGACGGTCGCGGTTCGGTAACGACTGGATCGCGGTCGGTAACGAACGGGCAGCGTGTCTTATCGAATGAGCCGCGGGGTCGGTAACGTGACGACGCAGTTACGGAGCCGCGACGAAAGCGAGCGGTCTGCGCCTAAAGCACCGGGGCTGCTTCGGCAACTTCGCGGCTGACACCGGAGAACTTTTCGAAGTTCTTGTTGAACCGGCCGGCCAGATCGTGGGCGGCGCGGTCGTAGGCGGCCTTGTCGGTCCACATGCCGCGAGCGTCCAGTACGTTCGCCGGCACGCCGGGGCACGACTGCGGCACGGCTACCCGAAAAACGGGGTGCGGCGTCATCGGTACGCCGTTCAACTGGCCGGAGAGCGCGGCATTCAGCATGGCACGCGTGTGGGCCAGCTTCATCCGGCTGCCCACGCCATAAGGTCCACCCACCCAGCCCGTATTCACGAGCCAGCAGGTGGCATTGTGCTTGCGCAGCTTCTCACCCAATAGCGACGCATAAGCCGACTCGGGCCGCGGCAAAAACGGTGCGCCGAAACATGAGCTGAAGGTCGCTTGCGGCTCCTTGCCAAGCCCGCGCTCGGTGCCGGCAACCTTGGCGGTGTACCCGCTCAAAAAGTGATACATAGCCTGCGCCGGCGTCAATCTCGATATCGGGGGCAATACGCCGAACGCGTCCGCGGTCAGAAACACGACGTTGCTGGGGTGCCCGCCCACGCTGGGGATCTGCGCGTTGTCGATGAAGTCAAGGGGGTAGGCCGCGCGCGTGTTCTCGGTAATTGCATCGGAGTCGAAATCCAACTGGCGAGTCGCCTGGTCCATCATCACGTTCTCGAGCACCGTGCCGAAGCGCAGCGCGTTCCAGATCTGCGGCTCCTGTTCCTTCGAAAGTCGAATGCACTTGGCATAACATCCGCCCTCGAAATTGAACACGCCGCGGTCGCTCCATCCGTGCTCGTCGTCGCCGATCAGGCGGCGCTGCGGATCGGCAGAGAGGGTCGTTTTGCCCGTGCCCGACAGCCCGAAGAAGAGCGCCACGTCGCCAGACGGACCCTGGTTGGCCGAGCAATGCATGGGGAAAATGCTGAGATCGGGCAGAAGGTAATTCAGGATGGTGAAGGCGGATTTCTTCATCTCGCCCGCATAGCTGGTTCCGCAAATCAACACGGTACGCTTCTTGAAGCTGAGGACGATGCAGGTTTCCGAATTGGTTCCATCCTCGGCAGGATCGGCCTGGAACTCGGGAGCGAACAGGATGGTGAACTGCGGCCGGTGCTCCTCGAGTTCCGCAGGCTCGGGGCGGATGAACAATTGCCGCGCAAACAGGGCATGCCACGCGTATTGCGTGACCACGCGGATGGGCAGGCCATTCTCGGCGTCCGCGCCCACCCGGCAATCCTGTATATACACGTCGTGACCCTGCCAGAAATTCTTCATTTTGGCGTAAATGTTGTCGAACTGGGCCTCCGTAAGGGGCTGGTTCACCGCGCCCCACTGCACCGTCTGGTCAGTGATCTCATCCCGCACCAGGAACTTATCTTTGGGAGAACGGCCCGTGTACTGCCCGGTTCGCACCACAAACGCCCCGTCGGCGGCCAGGTGTCCTTCGCGCCGCGTCACGGCGTGCTCGATCAGCGCCGGAGCCCCTAGATTCCAAAAGATTGCATTGACATTGCGGATTCCGTACTCTTCCAGCACGGCACGGCCGTCCGTCTCTACTGCCTGCTTCTGTCCGATCAACTTTTCGCCCTTAACCTTTCATTTGTAAAGTGCCGTATCGTAAGATAGTTGCATGAGCAGGCTTTGGGGTGCAGGAACTCTTCTTCTCGGCCTGCTCTACCATTCCGCCACAGCCCAGGTTATCGAATTTGAATCGCACGGCTTGAAATACCAAACCCTGACCCGGAGCGGCATCACGGTAATGTTCGCTCCGCTCCCCGTGCACGTTCGAGAGTACGCCATCCTGCAGATAGCGGTCTCCAACGGTTCGGCAGGTCCTTACATCATCAAACCCGAGGACTTCTATTATCTCAGGAATGGAGGCGAAATAATCCAGGCCTCCCCGGCCAACGCCGTGGTCGGCATGCTCATGCAAAAAGGCAGTGGCAGCGACGTGATCAAGCTGGTGAACACGTACGAAAACGCGCTGTACGGAATCCCCAACATGAAGTCGACCAACGGCTACGAGTCGCGGCGCCAGGCCGCCCTGGCTTTCGGCGCTTCCAAGCTGCGCGCGGCGGCTACCGCTTCGGCTGTGGCGCTGGTTCAAACCAAGCTGGCTCCCGGGGAAACTACCGACGGGGCGATCTTTCTGGTGACTGAAGGCAAACCCGTGGGCGCGGGCCATCTGCAGGTCCGCACCAATACGGACCTCTTCGATTTCAATCCGACGCCGGAAGCGGAATCGCGGCCGTAACGTAGCGAGCTGCGACGAGCGCACTGCAAGGTTCGAACTTTTGCGCCCAGGATGGTAGCTGGCACTCAGCAGATGTGTACCGGAAACTCCGGCCATTATGATGCGGCCGGATCCGCGGCCGATGGAAGCGATGATGGGCGTTCCGGGGACGGAATACACAGGGGCTGAGGTGAAAGCTCCACCCTGGAATCGCAGCGCGAGGATCGAAAAATTGCCGGTCGCAATGTAGAACTCGGCCAGGCCAGTCTGTCCGGCCGTCGCCGTAAACTGGGTGGGGAACGTAAATGACGCATGCCCCTCAGCGGGAAGCGTGATACTAGCGGGCGGCGGGAAAACCGTCCCCGAGGCAGTCCGAATCCCCACTGAAATGGATTCGCTGGAGGTTGTGGTATTCGCGATCGCCATGCTGGTGACGGCTCCGCCGGTGTTATCGAAGGGCACCAGGATTCGGCTGCCGGCGGGCGCGGCCGGCGCGGTGCCATCCTGATCGGAGCGGCCGGGGACTCGCTGCGTGAAGATGGCATAGGCAACCACGGTGCCGGCGCTGTCAATCTCGGATAACTGTCCCCAGCCTATGGTTGTGGCCGCGGCGGTTCCAAAAGTGTGCAAGAACAACGTGGTCCCTCCTGGCAGAACCAGGTTCTGCGCTTGCGTAGAAGTCACTTCCACAAGGTTCAGGGGCCAAGCGGCGGTGTTGCCGCCACCGGTTTCCTGGAAAAAAATCAGGCTGGCGATTGCCTGGCTCGATCCGGTATTGGTGATGGCGATGGTGGTCACCCAGGCCCCGCCATCCACAATTTGAGGAATGATCAAGGGTGTCTGGGCTTGCGCAATGGAAAATGCAAACAAGAACGACGCCACCAAGACACACGGGCGGACAGTCTCTTTCTTCATTTGTGATACGTTCTCCTGGTTTGGGATGTGGCTAGCTTACTGTAGCGGGTACCCGTGGATCAACTGAAAAGTGTGTTTGCCGCTCGGCCGCGGAAAGATGGAGGTAGCGGAATCGCGACCCGTGGCGAAGCTGCCTACTGGATCGACACGCCCTGGATCAAAGCGAGACTAGGCGCGAAGAACCCGTAATTGACTTGACCGCCGCCCACCAGGTTCGGGACGAGGGTTTGGGCGGTGCTAGAAACTCCGGTTGAGGTTCCTGGGGTGGAGACGATTGTCCCCACCACCAGTTGGCCAACACTACTGGCGTTGCCTGTTTGCAGGGCTGGTAGCATTGCAAGTGCGTCCGGCGGAATCGTGAACGTGCCTAAACTCGCCGCAACCGTGCAGGAGACCGTCGTACTCTGAGTGGTCGAGGTGGTAAGAATTGCGCCCGTAATACCCATGTTTACCTCGTCGAATCCTGCCCCAGTCCAGTTGACGGTGAGCCCACTGGCGCGGTTGATCGAGGTGAGGGCGTTCCAATTCGTGACCGAAAAGCTGGTGGGGAGCGTCGCCGAAATGCTGAACGGGCCGACTTGACTGCCACCAGTGCTGCTGATGGTATAGGTGCCACCTAACTGGAGTGTTACGCCGGCTGGAGCCGTGTAGTAATAGAATTTACCGGTAGCTTCCTGGAGTACAGATAACGCGAAGCCCTGCGGCAGACCCGGGCCGCTGGCGGTGATCGTACCTGCGTCCAAATAGGCGTCCGCACCGTAGGGAGGTTTCCCGCCGGCAGGGGTTGTAGTACTGAGTACGGTGCACGAGCCGAACTGTTGCTGGTTGGTGAATGGATAATTCCATTCAGCCGGCGTGTAGCTGGCGAACTGTCCGCCGAGTCCGTCGGTGACCGCGCCGGTGGCTGGGTAACTCCCGCTGGTGGTATTGATCTTACCCACGGAGAACCCGGCCATTACGATATTGCCATTCGGGACACCACCGCCGCCGCCGCTGCTGGAGGATGCGATGATGGGCGGCCCGGTAACCGAATACACAGGGGCCGTGGTGAAAGCGCCGGAATTGAATTTCAGCGCCAGTATCGAGAAACTGCCGCTAGGGGCGTAAAACTCAGCCAGACCGCTCTGCCCGGCGGTGGCCGTAAACTGCGTGGGGAACGTAAACGACGCGTGGCCGTTGGCGGGAAGCATAAGGGCAGAGGGTTGGGAAGTGGAAGAGCCAATCCGAATGCCTACGTTAATGGTTTCGCTGGACGCTGTGGCATTCGCCACCGCCATGCTGGTGACGGCTCCGTTCACGTTATCGAAAGGCACGAGAATTCGGCTCACCGCGGCCGCGGCCGGCGCGGTGCCATCCTGATCGGAACGGCCTGGAACACGCTGCGTGAAGATGGCATAAGCCGCAACCGCTCCTGCAGCGTCTAACTCCTGCAGTTGCCCCCAGCCGATGGTCGTGGTGGCCGCGGTGCCGAAAGTGTGCAGGAAAATGGTGCTCGCCGGTTGCAGAACCAAGCCCGCCGCGGATCCCTCCTGGAACGCCAAATTCCAGCTCGACGTATTGCCCCCGCCGGTTTCCTGGAAGAAAGTCAGGCTGACGATTTCCTGGCTCGATCCGGTATTGGTCACCGCGATGGTGGTCAGCCAGGCCCCGCCATCCACGATTTGAGGAATGATGGAGGTCTGGGAGTGTGCGAGGGAACACACAAACGACGACACAGCCGCCAAAAAGCACAGGCGGGCAGTCGTTTTCTCCAACCTCGATACTTTTCTCCTGGTATGGATATGGCTAGCTTACTGTAGCGGGTACCCGTGGATCAAGTTAAAAGTGCGCTTCCAGCGCGTCCGCGAAAAAAAGTGGAGTACTACATCGATGATATGATCGACGCCGATATTGGGATTGGTTAAATCTTCTGTGGGCGCTTCGAACGACCAGTAAATGATCAGGGGCGTGCCCACGATGTTCTCGCGCGGCACGAAACCCCAATACCGGCTGTCCGAGGAATTATCGCGGTTGTCGCCCATGGCAAACAGGAAACCGGGCGGCACCACCACTTCTCCGTTGACCACGTGATGTTCCAGCATGTCCACGGCGCTCGGAGGGAGCAGCGAATTGGGAGGCGACGGGAAATTGTCGCGGTAAGTGTCGGTATATCCCGTCTTGTGCACGACGTACGGCTCGTTCATCGGCTTGCCGTTCAAGATGAGCTGCTTGTTCATCAGGCGAATGTGGTCGCCGGGGACGCCGATGGCGCGCTTCACGTAGTCCTCGCTAATGTCGAGCGGATAGCGGAAGACGATGATGTCGCCGCGGCGCACATCGCGATAAGGCAACAAATGCTGGGAGACCGGGCCGTCGGGCGAATAGGTGAGCTTATCGACCAGCACGTGGTCGCCGATCAGCAGGGAATCCTCCATGGAAGCGCTGGGGATGACGAATGCCTGCACCAGCGTGGTGGTCCCGAACAGCAGCAGCACGATGGTGACGGTCCACTCGGCGATGAATCCGCGGTGTACATCGCGCGTAACTTCGGTGTAACGGCCGTAGAAGCGACGCGCTTGAGTCGGTGCCTGAGTCTCCACACAACACATTGTATCGGAAGTAATGCGTGATCAACCGCCGGGTCTGGTACAATCGCGGCAAGGGGGGTTTGCTTGTCGAAAGCCACTCTAGAATTACCCCGCACCTTGGGCGCGCTTCGCCAGAGTTCCTATTCCGAAGCCAGGCTGGGAAATCGTTCGGTTAAGGATGAGCTCCGCAATAATTTAATCTGCAAAATCCAGCGCGGCGAAACGCTGTTTCCAGGCATTGTGGGTTACGACGATACGGTCGTCCCGCAGATCGTGAACGCCATTCTTTCACGCCACAATTTCATCCTGCTGGGCCTTCGCGGCCAGGCAAAAACCAGGCTGATCCGCATGCTCACCGCCATGCTGGACGAGATGACGCCATTCGTGGAAGGCTGCGAGATCCACGATAGCCCCTACAAGCCGATCTGCCGCCGGTGCCACAACCTGATTGCGGTGCAGGGAGATGAGACACCCATCGCCTGGCTGATGCGCGAGCAGCGCTACGTGGAAAAGCTGGCCACTCCGGATGTCACCATCGCCGACATGATCGGCGATATCGATCCGATCAAAGCCGCGCGGCGGGGCCAGGACATCTCCGACGAGCTGACGGTTCACTACGGCCTGCTGCCGCGAGCCAATCGCGGGATCTTCGCCATCAACGAACTGCCCGACCTGGCCGGCAAAATTCAGGTTGGGCTTTTTAACATCATGCAGGAAGGCGACGTGCAGATTAAGGGCTATCCGGTCCGCCTGCCGCTCGACCTGATGCTGGTGTTTACGGCGAACCCGGAAGACTATACCGCGCGCGGAAAGATCATTACGCCGCTCAAAGACCGTATTGGCAGCGAAATCCGCACGCATTATCCGGCCACGCTCGATCAGGCCATCGCCATTACAGAGCAGGAGGCGTGGATCAACCGCGAATCTCCGGTGGAGACGCGCGCCCCCGATTACATGCGTCAGGTGGTGGAGCAACTGGCTTTCCTGGCCCGGGAAGACAAGCGCGTCGACAAGCGCTCGGGTGTTTCCCAGCGCCTGCCCATCTCCGCGCTCGAGAACGTGGTTTCGAATGCCGAGCGGCGGGCCCTGAGGGTGAAAGAGGAAGTGGCCGTGCCGCGCATTGTCGATCTCTACTGCGCCCTGCCGGCCATCACCGGCAAGCTGGAACTGGAGTATGAGGGCGAGTTGAAGGGCGGCGACACGGTGGCTCGCGAGCTCATCCGCAGCGCGGTGGGTAAGATCTACGATCAATATTTCGAAAACGCGAACATGTCCCAGATCATTCAATGGTTCGATCTGGGGGGCTCGTTGAAGCTGGATGAGAACGTGGATTCGGCCAACATGGTGAAACAGCTCGCCGGAATTCAGGGCCTGATGGAGAAGACCAAGGCTCTGGGCGTTACCGCCAACGATCCGGATCCGGTGCGCGCATCCGCAGCCGAGTTCATTCTCGAGGGCCTGCATGCTCACCGCCGCATCAGCCGCAACGAAGAGCGCGGCTTCGCGGCTGAAGAGAAGCGCCGGGAAACCCGCGAAGAAGGCGGCGGCGGGCGCGGCGAACGCCCCAACTTCCGGCGGCAATACAACTGAGGCCCTCATGAAATGGATCCGGTATTCCAAGTACACCGGTGAAGATCTCGGTATCGGAGCCGAGGATCTGTTGCAGGCACTTTCGGATTTCCTCCTGGAAAGCGGCTTCAGCACGCAGTACATGCCCTTCAGCGAGTGGAACGAACACACGCTGGAGGACCTGAAGAAAGCCATTCAGCAGGCGCTCGAACAGGGCAAACTGTTCAACGACGAAAACCTGCAGGAAATGATGGAGCGGCTCCAGAACATGTCCCCCGAGCAGATGGACAAGCTTCTGGAAAACCTGATTCAGAAGATGGTGGATGAAGGCCAGATCACCATCGAAGAACCCAGCGACCAGCAGGCATCCGCGCCCGGAGTGGGGAGCGGAAAAGATTCCAAGGTGAAGTTCGAAGTCACCGACAAGTCGCTGGACTTTCTCGGTTTCAAGACGTTGAAAGATCTGCTCGGATCGCTCGGTAAGTCCAGCTTCGGCCGGCACGACACGCGCGACCTGGCTACCGGTATTGAAGCGTCGGGTTCCTCGAAGCGCTATGAATTCGGCGACACCCTCAACCTGGATGTGAGCGAGACGCTTTTCTCGGCGATCCGCCGTGAAGGCGCGAAGGTGCCGCTCAACATGGAATACTCTGACCTGCATGTGCACCAGTGCGAGTATCAGAGCTCCTGCGCTACGGTGCTGATGCTCGATTGCAGCCACAGCATGATTCTTTATGGCGAGGATCGCTTCACTCCCGCCAAGAAGGTAGCGCTCGCGCTGGCACACCTCATCCGAACGCAGTACCCGGGCGATAGCTTACGCTGCGTTCTGTTCCACGATACGGCCGAGGAACTGGCTCTGAGCCAACTGGCACGCGTGCAAGTTGGTCCTTATTACACCAACACGCGGGACGGACTGATTCTGGCGCAGCGGCTTCTCAACCAGGAGAAGAAGGACATGCGCCAGATCATCATGATCACCGACGGTAAGCCGAGTTGCCTGACGCTCGAAGACGGCCGCATGTATAAGAATGCTTTCGGCCTCGATCCTTTGGTAATTAGCCGTACATTAGAAGAAGTGAACCGCTGTAAGAAGCAGGGGATACTAATTAATACTTTCATGTTAGCCAGCGATTACGGCCTGGTAAACTTTGTGCAGAAGGTTACGGAAATCTGCCGCGGCAAAGCCTACTTTACTACGCCGTTCACGCTCGGACAGTATCTGTTGATGGACTACATGAACCGCAAAACGCGGACCATTCATTAAGCGCGGACGAGCCGCGTAAAGCATAGCAGTACTCACCCAGGCGCAGGACAAATCGCACAAACTTATAGAGTCTATTCTGTATAGGTTCGGCCTCGGTTAGTGCAAAGACAGGTCTCCCCGAATTTTCCGCAGAGTTGTCTGACATCAAAGGTACCGATACAAAACCGTTTGTAATACAAGCTTTCCTAGTTGTTTGTTAATACTATCCAGTTTACTCTCGATGTCGGCAAGTTCAGACACGATCACGGCTCTGCGCGAATTCGGAAAGTCCGAAGGGGTATAAATATGCGTTTCTCGGTTTCCTCGCTACTTTTTCCAATGCTTGCGATCGCCAGCATCGCCACATGCCGGGCTGATGTGCCTAATTTGTACTTTCAAGGTTTTGAAACAGACACAAGCGGCTGGTATCAGGACTCCGGTGGAGATGGCAACGGCAGCATCACTCGAGTGCCGAGTGGCGGCGGAAGCTTGGGTCTCACCGCGGCGGATGGCAGCTACTACGCGGAGGTGCACAACAATACCAATGCATACCCTTTCCCGGGCTACGGTACCGGCGGCGAGAGCTTTTTCGAAGGCGATGGAACTAACCCGACACCATACCCCGGAACTCCCTATTATCAATCCATCGACGTGTACATCGACCCCAGCACTGCTCCGAATACCCTTGGCCCATCCGTGCCGGCATTCTGGGTCGACATGTTCCCCTCGACGACGATCGCCGGCGGGGACGCAGATGATTGTGGGCAAATAGCCTGTGGAGACGAACACAATTTCCGCTTATCTTACGATGGCTCGACCGTGACTGTTGACGTCGACGGCGGCAGTACGATCGCTACCATCACGACGGCCGGCTGGTACAGGTTCGAGGCAACCTATGCACCGGGCGCCACTCCGAGCAGCGACGTGCAAAACAACATGAACATCTTCGATTCATTGGGGAACCTTGTTGGAACGGAGGCGGTGCAGGGCGACTCCGATGGCGAAAACTTGATTGGCTCCGACTTGGGAGGACCCGGGATGGTATGGCTGCCGGTTTGGGAAAACGGATTCTCAAACGATCTGCTGGGGATCGACGATGTGGAAGCAGGCACTCTGTCTGCGTCTGCCGTTCCTGAGCCCTCCGCGCTGATATTCCTAGCACTGGCTCTTGGCTGCATCGTAGTTTTCCGGGAGAAGTCGCGTAGACAGAGACTCTCGTAGAGGCGCGTGGCATATGCACCGTCGCGAATGGTCCGCCGCAGCTTACGTAAGGAGACGATGGAATGATTAGATTTCTAACTGGTAGTCGCGGGTTAGCGCTGAGTATTGGCGCAATCGCCGTCGGTTTGCTGGCTCCGGCTGGCGCGTTCGCCGACATATTGACCACATATGGCGATATATCGGTGGTAACGCCGGGCCCGGACGGCGAACCTTCCGCCTGGCAAGTGATGTCTGATGCTTCGGGTGACGTTGGCGGGCTCGAACTGCAAATCACGGGAACGCTGACGCCGGACACGCTTGCCGACCTCATGGCAAATTACCAATGGCTCGAGGGGACCTTCGGTGGGGGCGGCGCTCCGCGATTCACCTTGTTCGATGACAGCTTTAACTCGGCTTATGTCTTTTGGGGCGCCAACGGCTACACCGATACCGACCCCAACTCAGGAGCGTGGGGCAGTACCGGCAACTTGGCTGATCCGACGAATACTAATGACGATGTCGAATCGAATGGATTCGGAGGGGACAATAATCCGAATACTTTCGTTACTTGGGCGCAATTTCTCGCAGCGGAGGGAACTACCCCAATCAGCTACATTACGGTGGATCTCGATGGCGCGGCAAGCGTCGGAGGCCCCGACCAACAGATGTTGCTGAATGACTTCACGGTTAATAGCGAGACCTTTGATGCGCCGACGTCAGCAATGCCCGAGCCGTCGAGCTTCGCCGGCGTGGCAATGCTGCTAGCGTTAGGGTTTGTGATGGGCAAAAGAAAACTCAGTCGTACGTAGAAGTACCGCGGCCTGGTGAACGCGGACCATTCACTGACCTCGGACGAATCGGCGTAGAGCATAGCAGTACCCCCCGATCGAAGGGAAAATCGCAGCGGGCGCGCACTATTGTTTCCGTATGGGTTCGGTCTCGGTTAGTGCAAAGACAGGTCTCCCCGGATTTTCCTCAGAGGTTGCTTTCTATCACTGAAATCTAAAGTACCGGTACAATTTCGATCCTGCCGTTAACTTCTTGGTTGTTTGCGCGTGGCATTCAGCTTACGCTCTATTGTCGAAAGTTAAAATACATGGGAGACGATTGAATGTGCAGATTTGTAATTAGTATTCGCGGACCGGCCCTGAGCATCGGTGCTATCGCCTTCGGTCTGTTGTTCGCTGCAAACATTAGAGCGGACGTTGTGACATACGATACAACGCTGGCTTCGCCGGATACTAATCCAGCGAACTCCACGAACAATCTGAGTTGGTACAACGGTTCCGGAAACAACGGAGTTCAGGGCGGCTGGACGGTGGATACCAACAATGGAATCGAAATTGGTCTTCGCGCCAAGTATCGGCAATCGCCGGAGGAGATCGACACGCCAACCGACGATTACTACGTACAGCCCGGCGATCAGAATCCGGGCCATGCGCTTTGGAACTACGAGTTTTCGATCGATCTCGAACCCAACGGAGTCGGTACACTAAATTTAAGCGATATCGTCGCTACCTTGACGGTTACCGACCTCAACACCGCAGCGACCAGCACTGTTAATCTAGCCACGCTCGCAGCTGACGACTCGGGATTCGGAACCGCCAGTGGAACAACGGGCGCGGACAGGATCAACGAATCCCCCGGGACTCTCGCCGCCTTCGAGGCCGGTTGGGGAGCTCAGAATTCGGAAAACCCGGAATTCGCGAATTGGCCGCTAGGGACGTTCAACTCTTCCCTGCCGCAGACCTACCAATTCGTCCTGACCGTTACCGAGGGAAGCACCATTCTTGCGTCCGATACGATGGACGTTACGGTGGCTCCCGAACCCTCGACTTTCCTACCGCTGGGAATTCTTGGGCTCGCGTTCTTTCTATTGCGGCGACGCCGATCGGTGATCTGAGTATCCGTGACGTGTGTGCGTTCCGGGAGGCCGCGTCCCTTCCGGAACAGCACCTGCGGCGAGTCCGCTATTTTGCCCGTTTCGCTACCAGATCCTCGTTCGCTACATCCGCCACTTTGCGCGTGAACTTGATTTCGTCTCCCGACAGTTTGCCTTTATATTCGATCCGCAGCGGCATGCCTTGGAAGTTGAGATTCTCGACGAAAGAGATCTCATCTCCTTTCACGGAGCCTTCCTGAATCTGGGTCTCGCCATTCTGGGATTTGGCTGTGCCCGTGAGTTTGGCGCCGTCGGCTTTGAAAGTGTACGTATAGTTTTGGACGCCCACTTGCGTGTCGAAGGACGCAGTCCAGGTGCCCGTGACATCGGCGCCGAACAGGGCGCCCGTCATCAGAAACACGCATACCGAGGAAAGCAGGAATCGCTGGTGCTTCATCGTGAACCTCCCTCACATCATACCGAACCGATCACCGCGAAACGGCGCGCCGGTGGCGGCGGTACTGGTTCCAGTGCAGAGAGCCTCACCCCAACTCGTTGGATGTCGCTTCCTTGTTTCGGATCGTAGTGGCGGCAGCGTCCCCGAGCGGAAACCGCACCCGGAGAGTTAGCCCAACTTCTACCGCGTTCCGTTGTTGTTGTACTCCAGCAGTTTGGCTACGATTCCGGCGCGCGTACTTACCCCCATCTTAATCATGATGAGACGCAAGAAAGCCTTGACCGTATTCGGGCTGATATTCATGCGCTCGGCCAGTTCCTTGCTGGTAAGTCCGATCGAAATCCCGCGCAGCGCTTCCTGTTCGCGGCTCGTCAGGTGATAGGTCGCAATCACGTCATTCAGGGCGTCGTTATAAGACGAGTCGCGTTCCAGATGAAGCGCCAGTATGGGCAGCGTGAAAGTGCCGATTTGCGATTCGAGCAGATAGGCGCGGCAAGAGTATTCGCGTTTGCCCAATCGGAAATGAGTTTTCACCGAAGAAAGCTCGTTGGGATTGTGGTTGCGAATGGTTTCCAGCACCTCTTGGGGAAGACTGAACGCCGGGTCCGCGTTGCGTTCTTGAGAATCACGCAATATCGCAGCCGCGCCCGCGTCGTAGGCGATGGGTTTTAGCGACAGGTCCAGGAGAATCATACCTGCCTCGGCGGCGGGGGTGACTTCCCGCACGCCGGGGTTTCCGCTGGGCCGGGGATTGCCGTTTTTTAGCCTTACATTCTCCATTGGGTGCATGGATTACCTCACGGTACGTATTGGGAGATGAACGTGCCCCAGTTGGCCAATTGCGTTCGGGGTGCGTTGGGAATGAACTCCGTGGTCATCCAGATCCCGCCGTCGCCGCCGACCGTCGCGGAATTGTAATCGCCCCAGCGGGCGATGCCAGTCTCTGGGAAACCCTCATTGGGATATCCGGTAAAGCCATCCTCCGGCCCGTTGCCGGAAGCAACCACTTGGACGGACGTTCCTGTCGAATAGGTGTTGATCGGTACGAACGCGGCACTGGGATAGTAACTGGGCCCCACCAGCGTCATGGTGATCGCGCCTTGACCTGTCCCATTCACTGCAATCGCCGGACGGAGCAGGTGATTTTTCTGAACTAGCAGATAACCCTGCCGCAGAACCGGAGCGACCAGGCTGTTATTGCGGAAAGTGGGGGACAGAATCACATAGACGCCGCCAACCACGTCATTGCCGAGCTCGTCTTGCGCTTCCGTCGCCCAGGTTGCGTAGATCCGCCCTCCGGAGTAGACGGCCGACAAAACGCGGCAATCTCCGCCATCGAGCTTTGCCAACAGGCCCGGCGGAGTCAACGTCGATCCATATGGTAGCGGGCCTGGCATTTGCGTTGCGACCCCCGGAAAGGTGTAACTGAGAATCGGTGTATTGATCCGGGTCAGCGTCAGGCTCGGGCTTGCGGTCGCCAGGGATGACGTGTTGGCCATCGCCCAGACCGCCATACTGCTGTCTTCCCCCGCCGACGAGTTCGTGCTAACGAAGTACTCCAAACCACCGCTTGCCACGAAATAACTGGCGGTCTGCGGCGTCGTCACGGGTTGGATCGCGAATTCGTAATCTGTTATGTCCGGCAAATAATACACGACCATCGTCGGCGCAGCCGAGTTAGTGGCCAGCGACGCTTTGGAGATGGCGAAAATCTGCGCATCGACGAGACTATTGGAGGCGGCATTGAACTCGTTCGAGCTGATATAGAACCCATACTGATCGGCGCCGATGTCGGGAAAGTCGGGGTAGCAGGGGCACCCGAAATGGGAGCCATTCGTGGTGTTCATCACGTAAACGTTGTAAGTGCCGGTAGCATCGTTGGTCTGGCTGACCGCCATATAAAGGTGGGATGAAGGCAGTTCGTTGCCGTTGATGTCATTGTCCTGGGACCGCTGTATCACGAAAAAGCGGTCGATAGTCTGATCGAAGAACACCCGCATGTCGGTGGGAAAAACCCCGTTGACGCCGGTAGTACGGTTGATGGCCTCCAACGCGCCAAATACCTGATTGGACGAGAGCACGGCCGGGAGCAAGGGTACTCCGTTGTTGGTGTAAACCTGCACCGCGTTATTTACGCCTTCCAGGACCATGTGGTTGCCGACGGCAATGCTGGGGTTGGGCGGCTCCACGCTGAACTGGTTGCCACCATTGGCATTACGTTGATCGTAGTGGGTCAGACCAAGCAACCCGAAAGTATTAGAAGCGCTTATGGCCAAACTCTGCATGGGCACCGAACCCGTCCCCGACGGTGTTTGCGACCCTAAGGGCCCCTGATGCCACCCCATAGGCGGCCGCAGCGCAACGGAATTAGTTTGGGCAGGGGTGGCTGCGCCCAAACTCCGTGCAGGGATTCCCCCCATGGCTTGGGTAGCCTCCGCCACTTGCATGAGATTCACCGTTCCGGAGAGCACCAGTTGGCCGGTTATGTTCTGGCCGCCACCGTACTGGCTCGGCTGTGCCGCTAAGCTCGCCGACAGACCGGCTCCAAATATGACCAAGAGCGCTTTCCTCATGCGTTTCCCTCGTTCCTCGCAGCAGCGCCGCGCTTCATCCGCCGGTAGGCCGCCACAACTGCGGCCGCCAGTAGAACCATCGGTAAGGTCCGGGGTTCCGGTACCGGCCCATCGGCGCCTTCGGCCCCGTCCGGGGCGCTAAAATTCGAAACCGTAAGAATGCCCGGCTCGCCCTGATTGTCCGCGGTCCAGACCTCGAAACCGAACAAATCGCCCGAATTCACGGAGAAGGAGATATCAGTCCCGGATTCTCCATCGGTATCGGCGAGCGGCGTAAAATTGCCATTCAGCAGATATCCCGCGCCGTCAAACCCTGGCGCATCCAAAGAGTTATATATGTAATCGAACTGCACCGTGCCAGCTGCCGGGGCGTTGATAACCAGGTCCGTGGTTCCGGGAACCCCACTGCCATTGTTCCCGCCCTGTATCACCACGGTAAGTCCCCCATCCGGAGTCCAGGCCGACCCATCGGAGTTGGAATTCGACGTGGTGAAATTGCCGATATCGTAGTAACCGATGAAGCTCGCCCTGGCCTGGGGCGCCAAAGCCGAGCTCAGCACCATTGCCCCCCAGAACAACCAGTTGGAGGCTCTTTTGCCTTTAGCACTTCGTGATCCTGGGTTCAAGACTCGCATACTATTTCCGCCGCACCCGATCGCTTTCTCCCGTAACTTCACGGGACGACCAAACGTTAGCGACGCCGCCACGGCTTTGGCCCAGGGCAAACCGATGCGTTCTCGGATCCTTCGCATCCGGTCTATCCCTGGCACTTACGTCGCCTTAGGGATCGCTATCCTTTCATACTTATTAGCGACCATCTGACTGGTCAGCATGGTCCGCTCCGAGAAGCCAGCGAAGCGTCTTGGCGTATCCTGATACATCCAAGAGACTAAGCCGTCACTAGCCGGCCGGCTTACTCCCAGCGCTCGTCTCGATGCGTAACTGGCTGACAACATCGCATCCACATTTCACATTGGAACCTAATAACCGGCTAATCCGCAATGTCGAAACGCCCAACAAGTTTTGGGCCTGTACCGGTACAACTTCCCAGTTTTTTCGAGCTCAAAAACCTTTAGCTATGTAAGGCTTGGGTATGACTTTTCTGAAATCGCATTTTCGCAGTTCGGTGCGATTCAGGGGCCGGACAGAACTTATGACAAACGTCCGTATAATCGCGTCGACTTACATCTGGAGAACGGGGGATCGAGCCACCTACCTCCAAATTCAAGTACCGAATCGGTCGGACTGTACTAGCCATAAAGAACCAGCTACTAATCCAATTTTCGTTTCATCCGCGGCGTTCGCGCTGTGCGATTCACCAAATAGTTTCAGTAGCTTGGAAGAATCCAAATACTACTCTAAGCGGCTACTTCTAATCCTTTTGGCTATGCCAATCGAAGAATTGACCATCTTAGGAAGCGAGTGTTAGTTTCGCAATGGAGCGTTTTGACATGCCCCGGCCCGTGCAACTGTTTCTTGAGATATCGTTGGTCTTAGCGATATCTTCGGCTCAATGTAATTTGGGTCCGTCTCATGCACTTCAAGTGCGTGGTGCGGATAACTTATAGCCGGGAGACTGGATTCGGTCACCCGGATTGGTTGTGACAGTAGTCGATCATAAATAGGACTTAATTGGAGGCGTTTTGATGAAGATCGTTTTGAAGAATTTACTGGCCGCGGGACTGTTCACTTCGACGCTCGGCGTGTGTGCAGCGTCGGAAGCTAACTCATCTCCGGCCATCGACAACGTGGTCGCGGTGATTGACGGCGCGAAGATAACACAGGCCGATCTCGAGCAAAAACATAATTTGTTTCAAGCCCGCAATACATACTACGAAGCAGAACGCAAAGTGCTCGACCAGTTCGTGGATGACTATATCCTGGAGCACGCCGCACGCAAGGAAAATGTCACTGTCGAGGAACTGCTCAAACGTCATACCCAAGGCGCAGAAGGTGTCGACCCGCCGGACGATGCCCTTCGCGTCTATTACGAAGGACTCGATACGACGGAGCCGTTTGACACCGCCAAGGACAAAATCAAGGAGTTTATCCGTCAAAAGCGCATCACCAAAGCCAAGACCGCATACATGGCAGAACTCAAGGCCCAGGCCAAAGTTGAGATTGAGCTCGCGGCGCCGCGCGCTCAGGCTTCTTTGAAAGGTGCTGCTATCCGTGGGCCAAAAGATGCCCCAGTGACCGTGATCGAATTTGCCGACTTCGAATGCCCTTACTGCCAGCAGATCGAACCCAAGCTGATGAGGTTACAGCAGGAATTTCAGGGCAAGCTGGCTTTCGCCTATAAGGATTTCCCCTTGCCGATGCACGCCCATGCGCAGAAGGCTGCCGAAGCCGCCCATTGCGCGTTGGACCAAGGTAAGTTCTGGGAGTTTCACGATCTGTTGTACTCGTCTCACCAATTGGACGTTAGCCAACTGAAACAGAGCGCCCGGACGCTCAAACTCGACGGCGAAGCGTTTGACAAATGCCTTGATTCGGGAGCTTCGGCCGCCGTGGTCAAAGCCAACCTGGATGAGGCTCAGGGCCTGGCGATCTCCGGTACGCCTGGCTTTTTCGTCAATGGACGTTATCTGGAAGGCAATGTTCCCTACGACAGTCTGCGCAGCGTTGTAGCGGAAGAGCTTGCCCGGGTAGCGAAGCCTGCGGAGTCTGCCAAGCGCTAGTAATGGCTTTGACTCAGTGAGTAAGTAAGAACTCCAGGGGCTGACTTTTCCGGGTGCAGACGCGGTTGGGTTAGTCCCTGGTCCTAGTCTAAACGAGTGTTAGGGATGCGATTATGCGGAAACTTCTGACAATAACGCTGTGGGTCGGCTTGGTAGCCGCGAACCTCCCTGCTGGAACAGTGAGCTATGACTTCAGCACCACGCCGATTGCGCCCCCAGCGGATGCGCCGGCGGGCTCAACCGTGCTGCAGGTTACATATCTTTTATCGAATTTTACATTTTTGGCGAACGAGGAACTGGACATTGCGTTCGATCCCACCCTCTACGGTGCGCTGTCGAACGGGCAGGCGCCTTCCGGTTTCTCGTTGAATCTCTTCCAGCCTGATAGCCCGCCCGGCGCTCCTGGAGATTTCAGCGCACTGGCGACGATTAACAATCCGTCGCTTACGGGTTCCTTCAGTGCTGACGTCGTCTTCTATGGCACGGGCCAGCCGGGACCACAGTCCTATTCCATAAATCAATATGATGCGCAGGACAATTTTGTGGATGCGGTCAGCTCGGGTTCTACAACACCAGCCACTAATACTCCGGTTCCGGAACCGAGTAGTTTCTGGCTTGGTGGGATGGGTCTAGTTATTGGCGCCGGCCGGTTGGTCAGTCGATACCGGTCCAGGAGCGCGGTGTAGCAATGTCAGGTTTCGGTCCGGTTCAACGTGGAGCGAGGATCCTTATGCGGCAATTCTATTCGGCGGCCCGGGTCGCCTTTTGGGTTCTATTAGCTGCGGTGCTGGCTAAGTCTGGCATCGCCCAGGAATCGATCACTAACTACGTTATCACTAGCTCCACGCGGCTTACGGTGACGGTGTGGCAGTACACCTACAGCGCCGCCATGCAGAACACGGGCATTGCTCTATCGTCTGCTACAGCTACGCTTACAACTACGGTGCCGAATATCACCGTGGTTCCGGGCAAGAATGTCTTGACTTTCGGCCCAGTCCCTAGCAGCGCCACCGTGCAAGCCAAGAACACCTTTACCATCAATGTGGACCGCACGGTGCCATTCACCCTCGCAGATCTGATATGGACCTTTCAGAATAACCCGCCGGTCGCCAATGCGGGGCCGAACCAGACGGCTACCGTCGGCACCACCGTACATTTGAACGGCAGCGCCTCGACCAACCCCAGCGGCGTAGGCACCCTGACTTACAACTGGATGTTCACCTCGCTGCCGCCCGCCAGCACCACCACACTGGTGAATCCTACCTCGGTGACGCCCACGTTCTTTACGGACGTTGAGGGCACTTATGTAGTCCAATTAACGGTGAGCAATGGCAAGAGCAGCGCCATCGCGACAGTCACTATCAGCGGTGATATCCCACCCGTTGCAAACGCGGGACTTGACCAGAGCGTTGCCCTGGGTACGCAGGTGACTTTAAATGGAAGTCAGTCTTCAGATTCTAATGGCGCTGTGCTCACTTACTCCTGGCAGTTTCTTTCTATTCCCGCGAATAGCGCCGCGGTATTGAGCGGAGCCAATACGGTTAACCCGACCTTCACCGTCGATCAGCCGGGCAATTATGTAGTGCAATTGACTGTCAACGATGGCCTGGAAAACAGCGCTCCGGACAATGTAACCATCTCCCAAACCTCGGCACCAGTTGCCAACGCCGGAACGAACCAGACTAATGTCGGTGTAGGTAACCCCGTTCAACTGAATGGTTCTAAATCAACCGACGCAGATGGGGATCCCCTGACTTACCTCTGGAGCCTGATTACGCTGCCATCCAAGAGTGTGGCGACCCTGAGCAATACCACTATAGTCAACCCGACTTTCATTCCCGACGTGGCGGGCACTTATGTCGCGCAACTAATCGTCTTCGACGGGACTACCCCTAGCATCGCCTCCACCGTCACCATTAACACCGGCACTAACATTCAGGCACCGACTGCCAACGCCGGTCTTCCTCAGAAACTGGTTATCGGCACTCCCGTAACCCTCAACGGCTCGGGCAGTTCCGATCCACAGGGTCTGCCGCTAACATATTCCTGGTCTTTCACGACCCTGCCCACGGGCAGTAAAGCGGTTTTATCCACAATTAACCCCGTGGAGCCCACTTTCGTGCCTGACGTCACCGGCACATATGTCGTCCAACTTATTGTAAACAATGGGACTTTATCGAGTGCCGCGTCCACGGTCACCATCGCCATCGATACCCCGCCCGTAGCCAATCCCGGATCTGCCCAGAACGTTTCGGTGGGGACCAGCGTGGTGCTGAGCGGCAGCGGCTCCTCCGATGCCGATGGCGAAACACTGAACTATTCCTGGTCCTTAACCAGCTGGCCCGGCAGCACGGCCCCCACGCTCTCCGGAGCGAATACCGTAGCGCCGACTTTTACACCCACGGTGGCCGGCATTTACGTAGTGCAATTAATCGTCAGCGATGCCCTCGCCAGCAGTAGCCCGCAGACCGTGCAGATCACCGCGGCGGGCCCGTCAGTCATCACGTTGTCGCCCAATCCGATGACTATCGCCACATCGCTCGGCAACGGCACACTGACCGTGAGTCTGGCCAGCCCGGCAGGATCGAGCGGCCAGGTCGTGAACCTGGTAAGCAGCAACAAGTCCGCCGCCACGGTGCCTGCCACCGCGACCGTCCCCGCCAACGCGAGCTCCGTGAACGTCGCCGTTAGCCCGGTAGCCAATGGCACCACGACCATTACCGCGTCGGCCTCCGGCTTCACCTCCGGCACCGCCACTGTGACTGTGGCTACGGCAACTGCCACCATTACGCTGGCTTCACCGAGCGTCGGAGTGGCCGGCGAGATTACCGGCACGGTGACTTTAAGCATTCCGGCTCCTGCGGCTACCACCGCTGCACCGAACGCGGTCCCGACCGGTAACGTCACGGTTTCGCCCACCTCGGTTCCAGTCGCAGCCGGCAGCACCACCGCGTCCTTCACCATCACCGGCGTGACCCAAGGCACCACTGCGACCATCGGGGTAAACGTCCCGGGTTATAGCAATGTGGGCGCAGTGGTCACCGTCATTAAAGCCCCGCTGATCACGGTACCCAGCACCCTTTCCATACAGGCGGGCCAACCCGCGGTTAACCTGAGCATCAGCTTGCAAACCGCCGCGCCCGCGGGCGGCGTAACGGTGACCCTCGCCAGCGCCGACACCAAGAACGTTACCGTGACCCCGAGTGTGTTCATCGCCGGGGGAGCTACCACCCCGGCTACTATGCCCACCGTAACCGGACTCGTTATGACGAGCCCGATCAGCATCAGCGCGGTAGCCCCGGGATATGCTTCCGGCGTCACCAATGTGACCGTGACCGCGGGACCGCCCGCATCGATCACGGCCGGCGGCACGCCTCAGAGCGTGGCCATCAATACGCCGTTTTCGGCTTTGACTGCTACCGTGACGGATTCCCTCGGAGACCCGGTGAGCGGCGCCATCGTAACGTTCACCGCGCCGGCTACCGCAGGTGCACCCGGAGTTACGGTTGCCACCACCCCGGCCACCACCAACACCTCCGGTGTAGCCACCGTTACTCTGACGTCCAACGCAACCGTCGGCGGGCCGTATACCGTGACCGCCAAAACCAACGGCGTGAGCGCCAACTATTCGCTGACCAACCTGTCCGGACCGCCCAAGACGATTGCCCTCGCCGCCACCAACAGCGGCAGCGGCCAGAGCGCGTCGATCCTGACGGCGTTCACGAATCCGCTGAAAGCGGTTGTGACCGACGCCGGCGGCAACCCGCTAGCCAATGTGCAGGTGACATTCTCGGCTCCGACTGGAACCACTCCCAGCGGCACTTTTGCCGGCGGCTTGACCACTGCCCCGGCCACCACCGACTCCACCGGTACGGCTACTTCGCCGATTTTCACCGCCAACGGGTCCATTTCGCCCTCGGGATCGACATATAACGTGACGGTGACCGTCAGCAGCAATACCAGCCTGTCGGCTAAATTCAGCCTGACCAACCTGGCGGGTCCGCCGACCCAGATCGCCGCCACCGCCGGCTCCGGCCAGAGCGCTGTCATCGGCGCGGGCTTTACCACTCAGTTGCAGGCCACCGTGAAGGATGCGGGCGGCAACCTGGCAAGCGGCGTGCCCGTTACGTTCACCGCCTCTACCGGCAACGTCCCCAGCGCCACCTTCACCGGTGGAGTGTCCACTATAACCGTCAACACCACCAGCTCGGGCGTGGCGCCCGTGTCCATCACCGCCAACAATGTGGTCGGAACCTATACGGTAACGGCCACCTTCCCCGGCAACGCCGGTCAGCCGGTCAGTTTCTCCCTGACCAATAATCCGGGAGCGCCGGCTTCGATCACGGCCACTGCCGGCGCCACCCAGAGCGCCCAGATCAATACGGCCTTTGCGACGAACTTGCAGGCCACCGTGAAAGACGCCGGGGGCAACCTGGTAACCTCGGGAACGGTCTTGTTTACCATTACCGCGGCCACCGGCGGCGCGAGCGGAAAATTCGGCACCGCGACGACGTACAGTGCGCCTATCACCAACGGCGTGGCTACCGCGTCGACGCTGACCGCCAACCTCACGGTGGGTGGACCCTTTACCGTGACGGCTACCGTCAGCGGCGTGGCCACTGGCGCCACCTTCTCCCTGACCAATACGCCGGGAGCCCCGAGCACCATCGCGACCAGCACGGGAACTCCGCAGAATGTGCAGGGCGGCCTTTCACCGGTGACGGCGCTTAGTGTAGTGGTTAAAGACGTTGGCGGCAACGTGTTGCCCAACCAGACAGTTACGTTTAGCGCACCGATCACCGGAGCCAGCGGGACGTTTGGCGGTCAGCCCACGACGACGGCCATCACTAATAGCAGCGGCATCGCGACCGCGCCGCCACTGATCGCTAACTATACGTTGGGAGCTTACACGGTTACGGCCACCATCAACAGCCTGACCGCCAGCTTCTCCTTGACGAATATCGCCGGAGTGCCGGCCACCATCACGGCCAGCCCAACTACCGCGGGCGTGTCCATCAATACGGCGTTCCCGTCGCTGAGCGCGACCGTTAGGGACGCCGGCGGCAACCTGGTCGCCAACACCCCAGTCACCCCAGTCACCTTCACGGTTACCCCCGCCAGCAATGGCGCCAGCGTTACTACTGCAACATCGACGGTCAACACCACCAACGGCGTGGCATCGGTGAACTTGACGGCTAATGGAACCAAAGGCGGGCCGTACACATTGACGGCCACCACCCCCGGGGCAACGTCGGCAACTTTCTCGCTGACCAATAATCCGGGACCGGCGACTTCGATCACCGCAGTCGCAGGCACCAATAACCAAGCCACGCAGAACAGCACGGCATTCCCGACCCAACTGGCTGTGACGGTGACGGATGCGGCTGCCGACCTGCTGAGCGGAGTCCCGGTTACGTTTACTATCGTGGCGGGCGCCGGTGGGCAGAGCGGGACCTTTGCCCCTAGCGTAACCACGTCGATCCAGAACACCAACGCGAGTGGTGTGGCGACTGCGCCCATCCTCACGGCCAATGGAAAGCTGGGAGTATTCACGGTCACGGCGACCACTCCGGGCGCCAGTGGCACCATATCGCTGAGCCCGGTCTTCTCGCTCACCAACCAGTCCGGACCGCCGGCTACGGCCTCTTCGCTTGTGGGATCCGGGCAGAGCCAGACGGTTAACGTCGCCTTTACTACCGCGCTGTCGGCGACCTTGAAGGATGCGGGCGGCAACCTGGCGGTGGGATATCCCGTGACGTTCACGATCGGGACCACCAATGGCGCCACCGGAGCCTTCAGTACGGGAGCCGTCGCGCACTTTACCAGCATCACCGGCGGCATCGTAAACGCTCCGGCGATCACCGCCGGTACAGTAGCTGGAACCTATACGGTGACGATGACGGTCGACGCCAATCCTAGCGTCTCGGCCACCTATACCTTGACCAATAATCCGGGATCGGCGTCCAAGATCACGCCAACGGCCGGAACGCCGCAAAACGTGACTGTGGGCGGCGGGTTAGGGACGCCCCTAACGGCTACCGTGACCGACCAGTACGGCAACAACGTCCTCAACGGAACCACCGTGACCTTCACGGTTTCTACCGCGAGTGGAGCGGCCAGCGGTAAATGGGGCAGCGTCACCGCGGTATCGGCTCCGACCACCAGCGGCGTCGTAACCGCGCCATCAACAACGCCGTTCGCTGCCAACACCGTGACGGGAGCCTATACCGTGACGGCGAGCGTTAGCGGCGCAACGTCGGGCGTTTTCAACCTGACCAATATAGCTGGCCCGGCGGCCACGATTACGGCCACCGCCGCCAGTATCACGCAGAGCCAGAACGCGGGCTTGGCGTTCGGTGTTCCGCTGGCGGCAGTTGTCAAGGATGCGTACGGTAACCTGGTGACCGGCCAGCCCGTGGTCTTCACCGCTCCGACCGGCACCAGCGTCCCCAGCGGCACCTTCACCGGTGGCGTGACCACCATCACGGTAAACACCGATGGGACCGGCACGGCCCAGGCACCCTTTACGGCCAATGGCTTTGCATCGGTCACCGCTTATTCGGTCACGGCCACCATTAACGGTCACACGGCTACCTTTACCCTGACCAACAAACCGGGACTGGCAGCGAATATTACGGCAGTTACCGGAACCACGCCGCAGACCGGCCAACTGACGCAACCATTCCCGACTCTGCTGGCAGTGAATGTAACGGACGTGAATAACAACCCCGTGAGCGGCGCCGTCGTGACATTCACCGTGGTCGCTGCTAATGGAGCCACCGGTGCTTTTTCCGGCTCGGCCACGGCCACGGCAACCACCACCGCCGCGGGCCTGGCGACGGCGCCGTTTGCCCTCACCGCCACCGCTGGTCTGGGTACCTTTACCGTGACGGCGACCACTCCGGGCGCCTCTGGCACCCTGGCGATGACCCCGCCTTTCTCGCTGACCAACGTCGGCGGACCGCCGGCCAAGATCACGGCTGTCAGCGGCGGTGGGCAGAACGCCCATATCCTGACGGCATTCACCAGCCCGCTGGTGGTAAGCGCGACCGACACGTTCGGTAACCCGGCTACCGGCAGCATCACCTTCACGGCTCCCACGGGCGGCGCCAGCTTTACATTTCCCAACACAACCAACACGACCACCAAGCCCCTCATCGGGGGCGTGGCGACGTCCGCGGTTATGACGGCCAATAAGACCGCTAACACGTCGACGACTACCAACGGCGTCACCACCTGGGCGACCTACAACGTGACCGCGACCTCCGGCACCGTGTCGCTTGCGACGCCCTTCACGTTGACTAACACGCCGGGAGCGCCGGCCAACATCGTCGCAACTGCGGGAACTCCGCAGAGCGCGGCAGCCGGCGAACCGTTTGCGACCCCGCTTACCGTCACTGTAACGGATGCGGGCGGCAACTTAATCGGCGGAGCGAACGTGACTTTCTCGGCTCCGACCAGTGGCTATAGCGGGTACTTCGGAGCTCCGCAGACGTTGACCGTCACGACCAATTCCGCGGGCGTAGCAACGGCGCCGTTCGTGGCCAATCTGCTGACAGGCGGCCCGTATACTGTGACGGCGACCGTGCCGAACGTTACGCCGGCCAGCTTCAGCCTTACCAATACGGCCTGCTCGAGTTGCAAGGCCCTCACGGTCGGCGCCGCCTCGGTCGGTCAATTCTTGCAGACAACCACGAATGTGGCTCTCCCGGCGCTCGCCAGTGGCACCGTGCAAATAACCATCACCAGCAGCGACCCGACCAAAGTGCTGATCGCGGGAGCTTCCAATCAAACCGGGACGGCTTCGCTCACGATTCCGTTCACCCAAGGCTCACTGACGGAAGGCATCACCATACAGGGCGTCAGCAACGGCAGCAGCGGTACGGCGTACCTGATTGCCAGCGCGCCCGGATACGTCTTCGGCGAGGCCACCGTAACTCTAACGCCTTCCGGCTTTGTGCTGGTGACCAACGCCAACAACACCACCCAGTTGGGCGGCAATGTCGTTACCAACAGTGGCGACGCAACGAATATGGCGCTCTTTGCCTACCAGCTCGATTCCTCATTGAATCCCCTTGGCCCTCAGGCACTAGCCGGCGGGGTCACGGCCAACGTGACGATACAAAACACGAACACGAGCGTGGGAACCATTACGCCAGCTTCGCCCATAACGATTACGGGCCCGAGCGACCCGAACAACGGAACACCGGTTACGTTCAATGCCGACCCGAGCAACACGGGCACCACGACCCTGACGGTAGCTGCTTCGGGCTTCAGCACGCCGGCTACAGGCACGAGCATGGTCGTGACCGTTAACAGTTCCCAGCTATCGTACGTGCAAGGAGCCGCTACGATTGGACAGAGCCTGGAAACCTCGGGCGCAGTCCTGCTCAGCGGTATGCCGGGGGTCAATGTGCCCGTCACGATCGTGAGCAGCAATCCGAGCCAGTTACTGGTTTCGACGTCACCGACGGCGGCCGGTACCATCTGCACGGTGAGCACCACCCAGAACCCATGCGTTGTGGGTCAGAATGCGATCACGGTAACGATCGGCGCCAATTTCAAGCAGTCACCCACGTTCTACCTCCAGAACGTGTCAACATCCGCGACCGGCACCGCAACTATTACAATTACGGCGCCTGGCTATCAGACCCTCACTAAGACGGTGACCCTGGCAGCCTCCGCCATCATCATCTACCCGCCGTTTGGGGAAGGAGCCCCCCTTCAAACGACCAGTCTGTCGGCGCCTTCGCTGATCACGATCGAAACCGACGTCCTGGATGCGTCGAATACCCCTCAGGGCGCGCAGATGGTTGCCGGCGGCCTGACGGTGACGGCGAATGTCACCATAGTCAACTCGACCATCGGTACGATAACGGGTTCTCCGGCTACCCTTACAGGGGGCCAGAGTCAATTGGGAGCCGAGAGTGGCCTTCCCACGGCAGCATTCCAACCCAACACCAGCAACAGCACTGGTGGCAGCACCACGATTAATGTGGCCGAGCCGACAGGATTCTCCACTCCTTCGGAGTACCAGTCCATCAGCGTGGTGGTCAACGAGGCCAAAATATCGCTTTCCGGGGCAACCACCATCGGCAAGGGTCTTCAGGGCTCGGAATCCGTCATCCTGGGCGCACCGGCCCCGGCCGGCGGTCTGCAAGTGACGATCAGCAGCGCCAACAACTCTTTGTTGACAGTGGCCGCCAACCCGGGCGATACGGGGACGCCCTCGGTGGTCATCAACCTGCCGGCCGGCGCGACCAACGTCCCCTTCTACCTGCAAGGGCACGGCACTTCGGGGACGGTGAGTTATACCGTCAGCGCTCCGGGATTCGTCTCGAAATCTGGTAGCGTTGCGCTTGCGAATTCGGGCGTTATTGTTGCCGGACCGCTCAGCGTGGGCAATCCTGCCCAAGAAAGTGTTTCGGCAGGGCCCGATAGCACCTGGGCCGTCTATACGGTCTATCTGGACTCCAGCGATAATTACCTTGGGCTCGAACCGCCGGCCACGGGAACGACGGTGACCGCGAATGTCGCCTCCACCCAACCGACTTACGGAACGGTACCGGCGACAACCCTGACCGTGAGCCCGACCATAGGCGCGTCTCTCAGCTACCCGAGTGCCGCAAATCTGACCACGGGAGTGCTCACGGTGACCAACGCGCCGTTCCAAGAGGGGCAGCAGGTCGCGATATCATGCTCCGGAACCTGCCCGACAGAGTTGACCGGGCCGCTGTACGTGGTTGTTCAGGACGCCAACGACTTCTGCCTGGCATCCACGACAGCCAACGCCACTGCCGGAACGTGCATTACCGGGCTCGACACGGAGTCATCCGAGACCATCACCGTTACTGGAGCCGGCCAAGGCTTTGTCAATTTCACGTTCACGCCGGTTAAGACCGGGAACACGAACGTGACAGTGACCTCGAGCTTCGGGGTGGCCAACAACCAGACGGGCGAGTACTTCAACTCGATCCCCGTGCAGGTGATCCCGTAAGCGGCCGGGGGAGCGAGAGGAGCATAGGCAGGCATCCGGTTACGGATTCCTGCCTAATGCACGAAACGGTACGGCGGACCCCCGGTTCGCAGCCGGCCCCCTGGCCGGCCTGCTTGGGTTTCGCGGGGACCTGATTCGCCAAGGAAGAGTTCGGAGCGAACGCGGACCGGGGGTCCGCCCTACCAGGAATGGCAGTTCAGGCCATCAACGCGGATGGCGGCGGCTTACTGCTTCTCCTGCTTCTCGTTCGGTGCGCCGGTGTTGGACGAGCCAACAAACAGCTTCTTCCCGTCGGGGAGAGTGATGTTGCCACGGTTGGCCCAATTCGAGCCGTCCTTCGCCTGCCAGCCCTCGATCACGATTTCCGTTCCGGGCAGCAACCAACTCTTGTTGAAGCCCCGGCGCAGCAGACCGCGTGCGGGTTGATGCGCTCCATCTTGGTGACGGTTCCTTTCAAGACGAGTGGTATGTTGGCGTTAAAACTCAGCCGCGAACCCATGGTGAGCCTGGACGGGCCCGGTGGAAGCCAGCGGGCCCGCAACGGCGGCCGCTGAAGCGCTCGGTCAACACTTCCGAAAACACCAACACCAACCCAACAGTATGGCCGCAGATGAACGCCGATGAACGCGGATTGAAAACAAGAAACGAAAATTTGTGTTATCAGCGTTCATCCGCGTTCATCGGCGGCTAAGAACTCTTCTTGACGACCAGCTCGAAGGGCATACCCATGAAGTCGCCCATTAACTTAATTTGCGTTTTCTCCACCGCGCCCTTGAAGCTCAATACGATCGGCATACCGGCAAAATCGAGGGTGACCGTGAATGAAATATTGTTGCCGTCGACCTTGCCATCTTTGATAGCAACATCCTTGCCATCCGGGCCGGCCATCGCTCCGTTCAGCGTGGCGCCAGCGGCTTTGAACGTGAACGCTTGTGGGATATCGCCGTTCGGGGTGGAGACCGTGCCGCTCCATTTGCCGTCGACATCGGCGGCAGAGGCGCAAGCAGCCAGCATCAGTACAGTCACTGCTACGGTTAGGAATCGCATTTCGAAAAACTCCTCGGAAACGTTTTGAGTATTCACGGATTATACCAGCGGGAATCGAAGACGTTGCAATCAGAAATATTTTGGTTTCCGAAATAATACGCGCGTAAGTCTTGACAGAGCGGCCATACCAGTTCCATTCTTGAAGTGTTTGATGTTGAAACAAACGCAAATTCCCTCTTCAGCGGCAACATCGCCGGCGCTGGAACGGCAGTTGAAGCGGCTGGTGGGCTGCTTTTATGAGCTCTCGGAGCGGCTCATGGTTCGGCAGCCGCCGCGCGCAACGATGCCGGAGATCGAGTTGTCCCAGCAGGAGTTCCGGCTGGTAGCGGCCATCGGCCACAAGGGCAGCGCGATCATGAGCGACCTGGCGGGCATTCTGAATGTGCCGCTGAGCACGGCCACCCACACGGTGGACAAGCTGGTGGCGAAAGAACTAGTGGAGCGGGGGCGGGCGGACCGCGACCGCCGGATCGTTCTGGTGGAACTCAGCGAGAAGGGCCGCCGGCTGCACCAATCCTGCCTGGAGTGCCAACTGGCGATGGGCCGCACCATGCTCGAAGCTTTGAGTCCCGGCGAGCGCGAGATTTTCCTGGAGTTGATGGCCAAGATGACACAGCCCGTGCCAGACGCCGGCGGGAGGGACGCGACGTGAACGGAAAGACTGTAGTGATCACGGGAGGCACGTCGGGGATCGGCCAGGTGGCGGCGGAGAAGCTGGCAGGCATGGGCGCTCGTATCGTTCTGGTGGCTCGTGACCACGCCCGGGGGGAAGCAACGCTGGCACGGCTGCGGGCGATAGCACCGGGCCGGGCGCATCGGGTCTATTATGCGGATCTGTCGCAACTGGCGGAAATGAAGCAAGTCGGACACGAGATCGCCGCTGAGGAACCGCGCATTGACGTCCTCATCAACAACGCGGGTGGCATCTTCGATCGCCGGCAAGTGACCAAGGACGGCCTGGAGATGACCTTCGCCACCAATCACCTCTCCTACTTCGTTTTGACTGCATTGCTAGGCGAACGGTTGGCGGCGTCGGCTCCGGCGCGCGTGGTGAGCACGTCTTCGCATGCCCACCGGAGGGGAAAGCTCGATTTCGCCGACCTGCAAATGGAGAAGGGCTATACCGGGTTAGGCGCTTATGGCCGCTCCAAGCTCTGCAATATTCTATTCACGCGCGAACTGGCCCGCCGCCTGGCCGGCTCCGGGGTTACCGCCAATTGCCTGCATCCCGGTTTTGTCAACACGCGCTTCGGCGATCAGAACACGGGCCTTGGTTCCCTCGTATTCGGTGTTATGAAGAAATTTGCGCTCACGCCCGAGCAAGGCGCCGAAACGATCGTCTATCTGGCGTCGTCCGAGGTGCCAGCCGTGGTGAGTGGCGCATATTTTTACAAGTGTCAAGTCACGCCGCCGACCAAGGATGCACAAGACGATAACGCAGCCAGGCGGCTCTGGCAGGAGAGCGAGCGGCTGTCGGGGATTCAAGCCAGATCGGCGCATGAATAAAACCGGACACAGGCCAGGAGGCCTGTGCCACGTGGCACAAGCCTCCTGGCCTGTGTCTGGTTTGTACTTGCCGTGGTTTACTGGTCGCGGCGCTTTAGCGTGGGACGCTCATCCGAATCGGGCGCCTGCTTGTCGTCGGCGCTGCCATCGATGGGACCGGAACCCGTCCCCGGAGCGCGGCGCAAACGCGGCCGGTTCGGATCGTCGGTGTCCACCTTCTTGCGATTGTGCAGCATCGCCAGACGGCCCTTGACGTCGTTGAATTCGGAAGTGTTCACCACGTACTCGGGCTTGGCCACCAGGATTTTCTGAATCTCGTCCTGCGCGGCCTTGATACGATCGTCGGTCATCGGGTGCGTGGAGAAGACCTTGGAAACCGTGCCCGGCTTCTTCTTTTCCATCGACTGGATCTTCTCGAAGAAGTCCACGAAGGAAGTTGGATCGTAGCCGGTCTTGTACATGTATTGCAGACCCAGGTAGTCGGCTTCTCTCTCGAACGCACGCGAGAAATTCAAGAAGCCCATGGGAATCGCCAGACCGGCGCCCTGCCGGATTGCGTATCCGGTCCAGCCGCCCATGAAGATCAGCGGGATCGACGCGATGTTGATGAGCTCGCCGCGGGTGGCCTGCTTGGTGCCATGGCGCGCCGCCACATGCGCGATCTCGTGCGCCATCACGCCCGCCAGTTCCGATTCGCTGTCGGCTTTGAGAATCAGACCGGTGTTTACGAAGAAGAAACCGCCGGGCAGCGCGAACGCATTCACTTCTTCCGTGTCCAGCACCTTGATCGTGAACGGCACCTTGGCGTCCGAGTTTCGCACGATGTTCTGACCCACGCGGTTAACGTATTCCGCGATCACCGGATCATCGACGATCTTGGCCTGCCGCTCCACTTCCTGGGCTAACTGCTTGCCGAGCGCAATTTCCTTCTCCAGCGAGTAGAAATTTACGCCCTTTCCCACATCACGGTTGCCGATCTCATCGGGATCGTTTTTTGGGTCGGCGGCGGAAAGCCCTCCCGCCAACAGACCGTAGGCTGCAAGAACTGCCACAGGAACTGCGAAACGACGGGTCATGCAAGATACTCCTGTCTCTCTATACTATACGCCATAGCGCGCGCATTCGCTCTCCACCCGTTAAACGTATCGACGGATGCACGGGTTTCGAATACTTAATCTATAGAAGACAGAAGGGGCGCATATCCCCAATGGGCTAGTACAATCGCGAGAGAAGCACCGCTCCCTTTGGTCGCGGCTCGGCAACGCAGCTAATACAATCCCAGGCTGATGACTTTTCCATCGGTGTCCACCAAAACGTCCAGGTGGCGATTGTTGTAGGAATAGAAGGTGCGACCCTTCCCCGCTTCTGTGGCGTTGACATTCATGCCCCACAGGCGGCGGCATTCCTTCCACGTCATTTGTGCGGGATACATAAAGACAGCGCGCAACGTGCCGCTGTCCTTCGCGAACTCCAACTCCACCTCTTTGTAACGACTGGTTGGGTCCTGAAAGGCGTAGATCTGGCCGTTGACGGCTTTGTCGCTGTCCAGGGACGCCCGTTGGCGAAGCGGTTGTCCCAGAGCGCGGCGCGCGTCGGCTAACTTCCAGGTCCCAATCAGCTTGGGAAAGTAAATCGGACCTTCCGCCGGTTCCGGGGCCGCGGCCGGTTCGGCCGGCTTGGTTTCCGCCGTCTTAGTTTCCGCCGGCTTGGTTTCTTCAGGAACCGGTTTGGGAGCAAGCGCCGGCTTGGGTGCCGGGCGAGGTCCCGGCAGCAGGACCACCGTGGTGCCCGGCTCGGAAGACTGAATTACACGCGTGGTATCGCCGGTATCCGCTGATTCTGCGCTCCGGGCTATCGGGCAGACCAGCGAGAGAACCAAGAGCAATGGATAGTGCCTCATATGCCTTCTCAACCCTGGGGATTTCAACCACACTCTAACCCAGCCCTGCCGTCGGAATAGCCTGAATTTAGATGACGATAGAGTGTTTTCCAAAGTTGAGGGTACGGATCAGCCCGAGTGCGGCTGGCGGATTTGCGCGTCAAGGTGATCCCGCAGGGCGCGGGGATCTACCTGCATCCCTCGGCGTGAGTAATGCAGGAGACCCTTCTGCCGCAGTTGATTCATGTGAAAGGTAACAATCTCCCGAGACGTGCCAACGTACTCGGAAATCAGTTGGTGGGTTAGGGGAGGCACCCGCAGAGATCCGTCCTCGGCGCGCGTCCCGGTGCGGTCGGCAAAACGGAGCACCGCGCGAATCACGCGTTCCGGCGTTTTTTCCAGCGCGAAGTTCTGCAGCCGATCTTCGTAATCGAGGCCCCGTTTCACGAGCATCTGCAGCAGGGCGATACCCAGTCGAGGCTCCCGTTCCACCTGCGCGTCGATCTCAGAGGTGGTCCAGGACATCAGGCTGACGTTGTCCAGGGCGATGGCCCGTTCGAAATGGCGCGCCGCACCGAGCAAGGCACTCTCTCCAAAGAAATCGTCCGTGCTCAAAATATCGACCAGCGTTTGGGCGCCGTCCTCGCAAGGCATGGCCACCTTGATCCTGCCTCGGACAACGAGGTGTAATTCGCGCGAGGGCTGGTTCTCCATGAAGATGATCTGGCCTCGGCGGTAATCGGTAACACCCTTGCGCGGAAGGTATATCAAGGCGTCTTCGACTTCTCGGGCCGAAGTCCGTCTGGTTGCTTCGGACATTTGAATCACTCCCGAAATTGAGGTTGGAACGATCCGCCCGGCGACGGTGTTCCCCGGCGTGAGACTGAGGTCAGTTCGTCGGGTTCGGCTGTAGAGGTACGCGTCTATTTACGAGCGTACGCCAATCGCGGGGGGCAAATCATCAGGTGGAAAGCGTGGCCTGTGTCCGAGACTACAGTTTGGATGAGTGCGGAAAATACCTGAGGAGAGTCCAGCCCTGCCCGGCGACTAGATCCGGAACGGACTCGCCCGTCGCCAGCGCTACGTAACGCTGGCGGCGGAAACGCCCGTTCCGGGTCTTCGCCGCCGGTGCGGATTAAAACTTGCGCCGGCCGAGGTAAATGCCCGCCAGCCCAATCAGCAGCATGGCGATGGTCTCTGGTTCGGGAACCAGTTCCACGGTAAACGCCTGACTTCCGCCTTTCGTCAGGCTCAGATTGCTGGCGTCCCATGACAGGGCGCCGGCAGAGTTGTTGGCCCCTGAGTTGTTACCGTTCAGAGTTGCCCCAGAGCCGACTTCTTCCGTTATCAAGCTTATTGACCCGACGTCATGCCCGGTTGGCGTAGTGCAACCCGAAGTGCCTATACCGCCGCAAACGCCGCCGTCGCGAATGTAACCCGCAGTGCCATAGGTGCCGCTGGCCCAGAGCCCGTATACCGAAGTACCTTCAATTGTCGGAACGGGTTGGTAGGTGAGCGTTCCCAGGGTAGGATTGCTCGCGCCGTTCGGAAAATAATTGAAGTAGTCCATGAAGTTAATGTTCGTAAGGGTCTGCGTGGTTTCATTCGTAATGGTGAACGTCTGCTGAATATTGTTGTTGATCACCGTGGAGGTGATGGTGATGTCCACGCGCCCATCGGTAATCACCGAGGTCGCCTGGTCATTGTTCACCAGGGTCGTGGGCGTAACCACGGTAAATTTGCCACCTGTAAATTGGCCATCTATCACGGGAGTCAGCCATGAGGTGTAGGTCGTACCGCCCAGGGTGTAACTCACTGCTTGGCCACTATCGCCCAACAGGTTCGTAGAGGTGTTAGCGGGATAGTCGCCGGGGAATCCCGTAGCGAACCAACCGTTGCTCCACCCGTAGGCGGAGACGCAGAAAGATGTATTGGAACCGCCTGGAGCGCCGCCGATAGCCACCATACTCTCTACAGTGGAGCATTGCGGATCAATCTGAGCAGCGGGCAGCAGGACAGCGCCAAAAGCTAGGACGGTTATGATTAGAATTAAAGTACTTATATATCCTCGGGGCATTTCCCGAGCCTCCTGCCTGGAAATCGAGCAACTGGATTCCTAGGCCCGCTTGGATTATACGGGGGGGTCGGCTACTACTTCAATAAAGAACCGTGGCAAAAGTACCATAAAGGGTACCAATTCAATAGTTTAGGTTGCCTTGACCCAGACCTTAGAAGCCACATTCCGCTCCAATCGTACTGTCCGCCCGCCAGCCTCCAGGGTGATCCCCGGAGGGCCGGCCAAGACTTCCAAATGGACGCCCGGCCGGATGCCGATGCTCTCGAGATACTCCAGCAGCTTGCGGTCGCGCTCAAAAACGCTAACCACCGCGAGACGCTCCTGGCTGCACGCTTCCTCCAGCGGTTTAAGGCCGCGGCGGCGACGGGCTTGCGGTGAATCGCTGCCCACGATGTTGCCGTGGGGACAGCAACCACCGGGGCCGAGCCGTTCCGCCAGCTTGCGCTCGAAATCGGCCGAGACGGCATGTTCGAGTTGCTCGGCCTCGTCATGGACCTTGTACCATTCCAGCCCGAAGATCTCCGAGAGCATGCGCTCCAGCAGGTGGTGCCGCTTGAGCAGGCGGTTGGCGATCTCGCGGCCCGCGGGAGTCAGGGTGATCTGTCCGGCCTTAGCAACGCGAATGAGCTCATCGCGCTTCAGGCGTTTGACCGCCATGGTCACCGCCGGGGCGGAGACTTGCAGCCAGCGCGTCAGGGTTACGGCTTTAACGTCTTCTCCCTCCGACTCAGCTTCTGCGATAGCCTTGAGGTAATTCTCTTTCGAGATGGTGATTCGCACGACGTGTGTTCCGATTTTATCGCGAGAGTATTTCGTTGGTTGCTTTACTGTGGCGGTGATGGAGGATACTCAAAGGGCCACGTTGCGTCCGGTCATCCCCTGGTGAAACTATTCGGTATGCTCCCGTGCCCCACCCTACCGGCGACAAGATCGCCGGCGCTACCACTGGCGCTGGTCTTGATGTGCCTGCCGGCTCTGGCCGCGGACGGGTACGGAGACATCACGGGCACCGTCGTGGATGATACCGGCGGCCCGGCCGCGCACGCCCACGTCGCCCTGGTCCGCAGGGACAGTCGCTTTCGCCGGGATCTGGTGGCCGACCAAGAGGGGAAATACCAGGCGCTCGGTGTCCCCGCAGGGTCGTATGTGGTGGTGGCGCGGTCCGCCCGCACCGACGCCTCGGCGAGCGTCCTCACGGACATCCGCGACGGTCAGAGCGTGAACCTGCCGGTGACCCTGCCGGCCCGCTGGGCGGTGTATGAGTCCAAGGAATCCCCGGCGGCCCCTTCGAACAGCGGCAACTACCTGGATACTGTGCGCGATGGTTCCGAAGTGACGCGCGGGCAGGAAGGCGGAAATCTAGAGGGATACACGCCTTATTCGCCCCGCGGTAATTCCAGTTTCAACGCCCTCGGCCAGCGCGGGCAGGACAACAACTTCCAGATCGACGGCATGGATAACAACGAGAGCTGGCTGCGTGGGGCGGTCCTAATGCCGCCCGCCGAGGCGATCGAATCCGTGAGCCTGTCGGAAGTTTACATTCCGCCGGCGTTAGGTCATGCCACCGGCGGCAGCGTCGATATCGAGACCCGCTCCGGATCGGGCCAGTTGCACGGCAGCGCCTTCGACTATCTGCGGAACTCGGCTCTGGACGCTCGCAATTTCTTCGATGGAACCTACAAGCCCGGTCTCACCCAGAATCAATTCGGTGGCAGCGTGGGCGGGCCGGTTCGCAAGGACTCCTGGTTCTTCTACGGGGATGCCGAAGCGCTGCGCGGCCGCCAGGGTCTCACGGTGATTTCCACGGTTCCGACCGCGGCCGAGAAGGCCGGCGATTTCGGCTCGACGACGATCTACGACCCGCTTTCCATCACCCCGATTGGCAACAACCGTTTCCTGCGCCAGCCGTTCCCCGGAAATCAGATTCCCAGTGGAAGTCTCTCGCCGCAGGGGCTGGCTTTGGCGAACCTCTATCCCAACCCCAACCTGCCTGGCGCCGCCGACAACTACCGCTTCACGCCCAACCAGATCCAGAACAGCAGTTGGTTCAACGGCCGCACGGATAAGATCATTTCTTCGCGGAGCACACTGTTCGGCCGCATCAGTTACCAGCGGCAGGACCAGCAATCTCCCAGTGCGCTGCCGGGCGTCGTCGCCAGCGATTCCGCACAACACGCGGACGGAGCGGACACCCGCTTAACGGCGTGGGGCGGCGCCGTTTCCCATACGCTTCAGGTGAACCCCACGCTGACCAATGAGCTCCGCGCCAGCATCAACCGGCTCGATTTGAATGGGCAGCCCCTCGACCAGAGCCCCGTGATCAACCCCGAGGGATTCACCCAGTTGGGCGCGGCCGAGGCGGTGCCCATGGCCGTGCGCACCACCAGCTATCAATTCGAGGACACGGTGCTTTGGAAGACGGCGCGGCATACCTGGGCGTTCGGGGTGCAAGCGATCCGCAGACAGGTGGACGGAACTGCGCCGGAATGGACCAGTCGCGGCACATTCCTCTTCACTCCGGACTACACGGGCCAACCCGGGGTGGGCTTGGCGGGAGACTCCATGGCGTCGCTGCTGACCGGGTATCCCACCGAGGTGATGCGCGACGTTCCGCTCTCGCCCTTCCAGTTGCGCGGGTGGGAATGGAGTGCGTTTGCGCAGGATGAAATCCGCATCGGTAAGAGGCTGCGGATTCAAGGCGGCCTGCGCTACTCGCTGGACCCTCCGGTAACCGAAGCCAACAACCAGATGGTGAACTTTAACTACGACCGGACGGCCCCGGCGCTTAACCAATTTGCCGGCCAGGGAGGGGTGAATTCCTACGGCGGCCTGGGCTTCAACAAACTGACCATCGCCCCACGGATCGGCTTCGCGTTCGACGTTTTCGGCACCGGTTCCACGGTGCTCCGCGGCGGCTTCAGCAAAGCTTACGACACCGGGTCGTACATAGCCGAGGGAGTGCTGGCGCAAAACCCTCCTTACACGTCGCGCCTGGACCTGGTGAACGGCACATTTCAGGTGGGGCCGAGCCTGGCCGCCGGGCTGCCGGCGCCGGTCGCGCTCACGCAGTTCGATGCAGCCAGCCTCAACAGCGCGCATGCCTCGATCTATGCCATCGAACCGCGCGATTACACTCCGTACGCCGACCAGTGGGGACTGTTTCTGGAGCAACGTTTGCGGCCTCAGCTCACCCTGGAAGTGGCCGGTTTGGGATCCATGGGGATTCACCTATACGAGACCTTCGATGCCAACCAGCCGTACCCCGCGCCGACGCCCTATTCCACGCCGCGCTACCCCTACGATCCCTACGAGGGCCGCGTCGAGTATTTGGGTTTTGCGGGCGGCTCGACTTACTACGGCGGGCAGGTCAGGCTCGCAGGCCGGCCCGCGCCGGGCCTGCAATTGTTGGCGACCTTCCGCTATGCCAAGTCTCTCGATGACTCGACGGCGCCCAGCACCGGCCAGGACAGCCGGCCCTCCACTCCCCAGTACATTTACAACCTGCGCGGAAACCGTTCGCCCTCCCCGTTCGATATCGCCCAACGGCTGGTGTTGACGGCAGCGTATGATCTGCCCTTCCGGAACGCTCAAGGGCAGAAAGGCACGAACCTGCTGCGAACGGTTATCGCCAATTGGCGCGCTGCCACGGTGATTACCGCTCAGAGCGGCTTGCCCTTCACACCGCAGCTGGCCATCAACAGTTTGAACAATGGGGGCTATCAGCTTCCGGACCGGCTGGCGACCGGCACCCTGCCGGCCAGCCAGCAGTCGTACCTCCAGTGGTTCAACACCAGCCTGAATCCCGCCGATCCGAATCGCGCGTTTGCCGTCCCCGCCCTTTACCAGTACGGCAATTCCGGTTTCGATATTCTCCGGGGACCCGGCATGACGACAGCGGATGTCTCCCTGGCCCGGAGTTTTTCGCTGCGCGAACGGCTGCGCCTGGAGACTCGCGTGGAAGCATACAATTCCCTGAACCAGACGAATTTCGCGCTGCCCAACCGCATCCTGGGCGTGGAATCTTCTGGTGTAATTAGTCATACGTCCACCCCCGCCCGCCAGATGCAGGTAGTGGTGCGTTTGGAATGGTAAGGATCACGATGAAAATTACACCGCTTTTATTGTTTCTGCCGGTGCTGGCGGTAGCCCAAGTTCCGGCGCCCGACCTACCCGAATCCAAACCGGCGCCAGCCGCAGATACGGATCGGTCTGTGTCGTGGAAGGAATTGCTCCCCAACATCGCCGACGACCAAAAACGAATCTGGCTGTTTCCCTTGCAGCTGGGACAGCCGGGCGTTTTGATTCCTACGACGGCGGTGCTTGGCGCGACGGCCGGCCTGGTGGCGCTCGACCCATACGACACGCCTTATTTCCACCACACGACTGCCTTCAGCGGGTTCAACAAGGTGGTCAGCGGGAGCAACGCGTCGTATGGGATCATCGCGGCGCCAGTGTCGATGTATCTCATCGGGCTGATGCGCAAGGATTCGAAGATGCAGAAGACCGCCCTACTGGCAGGGGAAGCCGTGGCCAACGCTGAGATTCTGACCACGGTTTTCAAGGACGTGGATCGGCGCGAGCGCCCGGCAGCCATCGGGGCCGGCGGAAACTACTCCGACACCTGGTTCGACAGTAAGGGCTCCTGGCTGCGCGGGGAGGGCAGCTTCCCATCAGGTCACACGATTGCGGCCATGTCGATCGCCACGGTAGTCGCGCGGCGGTACCGTCAACACCGCTGGGTTCCGTTCGTGGCGTACGGCCTCGTGGGAGTGGTCGGATTCTCCCGAGTTTCGCTTTCGGCGCACTTCGTGTCGGACGTCTTCATGGGAGGCATGCTTGGCTATTCGATCAGCCGCTTTGTGGTGCTGCGGCAGTAACTATGCCACGTAGTTCTGAACCTCCCAGCGCAGCAACGGTAGGGCGGACCCCCGGTCCGCTCGGGTCCCCCGGACCCGATCCCTGCTCGACGAGCCTCGTCCATGCCAACCGCCACAAGCCGGCCGGGGGGCCGGCTACGGACCCCGGGGTCCGCCCCACCGCTCGTATGGGAATTTAAGTGGGTTTGGGGAATAACCGGGCGGCGCTGCTGGCGGTCGCGTTGCTCATCCCACTCACGGCGGGGGCGCAGTTGACCACCGGTGTCGTCGAAGGGCATACGTCGGCAGGCCAGCATATCGAGGTCACGGGCGGGGCTGGATTCCACACCACGATTCAGGCGGATTCTCAGGGCGCATTTACCCTTACCTTGCCGTACGGGCGATACATGTTCTCGGGCGTTTCCGTGTACGTGGCACCTCTCCAAACCACCCGCGTGGATTTGGCGGCGGCCACCAGCCAACAAACGCCCGCGGCGGGACTTTGGGCGGACGCGACGCGCGCGCGGATTTACCCCGAGGCGGTCAGCTCCCAGGGCGTCCTGCTGAGCCGCGAGCCCTCCACTGTCACCGAGCCGCTCGATTTTCTGGGCTTGAGCGATTACCGCCTGGCGCTCGTGTCGCAGCGTGCGTCTTCCTGGACCGACACCCAGTTCCAACTGCAGGGAATGGACGCGACGGATTCCTATCAGCCGGGGCTGCCGGTGATCCTGCCGAATATCGAAGCCATGGACGAAATGGTGGTGCGCAGCGCTTTCGCGGGAACCGCTTCTGGCAGCCCTGGAACCGAGGCGGGGTTCTTTCTCGCTGAACCGGGCACAAAGTGGCACGGCACGCTTGCGAGCATGGACACGGGATCAGGGCTCGCCTCTTCCAACCTGCCGCCTCCGGCGGACCGGGGGATGGTACAGCAGGCCGAGCAATTCCGTTGGTTCACTCGGGACAGTGCTGAGGTGAGCGGGCCGATTACGAAATGGGCCGACTGGTTTGGCTCAGCCGCGGGGCAGTGGGCTGGACAGACCGTTCCGCTGGCTGCGCCGGGGAATGAGCAGCGTAGCCGGGAGCTGTTCGCCAATACGCGCGGGCGGGTTCGTGCCAGCGACCGGGACCAGATCGAAGCGGAATACGTTGGCTCGCGGGTGGATCTTTCCGACTGGGGGCTGCCGGCTGGGTTCGAAGCGTTGAGCGGGAATCGCCTGGCGCCATCGTACGTTCTGCCCGGCGGTCTGCCGGGGGAAGCGGAGGTGGACCATCTAGATTTAGTGCAGGCCGGGTGGACACACCAGGCAACGAAGTTGGGGGTGATCCAGGTGCGGTACGGATACGAAACGGCGCACTTGGATGGGTTGGACGCAGCGCATGGCGCTGCTCCACTCCAGAGCCGAATCGAGCTCACAGATGGGGTGGTGACGGGGGCGGCGCCGCTGCAGAATCTGGCCGTTCGTACCCGGCATAATTTGGAAGCGGCGTGGCAGCCGGATGTGTTGCGCACGGGACCGATCCGCCACCGGATCGTAGCGGGCGCGGGATGGAAGCGATCGTCGGCGCGCAACCGTTTCAGCGCTCCCTCCAACATGAATCTGGTCACGGCGGATGGCGTGCCGGCGTATGTGATCGAGCTCAACACGCCGCTTGACACCGTGGAAGTAGTCCAGGCGTACTCGGCCTATGCGGCGGACCATGTGACGCTGGCGCGCACGGTGTCGCTCGATCTCGGCGGGCTGGCCGATTTCTCACGTGGCGGGTCGATCGCGTGGAATACTTTTTCGCCGCGCGCTGGCCTCGCGTGGCAGGTTCCGCATTCTCACGGTTTGGTCGTGCGCGGTGCGTATTCCCGGCTATACGTTCCGCTGGTCGGACGATACCTCGATTTTGGAAATCCGAACAGCCTAAGCGGACTCGAATACCGATGGATCGATCGCAATAACGATGGCTGGTTTGAACCGGGCGAACAGGGCCCGTTGCTGATGCGTTTCGGCGGGCAATACTCGTCGATTTCCCCTTCGCTGCGGCGGCCCTACGCCGACGAATTCCATGTGGGCGCGGACATAGCGTTGACGCGCACGACGTTCGCCGGGATGCATCTGTTTCGCCGCGACGACCAGGAACGCATCGCTGCGCTGGACGTGGGCGTGCCGGCACAAGATTTCTCGCCGGTGACGATTCTCGATCCGTTCGACAACCAGCAGTTAACCGTTTATCAGCAGAACCCCGCGACCCTGGGCCAGGACCGCTACCTGTTGACCAATCCTCCCGGCTTGAACGAGCGCAGCATGGGATTTGTGGCCGAAGCGCGGACCGCGTGGCACGGCTTGACGGTGGGCGCATCGTTCCTGGCCGAGAAGACGCACGGCCCGACCAATCCCGGTGACAGCCCGTGGGCCAACGATCCGGGCGTGATCGGCGCGCTGTTGCTCGATCCCAACACCACTATCAACGATGCCAACCGGAGCTTCTTCGACCGCGCCTACGTCGGCAAGGCGCAAGCGACTTACCGGCTGCCGTGGGGAGGCATCGAACTGGCGACGGTGGCGGATTACATGGATGGGCTGGTGTTCGCCAGCCAGTTGCTGGTGACGGGGTTGCCGCAGGGTCCGTTCCTGGTGGCCACGACGGTGCGCGGGAGTCCGGAAGGTGGCAACCGGGCGGAACATGTCACGAATTGGAATCTCCGCGCGCGTCGCGAGTTCCGGGTGCCGTTCGGCAAGATCTCGGGAACTGCCGACTTGATGAACGTGACCAACGCGGGGCATCGGATTCAGGAGAGTGATGTTAGCGGGCCGAACTTTGATCTGAGGTTACCGGTGGCGATCCAGGCGGCACGGGCGGTGAGGCTGGGATTCCGGGTAGAGTTTTAGGGGTCTGCCAACGCTCAACCCAGGTTTCCGCGCAGCAGCAACTCCGACCGCAACTCCAGCCTGCGGACGTCGTTTATTCCAAGCACGTGCACCGTGGCACGACCGATCGCGGTGCGACCCTCGATTCTCACGCCTTGAAACTGAAAGTGCTCTTCCCACCCGTCTCGCCTCGGGTGAAACAGTGGCACCAGCTTACCTGTGTCCGGATCGATGCCGGTAAGATTCGGGCCTTTGTGGAGATTGCATCGGTGACAAGCAAGAGCAAGGTTGTCAACCGTGTCGGTCCCACCATGTTGTTTGGGCAGGATGTGCTCGACGTGATGCGTTAGGTCGCAATGCTCCTGCCGCAGCAGGCAATATTCGCAACGGTTATCCGCCCGCTGCCGCACTGTGGTGCGAATGGCGGCATCCATTCCTAGCCGCGGTTTAATTCCAGATGCCGCTTGGCTTTGAGTTTCAGGATGGAGATGAAATCGGTCGCGTTAATGATTGCTTCGTATTCGGCCCGTTCGTCCCCGTTGAGCACACCGTCATTGGCTCGCTCTGCGAGAATATCGAGACGCGTCTGGACCGCGGGATCGACGCGGAACTGCGTGACGCGACGAGCGGACTCAGCGTCCCAGCAACGGCTAAAGAGGTCGAGTAGGCTGTCGAGAGGCGTCGCAGTGGTGCCCATATCCACAGTGTCATCATACACGCTTCGCTACCAACAAAGTATTGCCGCGCCGCCCGGTCCTCCAGAGTCTCAAGCCCTGCCGCTCGATCGATCATCGATCGCCGAATAATTACGGGTGGTGCGAGTGGGGTTCCGGGTGGAGTTTTAGGGGCCTGGAGTAGATGACGCTCGGCTGCGCGCACGGAAGCCGGAGACGGCCGATGAGGCTAGAGCGCGCATCGCAGAAGTCATCGATTTCGCCGATAACGGTGTTCTCGATCTCGCGCGCTCGCGTTCAGCCGAACAGGAAGTCTTGGATCTGCTCGATGAACTCCCGGTCGGGTGAGGTATGGTTGGCAGATCTCGGGCTAGCTGCAAAGACCCGGCCTGTGATCATTGTCTCCCGTGAAGAGCGTGAAGCCGATGGAAAGAATCCATTTACCAAAACGGAGCATAAACGTGTTTCATCTCATTCGGTTCGATCGAAATCCCCGAAACGATAAGACTGCTGCATTTTGGGATATCGAGGGGTTATAGCTTCTCTCTTTTCCGGTTCGAGAGACCCACTTCGAATGCCGCTCTCTAATAGCGCGGAGTCCTCGGGCACGAGTCCGACGGAGCATGCGCCAAAGAGATAGTCGAGCATGGCCAGCCACCGATCTCGCCAATTGTCGTTGCTCTGATTCTTCGCGAGAATTTTACTGCGCAGAGCGGTGAAGTAAACTCGCTCACATATCTTCTCGAGATCTGGCAAAAGGGATGGATCCACCGAAATCGCTCCGTGGACGAACCGACTTCTTGCGGTGTAAAGTCTGGCTATATCCTTTCTGACAACCTCAATAGGTGTCTTATCGGTCAACGAGATAATTGAGGCGATTCTGCGGCTGATATTCCTAGTGATAGAATCATCGCCGTCCGCCATAAGAGCCTCTAAACCAGTGATCAGGAGAACGAAAGCCTCGTCGGTACTACCGCGCTGCTTCATTTCTCGCGATCGAGCCATGTATCGAGCAAGATTAACGAGGGAACCGGAGTACGGCACCAGTACAGCTTGATTATCGAACTCGCTGGCCCACCTTTCCTTAAATCTCTTGATGTCTTGCGTAAAATTATAGAAACGCTTCGCAATCGAATCTCGAATGTGGCGCGTCTCCTCGATCATAGAAACGGTTCCGCCGCGGCCGTTTAGGCCGCCCAGGAAGATAGAGAGCTCTGAGTAACCGGGTAATCCGTAAAGGCTCGACCGGTCCAGCACGTCGGCGCCCGATGCGACGAAGCTGACCTGGTATTCCAGGTGCTCACGCCAGAACTCCTCGAACCAGAACTCCGCAACGTCGTCAAAGTAGTAATTTAACAGCTGCACTTCGACATCCGTTCGACCCTTTATGTTTACCTGATCGAAATCTAAGACACGAATGGAGCGCGGATCACGTGCAATACAAATCGTTCCAATTCTTCTGTCGAGGGACTCCGTGTGTTCGGTACTGATGATCCCCGTCTTTGCAATCCTGTACTTCGCAGTAGCGAGCAACTCGCCAGACAGTGGCGCGTGAAGGAATGGCCCAAATCTCAGCTCACCGATTGACATGCTTGGCCTTCGTTCAGCATCGCCCCAAAGTGCGAAAAAAGAGGATGACGGTATGATGAAGAACTGCGAAAGATCGCACTCGGTGGTACTCGCCAGTATCCGGCGGAGTCTTTCGGCTGGGTTCGTTGCTGGTTTGGTGACGGCATACGCCAGGATCGCCGCATCAGCGAACCTAGGAGAGCTTCCGAGGCCGCTCTTTACGAGAGACTTCTTTACAAGCGCACGCAGCCGCTGAAACTCTTCGGTCAGAGTAGCTTTGTACCATAAAACAACATCAGATCCCGGAGTCGTCGAGTAACGATGAGCAGGATATATTGGTAATGAAACGTATTCGTCAGACTCTGGCTTAGGACCCGCGGTTAGCGATCCGAGTACTTCATCATGGCCAGCTATCTCTGAGATTTCCATTCCGTGGCAAGAGCCTCTCGTTGTAAGGGAGTACCCAATCCATGTTTACTTCCGCGCCACCAGCACGCGCGACGGATAAAACGTCTGGCGCACCGCCCGGTCTTCCAAAATCTCGAACCGCTTGCTCTCGATCATTTGGGGTACGCGCTGCTCCACCTGGCGACCCCAGAAAGCTGGCGCCACTTTCCCCAGCACCTTGTAGATCGAATTAAAAGCCGCGGTGTTTTGGCCAATTAGTACCAGGGCCAGGCGGCCGCGGTCGCGTAGGATGCGGTGGAACTCGCCGAGCGTGGCGGTGATGTCCTCGGCGGCGAGCAGTTCCAGCAGATAACAGCAGAAAATGGCATCGAACGACTCAGCGCGGAAGGGCATGTGGCGCGCATCCACCGCCTGGCAGTGAGCGCGGGCCGTGGGGTACTTGCGCAGCGCGGTCCGTTGCGTGCGCGCCGCCATGTTGGGGGAGATGTCGACCCCCACGGTTGCGCCCGTCCTATTGGCTCGCACCAGGCGACGGAACATTTCGCCGCTGCCGGTGGCCACCTCCAGCACACGCATGCCATCCTGCAAGCCGGAGACTTCGAGTGCGCAACGGTGCGCGCGCGAGTGGAAGAACATGGTGGAAAGCGGGTAGACCGCAGCCAGCCGGTCATATACGCGCCGCGTGCGGTCGGCCAAGGTCGTGGGAAGCCCGCTCACCGGCCAAGTGGTAATCGATTCTTCGAATCTGTCCAAGCCGTCTCTCCTCTAAGAACCGCTAAGAATAAGAACCGCTAAGAACCGCTCCCTTTGGTCACGGCTCAGTAAAGCAAATATTATGATGCCGCCGCCAGGTCGGTTTGCAGCTCGGGCATTTCCAGTTGAATGCGCGTGCCGCGTCCGGGCTGGCTGTCAATCCACATGCGATAGTCGTTGCCGAACAGCACCCTCAGGCGTTCGTTCACATTGCTGACGCCGATGCCGTGCTCCAGCAGCGTGGCCAGCTTGGCCTCGGGAATGCCGACGCCATCATCCTCAACCAATATGTGCAGCCGCGCGTCGCTGCGATGGGTGCGAATCCGGATGGTGCCGCCCTCCACCTTGCTGCTCAGGCCATGCTTGATGGAATTCTCCACCAGGGGTTGCAGCAACATGCTGGGCACGAGCATGTCCAACGTGTCGTCGGCCACCTCGGTTTCAAAGCGAAGCTTGTCCCCAAAGCGCGCCACCTCGATGGAAAGATAATCCTCAATGAAGCTTAACTCGTCGCGTAGCGCGCTGAAGTTTTCATGCTTGCGCAGGAGCCGCCGCAACACCTTGGAAAGCTTGACTACCATGAGGCGGGCTTGATTGGGGTTAGTGCGAATCAAAGAGGAAACCGAGTTCAGTGTATTGAACAGGAAGTGCGGGTTAATCTGGCTGGTGAGAGCGGCCAGGCGGGCTTCCACGAGTAGTCTTTCCTGCTCTTCGAGCTTCTTCTCGGTACGCGTGGTGTTCCAGATTTTCAGCGGAATGGCAACCGCGATCAGCGTGGTTCCGTATAGCGCTACGTAGGTCAGCGGGTGTGGCTGGTGTCCCTCGGGCCGCAGCCGGAACAACTCCGCAGGATAGAACGACGCGAAAATCTGGCGCACAAACTCCGCCGACAAAATCGCCGCCAATAGCAGCAGGTGGTAGGCCGCGCGCCGGTGGTTCTTGCTCTCCTTGAAAAACCGGTAGATGCTCAGGTCGAAGAATGGCGATACGTGCCAAATCTCCTCGGGGTCGGGCGCCAGGTCGCGCAGCAGGCCGCCGAGTACGCCCACGCCCGCGAGCAGCGGCATGGTGAGGTGCTGTCCTCCGATGAAGAAGGCCGGCAGGGAGATCAACACACCGGAGACCAGGCCGGTGACATAACCGCCGAGCAGGCCGGCCAGCAGGCTGCCTTCGAGGCCGAGGTCTGCGGCATCGTAATAGGGCGGCTTGATCATGAGACGCGTGGCCACGCTGGCCCCGAAGACGGCCGAGAGCCACACGGAGAGCGTCAGCCGCTGGTTGAGCGTGCGGCTGTCCTGCATCAGCATGGATTTGAACGTGCTCCAGCGCGCCAGAATGCTGGCGATGGACGCCACCACTCCGATTTTGATCAGCAGCGAGATCAGGAACGAACGTTCCAAGTCGGGCATAGGCCGCCGGAAGCCATTATAATGGAACCGATTAGCGCTTCCCAATAGCCGCCCCATGAATCCTCTTTCATCCAACCTGAAAAAGGTCGCCGAGGCCGATTTTCCCACCCAATTCGGCGTCTTCCGGATCTACGGATTCGAGGGGTGCTATGGCGGGCGGACCGAAGAGGCGGTGGTGTTGCGCATGGGCGAACTGGCTGGCGACCCCGCGCCGCTGGTGCGCATCCACTCGCAATGCCTGACGGGCGACGTTTTTCACAGCCTACGCTGCGATTGCCGCGCGCAACTGGAGATCGCGCTCAAGAGCATCGCGCAGGAGGGCCGCGGCCTGCTGATCTACGAACACCAGGAGGGCCGCGGCATCGGCCTGCTGAACAAGCTCCGCGCGTATGAGTTGCAGGACCAGGGCGCGGACACGGTGGAAGCCAACGAGCAACTGGGCTTCGAGGGCGACCTGCGCAACTACGAGCTGCCGGGCGCCATCCTGCGGTACTTCGGATTGAAGGCGGTTCGGCTGCTTTCCAACAATCCGGAAAAGGTGCAGGCCGTGGAGAACGCCGGCGTGCAAGTGGTGGAACGGGTGCCGTGCATCGCCGACGTGGTGGGCACGCGCGAGGCGTATTTGCGGACTAAGAAAGAAAAAATGGGGCATCTGCTGGAGGATTTCTGAGCGGCCGTGGACGAAGCAGATAATCCTTTGGCTGCCTTTATCGTGGCGGCGTGCGTTCCGCTTGACGGGTCTCACGCGTCCGGGACGATCGAGCGCGCAGAAGCGATCCTGGCGGAGCATCCCGAGGCGCCGGCCAGCAGCATCTACGCGGCGGCGATTCTCGGCGACGATGCTGGTGTGCGCCGCTTCTTGTCACTCGATCGGGCGAACGCCACGGCGAAGGGTGGCCCAAACGGTTGGGACGCTCTTACCTATCTCTGTTTCTCGAAGTATCTGCGGCTCGACCCTGCGCGATCGGGCGGTTTCGTGGGCGCGGCGAAGGCACTGTTCGATGCCGGCGCTACTGCGAATACAGGGTTCTACGAGAAGAACCACCAGCCCGAGCCTGAATTTGAGAGCGCGATCTATGGGGCTGCCGGAGTCGCGCACCACACGGAACTGACTCGCCTGCTATTGGAGCACGGCGCGGATCCCAACGACGGGGAGACTCCCTATCACACGCCGGAGGGCTACGACAATGGCGCGGTGAGGGTGCTCGTCGAGAGCGGCAAGGTCACTCAAGAGAGCCTGGCGACCATGCTGCTCCGCAAGTGCGACTGGCACGATCACGAGGGCGTCGTTTGGTTGCTCGATCACGGCGCGGATCCCAATCTGGTGACCCGTTGGCAGCGCACGGCCTTTCAACAAGCCCTAGTGCGCGACAACGCCGTCGAGATTATTAGACGCTACTGGACCACGGAGCTGACGGCAAGACAGGCGTAGCCACGGCTACGCGCAGAGGACGCGGGGACGTGCTGGAGTCGCTGCAGCGGCGCGGCATGCCCATGGCTCTCGATGGCGCCGAGCGGCTGCTGGCAGCATGTGCCCGGAACGATGCCGCGGGTGTCCGGTCAATAGCGCAGAGTGAACCTGGGCTCGTCCGCGAGGTTGTGGCGCAGGGAGGCAAGCTACTGGCGGAGTTCGCTGGCGTGGGGAATCTGGACGGCGTTCGGCATCTGCTCGATTTGGGAGTGGACCCCGGAGCGCGGTTTCAGGAAGGCGACGGCTATTGGGACGTAGCGAAGGACAGCACGGCATTGCACGTGGCGGCCTGGCGCGCGCGGCACGGGACCGTGCGACTTCTCATCGACCGCGGCGCACCAGTCAACGCACCGGACGGCAAGGGACGCACGGCTTTGGCTCTGGCTGTACGCGCGTGCGTGGATTCGTACTGGGCTGAGCGGCGCTCGCCCGAGTCGGTGGAGGTATTGCTACGCGCGGGAGCGTCGATGGAGGGTGTCGCTTTTCCGTCGGGCTATGCCGAAGTGGACGAGTTACTTCGGCGACACCGGACATAGCTATCGGCGGTGGTCGAAAACCACCGGCGCGGTGCACCGGAGCCAGCGATAACAAACGCAGTGCCCAAATTTTCAATGAGATGCCGGATGGCATACGGTTTGCATTATAGGGCTGCGTACGGAGGGATAAGGAAATGAAAACGAAACTTCTCACGATGGTTTTGCTGGCGGCCGGCTCGCTTTGTGCCGCGACTCGCTTCTCATTCGGCGTGGGCGTCGGCGTTCCTGCTTACTACCCGCCGGTAGTCACCTATGCGCAGCCCGCATACCCGGTCCCTGCTTACGCTGGCCCCGCTTATGTGGCTGCTCCGCCATATGCCGGCGCTTACTGGGTGGCTCCGCGCTACTTTGGCGGCAGATACTATGCCGGTTATTGGGGACACGATCGCGTCCGCGGGTTCCGTCGGTAAGCTCCTTATGCGCTCACTCGGGCAGGGCATGGCCCTGCCCCACTGGCAATCTCCTAAAATAAATTCTTGACCCTGACGTTGTGTCAGGCCGGATGATGGTTCCGGAAGGTTGCCGAATGAGCAGGCTATTTCAGGTGCAGGAGTTCGCTCAACTGGCGGGGATCACGGTCCGCGCTCTGCATCACTACGACCGGCTCGGCCTCTTGAAGCCCCGGCGCACCGGCTCCGGCTATCGCCTCTACTGCCTCCACGATCTGGAGCGGTTGGAGCAGATCGTGGCGCTGAAATTTCTCGGCATCCCTTTGAAGCAGATCCGGACCCTGCTTGAACACGACTCCCTCGCGCTACCCGACGCGTTGCGATTGCAACGCCGCATGCTCGAGGACAAGCGGAGGCTTCTCGACCGCGCCATACGCGCCCTCCGGGAAGCCGAAGAGCGGCCCGACGCTGCGATGTTGCAAAAAATCATCGAGGTGATCGAAATGGAAAACAACACGGATTGGATGAAGAAATATCACAGCGACGAGGGGTGGGCCAAGATTCAGCAGCGGCGGCCGCAGTGGTCGCCGGAACTACAGGAACGGGTATCCCGCGAGTGGACGGAATTATTCCGGGATGTGGAGGCCGCGCTCGGAGAAGATCCCGAGGGCGCCAAGGTACAAGCGCTGGCCGTTCGCTGGAAGAGATTGATTGAGGAGTTCACCGGCGGCGATCGCGAGATCACGGCGGGAGTCAAGACCGTGTGGGCCGATCGTCCTAACTGGCCGGCCGAATTTCAGCAGCAGGCCGCGCCGTATTCGAACCCCAAGGTGTGGGAGTTCATGAGTAAGGCGCTGGGGTGGAAGCAGTAAAGCGCAACGGATACAGGGCCGGCGAGCTCAGCGGGCGACGCTGTGCTCGCCATCCGTTTTGCCGTACTCCAGAATCCATTTGGGCGGCTCCGGCTCTAAACTGCCGTTCACTTTGATGTTTCGCTCTTTGGCCCAGCGATAACCCCACATCATCCCGTACTTTGTGATGTACGTATCAGGAGTTCGGTAAGCCGTATCCGACTGCGCGGCCTCTAAAGAAACGAACCTATACTGCTTCTCCTCAAAGATCCTGAGCACTTGGTCCATCACGTCCGCATTCAGCCGATTATCGTGCAAAAGCATCACTTCAGGAGGCTCGTAGCCTAGAACCTGCCTATTCAGGGCAGCGTAGTAGTCGATTTCGGAACTCGTGTAGGCAAGGTACTCACGACGCAGCCTTTCCGCAGCCACTTCGTCGTTCTTCGCGAGCATCTGAACGTAAGCATTGGTGAACAGGTAGTCGGAGGTATCGATGGTGCACGTCGCCAATCGGTATCCATGTTGCGAGAGGAACACCGCGATCACATCATGCTTCCCTTTCGTGTCGCCCGTGTGGTTCATGGGAAATCGGAAGAATTCCAGCTTTTTCCCCGCCTCCTTCATCAGAAGTCTGAGCGTGGGCTCGCCGCGCACGATCTCCTGCTCCATCTGCTCTGGCGAGAGATCGTTGAAATCGGAATGGGAGTAGGTGTGATTCCCGAGATCGAATCCTTGACTGATCCACTTCTTGAGTATCCCGATTCCCAAGTTAGAACCGAAAGACTGAGCCCGCTGCTGGATTACAAAACCGGTAACTGGAACGTGGTGAATCCTGAACGCGGCCAATAATCGGTCGTTGACTACATCAGGTCTAGATGTCGGCGCGCCGAGCTCGCTACCGGCGTCGGGAAGGTCGTCGACGGTAATCGCCACTGCCCGCCCTTGAGCGAACACACTGCTCGCGCAAAATAGTGCGAGCAAGGCACCGAATACGCCCGGATCGCACATGTACGCCGGCGCGCCTACTTCGTGTCTTCTTCTTCCGGTTCTTGACCGGTCTGTTGCGCTTTAAGCCGTTCTTCGCGGCGCTTGGCGCGATCGGCGGCGCGTTTCACCAGTTCGGAACCCACCAGCTCGATGAGCGCCTGTTCCGCGCCGTCGCCCTGCCGGGGAGCGAGGCGCGTAATCCGCGTGTAGCCCCCGTTGCGCTGGCCGAAACGCGTCCCGAGAGTATCGAACAGCTTCTTGACTGACGCCGGCGTCCGCAGTATGGCGGCGGCCTGGCGGCGCGAATGGAGCGTGTCCGCCTTCGCCAGGGTGATCATTTTATCGACCAGAGGGCGCACCGCCTTGGCTTTGGTGATAGTGGTGATCACGCGCTCATGCTCGATCACGCTGGTGATGAGATTGCGCAGCAGCGCATTGCGGCTATCTACCGGCCGCTTAAGTTTGAATCCTCCAACGCGGTGTCTCATCGACTACTCCGGGATCCCTTCCAGTTCGTCCGGACCGTAATCGGTCGGCATACCGGCGGGCTGAGCCGGCGGCGCCACCAGCCGGCCATGCGCATCGATCCGCATACCCAGCGACAGGCCCATATTAGCCAGAATCTCTTTGATTTCGTTGAGTGATTTGCGCCCGAAGTTCTTGGTGCGCAGCATCTCGGCTTCGGTCTTCTGCACCAGCTCGCCGATGGTCTGAATGTTGGCGTTCTTCAGGCAGTTATAAGACCGAACGCTCAACTCCAGCTCTTCCACCGAGCGATTGAGAACCTCGTTCATCTTGTCCAGGCCGCGCTCGGAGACTTCTTCGGACTGCTCCGGCACTTCCTCGAAGTTGATGAAGATGGACATGTGGTCCTTGAGAAGCTTGGCGGCATAGCCGATGGAATCCTGCGGGGAAACCGCGCCGTTGGTCCAGACTTCCAGGGTGAGCTTGTCGTAATCGGTCATCTGGCCGAGGCGCGCCGCCTCCACCGCGAAATTCACTTTGCGCACGGGCGAGTGGACCGAGTCGATGGGGATATAGCCAAGCGCCAGATCTTCGTCGAAGTTCTTGTCTGCGCTGACATAGCCGCGGCCGGTCTTGAGCCGCATTTCGACGTGCAGCTTGCCGCCTTCACTGACCGTGGCCAGGTGGACATCGCGATCGAGCACTTCCACATCGGCGTCGGTTTCGATCTGGCCGCTGCGGACATCGCCCGGCTGCTCTACGTTCAGGCGAACGGTCTTGAGACCTTCGCCCATGATCTTGAACGGAATCTGTTTCAGGTTCAGGATGATATCGGTGGCGTCTTCCACCACTCCGGGAATGGGACTGAACTCGTGCTCGACGCCTTCGATCCGCACTGCCGTGATGGCTGCGCCCTCGATAGAGCTCAGCAGCACGCGCCGCAGGCCGTTGCCAATGGTTGTGCCGAACCCGCGTTGAAAGGGTTGTGCTGTAAACATGCCATACCGGTCCGTCAAGGTCTCGGTATTGGCGACCAAACGCTTTGGTTTCTGGAAGCCTTTAAACATAGATCCTCATTCGGCGGAGTTAAGGAATCCGCCCCCCACGAATTCTTATTTCGAATACAACTCGACGATGAGCTGCTCGTTGAGTTGGATCTGTACCAGCTCGTCGCGCTTCGGCAAGCTCTGTATGCGGCCCTTCAAACCCTCGCGGTCGACATCGATCCAGTTGGGCGCCGGGGCGTGAGCCGTCGCATCGCGCGCGGCCAGAATAGTCGGATTGTTCTTGCTGCTCTCCTTAACCGACACCACGTCTCCTACTTTGACCTGGGCGGAGGGGATATTGCACTTGCGGCCGTTCACTTCGACGTGGCCGTGGCGAACCACCTGGCGGGCCTGAGCGCGGCTGGTGCCGAAGCCCATGCGATAAATCACGCTGTCAAGCCGACGTTCCAGGGCCGACATGAGGTTTTCGCCAGTGATGCCTTTGGCTAGCGCAGCCTTTTCGAAGGTGTTGCGGAACTGCTTCTCCAGCACGCCGTAGACGCGCCGTACCTTCTGTTTTTCGCGGAGCTGCAGGCCGTAGCCTTGTAATTTCGCCTTGCGGTCCTTACCATGCTGCCCGGGGATGAAGTTGCGCTTCTCGATGGCGCATTTCTCGGTGTGGCAGCGCTCCCCTTTGAGATAAAGTTTCATGCCCTCGCGCCGGCATTGCCGGCAAACCGGGCCGATGTATCGTGCCAATGTCTACTCCTTACCTTTCCTACTTCGTACTCAGGTGCGGTTTACGGCCTTGGCCGGCCTTCTTCCCGCTTTCCAAAACCACCGGCGGCAAAGACCGCCGGCGTTACACTCTGCGTTTCTTCGGCGGCCGGCAACCGTTGTGCGGCATCGGCGTCACATCCTTGATCGCCCGCACTTCGATGCCTGCCGTGGATAATGCGCGCACCGCCGATTCCCGTCCCGAGCCCGGACCGCTCACGCGCACTTCCACCGTCCGCAGGCCGCTCTCTACTGCCTTGTTGGCGGCCGTCATGGAAGCCTGCTGGGCGGCGAACGGCGTGCCCTTGCGCGACCCGCGAAAGCCCAGCGAGCCAGCGCTCGACCAAGCCACCGTGTTGCCTTCCTGGTCGGCAATGGTCACGATCGTGTTGTTGAACGTGGCCTGTATGTGCACGATACCCGTATGGACGATGCGCTTTTCCTTCTTCTTAAAGCTCTTCTTCTTGCCTGTCTTCGCCGGTGCTTTCGCCATACTATGTCTTACCCGCAGCTTTCTTTTTGTTGGCTACCGTTCCGCGACGCGGGCCTTTGCGCGTGCGGGCATTGGTATGCGTGCGCTGCCCGCGCACCGGCAGACTGCGGCGGTGCCGCAACCCGCGGTAGGAGCCCATCTCGATGTGCCGCTTAATGTTCATCGAGATCTCTTTGCGAAGGTCGCCTTCCACCGCGCCCTCCTCTTCCAGAATCTGGCGGACGCGGTTGACCTCTTCCTCGGTCAGGTCTCGCACCTTCCTGTCAAAGTCGATGCCTGCCCGGTGGAGGAGCGAACGGGAGCGGGTACGGCCTACGCCGTAAATGTACGTCAGCCCGATCTCGGCCCTCTTGGCAGGCGGCAGATCCACACCGGCAATACGCGCCATAATTGTTCCTCGCTATCCCTGTCTCTGCTTGTGTTTCGGGTTTACGCAGATGACCCGCACCACGCCCTCGCGGTTGATCACCTTGCATTTATCGCAAATTTTCTTGACTGACGCTCGTACTTTCATCTCAGTTCCCCAGTTTCCGCATAATCCGGCCGCGCGTCGGATCGCCGGGCGCCAACTCCACCTCAACCCGGTCGCCCGGAACCAGCCGGACGAAATTCCGTTCCGCCGTGCCCACCAGATGGGCCAAAACTTGTCTCTGGTTCCCCAGCACCACTTTGTAAATCGCGCTGGGCCGTTCTTCCAACACCGTCGCTTCCATCTTCACGGCCGCGTCAAAACCCAAGGGCCATTCCCGGTCACAGCCACGCAATGCTCGAAGTGCGCCGAGTTGGAACCATCCTTGGTCACCGCCGTCCACTTATCCTTCAGAACCACCGCCTCGGCGCCGCCGGCGTTCACCATAGGCTCCACCGCCAGCACCATGCCTTCTTTCAGCCGCGGGTTTTCATTCTTGCGGTCGACATAATTCGGAACCTGGGGCTCCTCGTGGAGCTGCGTTCCGATGCCGTGACCCACATACTCGCGCACGATCGAAAAACCATTCGACTTCACATGCTGCTCCACCGCACCGCAAATGTCGAACAGGCGGTTCCCCGAGCGCACCCGATCGATCGCCAGTTCCAGCGAATCCTGGGTCACTTTCAGGAGCCGCTGAGTTTCCTCGCTGATCTCACCAACCGGCACCGTAATCGCAGAATCGCCGTAATACCCATCCAACTTCACGCCCGTATCGATCGAGACGATGTCGCCCGCCTTCAGCAGCCGTTTCGGATTCGGCATGCCGTGGACGATCTCGCTATTTACCGACGTGCACAACACGAACTTAAAAGCCTCTCCCGCGGCCGGCACATAGTAGCCCTTAAAGGCTGGCTTGGCCCCAGCTTCGTCCATCATCCTGGCGGCGGCGACTTCGAGCTCCATGGTGCTGAGCCCCTCCACCACCATCTCTTTCAACTTCTGCAAAATCTGCCACACCAGCAGACCGCTGCGCCGCATCTTCTCCAATTCAGCGGCGGTCTTCCGTACGATCATGCGTCTCCAGCGCCTGGCGAATCATTTGAAAAATCTTCTCGGGAGGCTCTGCGCCCGTGCCCACTGCAACCACCTGCCGCCCGGCGGAACGGAAAAAATCCAGCACGGGCCGGGTCTGACGCTCGTACTCTTCCAGGCGCTCACGAATCACGGCTTCCCGGTCGTCATCCCGCGCTATTAACTGGTGGCCATCCAAATCGCACAACTCATCCACCTTAGGAGGTTGCGAGACAATGTTGTACACAGTCCCACAGGCAGGGCACTGCCTACGGCCAGCCAAACGGGTAATAATTACATTGTAATCGACTACGAGGTGAATCACCACTTCGTGTATGCCCCGCCCGTCGAACCATACGCAGATATGCTCGGCCTGCGATACGGTCCGCGGGTACCCGTCCAAAATAAAGCCATTGGCGGCATCCGGCTCGCTGAGCCGATCCTCCACGATGGCATTCACCAGTTCGTCGGGGACCAGTCGGCCCGACTTCATGGTAGCGGCCACATCCGTCCCCTTGTCCGTTCCAGCGCGGATGCGCGCGCGCAACACTTCTCCTGTCGACACGTGAGGGATGCCGAGACACTGCTGCAGCATCTTGGCTTGCGTACCTTTGCCCGAGCCAGGGGCGCCAAATAAGATTAGAGCGTTCACGAGAGGAAAAAGTCAAAAGCGATCCGGAGTTTCAGAACGTGCTCTTTCTGCCACGTATTCTCCCCGATCTGGGCGTAAAGCCGTCGTAGTGCCGCATGATGAGCTGCGCTTCAATCTGATTGATCGTGTCCATCGCGACGCCGACCACAATGAGAAGAGAGGTCCCGCCGAAATAGAATTGCACGTTGAGCCCTTCCAGTAAGAAGCGCGGCGCGACGCGGTCGATCCAGTTTCCTACCAGCCACAAGTGATTCAGCTTGATGCCGGAGATCATGATGTCCGGGATGAGGCAAAGAATCGAAAGATAAATGCCGCCCACCACCGTGATTTTAGTGAGGATGGCGTTCATATAATCGGCCGTATTGCGGCCCGGCCGGATGCCCGGAATGAAACCGCCGTATTTGCGCATGTTGTCGGCGGCCTCATTGGGGTTGAAAATGATCGAAACGTAGAAGAAACAGAAAAAGATGATGCCGGCCACAAACAACAGGTAATACAGCGGCTCGCCGTGCTGGATGCTGCGCAGGGTGTTCGAAAGCCAGGCGATATTCTTGACTGGCCCCAGTTGCGACAGAGTGGCCGGGAAAGCCAGGATCGAAGACGCGAAGATCACCGGAATGACACCGCCCGCGTTGACCTTCAGCGGCATGTGCGTGGACTGCCCGCCCATGACGCGCCGGCCCACCACGCGCTTGGCGTACTGCACCGGAATGCGCCGCTCACCGCGTTCCACCAGCACGATAAACGCGACCACCGCCACCATCATCACCAGCAGGACGATTACCGTGAGCGGGCCCCATTCATGGGTTTCGAATGTGTTGCGCCAGATGTTGCCGATGGCGTTCGGCAGGCCCACCACAATCCCCGTAAAAATGATCAGCGACATGCCGTTTCCGACACCGCGCTCGCTGATCTGCTCACCCAGCCACATGATGAACGCCGTGCCCGTGGTAAGCGAGATGATGGTCAACATCACGAACCCGAAGCCCGGATTGATGACCACTCCCTGCTGCATGGCCTGCAGGCCCTGCGCGATGCCAAACGACTGCAGAACAGACAGGATGATGGTCAGGTAGCGGGTCCACTGGGTGATCTTGCGGCGCCCCAGTTCGCCCTCTTTCTGCAGCTTTTCCAGAGTCGGGACCACCACCGTCAGCAACTGCAGGATGATCGATGCCGTGATGTACGGCATAATGCCCAGGGCGAAAATCGTGAGGCGGCGAATGTTGCCGCCGGCGAACAAATCGAAGAATCCAAAAATCGAGCCCGCCGCCGAATTAAAGATATCGCTCCAACGCTCGATGTTGATTCCGGGCGTGGGAATGTGGCCGCCCAGGCGGTACACGGCCAGCAGCCCGAGCGTGAACAAAACCCGCTTGCGAAGATCGGGTACGCGAAAGATGTTGGCGAACGCTTCCAGAAACTTCATAGATCCCTGCGCTTCCCGGCGCTACGGAGTGGCTGCGCCGATCACCTGTGCCGTCCCTCCGGCCTTCTGGATCTTCTCCAGCGCCGATTTCGAAAAATGGTGGGCCTCCACCGTGATCTTACGAGTCAACTGGCCAGTCCCTAGGATCTTAAGGCCATCACCCGGCTTCTTGATCACCCCGAGTTCCAGAAGACGGTCCACGCCGAACGTGTCGCCGTCCATCTTTTCCAGCCGGCCCAGATTGACGATGGCGAACTGCTTCTTAAAGATGTTGGTAAATCCGCGCTTCGGCAAGCGCCGGTGCAGCGGCATCTGGCCGCCTTCAAAACCACGCTTCTGGGCGAAGCCGGTGCCCGCGCGCTGGCCTTTGCTGCCCCGCGTCGAGGTCTTGCCGTGTCCCGAACCCATGCCGCGGCCGATGCGCTTGCGGAGCTTCGTCTGGCCCGCCGGTGGTTTCAAATCGCTGAGGTTCATATTCTTGCCACTTTCGATTTCATAGAGCGGGCTGTTCGCCCCCTTCCAAGTTCGTTAACCTGCGCTCGTGAATCTCAGCCACCCGCACCAGGTTCCGGACGTTTTCCGATAAGCTCCGGATGTCTCCGGAGTGGACCTGGGAGTTCTCGAACATCAAACGAATGCTTTCGCTGTGGACCCGGGAGTTCTCTGCCAACACTCGGGTGTTCTCGAACAGCAATCGAATGTTCTCTGTGTTGGCCTGGGAATCCTTTAGCAACAATTCGACACTTTGAGTTAATGCCTCGTGCCGCTCCTTCAGCCGTTCCAGGCCTTCTTCAAAAGTCATCGTCTGCTCTTCTCGCCCAGCTAACCCACGATCGCCAACAAGTGCGGCACCTTCTTCACCATACCGCGGAACACCGGCGAATCCGGCCGTACCACGATCTGGTTGAGCTTACGCAAGCCCAGCCCCTTCACGATCCGCTTGTGCTTTTCGGGAGTGCAGATGGGGCTGCGCACCAGTTTGATTCTGATCATGCCTTCCATTACAGCTTCTCCACTGCCAGGCCGCGCATCTCGGCCACCTGGTTCCGGTCGCGCAGCGATTCCAGCGCCACGATCGTGGCCTTCACCACGTTATGCGGATTGCGCCGGCCGATCGACTTGGTCAACACGTTGGGAATCCCGCAGGCGGAGATTACGGCTCGCACCGCACCACCCGCGATGATTCCGGTTCCTTCCGGCGCTGGTTTCAGCAGGACCTGCGAGCTCGAAAATTCGCCCAGCACGCGGTGCGCGATGGTGGTGTTGAGCACGTTCACCTTGCGCAGGTTCTTCTTGGCCGCCTCAATGCCCTTGCGAATCGCCGAGGGCACCTCTTTGGCCTTCCCCACGCCGTAACCCACCACTTTCGCCGATGGATCGCCGATCACGACCAGCGCTGAAAAACTCAGGTTCTTGCCACCCTTCACCACTTTGGTGACGCGGTTAATGGCAACCACCTGCTCTTTCAGGTTAAGAGTCGCCGGATCGATGCGTTTCACAATAGCCATCTGCTTAGAACTCCAGTCCCGCCGCGCGCGCAGCATCGGCCAGCGCCTTGACGCGGCCATGGTACAGATAGCCGCCCCGATCGAACACCACTTTTTTGATGCCCTTTTCCTTGGCCCGCTCCGCCACCAGCTTGCCGATAGTCTTGGCCGCCGCCAGGTTGCCGCCGTTGGTCTTGGCGGCCTTATCCACCGATGAGGCCGACACCAGCGTCTTGCCTTCCCCGTCGTCGATGACCTGCGCGTAAATGTGCGCCACGCTCCGAAACACCGCTAGGCGCGGTCGCTCCGCGGTGCCGCGCAGCTTGCGCCGGATGCGCCGATGAACGCGATTGCGGATTTCTTTCTTTTCGATCTTACGAATCATTTGCTGCTCGCCCCGGTCTTTCCGACCTTCTTACGCAACACCTCGCCAGTGTAGCGGATGCCCTTGTTCTTGTATGGATCCGGCTTACGCAGCGCGCGGATGTTGGCCGCTACCTGTCCCAACATCTGCCGGTCGTAACCGCTCAGTATCAGCCGCGCCTGCAACTGGGCCACGGTAGCGCCCGCCGGCTTCTCGACTTTGAGGTCCACGCCATCCGGCAGCAGGACCTCGATCGGATGCGAATAACCCAAGGTCAACGTGGCGACCTTGCCCTTCACTTCGGCCTTGTAGCCGATGCCGACGATGTCCAACTCACGGGTGAACCCGGTGGAAACGCCCTGCACGGCATTGGCTGCGAGG
>Ga0182024_10001214_pt1 | contig 66717 bp, 67 predicted proteins | sample P32metaG_FD_120480 | JGI IMG/M metagenome (GOLD analysis project Ga0182024, IMG submission 120480) | Permafrost microbial communities from Stordalen Mire, Sweden - P3-2 metaG (Illumina Assembly) | ecosystem: Environmental > Terrestrial > Soil > Wetlands > Permafrost | place: Sweden: Stordalen... | reverse complement strand
TCCGCGTCGGCGATCGGCTGGGCGGGCACGTCGTGCAAGGCCACGTCGACGGCACGGGCACGGTCAGCGAGATCCGCGAGGAGGGCTTTGCGCGGGTGCTGGAGATCGAAATCGACCCACAGCTGCAGCGTTACGTGGCGGAGAAGGGCTCGGTGGCCCTCGACGGCGTCAGCTTGACCGTCAGCGCGCTGCGCGAGCACGGCTTCGCCGTGTCCCTCGTCCCGGAGACGCTCGACCGCACGAACCTCGGGGAGATCGGTGAGGGTGCGCTCGTCAACGTCGAGGTTGACATCATTGCCAAGCACGTGGAGCGCCTGATGGATGCCCATCCCGGCCCGCTTCCCACCGCTGAGCAGAGATCATGAGCGAGTCCCGGACAACCACGCCGTTCGCCACGATCGAGCAGGCGATCGATGAAATCCGCCAGGGCAAGATGGTCGTGGTCTGCGACGACGAGGACCGCGAGAACGAGGGCGATCTCGTGATGGCGGCACAGTTCGTGACACCTGAGGCGATCAACTTCATGGCCAAGGAGGCGCGCGGGTGGATCTGCCTGGCGCTCACTCCGGAGCGCTGCGAGGAGCTTGGCTTGGAGCTGATGACGGCCAAGAACGAGTCGGCGCTGCAGACCCCGTTCACGATCACGATCGAGGCGCGTCACGGCGTGACCACGGGGGTTTCCGCGCACGACCGCGCCCACACGATGCAGGTGGCGATCGATCCCAACGCGAGGCCTGAGGATCTCGCCCAGCCCGGCCATGTGAACCCCCTGAAGGCGAAGGCTGGAGGGGTGCTGGAGCGCACCGGACACACCGAGGCGAGCGTCGATTTGGCACGCCTGGCCGGTCTCCTCCCCGCGGGAGTGATCTGCGAGGTGATGAACGAGGACGGCTCGATGGCGCGAGTGCCGGACCTGTCCGACTATTGCGAGCGCCACGGGCTGAAGATGGTCACGATCGCCGACCTGATCGCCTATCGCCGGCGCAACGACAAGCTGATCGAGCGGGTCGTCTCCACCCGCCTGCCGACGACATTCGGCGAGTTCGAGGCCGTCGGGTATCGCTCGCTGGTGGACGAGAAGCACCACGTCGCCCTCGTCAAGGGCGACGTGGCCGGGCGCGCCGACGTCCTGGTGCGCGTGCATTCGGAGTGCCTCACCGGCGACGTGTTCCACTCGCTGCGCTGCGACTGCGGCGAGCAGCTCAACTCCGCCCTGTCGATGATCGAGCGTGAGGGCGAGGGTGTGCTTCTGTACCTCTCCCAGGAGGGTCGCGGCATCGGCCTCTTGAACAAGCTGCGCGCCTACCGCCTGCAGGAGGACGGCCTGGACACCGTCGAAGCAAACGAGCGCCTCGGGCTACCCGCAGACCTGCGCGACTACGGGATCGGCGCCCAGATCCTGGCCGACCTCGGGCTGAGCTCGATCCGCATCCTCACCAACAATCCAAAGAAGATCAAGGGCCTGGAGGGATATGGGCTATCGGTGAGCGCGCAGATCCCGATCGAGCACGCTCCGAACGCACACAACGAGGCATATCTGCGCACGAAGGCGGAGCGGATGGGGCATATCCTGCACCATCAGGGCCTGAACCTCGACGAGGAGCTCCTGCATGCCGAGCGCGAGCAGGATCGGGCCGCTTCCGAGGATGGCGCTGAGGGACCGGAGGCGCGAGAGCGCAGGCGGGCCGATAGACGGCGCGCGCGGTGAGTGACTCCTTCGCGATAGTCCTCGGCCGATTCTACGAGGACCTCGCCGAGCGGCTGCTGTCAGGGGCGCGCGCCGCGTTCGCCGACGCCGGCGACGTCGACGTCGAGGTGTTCGATGTACCGGGGGCGTTTGAGCTGCCGCTCGCAGCCAGCTACGCCGCACGATCGGGTCGCTTCGCCGGAGTCGCGTGCCTCGGGGCCGTGATCCGAGGGGAGACAGACCACTACGAGTTCGTCTGCTCGGAGGCGGCGCGTGGGGTGATGCGGGTTCAGCTCGACACGGGCGTGCCGTGCGCGTTCGGCGTGCTCACATGCGAGACGATGGACCAGGCGCTGGCGCGCGCGGGAGGGGGAAAGCGCGATCAGGGTCGCCATGCGGCCGAGGCCGTTCTGAGGATGGCGGAGCTGCGCAGAGCGCTCGCCAGCGGCTAGACTGCGCGCGATGGCCAAGGTATGTCACAGCTGCGGAAGGGGGCCGGCGTTTGGCCAGAGCCGCAGCCACTCGATGGTCGCGACCAAGCGCCGCTTCGACCCGAACCTGCAAAAGGTCAGAATCCTCGTGGGCAAGGCCCCGCGGCGGGTGTACGTTTGCACTCGCTGCCTGAAGGCAGGCAAGGTTACGAAGGCTCTCTGACGCCTCCTCGGCCAGGAGCGCGCGCCGGGCGTAGTGCACGCCGGCCGGGGAAGGTGATAGAGGTGTCGTCGTGAGCGATACCAATCTCCTCCGCTTTCGCGCCGCAGTGGACGGAGCGCTCGCGCACCTGGAATCGCGTCGCGAGGAGGTCAACGACCTGAATGTCTTCCCCGTCGCCGATGGGGACACGGGGGACAACATGGCGCTGACGCTGCGCGCGGTGCTGACCGAGCTCGACCGACTCTTGAGCGCCGACGAGAACCGCACGATCGACGAGATCGGTCGCGATGAGATCGTGCAGTCCGTCGCGCGAGCCGCGCTGCTCGGGGCACGCGGCAACTCAGGCGTGATCCTGTCCCAGCTGATACGCGGCGCGGCGGAGGAGCTGGTTTCGCGGCCCGGCCAGCTGATCGATGCGACGCTGATCGGGGCGGCCCTGGCGAACGCGGCCGACCGCGCCTATTCCTCGGTGCGCGAGCCGGCCGAGGGGACGATCCTGACGGTGGCCCGGGAGATGGCCCACAAGATCGTGACCGACGTTGCACACAGCCCCGAGAACCCGCGCCTGGGCCCCGCGACCGAGCCGAGCGAGCAGGACGCGGCAATCGCCGAGGCGCTGGAGCGCGCGGTCGACGCGGGCCAGGAGTCGGTCAAGCGAGGTCCCGAGCTCTTGGCGGCGCTGCGCGAGGCCGGTGTCGTCGACGCGGGTGGCTACGGACTGACGATCATGTTCGCCGGCGTCGTGGCGGCTCTGCGTGGCGACGAGCCGCCCGAGCTCGACCATTTTGCGCCGGCGCGCATCAGCCACCCCGAGCACACGTCTGAGACGTATCGCTTCTGCACGAACTTCGCCGTCACGGGAAGCGGCCTGAGCCCCGGCCGCTTCATCGCGCCGCTGGAGCGACTCGGCGACTCGGTGCTCGTGGTCGGCGACTCGCGGACGCTGAAGGTGCACGTGCACACGGACGAGCCCGAGCGCTCCACGGCGGTGTTCGCGAGCGCGGGCGAAGTGTCACGGCTCGACATCGCTGACATGCGCCTGCAGGTGGCCGAGCGCGATCAGCGCCTGGCCGGCGACTCGGCTGACCTCGCCCGCGACTCGCGCGACGCTCACCGGTCGCGGGCGCCACACTCCTTCCAGGTGGACCGCGCCGCCGGCCCTGAAGCGGCGCGCTGCGGAGCTGTCGCGGTCGTCAGCGGCGCTGGCCTCGCGGAGATGTTCCGCGAGTTGGGCGTGCACACGATCGACGGCGGACCAAAGCTCAATCCCTCCACCTACGACCTGTTGGCGGGCATCCACGAGGTGCCGGCCGAGGAGGTGGTCGTGCTGCCGAACAGCACGAACGTGATCATGGCGGCCGAGCATGCCGCAAGACTGTCGGACAAGCAGGTGCTCGTGGCGCCAACGACAAGCCAGCAGGCTGGTCTCGCGGCCGCCGTCGCGCTGGCACCGGATCGCTCCGTTGAGGAGAACGCGCAGGCGCTCACCGAGGCGCTGGCGCGCGTCCGCACGGGCGCCGTCGCGCCGGCCGCGCGGGACGACGCGCAGGGGCGCTTCAAGCGCGGGGAGGCGGTCGGGTTCATCGGCGATGAGGTGCTCGCATGGGGCGAGCCGGGAGAGACGCTCCAGGCCGTGCTGGCGACGCTCGCCGACAGCGCAAACGGCTCGGTCTCTCCAGAGCTGATCAGCGTGCTCGCCGGCGAGGGCGCTCCGTTCGGATTGGGAGAGGTCGAGGGCATGCTGGGCGGCGCGGTCGAGCTCGAGCTGCGCCAGGGGGGGCAGCCCGCCTACTGGTGGCTGCTCGCCGCGGAGTAGCTCGGCGCCGTTACGACCGCCAAGTCGATCATGATGAAAGGCGGATGGTCGCAACCGAGGCCCAGATGTCGGGACGGGCGCGTTCCGCTCGGTTGCCACATGCCCGTTCGTCGACCCGCGCCTTCGCGTCAAAGCGCGCTCTGAGTCGATGCCAGATGATCGAGGCGCCCGTGCGGTGGCCGCGACCGACGCGCCTGCACGCCCCCTTGGAGCTGTCGGCCGGCAAGATGGCCGCGGGGTTGGAGGCGCTCGGCCTGCGCACGGTGGGTGAGCTGCTCGAGCACCTGCCGACGGACAGCCGCCGGGCTCGGACCGTGGCCGCGCTGTGTGCGGGCGAGCAGGCGACCGTAGCCGTAGAGGTCCGTGCGATCGGTATCCGCGCGGTACGCCGGCGCGGGATGCGCCCGCTGGTGGAGGCGACAGTCGCAGACGCGAGCGGGAGCATGCGCGCGACGTTCTTCAACCAGCCTTGGCTGCTGGAGCGTTATTCGCCGGGAACGCGCCTGCTGCTGCATGGCAAGGCTGACGAGAGGGGCGGCTTTCGCGTGTCTCACCACGCCGCCTGCGCCGACGGCGCTATGGGCCGGTCGGCCGACCCGGGCGAGGCCGAGGCGGTCGCGCACTACCCCGCCGCCGAGGGCGTCTCCTCGACACAGATTCTCACCCTCGTGCGGGCCCGGAGGGACGCGCTCGGAGATGTGACCGAGGCGTTGTCAGCGGCGACGCGCGTGACTCAGCGGCTGCCCGACCGCTCCAGCGCGCTCGCGGCGATGCACTTTCCGCGCGATGGCCAGGACGCCGAGGCGGGTCGCGAGCGGCTGGCATTCGAGGAGCTGCTGCTCGCGCAGCTGATGTTCCTGCGCCGCCGCGCGAGGCGCCGAGAACGCGCAGGTGCGCCGGCGCTGGGCGAGCCGCCGACGTTGAGCGAGCGCTGGCTTCGTCACGGGTTGCCGTTCGCGCTGACAGGCGACCAGCACGCGGCGATCGCCGAGATCGCCAATGACCTCTCCGAGCCACGAGCGATGCAGAGGCTCCTGATGGGCGAGGTCGGAAGCGGCAAGACCGTGGTCGCGCTGTACGCGATGCTGCGCGCCGTCGAGCACGGCCAGCAGGCCGCGCTGATGGCGCCCACGGAGACGCTTGCCGAGCAGCATTTCGCGACCCTCCAGCGGCTCCTCGGCGCCGAGCCCGTGGCCGTCGCGCTGCTGACGGGCTCCACTCCGGTGCGCCGGCGCCAGGACATCCTGGGCAAGCTCGCAAGCGGCGAGCTGTCGCTTGTCGTCGGCACCCACGCGCTGATCGAGCCCGACGTCCAATTCCGAGCGCTCGCGGTCGCTGTGGTCGACGAGCAGCACCGCTTCGGCGTGCGCCAGCGGGCGGCGCTGGATGCGAAGGGAGCCCCGCACGCGCTGCACATGACCGCCACGCCGATACCACGTACGTTCGCTTTGGCCGGATACGGCGACCTGGACGCGAGCACGCTGCGGGAGCTGCCGCGCGAGCGACAGGCGATCGAGACCCGCGTGGTGGCGGGCGAGAGCGCGCGCGGACGTGCTTATGACGAGCTGCGCGAGCAGTTGCGGGCCGGCAGGCAGGCGTTTGTGGTGTGCCCGCTGATCGAGGAGGAGTTGATCGGCGTCCCCGGCGACGGGACCCCGCCGTCCGCGGTCTCTGAACACGGCGCCCGGGCGGCGACGGCCGAGCTTCGACGCTTGCGCGACGGCGCGCTCGAGGGGTTCGAGCTGGTGCTGCTGCACGGCGGCATGCGCCCGCGCGAGAAACAGGACGCGATGGCCGCTTTCGCTTCGGGCGCCGCCGACGTGCTCGTCGCCACGACAGTGATCGAGGTCGGGATCGACGTGCCGAACGCGACGGTGATGCTCGTCGAGAACGCCGAGCGCTTCGGGCTCTCGCAGCTGCACCAACTGCGCGGACGCGTCGGTCGCGGCGAGCATCGCGCCGTCTGCCTGTTGATGGGCCCGCCGGGCTCTCCCAGGTTGCGGGCGATGGCCCACCACGCGGACGGGTTTCGCCTGGCGGAGATCGACCTGGCACTGCGCAAGGAGGGCGAGCTCGTGGGCACCCGCCAGTCGGGCTTCGGCCAGTTCCGGGTCGCGTGCCTGCCGCAGGACTCACAGCTGCTTGAGCGCGCGCGCACACTCGCGGAGACGATCCTCGCGGCCGACCCCGAGCTCGCGATGCCCGAGCACGCGCTTCTGGGTGAGGCGCTCGATGGCCGGTTCGGCGCGGACGCGCTGCGGCCGATCCCCGCATAGGCTGGCGATCGACCCCCACCCGGCGATAAGCGGCCGGCGGTTACGGTGATGTCCATGCGAGTGATCGCCGGACGACTTGGTGGCAGGCGCTTGAAGGCTCCGCGGGGAACGGTGACGCGGCCGACCTCAGATCGCGTCAGGGAGGCCGTGTTCGCGTTGCTCGGCGAGGTAGAGGGCACAAGCGTCCTCGACCTGTTCGCGGGCGCGGGCGGCCTTGGGATCGAGGCCATCTCGCGGGGCGCGGCGCGTGCCGTGTTTGTCGATCGCGACGGCGGAGCGCTGCGGGCGCTGAAGGCCAATCTGGCGACGCTCGAGATCGCTCCGGACGTTGCGGAGGTACGGCGCGCGGACGCGTTGGCGGCACTCCGGAGCGCACGGGCGCGCCAAGAGACATACGATCTCATGTTCATTGACCCTCCCTACGGCCAGGCGCATGACTGGGGACCCGAGCTCTCAACGGTCCTTCCGCAGCTGCTCGCGCCGGCGGCGCGAGTCGTCGTCGAGAGCGACCGGCGAGCGCCGCTGGAGCTCCAGTTGCAGGTCGGGCAGGAACGGCGCTATGGCGACACCTTGATCAGAATCCACCGGCACCATGAGCCCATCTGAGAAGTCCATAGCGGTTTGTCCGGGCTCCTATGACCCGATCACCAACGGCCACCTGGACGTGATCCGGCGCGCGGCGAACCTTTACGATGAGGTCGTCGTCGCGGTCGTCAATCGCTCGGTCCGCAAGAGCAAGGCGCTGTTCGGTATCGAGGAGCGGATGGCGTTCATCGAGCGCGCGATCGCCGATCTGGAGAGGGTTCGCGCCGAGCCATTCTCGACGCTCGTGGTGGAGTTCGCGCGGCGCGTGGGAGCGAAGGCGATCGTCAAGGGACTGCGCGCGATCTCGGACTTCGAGTACGAGCTGGAGATGAACCAGCTAAACCGACGTCAGGATCCGCAGATAGAGTCGGTTTACCTGATGGCCAGCCCGCAGTACAGTTTTCTGTCATCGAGTGGCGTCAAGGAGCTTGCGACGTTTGGGGGAAGGATCGACGATCTCGTCCCCGACGAGGTGGCCAGGCGGTTGCAGGAAGAGCTGAGACGCTGACGAAATGGGACGTGACACGTGATTTCGAACCTCGCCCCCGACCCATCTGGGCCCGAGGGCCCGCGCCGGTAGGCCCTACATGGATGTCCTGGTACTCATAGACAAGCTCGATGACTTGGTGCACAACGCCAAGCCCGTGCCGCTGACCGACCAGGTGAGGGTCGACAAGGAGGAGATCTACGACATCCTCGACCAGATGCGCGCGACGATTCCCGAGGAGATCAAGCAGGCGCGGTGGATTGTCAAGGAGCGGCAAGAGATGCTCGCCGAGGCCAAGAAAGAGGCCGAGCGGATCATCAAGGACGCGCGCGAGCGCCAGGATCGGCTTGTGGGCGAGGAGGAGGTCACCAAGCAGGCCGAGCGCGCCGCCGAGGATATCGTCGAGGACGCCCGCGCGCGCGAGCGCGAGATCAGGCTCGGCGCCGAGGACTATGCGGATGAGATCCTGAACACGCTCGAGGTCAACCTGTCGAAGTTCATCGCCGCCGTGCAGCGTGGACGCGAGCGACTGCAGGGGAAGGACGAACCGGCCGAAGTGGGCTAGGACGCCGCTGAGCGCCGCTGGCCGATCTCGATCGGTACGCCACGCGAACTGCCTGTGCCCCGAAGGGGTGGGTCCGTGCCGCGCTTGCCCAGCGACGTCCTATTGGGGCAGCGCACCTACTAGAGGGGTGGTTCATCTCCGGGTCTTTGGGTAGGGTCAACCCGTGAACGCGCAGGAAGCGAAGTACAAGCTGCAGGTGGCGATGACGCTGCTGGGTACCGGCATGATGAGGCCCACGCGTCCGGACAAGGCGCTGCGCTCGCTCGCGGCGCTGCGCCGCTGGGGGCCAACTTCGGCGGCCGCGTACACCGGTGCGGCGATCCGCTACCCGGATAGCGCCGCGATCATCGACGACCGCGGCACGCTGACGTTCGAGGAAGTCCACAGGCGCACCAACGCGCTCGCCCGCCGGCTCCGTGAGGAGGGCGTGTCGGAAGGAGATGCGGTTGCGATCATGTGCCGCAACCATCGTGGGTTCGTCGAGGCGACCGTGGCGTGTTCCAAGTTGGGGGCGAGTGGGCTGTATCTGAACACCGCCTTCGCCGGCCCGCAGATTGCCGATGTGGTCGAGAGCGAAGACGCTGTCGCGCTGATCTACGACGAAGAGTTCAGCGAGCTCGTGCAGGAGGGGGGCTCCTCCAGGAAACGTTTCATCGCGTGGAGCGACCCCGGAGCTAGCCCCTCCGACCCCCGGCTGGAGGATCTGATCGCTACCGGCGATGGCTCGGAGTTGCAGGCGCCGTCGGAGAACGGGCGCGTGGTGATCCTGACCTCGGGCACGACCGGATCGCCGAAGGGGGCCGCGCGCAAGCAGCCGGACTCGATCGAGCCGGCGGCCGCGCTGTTCTCGAAGATCCCGTTGCGAGCGCGAGCGACGACGATGATCGCCGCGCCGATGTTCCATTCGTGGGGGTTCGCGCATTTCACGCTCGCCCTGCCCCTTGGATCGACGCTCGTGCTGCGGCGGCGCTTTGACCCGGAGGAGACGCTCAGGGCCGTCTCGCAGCACCGCGCCACTGCCCTTGCGGTCGTGCCCGTGATGCTGCAGCGGATAGTGGATCTCGGCGCGGAGACGCTCGCGCGCTATGACACGCACTCTCTGAAGGTGATCGCCGTCAGCGGGTCGGCGCTGCCGGGCGAGCTGGCGACACGGGCGATGGACATCTTCGGGGACGTTCTCTACAACCTCTACGGCTCGACCGAGGTGGCGTGGGCGACGATCGCGACGCCTGAGGATCTGCGCGCCGCGCCGGGGACGGCCGGAAGGCCGCCGATTGGAACCGTGGTAAAGCTGCTGGATGACGAGGGCCGGGAGGCGAAGGCCGGCGAGGGCGGGCGGATCTTCGTCGCCAACGAGATGATGTTCGAGGGCTACACGGGGGGCGGCGGGAAGGAGATCGTCAACGGGCTGATGAGCACCGGCGACGTCGGCCGGTTCGATTCGCAAGGGCGCCTGTTCGTCGACGGGCGCGACGACGAGATGATCGTAAGCGGCGGGGAGAACGTGTTTCCACGCGAGGTCGAAGACCTTCTGTCAGATCACCGCGACATCGAGGAGGCCGCGGTCGTGGGAGTCGCCGACGAGGAGTTCGGCCAGCGGCTGAAGGCGTTCGTCGTACTCCGCAGCGGCGCCGAGTTGAACGAGGAGACCGTGAAGGAGTACGTCAAGGCGAACCTCGCCCGCTACAAGGCTCCACGCGAGGTGGTGTTCCTGCAGGAGCTGCCGCGCAACGCGACCGGGAAGGTGCTCAAGCGCGAGCTGAAGGCGGGCGCAGCCGGCTGACCTACCGGCGCAGCCTTTCGCGCTCCGAGCGCCTGTGGCGCGACGGGCAGCAAGAGACCGGTGCCGCGCTAGCCTGGAGTGAGTGTCCGCCGAGGCCCACGACTTCGACCTCGCCGGGCTGCGATTGGCGGCCGGCGAGGGGCGGCGCCTGAACCTCGATGCGAGGATCGCGCCGCTCGTGCTCGCGAGCGAGCGCTACTGCGCCGAGCCCCCGCTCGTGCCTGTTCAGCTCGAGGTCTCGCGGATGCTCGGAGGCGGCTATGCGCTGCGGCTGCGGTTCAGCGCCGCATTGAGCGGGCCATGCATGCGCTGCTTGCAAGACGCGGCGCCGACGGTGGAGGTCGAGGCGCGCGAGGTTGACAGGCCGGGCGAAGGTGAGGAGCTTGAAAGTCCATACGTGCGCGATGAAACACTGGATCTGACCGCGTGGGCGCGTGACGCGTTTGCGCTGGCGGCGCCGATTCAGATCCTCTGTCGCGATGACTGCGCCGGGCTCTGTTCGGTCTGTGCGACCGATCTGAACGAGGCCGGTCCGGAGCATGGCCACGAGGGCGCTTCTGATGCGCGCTGGGCGAAGCTGCGCGAGCTTAAGCTCCAGTAGCTCGCAACAAGGGCTGGTAGCCTTCTGCACCCGATGGCCGTCCCCAAGAAAAAGCAGTCCCACAGTCGCACCGCCAAGCGCCGGGCGCAGCACAAGATCGGCACGCCCGCGGTGAACGCGTGTCCCCAGTGCCACAATCCGCGCCGGCCGCACCGCGTCTGCCCCGTGTGCGGCTTCTATGCCGGCCGCGAGGTTGTGGCGCCCGCGGCGGCGCACGGCCACGACCACGAGCACGAGCACGACGCCGAGTAGCAGGGAAGTGGCGCCAGGGGCCTCGTCCTCCTCATCGCGGCTTCAGCCGGAGGACCCCGCGTCGCCGGTCGTGGCGGTGGACTGCAACGGCGCGGACCTCGGTCCCGCCGAGGTCGCGGCCGGGGCGGCGATCGCCGCCGCCCGCGGCGCCCGCTTGATCCTGTTCGGGCCGGCCGGCGAACTGGGGCAGCCGCCGCCAGGCGTGGAGGTCGTCGACGCGCCGCTCTCGATCGCCAAGAGTGCCGACCCCGCCAGCGCCGTGCGCGCGAACGCAGACGCCTCGATCGTGCAGGCGGCAAGAGCAGTAGCGGCCGGCAGGGCGCAGGCGCTGGTATGCGCCGGGGGCACCGGCGCCGCCCTCGCCGCAGGCTTGTTCAACATCAAGCGCACGCCGGGGATCTACCGCCCGGCGCTGGCGATCCCGCTGCCGGTCCCCGATCATCCGGTGACGTTGCTCGATGTCGGGGCCAACGCCGAGGCGCGGCGTGAGCATCTGGTGCAGTTTGCGTTCATGGGCGCGGCGCTCGCGACGACGGTGTTCGGCGTCGAGCGTCCTCGCGTCGGGCTCCTGTCCAACGGCCGGGAGGCGGCGCGCGGCGGCGCGCAGGTGCTGGACGCCCACGCCGAGCTCTCCCAGCGGGCGAGTGTGGGAATCGGCGCGTTCGACTTCGTCGGCAACGTCGAGGGGGACGACGTGGTCGGCGGCGTCGCGGACGTCATCGTGACCGACGGATTGACCGGGAACATCGCGCTGAAGCTGATGGAGGGCGTTTCGCAGACGATCCTCCGCGCGGTGAGGGGAGCGGCGATGTCCAGCCCGCGGGCGATGCTCGGCGGCGCGCTGTTGCGCGGAGCGCTGCTCAAGTTCCGCGCGGAGATCGACCCGGAGCGGCAAGGGGGCGCCTACCTGCTGGGGTTGCGCCGGCTCGGCGTCGTTCCCCATGGCCGCTTTACGCGAAAGGGCTTCGCCCAGGCGATCCTGCGCGCCGAGCGCGGTGCACGCGAGGACATAGTCGGGCAGACGCACCGCGCGCTTGCGCAAGCGGGGGCGTTGCGTGAGGCTCCCATGTCCGCGGCGATCGCTAGCCTGCGCCAGACAAAATGACACGTTCATCTTCGCCAACGAACACGTGGCGTTCTCCGGCATCCACGGCGTCACGACGGACCCGCGCTGGCGCCCTGTGATGAGCGCTCCTGCGCGCGAGCAGGTGTTCGCGCTGATCCAAGCCCACCTTGCCGACGAACTGGACGTCGATGCCGGCGTGATCGCCGAGGGAACCCGCTTCCGCGAGGACCTGGAGGCCGATTCGCTGGATCTGTACACGCTCGTGCAGGAGCTCGAGGACACTTACGGCATCAGCATGTCCGACGAGCAGGCAGCGCAGATCCTCACGGTGGGGCAGGCGGTGGATTTCGTGCTCGCGCATGACGATGCCCGATGAGCACCGATGAAGCTTCTGGGCGCGCTGCTCGACGAGTTGCCGGCGGAGCTGGCGCGACAGGTGTTCACGCACGCGTCCTGGAGCGAGCGACGCAGCGATTCCTACGCACGGCTGGCGTTCCTCGGCGACAGCGTGCTGGCGCTGGCGGTGACGACTCACCTGTACCCGCGCCTGGAGGCCGAGCGCTTCGGCGCGGGGAGGCTGACGAAGATCCGCGCGCAGGCCGTATCCGGCGTCTCCTGCCGAGCGGTCGCCGAGCGCTTGGCGCTGCCCGAGCGATTGCGCGCGGCGGCGCCGGCAGGAGTCCAGGGCAGCGCGGCGGCGCTCGTGGAGACCGAGCGGGTGCTCGCATCCGTGATCGAGGCGGTGATCGGCGCTTGCTACCTGCACGCCGGCTACGAGCGCACCGCCGAGGCTGTGGTCGAGGCCTTTGGGCCGGAGATCGAGGAGGCGTTGGAGCATCCGGTGGACTTCAAGTCCGCGTTGCAGGAGCTGCTGGCACGGCGCGGCACGGAGGTGAGCTACGCGATTACGAGCGAGGACGGACCGCCGCACGAGCGCACCTATACAGTCGTTGCGCGGGTCGACGGCATAGCGCTGGGAACCGGGCGCGGCCGGAGCAAGAAGCACGCCGAGCAGGAGGCCGCCCGAGAGGCCGTCGATGGGCTGGAGAGCTAGGTCCGGCGTGCGCCTGAAGTCGCTGACGCTGAAGGGCTTCAAGTCGTTCCCCGACCGCACCCGGTTGGACTTCGGGCCGGGCGTGAGCGTCGTCGTCGGTCCCAACGGGTCGGGTAAGTCCAACGTCACCGATGCGGTGCTGTGGGCGATGGGCGAGCAGTCTCCGCTGGCCGTGCGCGGCCAGTCGATGCAGGACGTCATCTTCGGCGGAGGTCGCGGAGTCCAGGCGCGCGGTGCGGCCGAGGTGGAGATCGTGCTCGACAACTCCGACGGCGTGGTGGACCTGCCGCTGAGCGAGATATCGATCGTACGGCGCCTTGACCGGGCGGGCGAGGGCGGATACCGGCTCAATGGCGCCCGTTGCCGCCTGACTGACGTGATCGAGGTTCTCTCCGACACGGGCCTGGGCAAGGAGACTCATTCGGTGATATCGCAGGGGCGCGTCGAGCAGATCGTCACCTCCAGGCCGCGTGAGCGGCGCTTGCTGATCGAGGAGGCAGCCGGCCTTGGCAAGCACCGCAAGCGTCGGCACCGTGCGCAGCTGAAGTTGGAGCGCACGCAGGAGAACCTCGACCGCGCGCTGGATGTCGAGCGCGAGGCGCGCACGCGGCTGCGGCCGCTCAAGCGCCAGGCCGAGGCTGCCGAGCTGCACGAGCGCCTCGAGCACCAGATGCTGGAAGCGCGCCTGGAGCTGGCGCTCGACTCTTCGCGCGCACGAACGGCGGAGCTGGGAACGGCGGAGGAACTGGTGAGCGAGGCGCGCTCGGCGCGAGCCGAGGTTGACAGCAGCCTGCAGGCGATGATCGACCGGCGAGGACTCGCCGAGCGGGCGCTGGCCGAGCGGGCTGAGCGCCACGACGCTCTCGCGCGCCGCGTGTACGACGCGCGCTCCGCCCGCGAGCGGCTGGAGCTGCGTGGCGAGCAGGCCGGCGCGAACGGGGAGGCGCTGGCTCGACGGGCGGGGCGAATCGAGATTGAGCTTCAGGCGCTGGCGGAAGCGACGGATCTCACCGACGAGGGCGATGGCGGAAGGGGCGGCGAGGATCGCATCGCAGCGCTCGAGGTGGAGCTCGCCGAGATCGAGACCCGGCGCGAGCAGGAGATCGCGCTCGAGCTCGGGGAGCTGCAGGGAACGAGCGCGCGTGAGGCTGGCCGAGTGGAGGGCCTCGAGGGCGAGCTCCGAGCCGCCCGCCACGCGCGTGCTCGAGCCGATCAGCTCCTGGAGAAGACGCGCGAGGGGAGCGTGTGGTCCAGTACCTGGGACGAGGTTCGTCGGGTGATCGTGGACGGCGTCAAGCGCGTGCTGGCGCAACCTGACGAGCGCGCACGGACAGCCGCAGCGGGCGACGTTGCCAAGGAGGCCGAGCACGTCGCTCGCGGAGTCGTCGAGTACGCGCTGAAGGGAGTGCGGGCGGCCGAGGAGGTTCGCGAGGAGGCCGAGGCGGCGCTACGCGAGGCAGAGCGTCGCTGGGCCGACGCCGGCGAGCAGCAGCGGCGCACCGACTGGATGATCGCGCAGCGGCGAGCGGCTCCCCCACAGGGGCCACTCGCGGTGCGTAGGGCCCAGCTCGAGGGTGAGCTCGCGGCCGAGCGCCGTCAGGCCGAGCGCCTGGCGCGGGACCGCTCGGAGCGCCTGCGACGCGTCGAGGCACTGAGCGTCCAGCGTGCCGCCGACACGGCGCTCGCACCTCTCGCCGAGCGCCTTGCTGTCGCGCTGAGGGGCTTGGCGGAGTGCGTTCGGGAGCGGGTCGTGCGGCTCGAAGGCGAGCTCGTGAGCGACAGCGCCGCCGGCGAGGAGATGGCCGCTGAGCTGCGGGCGTGCGCCGGCGAGGAGGCCGAGATCCAAACGCAGCTGCGTGGAGCTTCGGAGGCTGTGACGAGCGCTGAGGTGGCCGCGCAGCGCTTGCGCGACCAGGCCGGTGAGGCCGAGCTCGAGCTGAAGGCAGTGACCGAGCGGCTGGGGGTCGCCCTGCCCGAGCTCGAGCAGGGGCAGGGGCAGGGCGCGAAGGATCAGGGCGGCGGCCTGGATGAGGAGCAGTTGCGGGCGCTCCTGGGGCGGGTCGAGCGTTTGGAGCGACGGCGCGCCCAGCTCGGTCCGGTCAATCCGCTGGCGCAGGAGGAGTACGCGGAGGCCGTCGCACACGTCGAGGAGATGGAGGGCCGGCGCGGCGACCTGGAGACCGCTCTACGAGAGCTGCGCACGGTGATAGCGGACACCGACCGCCAGATCCAGCAGACATTCCAGGAGACCTTCGAGGCAGCGGCGCGCAACTTCGAAGAGCTCGTGGGCGACGTGTTCCCGGGTGGCTCGGGTCGTCTGCGGCTGGTCAGCGACCAGCAGGCACCCCGTCCCGTGCTCGGTGGGCAGCCGCTGCCCGAGCAGCCCATCGAGGAGGGCGACACCGAGGCGGCCGAGGCTTCGGCGGACGCCGAGGCAGACCTAGAAGAGCACGAGGATGAAGAGCTGTTGGGCGTGGAGATCGAGATCACGCCGGCGGGAAAGTCGACCAAGCGGCTGTCGCTGCTCTCGGGCGGGGAGAAGTCGATGACGGCGCTCGCGTTCCTGTTTGCGGTCTTCCTCGCACGGCCGTGCCCCTTCTACATCCTCGACGAGGTCGAGGCCGCGCTCGACGATCTCAACCTCGATCGCTTCCTCGCGCTGCTGCGCCGCTATGCGGACAGGGCGCAGTTCATCGTGATAACCCACCAGAAGCGCACGATGGAGGCGGCGGACTGGCTGTACGGGGTCTCGATGGGCGGTGATGGCGTCTCGAAGGTGCTCTCGCGGCAATTGCCGGCCGAGCAGGCGCACGCTTCCGAGGTGGCCGAAGTCGCCTGATATCGTCGCGCGGCCCGTGGCGCACGACTGGAGCGATCTGTTCATCCTCGCCGAGGGCGAGGGCGAGGGCGACGCAGGGGACGCGCGCGGCGAAGCGGCGTCCGTTGAGAGCCGTCGCGGCGCAGGCGATCGCGATGACGGCGATGACGGGCCGCGTTCGGCGCGATCCGGGCGCGGAGGGCTCTTTCGGCGCCTGCGCGACAGCATGGCAAAGACACGCCAGGCGCTCGGGAGCGAGATCCAGGCGACGCTGTTCGGGGTGCTGGACGAGCAGACCTGGGAACGGCTGGAGGAGGCGCTGATCATGGCCGACCTGGGCGCGAGCACGACCGCGTCGGTGGTCGGCACGCTCGAGGCGGAGGCCGGCGAAGGGAAGCTTGGGGGCGGCGAGGCGTTGAGCGAGCGGCTGATCGAGCTGCTCGCCGAGACAGCACGCGTGGGGGAGGCTCGGATCGACCTTCGGGCAACGCCGACGGTGATCCTGGCGGTCGGCGTGAACGGGACGGGTAAGACCACGACAATCGGAAAGCTCGCGTGGCATCTACACCACGAGCTGGGGCGCAGCGTTCTGCTTGCGGGCGCAGACACGTTCAGAGCGGCCGCGAGCGAGCAGCTCGACGGCTGGGCGCGAAGGGCAGACTGCGCGATCGTCGTGGGGCCGGAGGGCTCGGACCCGGGCGCGGTCGCCTTCGAGGCGATCGCGCAGGCTCGCCGCGAGCGGGCGGACGTCGTGATCGTTGATACGGCCGGCCGGCTTCATACCCAGGATGAGTTGATGGGCGAGCTGGGAAAGGTGCGCAGGGTGATCGCACGGCAGCTCGAGGGGGCACCGCAGGAGACTCTGCTCACGCTCGACGCGACTACGGGGCAGAACGGGCTGCGCCAGGCGGAGCGCTTTGCGCAGGCAGCACAGGTGACAGGGGTGGTGTTGACCAAGCTCGACGGAACGGCGCGCGGTGGTATCGCGCTGGCGATCGCAAGCGAGATCGGCCTGCCGGTGAAGCTGATCGGCGTCGGCGAGTCGGTGGAGGACCTGCGCCCGTTCGACCCCGAGGAGTTCGCGCGCGCGTTGATCGCTCCGGCCTGATCCACGCCGTCGCGAGCGCCGAGGGATAACCTGAAGCCATGGACATCTGGGTGATCTGGCTGGTTGCCGCCTGCGTGCTCGGCGTGGGTGAGATGCACCAGGGGGGGTTCTATCTGGCTCCGTTTGCGCTCGGAGCCGTCCTGGCCGCGATTGTCAGCCTGCTCGGCGTCGGCGCCCTGCTGTCGGGGATCGTGTTCGTTGTCGCCTCGGGGATGGTGTTCGGGACGCTTCGCCCGGTCGCTCGCCGCCACCGCAGACTGCCCCCGTCGATTCGTACCGGCGCGGCAGCCCTGGTGGGTCGCCCCGCGGTCGTGCTCGAGCGCATCGCCAACGATGAGGGCGTCGGTTGCGTGAGGATCGACGGTGGCGAGGTGTGGACCGCCCGCAGCTACGACGAAGACGAGGTCATCGGCGCCGGCGAGCGCGTCGAGGTGGTCGAGATCCGGGGAGCGACGGCGCTTGTGATGCACTGATGGCACGTACGCTCCCGATGCGCTGATCTCAAGCGCAGGCAACGAGAAAGGAAACACCGCTCCATGGTCGCTCTCATCGTCATCGCAGTAGTCGTCGTGTTCGCGCTCGTCGTGGCGGCGCGCACGATTCGCGTCATCCCTCAGGCACGAGCGGGAGTGGTCGAGCGGCTGGGCCGCTACAGCCGTACGCTCGAGCCCGGGCTTACCCTCGTCACGCCGTTCATCGACCGCGTCAAGCCGCTGGTGGACCTGCGCGAGCAGGTCGTCAACTTCGCGCCGCAGTCGGTGATCACCGAAGACAATGTGGTCGTGGGCATCGAGACCGTGCTGTACTTCACGATCACCGACCCGCGCTCGGCGACGTATGAAATCGCCAACCCGCTGCAGGCGATCGAGCAGCTGACGGTGACGACGCTGCGAAACGTGATCGGCGGGCTCACGCTCGAGGCGACGCTGACCGCCCGCGAGAACGTCAACACGGAGCTGCGTGTGGTCCTCGACGAGGCGACCGGCAAGTGGGGCATCAGGATCAACCGCGTGGAGATCAAGTCGGTCGACCCGCCGCCGGACATCAGGACGGCGATGGAGAAGCAGATGCGCGCCGAGCGTGACCGGCGCGCAGCCATCCTGACCGCCGAAGGCGAGAAGCAGGCGCAGATCCTCACCGCCGAGGGGGCCAAGCAGTCCGCGGTCCTCACCGCAGAAGGGGCTCAGCAGGCTGCGGTCCTCGACGCCGAGGGCGAGCGCCAGGCGGCGATCCTTCGCGCGGAGGGAGAAGCCAAGGCGATCGACACGGTCTTCACCGCGATCCACGAGGGCAAACCAAACCGGGAGCTCCTGAGCTACGAATACCTGCAGATGCTCCCCCAGCTGGCCGAAGGCGACGCGAACAAGGTGTTCGTGATCCCGTCCGAGTTCGCCGAGGCATTCGGCGGCATCGGCGAGGCGCTGGGGCGCGGGGCCGCGGGTGGCGTACCGCCGCCGACCCCACCGCTGGCGCCGCCCGCCCGCCGCGACGGCTAAGACGCACGGCCGACCCTGAGCCCAGGCGGCGGGCTGCGAGAATCTGCGGTCGATGTTCGAGTCGCTGTCCGACAAGCTGCAGGCAACGCTCGCTGACGTGCGCAACCGCGGCACGCTGAGCGAACAGGACATCGACGCGGCGATGCGCGAGATCCGCCTCGGGCTGCTGGAGGCGGATGTCAACTTCAAGGTGGTTCGTCAGTTCACGGCCCAACTCAAGGAGCGCTGCCTGGGCGCCGAGGTCATCGGCCGGCTCAACCCGGGCCAGCAGGTGGTGAAAATCGTCGCCGAGGAGCTGACGGAGCTGATGGGCGGCGCCTCCGCCGGCCTCAGCTTCTCGCCGCGGCCGCCGACGGTGATCCTGATGGCCGGGCTGCAGGGCTCGGGCAAGACGACGGCGAGCGCAAAGCTCGCCCGGCACCTGCGCGAGGAGCACTCCTCGACCGTCGCCCTGGCGGCGTGTGATGTCTACCGCCCCGCGGCCGTCGAGCAGCTCGTGAAGGTCGGAGCGCAGGCCGGGGCGGAGGTGTATGAGCGGGGGACAGAGGGCGATCCCGTGGAGATCGCGGCGTGGGCGTTGGAGCGCGCCACGCGCGAGGGCAAGGACGTCCTGATCGTGGACACGAGCGGTCGCCTGCACGTGGATGAGGAGCTGATGGCCGAGCTCGTGCGGATGCGCGCCGCGGTGAAGCCCCATGACGTGCTGCTCGTGGTCGACGCGATGACTGGCCAGGACGCGGTCAACGTCGCCGAGCGCTTCGCAGAAGCTGTCCAGTTCGATGGCGTCGTCATGAGCAAGCTCGACGGCGACGCCCGTGGCGGAGCGGCGCTGTCGGTCAAGGCCGTCACGGGCAAGCCGATCCTGTTCGTCTCGACCGGCGAGAAGCTCGAGCAGTTCGAGCGCTTTCATCCCGACCGGATGGCTCAGCGGATTCTCGGGATGGGCGACGTGATGAGCCTGATCGAGAAGGCCGAGCGCCAATTCGAGGACGACGACGCGATCGAGCTCGAGCGCAAGCTACGGCGCAACGAGTTCGGGCTGGATGACTTCCTCGACCAGCTGAAGACGATCCGGCGCATGGGACCGCTGACGAGCCTGCTCGGGATGATCCCCGGACTCGGTGGGGCACAGCTTCAGAACATGAAGGTGGACGAGCGCGAGCTCGATCGGATCGAGGCGATCATCCTCTCGATGACACCGGAGGAGCGTCACCGGCCCGAGTTGATCAAGGGCTCGCGCCGGTTGCGGATCGCGCGCGGCTCGGGCACGACCGTTCAGCACGTCAGTCGGCTGGTCAAGCAGTTCGGCCAGACGCGCAAGGTGATGCGCCAGGTCGGCGGCGGCAAGATACCGGACATCGCTGCCCTGATGCGCGACACGCGCTGAGGGGTCGGCCTCGACCGCGCTCACCGTCTAAGCTCCTAGGAATCCGTTTCACGGTCGTAAGCCGTTAGAGAGGAAAACGTGGCAGTCAGGCTCAGGCTCACCCGAGTGGGCGGCAAGAAGGACCCGATTTGGCGTGTCGTGGTCGCAGATCAGCGCTCTCCACGCGATGGTCGCGTGATCGAGACGATCGGCCACTACAACGCGCAGACCGATCCTTCGACGATCGTGCTCGATGAGGAGCGCGCACGCAGCTGGCTGGCGCGCGGCGCACAGCCGTCGGACACGGTGCGCAAGCTGCTTGCAATTCGGGGAATAGGGGCTCGCGGGGCCTAGTCCCGCGGGGATCTGAAGGGCGAGCCGGGACGAGCGGGAGCATGAGCGATCAGCGATCGTCCGGCGCCGACGCGCCGAGCGAGGTGCCGAGGGAGCTTTTGGAGTACCTCGCCGAAGGCCTCGTCGATGAGCCTGAGAAGGTCTCGGTCGAGCAGTTCGAGGGCGATGGCCGGACGATCGTGCTGGAGCTGTCCGTGGCGCCGGAGGACTACGGCAAGGTGATCGGCCGCGGCGGGCGCACGGCGCACGCTCTGCGAACGGTCGTCAAAGCTGCCGCCACCGGTGAGGGATGCCACGTGCTCGTCGACATCGTCGACTGACCCGGCGCGCGACGGATCGGGGCGAAGGCAACGGTGAGCGACACTCCATCGGACCTGCAGGCGGGTCGAGTCGGTCGCCCGCATGGTCTGGACGGGAGCTTCTACGTCACGGGTCCGCGCCCACGCCTGCTGACCGTCGGGGCGAGCGTGATCGTCGCCGGACGCGCCGTGGCGATCATTCGCCGCGCGGGGACAGACCGCCGGCCGATCGTACGCCTGGAGGGCGTGGAGGACCGTGGCGCGGCCGGGGCCTTGCGCGGCCTGCCGTTGGCGGTCCCCGAGCAGCAGGTCCCGGCACTTGCCGAGGGCGAATGGTGGGCGCACGAACTCGAGGGCTGTCACGTCGTGGACGGCGAGCGACTGCTCGGAACCGTCAGCCGGCTGATCGAGCTGCCCTCGTGCGAGGCGCTCGAGGTGGAACGCGTCCACGGCGGCGGGCGCCTGTTGGTGCCAATGGTAAAAGATGCCATCCGCCACGTCGCGGCAACCGAGCGGCGCATCGAGGTCAACGTCGACTTCCTCGGCCTGCCCGAGTCATCGTCCCCCGCGCTGGAGGATCGTGGCGAGTCGTCGTGAACATCGATGTCTTCACCCTGTTTCCCGACTGGTTTGAGTGGTTCGCCTCGCAACGCCATGTCACCAACGTGCTCGCCGCGGGATCGAGCTTGCAGTGCGTGAACTTCCGCGACCACACGCCTCTCAGCGGTGGCCAGGTCGACGACATGCCATTCGGCGGAGGGGCTGGGATGTTGCTGCGCGTCGACGTCGTCGAGAACGCGTTGCGCGCTCACTACGCCCTCGACCCGGTCGAGCTGCGCGAGCAGCGCCGCGTGATCGCGCTGGCGCCAGGTGGAAAGCTGCTCGACGATGGCCTCGTCGACGAGCTCGCGGCCGAGCCCGCGCTGACGTTGCTGTGCGGCCGCTATGAGGGGTTCGACGAGCGCATCGTCGAGCACTTTGCAAGCGACGCGGTCTCGATCGGCCGCTATGTCCTCTCGGGAGGCGAGCTGGCGGCGATGGTCGTGTGCGACGCCGTGATGCGCAAGCTTCCGGGCGCGCTCGGTCATGAGGACTCGGTCGCGGAGGAGTCCTTCAGCGTCGCGCTCGGCGGAGATCCGGAGTACCCCCATTACACCCGCCCGGCCGAGCACCGCGGCTGGCGCGTGCCCGAGGTCTTGCTGTCCGGCGACCATCGGCGGATCGGGCAGTGGCGAGCAGAGCGTAGTCGGGAACGCGGCGGAGGCCCCGAGCGGTCCGGCGACTAGCAAAGACGGGCGCCGAGTGACGCGGGGCGCGACGGTCGTCCGCTACCATTGCCTCCGCGCCGACGGGGCCCCCCGGTCAAGGCGCACCCTCCTTCCGTCATGAGCAGCGTCATCGAAACCATCGAGCGCGCGCAGCTGCGCCGCGTTCCCAACTTCGCACCGGGCGACCGCGTGAAGGTCCACTTCCAGGTCATCGAGGGCACGCGCCGTCGCGTGCAGGTCTTCGAGGGCGTCGTCATCAAGCGTCAAGGGCACGGAGCGCGCGAGACGTTCACAGTACGCAAGCAGTCCTTCGGCGTCGGCGTCGAGCGCTCGTTTCCAGTTCACTCGCCGAAGATCGAGCGCGTGGAGCTCGCGGCGCGCGGAGACGTGCGTCGCGCAAAGCTCTATTACCTGCGCGATCGCGTCGGCAAGCGCGCGCGTGTGCGCGAGCGCCGCTACGTAGGTCCCGAGGATACCGTCGTGCCCGGCCTGATCACGGAGCCGATAGGAGCGACGGACGCTGACGGCATGACCGCGGAGGAGGCGGTCATCGATGAAGCGCACGGCTCCGAGCTCACCGGCAGCGCAGGCGACGGCCAAGAGCAGCCCGGCTCGGTCGCCACGGAGGACACTCCTGCCGAGACCGAGTCGCCGATGACCGTTGACGCTTCGGTCGACATCGATGACACAGATTCCTCCTCCGACGCCGGTGAGGCCGAGGGGGACGTCCTCGCCGGCGACGGGCCCGCGTGAAGCTCACCACCAAGCGCTCGAAATCGACCACGAGCTCGCTCATCGAGCTGGTGGTGATCGTGCTCGTGGCGCTCGGCCTCGCGCTCGGCATCCAGGCGTGGATCGTCAAGCCATATCGCATTCCCAGCGGCTCGATGGAGCCTACGCTGGCGATCGGCCAGCGCGTTCTGGTCAACCGCATCGGGATGCATTTCGGCAAACCGCACGTTGGGGAGATCGCTGTGTTCCATCCTCCGAAAGACGCCCAGCAGGAGGTCTGCGGGCCATCGCCCCACACGATCACGCCAGGTGGGCCCGCGTGTGCCGAACCGGAGCCGCAAGACTCCAGCGTGAACTTCATCAAGCGCATAGTCGCCGGCCCGGGCGACGAAATCTACATCAAGGAAGGCCACGTCTTTCGCAGGGCGGCCGGCCAGCGGGAATTTTCGCCCGAGAAGGACTCCTACATCCGGCCCTGTGCCGGCGTCTCGGAGTGCAACTTCCCCACGCCGATCAGGATTCCCGCCGGTCACTGGTTCATGATGGGCGACAATCGTGGCGAATCCGACGACAGCAGGTTCTGGGGACCCGTCCCCACAGGATGGATCATCGGAGGAGCTTTCGCCACGTACTGGCCCCCCGACCGGATCGGCACCCTCTAGGCCGCTCGACGCGGCGCGCGTCAACGACGCGTCCGCGGGCTCCTCGCGAAGCTCCCAGTCCTCCGCACGCGCCCGACGGCGCGCGCGCCGGGACGGCAGCGGGCGGCGGCTGTTCGCGTTCGACCGACGTCTCGGCGTTCGCCTGATCGCGGGCGCCGACGAGGCCGGACGGGGCTGCCTCGCGGGCCCCCTGGTCGCGGCGGGCGTGCTGTTCGACTACGAGGCGCTCACCACGCGCGAGCTGCGATCGCTCAGCGCGCTGAACGACTCAAAGCAGCACACCGGCCAGGCGCGTGAGGCGCTGTTCCCACTCGTCCTGCGCAGCGCCGCTCGCGTCGTGGTTGTCTCGCGCTGCGTGCGCGGGATCGACGCCCTCGGGCTGCACAAGACGAACCTCGCGGCCCTGCGCGACGCGATGAGCGCGGTCACACGGGGCATCGCCGGCGAGGTGCTGTGCCTGGTCGATGGATTCTCCGTACCAGAGTTCGAGCGCCCGCAGCGGGCGATCGTCGACGGCGACGCCACCAGCGCGGCGATCGCGGCCGCCTCGATCGTTGCCAAGGTGACCCGTGACCGCTACATGCGCCACGCCGACGTCCAGCACCCCGGCTGGAGCTTTGCCGAGCACGTCGGCTACTCCACGCCCGAACATCGTGAGGCGATCCTCCGCCGCGGCGTCTCGCCGTTGCACAGGATGTCCTTCCAGTCACTCGCCTACCAGCAGCTGGCGCTCTGAGCGCGACGCCCGGGCCGGTCTCGGCCTTCACCATGCTCCTTCGATGTGGTCGACGCGCAGCGGCGCGCCGCTCGGGTCGACGACCACGCCGATCGCGTCGAAGCGGATGGACTCAGCCATCGGCCGGACGCGCCTCTGCTCGTCAAGCCACGTCGCGGCGAGCCGCCGGAGCCGCAGGCGCTGGCGAGGGCGCAGCGCCGCAAGCGGGTCCTGGTCGGGACGAATGCCCGCCTGTCGAGCCCCCACGCGACGGGACTTGACCTCGGCGAAGACGAGTGTCGCCCCGTCGAAGGCGATCAGGTCGATCTCGCCGTGGCGGGTGCGGACGTTCCGTGCCACGACGGAGAAGCCGAGCTGCTGCAGGTGGACCTGGGCGAGCCGCTCGCCGAGGCGGCCGAGCGCCCGCCGCCGGTCGGGCTCGCCGGCGCCGTGCCGCGCCGGTTGGGAGCTGTCGCTGCGCATCGCGGTCACGCTACAGCGCGCGTGCGAGACCGCGCTCGCGTAGCCTCCTGCATGTGCAGAGCGGCGCCCCAGACCCCGACACAGGCGATTCCCCCGACGCCGCCGCCCGGGGTGAGTCGGGCCACGGCGCCACGCACGGCTCCGCACGAGGGCCTGAATCGTTGGACGGGGTCACCGCCTTCATGGGCATGCGCTGGGAGGACCCCGAGACGGTCCGCCTGCAGATCCGAGGGGAGCTGATCAACGCCGGCGGACTGCTCTCAGGCGTGGTCACATACGCGTTGGTCGACTACTGCATGGGCTCGACGCTGTGGGCGCAGACGACCGCGCAGGAGCGGATCGCGACGATCAGCATCGCGGTCAACTACATCCAGACGGCGACTGAGGGCGAGCTCGTATGCCGCACGGTCCTGGACCGGCGCAATCGGACTACTGCGGTGATGCGCAGCGAGGTCCGCCACGAGGACGGCCGGCTGCTGGTCACGGCGATCGGCAGCTACACGATCTTCCAGCGGAAGGCCGCGGGCCAACCTTCATCCGGCCAGGCTCAGAGCCGCCGGTAGAGGTCGCGCGAACCATCGTGAACGTGCGGAGCTCTACAGCCAGCTGATGCCCGGCGAGGATCAGGGTTTGACCGAGCGAAGGGCGACCACCTGCAGATCGGGCAGCACGCCCGCGGTGCTGGCGATCGCCGGCTCGGACTCCGGCGGAGGGGCCGGCATCCAAGCCGACCTGAAGGCGTTCGCGCGGTGCGGCGTCCACGGAGCCACCGCGATCACGGCGATCACGGCGCAGAACACGCTCGGTGTGAGCGCGATCCATGCTGTGCCGCCCGAGATCATCCTCGCGCAGGTGCGTGCGGTCGTCGCTGACATAGGCGTCGACGCGGTGAAGGTCGGGATGCTCGGCACGGTGCAGGGGACGCTTGCCGTGGCGCGCGCGCTGGATGAGCTGCCCGCGGGCACGCCTGTGGTCGTCGACCCCGTGATGGTCGCCGAGTCGGGCGCGCGACTCCTGGGTCTCGACGCCCAGCGGGCGCTGATCGAAGAGATCCTCCCGCGCGCCACCGTGCTCACGCCCAACCTGCCCGAGGCGCGCGTTCTCGCCGGGCGGGCAGCCGAGCCGTCGGAAGATGCTGGGGAGGCCCAGCGGACTGCACAGGCCCCTGGGGGGCGCGCCGAGAGCTCGAGCGAGCTCGCCGAGAGCGGGAGTCCGTTCGCGCACGAGGATGTAGAAGCCGAGGAGCTCATTAGGGCGGTGCTCGCGCTTGGACCGCGCAGCGTCGTCCTGACCGGCGGCCATCGAACGGACGCGGTCGACCTGTTTCTCGACGCTGCCGGCGAGCGGTCGATCGTGAGCATCCCCGGAGTGCGCCACCCCGACGGCGCGGCGCACGGCTCCGGGTGCACCCACTCCGCAGTGCTGGCCGCGCAGCTTGCATTGGGTCGCGCGCCGCTGCAGGCCGCGCGAATCGCACGCGTCATCACCGGCGCCGCGGTCGCGCACGGACTACGCGGCCTGGGCGCGGGCGCTGGCCCCGTTGACGTGCTTGACCTCGCGCAGATGCGCGCGAGGTGAAGATGCCCGGGCGTCTGTTTGCCATAATCCGCTGACGATGAAGCTGCTGCGCCTCAAGCCGGGTCATGGTGAGATCGTGCTCGCCGAGGGGGACATCGAGGTGCCGGAGCAGGAGCGCGAGCTGATCGAGGCGTTCCGCCGCGAGCTCGACGCCGGGATGTGGGCGGCCGTTCCAACGGAGAGTCGCGACGGCCGCCGTCAGGCCGAGCTCGTCAAGAGCTTTGCCGACGTTCCGCGCGACGCTGAGCGCGTGATCTTCTTCCCGCGCGCCGCCGGTGGAGCGCCCCGGTCGGCGCGCTAGCCGTGGCGCTCGCGCTGGGCACTGCCGCGGTCGTCCTCGTGGCGCTCCTGTGGGAGCTCAGCCGGTCGCGGATCACGGCGGCGATCGCTGATCGTCGCCTGCGCCGGCGCGCGCCGGCGCGCCGGGTGAGCGAGATTGGCTACGACCGTGGCCGCGAGCTCCGCGCCGAGCAGCGCGCCCGCTCGCTGTTGCGCTCGTGCATCGAAGATGAGGACTGGGCGATGTATCGGGACCTGGGGTTTCTGCGCGTCTGGGGGAGCCTCGGCGATCGTGCACGTGCAGCCGGCGCGTGTTATGCCTACCTGATCTACCCGCACCGGCCGATCCTCGCCTACCTGCCCCAGACCGGAGCTCTGCTGAGCGAGTACTGCGTGGCCTTCCCCGACCTTTCCAGGCCATACGGCAGCGCGCGACTGCCAGACTCAGATGACGTGCTGGCCAAGTGGATGGCGCTGACGGCGGATGAGCGCGGCCTGATCGCCGACGCCAACATGCACCTCCCCGGCCGCCAGGTCGACCCAGATCGGGTTCGCCGCGATCTGCTCCGACTGTCGCGCTGGGAGCGCGAGCGCGTCAATCGATCGAAGATCGGCCAGCGGGCGAGCCACGTCGAGCGCGCCGCGTGAGCACCCGCACGGCCTTCGATGTCAAGCACAAGAGCCGTGCCCTCACCGAGGGTCCGGAGCGGGCGGCTGCGCGTGCGTACCTGCACGGCATCGGCTACTCGGCCGACGATCTGGCCAAGCCGATCGTCGGGGTGGCGCACTCGTGGATCGAGACGATGCCATGCAACTTCAACAACCGTGTGCTGGCCGCCAAGGTGAAGGAGGGGATCCGCGCCGCGGGCGGCACGCCGATGGAGCTCAACACGATCGCGATCTCCGATGGAATCACGATGGGCACGGCCGGCATGCGCGCGTCGCTGGTCTCGCGCGAGCTGATCGCCGACTCGATCGAGCTCGTGGCGAGCGCTCACCGTTTCGACGCGCTCGTCGCGATCAGCGGCTGCGACAAGACGATTCCGGGGACAGTGATGGCGCTCGAGCGCCTGGACATCCCCGGTCTGATGCTGTACGGCGGCTCGATCAGGCCGGGCTCCTACAAGGGTGCCGACGTCACGATCCAGCAGGTGTTCGAGGCGGTTGGAGAGTACGCGGCCGGGAAGATCAGCGAGGAGGAGTTGCACGCGCTGGAGGAGGTCGCCTCACCCGGCGCGGGCGCCTGCGGCGGCCAGTTCACGGCCAACACGATGGCGATGGCGTTTGAGGCGCTTGGGATCTCGCCCGCCGGCTCCTCGATGGTGCCGGCGGAGGACGGGCGCAAGCTCGAGGTCGCGAAGTGGTGCGGTGAACTGGTGATGGATGTACTGCGCCGCGGGCAGCGCCCGAGCGACGTGATCACCAAGCAGGCGCTCGAGAATGCGATCGCGGCGGTCGCGACGAGCGGCGGGTCGACCAACGGCGTGCTGCACCTGCTGGCGGTCGCGCGCGAAATCGGCGTGCCGCTTGAGATCGACGAGTTCGACGCCATCTCCGAGCGCACGCCGCTGCTCTGCGACCTGCAGCCCGGCGGCCGGTACGTCGCGACCGACTTGTATGCGGCGGGCGGCGTGCCGCTCGTGCTCCAGCGCCTGGCGCAAGCCGGTGTATTGAACGCCGGCGCCCCTACCGTCACCGGCAAGACGATCGGCGAGCACGCTGAGGAGGCGCAGGAGGCCGACGGACAACGCGTGGTGCGTCCGTTGGACGACCCGTTGAAGCCGACGGGTGGATTCGCGATCTTGCGCGGAAACGTCGCCCCCGATGGATGCGTCGTCAAGCTCGCCGGCCACGAGCGCCGCAGCCACACGGGTCCGGCGAAGGTGTTCGACGGCGAGGAGGCGGCGATGGCGGCGGTGCTCGCCAGCGAGATCCAGGCGGGCGACGTCGTCGTCATCCGCGGCGAGGGTCCAGCGGGAGGCCCGGGAATGCGGGAGATGCTCGCGGTTACCGCGGCCCTCGTGGGCGAGGGGCTGGGGGAGACCGTCGCGCTGATCACCGACGGACGCTTCTCCGGCGCGACCCATGGCTTCATGGCGGCGCACATCGCCCCCGAGGCCGCCAAGGGCGGCCCGATCGGGGCTCTCAGAGACGGAGATGAGCTGAACATCGACGTCGACTCGCGGCGCATCGACGTCGCGCTGTCCGAGGAGGAGCTCGCCGAGCGCCTGTCCGCTTACGCGCAACCACCGCGGGCAGATGAGCACGTGGACGTCGCGATCCAGAAGTACGCGAAGCTCGTCGGCAGCGCCGCCGAGGGTGCAGTCGCCCGCTGACGTTGCCCCCCGGGACGGCGTAGATACTATGGCTATCGGCGAGCGCAAGGCGAATAGCAAATCCACTCGACTGGTTGCGTCAATCTCCGCCCGACGTGTGCCTTTGTATCTACGAGCTCGCCGCTCCACCCGTCGCAGCGCGACCCCCCGCCGCGGCGGCGCACGCACGACATCTCCCGCGGTGGCCGGCCGGGGCCTACTCGCTGAGGAAGTCCTCCAGCAACGCATTGAATGCTGACGGTCGCTCGACCATCGCCATGTGTCCGGTGTCCGCGAAGATGACCTTGCGCGAGTTGGGGATCAGATCGGCGAAGACGTCCGCGTCGCGAACGCTGATCAGACGATCGCGCTCACCCCAGACGATCAGCGTGGGGCACGCGATATTGACGAGGCGCTCGCGCAGGTCATAGTCCAGGACGGCTTTGAGCGCGGGTAGGAAGCCGGCTGTGCCGGCCCCGCGCAGCTGCTCGGCGGCGAGCGCCGCCGGTAGGCGGCTTGGGTGGCGGACGACGAGGTTGAGCGTCGCGTCGCGCAGGCGCGCGCGACGGGCGACGGTGTCGGACTTTGACGCCGTCCATGCGGCTCCGGCCGCGAGTATCCGCTCCAGTCGACGTAGCGCCGGCACAGATCGCGCGACGCGAGGGTCGCCGTAGGTGGAGATCCCCGCCGCGGAGACGAGCACGAGACGCTCGACGCGCTGAGGGAAGGCGTTCGCCAGCTCAGCGCCGATGAAGCCGCCCATCGAGTTGCCGATGACGGCGGCGGCGTCGATGTCGCGCTCCTGCAAGAGCTGGTCGAGCAGGCGCGCATAGCCCGCGATCGAGATCTTGCCGGCGGGCATCGGCGAATGTCCAAAGCCGGGCAGATCGAGTGTGAGCACGCGGTGCGCTTTTGCGAGCACCGGCAGCTGCTCGAGCCAATTGGGCCACGACCCGGAGAGGCCGTGCACGAAGACGACGGGCTGACCCTGCTTGGGTTCCTCGGCGCCGAGCTCGATCGTGTTCACTGGCTGGCCATCAACGACCACCCAGCGCTGATGGGCGCGCCAGTCGACGTCCAGCCACGGTGAGCGCCCAACGGGCCCGTAGGCGTCGCTCGCCGGCCGCCAATCGTGTCCGGGAGGGCCGAGCAGTGGCGTGGAGGTCATGCCGTGAATGTATCGCCCCTGGGCCGCGGCAGGGCCGTCGATCAACGTCGCGCAGGCAGGGCGCATGGCCCGTCGTGGCGAAGTAGGGCTCGCGATGACGACTAGGGGAGGGGATAGCGACCGATCAGCGGTCGGGGACGCCGTCGCGGACCGAACGGTCGGGGCTGCGCCGGCCACTGGCAAAGCGAGGCTGCAAGACGTCTGGCGGGAGGCGTTGATGCTGCTCGGGCAGGATCTGCGAAGGCGCGATGCGGCCGTAGGCACGCGGCGTGCATACGGCGTCGACTTGGACCAGTTCGCGCGGTGGGCTATGTCGCAGGGTCAGGGGCCGTCCGATATCGGACCGAAGGGTGTCCGCCGCTACATCGCCCACCTCTCCGAGCGGGGCGCCGCGCCGACTACAACCGCCCGCAAGCTGGCGGCGCTGCGCGCGCTGTTCGGCAGCCAGCGCGAGCACGGACGGATCGCCCAGAATCCGGCTGACCTGGTATCGACACCGCGTCGACCCTCGCGGCTGCCGCGGGTGCTCAGCAAGCGAGAGGCTGCGCGACTTCTGGACGGCATCCCTGTGAGCAGGCCGCTGGAGCTACGCGACCGCGCGATGTTCGAGCTCGCGTATGGATGCGGATTGCGAGCCGCTGAGCTTGTGTCGCTCAAGAGCGCCGATGTGGATCACGACGGAGAGCAGGTGCGCGTCGAGGGCAAGGGGCGCAAGACGCGGTTTCTCCCCGTTGGCGAGCCGGCGATGGCTGCTGTGAGGCTCTACCTGGAGCGCGCTCGGCCGGCGCTCACGTCGCCGCCCGTGCTTCTGGCCGAGCCGCGCGGTCGGCGCAGTGCCGATCCTTTGGCGCCCCCGAAGCGTGCGCCGGCGACGGATGCGCTGTTCCTATCAAAGACCGGCCGAGCGCTGGGCACGAGCGACGTGCGCAGGAGGTTGCGAACGTGGACGGCGCGGCTGGCGGTGAGCGGGGATCGAGCAGGTGGCGAAGTCTCGCCGCACGCGCTGCGCCACAGCTTCGCGACGCACCTGCTCGATGGGGGAGCGGATCTGCGGAGCATTCAGGAGCTGCTCGGGCATGCGAGCGTGTCGAGCACCCAGATTTACACTCGGGTAGAGTCCGCCAGGCTTAGAAGCGCGTATGCGCGCAGCCACCCTCGGGCGTGACACAGGGGGAAGAATACGCTGGAGACCAATGTTAAACCGATCGAGCTGCGAGAACTCTGGCGGCGATACAAGTCCGACGGCGACGGTCGGGTGCGTGAGCGGCTGGTCGTGGCTTATTCCCCGCTCGTCAAGTACGTAGCCGGGCGCACAGCCGCCGGGCTGCCGCCGCATGTCGAGGAGGCCGACCTGATCTCATACGGGCTCGTGGGGTTGATCTCTGCGATCGAGCGCTTCGACCTGTCGAGAGATATCAAGTTCGAGACCTACGCGATCATGCGTATCAAGGGTGCGATCATCGATGAGCTGCGCTCGATCGACTGGGTGCCGCGCAGCGTGAGATCGCGCGCGCGCGAGGTGGAGCGGGCGAACGCGAAGCTCGAGAACTCTCTGCAGCGCACGCCCACCGATGAGGAGATAGCGGCCGAGCTGAGCATAACGGTCGACGAGCTGAACGAGTCGCTGCTCGCAATCTCGCACTCCTCGATGGTCGCGCTCGACGAGCTGTGGAGCGTGTCCGACTCGAGCGGCGACCAGGTGTCGCTGATGGACACGATCGAAGACCCGGGAGCGCCTGACCCGGCAAGAGCGCTCGACGTGGGGGATCTGAAGGACAGGATCGCCGAGTCGATCGCCAGGCTGCCCGAGCGGGAGAAGCTCGTGATCGCGCTGTACTACTACGAGAACCTGACCCTGCGCGAGATCGGCGAGGTCCTGGGGGTGACCGAGTCGCGCGTCTCCCAGATGCACACCAAGGCTGTTTTGCGTCTGCGCTCGCGGATGCAGGAGGAGTCCTTCGAGGACTGATTATTCGGGAGACTAGTCGCGCGCTCCCCGAAGTGAAGCCGTTGGCGCCGGTCACCACAGCTGGTGTCGCTGCAAGTCGATGACCTGCGGGCTGCAACCGCCGGCGTACGGTAAACGGTAAACGGCGTCCGGCCTCCTCGCCGGTCCGGCCTCCGCTTCTCGGTTCAATTTGTGACCGCTCCGGCCGCCCCGGCAGTTACCTGGCCGGCCTTCCGGGCCGGCTGTGCTTCGAACGTCGCGCGTGGAGGGCCGCAGTCATACGACTCGCAGTCATACGACTGGGAGTCCGCGCGGGTGAGCGTGCGCGGGAACGATCGCAGGGCAACGCGCGTGGCCAGCCGCGTGCCCGGCGGGAGCGGCACCTCCTGCCAGCGTGCCGGAGGGCCGGCGTCGCGGCAGGGGGCCCAGTGCACCTGGAAGGGGCCAACGCAGGAGTGGTTCAGGTCGCCGAGACCCGAGCTCCGCAGGAGGTCGGTGAGCTCCCCGCACGTGAATGCGGCTCGCTCGCTGGCGATGCTGTCCTGCAAGAACACGGGCCCAGGGACTACGGCAAGCGAGATTATCGCCGGCATTGTGCGGGGGTTGCGAAGTCGCGCCAAGTCGAAGATGTACACGCCACAGCCGGTTCGCTGCCGCGTTCGATGAATCGCATCCAGACAGCGATGCACGAGCTGTTCGCTCGGCAGCTGGTGCAACGTGAAGTTGCAGCTCACGACGTCGAGTCGCTCCGGAAGCTCGCCGTCAAAGGTGGTTATGTCACCGGATCGCAGCTCGACGCGGTCCGCGAGGCGCTCGTGCGCAAGCAGCTTCTGTCCGGTCTTGAGCATCGGCTCCGACAGATCCAATCCAACGGAGCGCACGTCGGGACGGCCGCGAGCGAGCCGGGCGAGCAGGCGCCCAGAGCCGCAGCCCAGATCCAGTAGAGCCCCTCCGGCGGGTAGTAGGCGACTGAGTGCGAGCGCGTTGAAGTGATGCAGGGGTACGAGTACAGCCGCACCCGCCCGATCGTACTCGGCGACTCCTCGTGGCTCGTCCATCACCATCGGCTCAGGCTGACGCGGACCGACAGAGCGCGTGAGGCGCTCTCGCGCGATGATCAGCGGAGCAAGCGGGAGACGCGACAGCTTAAGCATCGCAACGAGGCAACCTAGCTCCTCGGGCTCCCCCGGGGGGTTGGTGAGCTTCATTTCCCCCCGCCCAATCGGTGGGTCGAGCGACCTAGCGTGGGGGTGTAAACGGCGGTATCGTGCTCGCACCCGAGAAGGAGAGCCAAATGCACCCAGCAGCGGACCGTATTCGCAACGTCGCCCTGGTCGGCCACCGAGGGTCTGGCAAGACCTCCCTGCACGAGGCGCTGCTGTTCGAGGCGGGAGCGACAAGCCGGCTCGGCTCTGTTCCTGACCACAGCACCGTCTCGGACTCCGATCCGGATGAGCAGGCGCGGCAGATGTCCATCTCGGCGGCGCTCAGCTCGTTCGAATGGCATGAGCGGAAGATCAACCTGCTCGACACGCCCGGTGAGCCGAGCTTTGTTGCGGACGCGCTGGGTGCTCTGCGCGTGTGCGAGTCGGCGGTGTTCGTGGTCAATGCGGTGATGGGGGTCGAGGTATCCACGAGCCGTCTATGGACGCGCGCCGCGGAGCTGGACATCGCGCGGATGCTGTTCGTGAACATGCTCGACCGCGAGCGCGCCGACTTCTTCCGTGGGTTGGACCAGCTCAAGAAAGCCTTCGGACCCCACGTCGTGGCCACCGAGATTCCGATCGGCGCTGAGCACGAGATCCGAGGCGTGATCGATCTCGTCGACATGAAGGCGTTCCGCCAGGACTCCGCGGAGCGCGGCGGCTGGAGCGAGATGCCGATCCCCGACGCACAGGCGGAGCGTGCGCAGGAGTACCGGGAAAAGCTGATGGACGAGGTCTGCGAAGTCTCCGATGCGTTGATGGAGCGTTATCTCGAGGGCGAGGAGATCTCACACGAGGAGGTTGTCGGGGCGCTCAAGGAGGGCACGAACCACGGCAAGATCTTTCCCGTCGTGTGCGGCGTGGCGACGAGCAACCTCGGCACCTCGCGCCTGCTGGACGCGATCGTCGAGGATCTGCCCTCCCCCGTGAAGCACGGCGCGCTGAACGTCGGCGACTTGGAGCTGGCGCCGACTGAGGAGGGGGAGCTGTTCGCGTACGTATTCAAGACCCGCGCCGACCAGTTCGCCGGTCGGATCAACCTGCTGCGCGTGTACCAGGGCGTGTTGCGCGCCGACAGCCAGGTCCTGAACACTCGCGCCCACGCCAAGGAGCGCATCGGTCAGCTGGTCGTGTTCGCCGGCAAGGAGGTCTCGCACGTGCAGGAGTTCGGCCCCGGCGACATCGGCGCCGTCGCCAAGCTCAAGGAGACGCGCGCGGGGGACTGGCTGGCGGCGCGCGACGAGCCGATCGAGATGCCCCGCTTGAAGCTGCCGGCGCCGGTGATGGCGTTCGCGGTCGCGCCGAAGAGAAGGGGGGACGAGGAGAAGGTGTTCACGTCGCTGCGCCGCCTGCAGGAGGAGGATCCGACGATCGACCTGCACCGCGACCAGCAGACCGGCGAGCAGATCGTCGCCGGGCTCTCGCAGGTGCACGTCGAAGTCGTCGTCGACCGCCTGCGCGATCGCTTCGGCGTGGAGGTGACGCTGAAGCCGCCGCGAGTGCCCTACCAGGAGACGATCCGCGGCTCGGCCACGGCGCACGGCCGGCACAAGAAGCAGTCCGGCGGGCGGGGTCAATTCGGCGACTGCCACATCGAGATCGAGCCGCTTTTGGACGTGAGCTCCGCCGACGGCTTCGAGTTCGTGGACCAGATCAAGGGCGGGGTGATCCCGCACTCGTTCATCCCGGCGGTCGAGAAGGGCGTGCGCGAGGCGATGGATGCGGGCGTGCTGGCGGGTTATCCGGTCAAGGGGGTACGGGTGCGGCTGTTCGACGGCGCCCACCACTCGGTGGACTCCTCGGAGATCGCGTTCAGGCTCGCGGGTGTGCAGGCGATGAAGCAGGCGCTCGAGCAGGCCGACCCGGTGCTGCTGGAGCCAATCATGCAGGTCATCCTCTCGGTGCCCGACGCGTATGTGGGCGACGTGATCGGTGACCTCAACAGCCGGCGCGGGCGGCCTCAGGGTATGGAGCCGGTGGGCGCGATGACGGAGATCAAGGCAGAGGTGCCGATGGCCGAGATGCTCGCATACGCGCCTGATCTGCGGTCGATCACCGGCGGGCAGGGTGACTACACGCTGGAGTTCCTGCGCTACGAGGAGGTCCCGAGCCATCTCGCCCAGAAGGTCGTCGAGCAGGCCGGCGACCAGCAGGCTGCCACCCACGCCTGACTGCGACCGCGACGCGCGCGTGAACGCGCCCGGCTACTCTGCAGCGGATGAGCACGCGCACGATCGTCACGTCTCAGCCCGACGTCGCCTGCGATGTGTGCGAGCGACGGCTGCTGCGCGGCGAGCAGCCGGAGATCTTCCTCGCGGCCGGCCGGCCGCGCACCGTTTGCGAGCTGTGTGCCCCGCGGGCGGCGCACGAGGGCTGGCTCCGGGAGAGCGACGACCGCTCCGTGGGCGAGCCTCCATTGCGCACGCGGCGCGGTCGCAACCTGTTCGGCCGCCTACTCCAGGCGACCAGGCCGGAGGACCCTTCGCCGGAGCCTGCGGGCACGGGCGCGTTCTACGCGGGCGAGCCAGAGCCGTATGACTTTCTCGGTGGTCAGGATGACGCCGCGGCGCCAGTGGGCCCGGCGCCGGCCGACGGCGGGGCTCAGGCGCCAGCGGGAGGCGAGCACTTTGCGCCGCGCCCCGATGACGCGCGGGTCGAGCGGGCGATCGAAGCGTTCAACGCCGGTGAGGGTCCGCGCCGCGTGGCGAGCCTCGCGCGCTCGCTGGGCTCCCCGTGCGTGAGCATTCGCGCCGATGACGACCTCGGCGTGGTCGCGATCGTGGTGGCGTGGGAGCTGTGCTGGTATCGCTACCAGGTCGATGTCGAAGAGCAGGCGTTCGACGTGAGCGTGACCGCACAGGGGACTGAATTGGAGGAACTCGCGCGCCCGGATCGGGTCGCCAACGCGGTCGCCGACGAGGTCGGTGCGCTGTCGTTGACGGGCGTCCACGCCTGAGGCGATGAGCCCGGACGTGGCGCGCGTCGGCTCCGAGGCTCGCGCCGGAGCAACTACCGTCGTCTCGAGGCGCCTTGCTTATTCGCCGGCGCGGAGTAACATCGAGGAGCGATGATCTACTGCGTTGTCCCCAGGCCGCTGACCGAGGAGCTCTTCCCGAAGCTCGTCGAGTACTACGCGGGCGAGGAGAACGTGCAGGTGATCGTCGACCGGCGCGAGTTCGACCGGCGTGCCCGCGGCAGGCGTTCGGTCGCGCCGGGGGACACGGCCCGGACCGACGGGTCGGCGGCGGGTGCAGGACAGCGGCGGGTCGTGCGCGATCGCCGCAGGGCACGCGTCGCCGGGGATCTCCCGCCGCTCGCACGAGCTGCGTCCTAGCCACTCTGCATACTCCCGGAGGATGAGTGCGGCGAAGGTGATCGTGCACGTCGACGGCGGCGCACGTGGCAATCCCGGGCCGGCAGCCGCTGCCTGCGTGATCACCTCCGGCGAGGGCGAGCTGCTGGGCGAGCACGCGCAGCTGCTCGGCATCGCCACCAACAACGTCGCCGAGTATCGCGCGCTCCTGCTTGGCTTGGAGAGCGCGCGCGAGCTCGGCGCGCGTGAGGTCGAAGTGGTCGGCGACTCCGAGCTGATCGCCAAGCAGGTGCAGGGCCTGTACAAGGTCAAGCACGAGGCGCTGCGCCCGCTGCACAGCGCGGCGATGAAGGCGCTCGAGACGTTTGACAACTGGTCGATCCGGACGGTGCCACGCGCACGCAACGCTGACGCCGATGCGCTCGTCAATGCCGCGCTGGATGAGGCACGGCAGGCCTCGACCGGCTGACTGCGCGTCTAGTGCAGTGGCCGTGCCGACTGCGCGATGCCGAGCATCTGCTGGTTGGTGAGGTCCTCGAGCAGCGTGTTGGTGACCCAATACAGCGCACGTCCCTCGCGCCAGGCAATCGTGTGAAGGTGGCCGCCATCGGAGAAGAACAGATAGGTGCGACCGGCGATCTTGCGGGTTTCGTCGGGGTGGGCGATGAGCGGAGGGTCCAGCCAGTCGGTGCCCTCGAGGTCGTAATAGCCGCCCAGGCTGTTCTGCTGCCAGACGACCACGTAGGCGTGCTTGAGATGATCCTCTTTGTCACGCAGGTCGTAGGTGCGCACGGGCTGCTGTATCGCCGGGCCCGTCTGCAGAGATGGATAGAGAACGGCGAAGGGCAGATTGACGGCGGCGCGCACCAGCTGGCTCTTTTCAGCCGAGGAGCTCGGATACAGGCCGATCGCCGCCGATGCGGCGCCCGCCGAGCCGTGGCGGGCATGGTGCGTCGTGGTGGCCGCAATGGCGGAGCGAGGCAAGCTCAGCTTCTGGGCGCCGTGCAGGAAGTCGTTGAGCGTGGCTTCGGCCAGGGCAGGCGTCGTGGTTACGTAGGAGCCCCCCTTCAGCTGAGCGTTCTCGTTCAGGGCGCGGAACTTGACCTGGCGCAGCGGCTTTCCCTGCGAGAAGGCGATCAGCTTGGCGAGCTCGATCAGCTCACTGGCCGAGCTGTGAAACGTGCTCGCGATGGCGTGTCCGACGGCTTTTGCGACCGTGTCGATCTGGCCGATCAAGTCGTCGGTTGAGATCTGCGTGCGCAGGTCGCGCAGGAAGTCCTGCTGGCGCGCCACGCGGACGAAGTCGGAGTCGAGATGGCGGAAGCGGACGTAGCTGAGCGCGTTGTTGTAGCAGAGCTTCTGGTAGCCGGGCTGGAGATTGATTTCGGAATAGTCTTCTTCAAAGCCGCCGTTGACGTGGTAGTAGCGGTGATCGACGTTCACGTAGACGCAGCCGAGGGAGTCCACGACGTTGATGAATCCGGCGAAGTTGACGTCCACGATGCCGTTGAGCTTCAGGCCCGGGAACACCTGGTGCTCGATCGTTTCGGCGGCGAGGACCATCCCACCCTTGGCCCCCCCGAGCTGGCTCCCGATCGTGTAGGCGGCGTTGATCTTTTCCCCTGGGTAGTACTGCCCCTTGCTGGTCGTGATGTTGACCATCAGATCACGCGGGATCGAGAGCACGGAGGTCTGGCCCTGTTCGGGGTCGAAGCGGATGAGCAGGATCGTGTCGCTGTGGGGCGGGTCGGTGCGATCAAAGACGCTCTTCGAGCGCGCCCGGCGGTCTGAGCCGAGCACCAGGAAGGTCTGCGGACCGCCGTTGTAGACGGGCGTAACGACGCCCTTGGGGGCGATTATCGTGTTGGGAAAGACCTCAGCGGCGATGCCGCTGACGGTGTTCAGCGCGATCGTCGCCGTCGCGGCGCCGCTGAGCAGCGCGATCAGTACACCGCCGATCAGGAACCGCGTCCACATGCCCTCCCACAACGAGGGCGGGCGCTCGTCATTCATCGGTTCTCGGCAGGCGGCAGCTCATAGGATCGATACGGCGGGCACCGTTCACCCACGGCACGCTGGTGCGAACAGGGTACCCACCAGGTCGGCGCGCCAACGCCGAGGGGAAAGGTACGCTCGATCCCGTGCTCAGTGCCCGAAACCGCGAGCTGGTGGGGCTCGTGCCCTCCGCGCTGCTGGTGATCACCGGCTTCACCGCGATCTTCATCCAGGCCGAGAACAACTCGCCGGGGGCTTCGACCAACCTCACGCTGAACCATGCGTCGAACCTGTCGCTCACCTACGGCGCGATATTTCTAGCGCTGTGCGTCGCGGCGCACCTGGTGATCCGCTTCGCGCTGCCGCATGCGGACCCGTACCTGTTCCCGCTCGCCGCGGTGCTCGCGAGCGTGGGGATCGTCATGGTCTACCGGATCGACCCTGTCCTCGCTCGCCAGCAGGCGCAATGGATGGTGCTTGGACTGGTGCTGTTCGCGGTCACCATAGTCGCGGTGCGCCGCCGCGGCCTGGGAGTCCTCGAGCGCTACCGCTACACGATCGCCGCCGTCGGGATCGGCGTGACAGTGCTGCCGCGGCTCCCCGTCATCGGCAGCCAGGTCAACGGCGCCTACCTGGATATCCACGTTGGCAGCGTCTCCTTTCAGCCCTCGGAGCTCGCGAAGATTGCGATCGTCATTTTCCTCGCGAGCTACCTGCGCGACAACCGCCAGCTGCTCGTGACGGCCGGACGGCGCGTGCTCGGGTTGACGATCCCCCCGATGAAGCAGTTCGGTCCGATGTTGATCGTCTGGGGGGCCGCGATGGCCACTCTGTTGATCACTCGCGAGCTGGGTACGTCGTTGATGTTCTACGGTGCCTTCCTCGCCCTGCTCTACGTGGCCACCGGGCGCTTTTCGTTCCCGCTGATCGGGCTCGTGCTGTTTGCGCTCGGCGCGTGGTTCCTCGCCGGGCACGTGAGCCACGTGCATGCGCGCGTGCTCGCGTGGGAACACCCATTCGACCCCGTTCTCTACAACCGGCCGGTGGGCGGCAGCTATCAGCTCGCGCAGTCTCTGTTCGCGCAGGCCGACGGGGGTCTGCTGGGAACTGGCTTCGACCAGTCGCTGCTGCGCCTGCCGCATCAGGGCAATCCGATCCTGCCGGTACCCGAAAGCGACACGATCTACGCGGTGATCGTCAACGAGCTGGGCCTGGCGGGCGCGGCGGGGCTGCTGCTCGTGTATCTGCTGTTCGTCGCCAGGGGGCTGAAGACGGCGGCGCTAGCACGCGACTCGTTCTCCAAGCTGCTCGCCGCGGGCCTGGCGTTCGTTGTGGCGATGCAGGTGTTCGTGATCGTCGGAGGGGTGACGCGCGTCATTCCGCTGACCGGGGTGACGCTGCCGTTCGTCGCATATGGCGGCTCTTCTGTGGTCATGAACTTCGTGCTGCTCGCGTTGCTGCTCGTGGTCTCCGACCGTGCGCGCCGGCCCTATGAGGCGCCGCCGCGTCGCTGAGGAGGCTCCCAGCACACAGCTGAGCCGCCTCCAAACGGCCCGTCTGGCGCGCGCCGGGCCAGCCGGCGCGGCTGCCGCCAGATCGTCCTCGCCGCAGGTGAGCGGAGTGCGCCGTCGAAGACCGTCGCCGAGATGCTGACCTCCACGATCGCGCGCGCCACCCCGCGCCTGCTCCTGCACGCGCCGGCTTTGCCCGCGCAGCACCGCTATCGAGGCGTCGCAGATCCGCGGTCGACCGCCCGCGGGCTGTGCTCGCCCGCCGGCCTGCACCGGCGGCCGTGGCTTGCGCGGCTGCGCCGCGCGCTGGCGGCGCAGGAGTTCGTCCTGCACTATCAGCCGATCGTCTCGCTCCAGGACGGCAGTGTGTCCCACTATGAGGCGCTTGTGCGACTCGCCGACGAACCGAACGGCCGCCTGGTCGCGCCTGCGAGATTCCTGCCCGCGGCGGAGCGCTACGGACTGATCCGGGACATCGATCGGATGGTGCTGGAGAAGGTCGCGACGCTCCTGGGAGGTCAGCGCGGCGAGCGCTGCGCGAGCGTCGCCGTCAACCTGTCGGCCGTCTCGGTCACAGACGGCGGCATGCTCGCGTACATCGCGCGCCAGCTCGCGCTGCGCGGCGTCGAGCCGTCGCGACTCGTGATCGAGGTGACCGAGACCGCCTCTATCTCCGATATGGAGCGCGCGAAGGCCTTCTGCGCGGGCGTGCAGGCGCTCGGCTGCGCGGTTGCCTTGGACGACTTCGGCGCCGGCTTCGGCTCCTTCCACTATCTCAAGAACCTGCCGTTTCGCTACCTGAAGATCGACGGGGACTTCATCCGCGGCCTGCCGAACTCGCCGAACGATCAGCTCGTCGTCAAGGCCCTCGTCGGGGTCGTACGGGGCATGGACAGACGGACGATCGCCGAGTTCGTCGGCGATCGTCCGACGCTGCGGCTGCTCCGAGACTTCGGCGTCGACTACGCGCAGGGCTTTCAGGTCGGGCGCCCGCTCCCCGTCGTGCCCCTCGCCGTGTAGGCGGCGCTACGTCGGCGCAGCACGCGAGTGGAGTGGACGGGACGCCGCTCGCGTGGCCGTATAACCATGGTTCTACGCGCTGCCCGGACCGATCCAAGTCTCCCGCTATGTCGCTATCACGATGGCCATGCCGGTATTGCCATGGTTATACGCCACGCGTGAATTGCATTGCATTCTCGCTCGACCGTCGAGGTGCAGGCGATTGCGATACCGACACACTCGCTCTTCGGCTAGCGCGGCTGGGGAAACTGCTTGCGCATCGCCGCGTCCCACGCCCGGTCGGTGAGCAGGCGGCGCGCTGCGATCGTGAGCTTCGCCGAGGGCGTGATCGTTATCCGCGCCGGCGGGCGGCGGCGAGAGATCGCCCGCTCGATGACATTGGCGACCCGCTCGGGTCCCGCGCCGAGCAGTCGCATCGGCCCGTCGTAGGCTCCCTTGGTGACCGCTCCCACGGTCGCGTTGAACTGTCCGTAGGGATCATTCTCGGAGCTCGCGATCTGGGTCATGCTCGCCGTCGCCGCCTCGCCGAACTCCGTCCTGATCAGACCCGGCTCGAGCAGGATCACGTCGATTCCAAAGCCGCGCAGCTCGAACCGAAGGGCGTCGGAGATCGCCTCGAGTGCATGCTTGGTCGCGTGATAGTGCCCGCCGCCCGGAAAGGAGAGGCGGCCGCCCATCGAGCCGACGTTGACGATCTTGCCCCAACGCTGCGCGCGCATCTTCGGCAGCACCAGCTGGGTGAGGCGGACCAGCCCCAAGACGTTCGTCTCGAACTGTCGCCGTACGGCCTCGAGCGGAACCGTCTCGATCGCCCCACTCTGGCTGTAGCCGGCGTTGTTGATCAACACCCCGACTGCGCCCTCGGCCTGCTCGACGGTATCGACGGCCACGCGGATCGCCTGCTCGTCGGTTACGTCGAGCGCCAGCGTCCGGCAGCCGGCATCCTTCAGGTCGGCGATCGTCTCCTCTCGGCGCGCAGTGGCGTACACCTTCCAGCCCGAGCGCACGAGCTGCAGAGCGCTTGCCCGGCCGATGCCCGACGAGCAGCCGGTTATCAGAACCGCCTTCGAAGGCTCGGACATGCGCGCAGCATAAGGCTTGGCTTCGCTCGCTGTGGACCGGCGCTGGGCTGCGAGGGCGACCGGGACGCCACCGATCCGGCGCGGTCGTCTAAGGTGGCGCCCGATGCGTGCCGTCACGTTCCAGGCTCCCGGCGAGGTGCGGGTGGAGGATGTCCCCGAGCCGGAGATTCTGGACGCTGCCGATGCGATCGTGCGGATAGACGCTACGGGCGTGTGCGGCTCGGACCTGCACATCTACCACGGCCGAGTGAAGATCGAGCCGGGCTTCACGATTGGGCACGAGTATGTCGGCACGGTGATCGCAGCCGGTACGGACGTGCGCAATGTCAACGTCGGCGACCGCGTGCTGGGCTGTTTTCAGACAGCCTGCGGACGCTGCTTCTTCTGCCGCCGCGGCTGGTTTCACAAGTGCGATAGCTCGCGCACGTTCGGCCATGGCGCGACGCTCGGGTCGCTTCCCGGCACGCAGGCCGAGCAGGCACTCGTGCCCAACGCGGATCTGGTCCTCCGCAGGCTGCCGGAGGCGATGAGCGATGACGTGGCGCTGTTTGCCGGCGACGTGATGGGAACCGGCTATCACGCCGTAGTGGAGAGCGGCCTGCGCGCCGGCGACGTGGTGGCGGTGCTCGGGCTCGGGCCGGTGGGGCTATGCGCGGTGCAGGCCGCGCGCGCGGTTGGAGCCGCACATGTGATCGCGATCGACTCCGTTCCCGAGCGACTGGCGATGGCCGCTTCCTTCGGCGCGCAAGCCGTGCATCTGACTGAGGACGATCCGCGTGCCTGCGCCCGTGGAGCGACCGACGGGCGTGGGGTCGACGTGTGCATCGACGCCGTCGGCGATCCGCGCGCGCTGGAGCTAGCGCTGCGTCTGACGCGCAAGTGCGGCACCGTGCAGGCGATCGGGGTATACGCGGAGCGCTGCGAGGTGCACATGGGGCTTCTCTGGATCAAGGCGCTGCGCCTGTGCTCCGGCCACGCCAACGTGATCGCGCATGTCGATCGAGTGGTGGCGATGATGTCGGCGGGCCTGCTTGACCCGAGTCCGCTCGTCACCCACCACATGAGCCTTGACGACGCGGCTGAGGCCTACGCGCTGTATGACCGGCGCGAGGCGCTTAAGATCGTGTTGACGCCCTAGCAACGCCCACAAGGAGCCGCCATGACCGCCGCTGCCGATACAGCCACCGTTTCCCTTCCCGACGGGCTTGGGTCTGCCGCTCGTGAGTTCCTCGCACGCCCCCGGCGCCTGCTGATCGGCTCCGAGCGCCCCGAGGCGGCCGACGGGCGCACGTTCGCGACGCTCGACCCGGCAACGGGCCGTGAGATCGCCGACGTCGCGCATGCCGGCAAAGAGGACGTCGATCGCGCCGTCCTCGCCGCGCGCGAGGCGTTCAGTGACGGTCCGTGGGCATCGCTTCCCGCGTCGGGCCGCGAGCGGCTGATGCTGGCTCTGGCCGAGGCGATCGAAGCGCACGCCGAGGAGCTCGCGGAGATCGAGTCGCTCGACAACGGCAAGCCGGTGAAGCTCGCGCAGTTCGTCGACGTCGCCGGGACGGCTGCCCACATTCGCTACTTCGCGGGCTGGCCGAGCAAGGTCGAGGGCGGCGTATTGCCGGTGACCGCGCCCAACATGCTCTGCTACACGCGCCGCGAACCCGTCGGCGTATGCGCCCAGATCGTGCCGTGGAACTTCCCGCTGCTGATGGCCGGCTGGAAGATCGCTCCGGCGCTGGCGGCAGGGTGCACGATCGTGCTCAAGCCTGCCGAGCAGACACCGCTGAGCGCCCTGCGTCTGGGCGAGCTGGCGCTCGAGGTCGGATTCCCGCCAGGCGTCCTGAACGTGCTCACCGGCGACGGCGAGACCGGCGCGGCGCTCGTCGATCACCCCGACATCGACAAGGTCGCGTTCACGGGCTCCACCGAGGTCGGTCGGGAGATCGGCGCCAAGACCGGGCGCTCGCTGAAGCGCGTGACGCTCGAGCTCGGCGGGAAGTCGCCCAACATCATTCTGCCCGACGCGGACATCGAGGCGGCTGTCAAGGGCTCATTTCAGGCGATCTACTTCAACTCCGGACAGGCATGCAATGCCGGCTCGCGCCTGTTCGTCCCGGCCGAGCGCTTCGACGAGGTCACCTCGGCGCTCGCCGCCGCTGCCAGCGCGGCGCGCGTCGGACCGGGACTCGATCCGGAGACCCAGCTCGGCCCGCTGGTGTCGGCCGAGCAGCACGAGCGCGTGATGGGCTACATCGACTCCGGTCGTGCTGAGGGTGCCGAGCTGCTCGCCGGCGGCGAGGCCGCGCTGGCCGACAGTGGGGGCTACTTCGTCGCACCCACACTGTTCAGCACCACCTCCGACGAGCTGCGCATCTCGCGCGAGGAGATCTTCGGTCCCGTGCTCGTCGCCTCTCCATACGACACGCTCGAGGAGGTGGCGCGCCGGGCCAACGACAGCGAGTACGGTCTTGCCGCTGGCGTGTGGACTCAACGACTGTCGAGCGCGCATCGCCTCGCGGCGATGCTGCGCGCGGGCTCGGTCTACATCAACACCTGGGGAGTTGTCGATCCGTCGGCGCCGTTCGGCGGCTTCAAGGCCTCGGGCATCGGCCGCGAGCACGGTCATGACGGGCTCGGCGCGTACCTGGAGACCAAGACCGTGTGGACGGCTTTGTGAGCCCCGCCGCGCCGTGAGCGTCGCCGCCGAGCGCGAGCTCGGCCTCAGCGGCGCGCGCTCTGAACGGTGGGCGCCGGCGCTCGCAGCTTTGCTTGCGGTGCTGCTCGTGGCCGCGACCGCCGAGATCGTGCTCGATGGCGCCGTCGGTCACTCACCGCTGATCCCGAAGTCGCCGGAGATCGCGGGCTGGCTGCAGGGGATCGGCGAGCGCTTGGGCTACCGCGTCTTCCTGATCGCGATCCTCGTCTTCGCGGGAGCCTACGCGGGGATGCTCGCGCTCGCACGGGGCATCACGAAACGCTCGGCGATCATCCTCATAGGCGCTCTACATGCGCTCGTGTTCGCAGGACCGATCCTGCTCTCGACCGACGTCTTCAGCTACATCGCCTACGCCCGCATGGGCATCGAGCACGGGATCAACCCCTACACGCACGGCCCCATCGCCATAGTCCGCGACCCGGTCTACCGGTATGTGGGTCAGGACTGGAAGCACGTTGCCACCGCCTACGGGCCGCTTTACACGCTGCTCTCCTATCCGCTCGCGCCGCTCGGCGTAAAGGGGGCGCTGTGGGGGATGAAGCTCGTCGCGCAGCTGGCGAGCATTGGCACGCTCGTGCTCACGTGGCGCTGCGCGCGCGCGAGAGATCTGAACCCCGTGACGGCGATACTCGTCGTCGGCGCCAACCCGCTGTACGTGATCTACGGACTCGGTGGCGCCCACAACGACCTGATCATGCTCCTGCTGATGATGGCCGCCGTGAGCTTGACGCTCGCCGGCAGAGACGCCGCGGCGGCGGCGTCGGTCCTGGCCGGGGCGTTGGTGAAGGCGACCGTCGCCGTTCTGCTGCCGTTCATGATCCTCGCCCGGCGCTCCCGCGCGCAGATTCTCGGTGGCGCCGCGGCGCTGGCTCTCGGGGCGCTGATCGGCTACGCCGCGTTCGGCGTGCACGGGATCGACGTGGTCGCGGCGCTGAACCGCGACGCGGCGTTCGTCTCGACCGACAGTTTCCCGACGGAGATCGCTCACCTGTTCGGCAAGCCGGGCGTCTTCCCGGTCGATCACGACCTGCTCAAAGTTGCGCTCGTGCTGATCGCGGCGTACCTGTTGTGGCGCACCTGGCGCGGCTATGACTGGGTCGCGGCGTCCGGCTGGATGCTGCTTGCGATCACGGTCACGAGCACGTGGCTGCTCGCGTGGTACATCCTCTGGCCGCTTCCCCTGGCGGTCATCGCGCGCGACCGCCGCCTGCTCGCCGCGACGCTCACCGTGCAGGCGCTGTTCATCGCCCATCAAACGACGCCGCTGTTCGCTCCGGTGTCATGAGCGACGCCTCCTCACAGCTCGCCGGAGGGTTCAGCGCGCGCCTGCCCGTCTCCCTGCGTCCCCGCGACGAGGAGCTGCTCCGGGACGGCCGCAGGCGACTCATCGAGACGACACTGCTCCTGCTCGCCGGCCTGGTGCTTGCGATCGCCACGGTCAACGACGTCGTGCTGCAGACGCACGTCAACCATCGCCTCGTGGCCGACCTGCGCACTTGGCGCGCGTATACCGGGCACGACTACCGCAACCTGTCCGTCGAACAGGATCTCTACGGGCACACCACGCGCGAGGTGGTCTGTGGCAACACCACGCCGGGGCCGCCGAAAGAACGGGTGCAGCTCTGCCTTGTGATCACCGGTCCGGTGTCGCACGGACGTCGGGCTGCGCGCGGAGGCTGGTATCTGCCGCCCAGGTCAGAAGACCTGCGCCCCGTTCGCTACGCCTGCTTCGGCTCGGCAACGACGCTCGCGTTGTGTCCGTGATGAGTGCCACCGCAGCCGCGAGCAGGGCACCGGCCGCGAGCACAGAGTCGCGGCTGCCGAAATGGTTGCCCCTCGCCGTCCTCGTGCTCCTCGCCGCCGGGCTGCGGCTCTCGACCCTCGGCCTGCAGAGCTTCTGGTACGACGAGGCGTTCACCCCCGTTCACGTGCTGCATGGGAGCCTGGCGGCGACGCTGCGCGCGATGGTCCACACCGAGAACACGCCGCCGCTGTGGTACGTGATCGAGTGGGTGGACGCTCGTGTCCTGGGAACCGGCGAGGTCGCCCTGCGACTGCCCTCGGCGCTTGCCGGCGTCGCGACGGTGCCCGTCGCGTGGGCGATCGGGGGCGAGCTGGCCGGTCGTCGCGCGGCTCTCGTCGCGGCCGCTCTCGTCGCCGTCAATCCGCTGTTCGTGTGGTACTCCCAGGAGGCGCGCGCCTACGCGCTGTTCGTGTTGATGGCAGCCCTGGCGATGCTGTGCTTCCTGCGGGCCGAGCGGGAACCGACGCGCGCTCGTATGGTGGCCTTCGCCCTGAGTGGGTCCCTGGCGCTGCTGACTCACTACTTCGCGCTGTTTCTCCTCGTTCCGATGGTCCTGTGGCTGGCGCGGGAGCGGATCACCCGCCGTGCCGCGCTGCCGGCGATCGGCGTGCTGGCGATCGTCGGACTGGCGTTGCTGCCGTTGATCTCGGCACAGGGCGGCCATGGCACCCAGTGGATCGGCGCATGGGCGCTGTCGAGTCGCCTGGAAGCGATACCCCAGTACTACCTGACGGGCTATTCCGGCGCGCCGCTCGGACACGGAGTCGAGCTTCTCGTAGCCCTGCCGATCGCCGCCGGCCTCGCTCTGGCCCTGTGGCGCATGCTCGATCGCCCCGCGGAATCGGCGGCGCGCGCGGCGCCGGGGAGCGATCCCGGCCGTCGCGCCTCCCGGGCAGGACGGAGCCGCTCTGGCAAGCGTGTGCGCGGTGGCGTGCCACGCGGCGCGCGGATCGCATTTCTGATCTCCAGCGGGGGGATCCTGATCCCGATCGTGCTCGCGCTCTTTGGAGCTGACTATCTGGCGCCCCGGAATCTACTCGCCGCGATGATCCCCGTGACGGGCCTGATCGCGGTCATGCTCGCCTCGCCGCAGGCCGGTCGCATAGGCATCGCGCTCGCCGCGACGACCGCCGTCGCGTTTCTGGCTTTGTCGGTCGACGTCGACCTGAGCCCCCGCCTGCAGCGTGGGAACTGGCGCGCGGTTGCGCGGGCCCTGCGCGGGCAGGGCCGCGAGCATGTGGTCACGACCGTTGAGCTGGGCGCCGCGCCGCTGGAGTACTACCTGCCGGGCCTGCGCAATCTCGCCCGCGGCACGTCGGTAACCGTGGGCGAGATCGACGAGACCGGGTATGCGCCATTGCGAGCATCGGCGGGGCGCCCGCCCGCCCCAGGCTTCCGCCTGCTCGAGCGCCTCGACCTCGACGGTCTGCTCGTCTATCGGTTCGTCTCACCGACCCCGCGCGCGGTCTCGGAGGCGGCCCTGCGCCGCCATGTGATCACCCTCGCGCACCCCGAGGTGCTGGTGCCGCCCGACGCGCACGTAACCTTCACACCGGCGCCCGGGTAGGTGAAGCGCACGCAAATGTCGTCGTCAATCAAAAAGACTTAGCTTTCCACCATGGCGTCGTCGACCGTAGAGGTTCAAAGCGAGGCGAGGGTGGCGCTGCAGCTGGCCTGCGAGCACATGCTCTCGCTCCAGGACGGCGCCGGCTGGTGGCAGGGCGAGCTGCAGACGAATGTCACTATGGACGCCGAGGACATGCTGTTGCGCGAGTTCTTGGGCATTCGTCGCGCGGATGAGACAGAGCGATCGGCGGCATGGATCCGCTCCCAGCAGCGCGCCGACGGCACGTGGGCCAACTTCCATGGCGGTCCCGGAGAGCTCTCGACGACGATCGAGGCCTACTGGGCGCTGCGCCTCGCCGGCGATCCGCCCGACGCCGAGCACATGCGCGTGGCCGCGAGCTTCATCCGCGCGCAAGGCGGTCTGCAGGGTGCCCGCGTGTTCACCCACGTGTGGCTCGCCCTGTTCGGCTTGTGGTCCTGGGAGCGCGTCCCGGCGCTGCCGCCGGAGGTCGTGCTGCTGCCCTCATGGGTTCCGCTCAACGTCTATGACTTCGCCTGTTGGGCACGCCAGACGATCGTGGCGCTCTCGCTCGTCAAGGCCCACTGTCCAGCACGCGAGCTGCCGTTCGATCTGGATGAGCTGAACGGCGCCGAGCAGGTGGTGTCGCGGGCGCGGCCGTCGCGACGCGGCGTTTGGCTGAACCGCCTGGACCGGATGCTGCGGGCGTACGAGCGCCGGCCGATCGCACCTCTGCGAGCCCTCGCGCTCGCTCGCGCCGAGCGCTGGATCGTGCGACGCCAGGAGGCGGACGGCTCGTGGGGAGGGATTCAGCCGCCTTGGGTGTACTCGCTGATGGCGCTGCATCTCAGCGGCTATCCGCTCGATCACCCGGTCATGCGGCGCGGCCTCGAGGGTCTCGGGCACTTCATGGTCGAGGATCGCGACGACTCCCGCGGGGTGGGTGCGCCGGCCGGGATGAGCCGGCGCCTGGAAGCGTGCCAGTCGCCGGTGTGGGACACGGCGCTTGCGATCATCGCCCTCAGCGACGCGGGCCTTCCTGGCGACCATGAGGCGATCGCGCGGGCGGCTGAGTGGCTGCTCGGTGAGGAGGTCACCGTACGCGGCGACTGGTCGGTCGCAAGGCCCGCCCTGGAGCCCGGTGGCTGGGCGTTTGAGTTCGCCAACGTCAACTACCCCGATGTCGACGACACGGCAGAGGTCGTGCTCGCGCTGCGGCGAGTCGACGGCCGGCGGAGCGACGGTGCGATCCAGCGGGCTGTCCGGTGGGTCCGGGGAATGCAGAGCTCCGGCGGCGGCTGGGGCGCGTTCGACGCCGACAACACGCGCGCGCTGGTCCGCGAGCTGCCGTTCTTGGACTTCGGCGAGGTGATCGACGAGCCGAGCGCTGACGTGACCGCCCACGCTGTCGAGATGCTCGCGGCGATCGGTCAGGGGAATGCCCCCGCGGCTCAGAGCGGCGTACGGTGGCTGCTCGAGCACCAGGAGCCCGGCGGGTCCTGGTTCGGGCGCTGGGGGATCAATCACGTCTACGGCACGGGGGCGGCCGTTCCGGCGCTGATCGCCGCCGGGGTGGATCCGTCGCAGGACGGCATACGTCGGGCGGTGGGATGGCTGCAGGCGCACCAGAACGAGGATGGCGGCTGGGGCGAGGATCCTCGCTCCTACGACGATGAGGAGTGGATCGGCCGGGGTCCGAGCACGGCGTCGCAGACGGCGTGGGCACTACTTGCCCTGCACGCGGCCGGCGATCGCTCGCCGGCGCTGCAGCGCGGTCTGCGCTGGCTCGTGTCGACTCAGCGCCCCGACGGCAGCTGGGATGAGCCGCAATACACCGGCACGGGCTTCCCGTCGGACTACTACATCAACTACCACCTCTACCGGCTGGCGTTCCCGATCATGGCTCTCGCGCGCTGCCTGACGGCGGCCGGCGACGGCCTGGAGCAGGCGGCCGGCGACGGCCTGGAGCAGGCGGCCGGCGACGGCCTGGAGCATGCGGCCCGCGATGGTCAATCCGTTCTCGCTGGCGGTGTCTCCGACCAGCGGCTGCCCAGGCGAGGGGGGTAATGCTCCTAGCCGACGCACCGACTGGCACCCCTACCGCGGGCGCGGTCATGGCGCGGGCTCCGAGCGAGAACTTCCCCGTCGCAAGCCGTCTGCTTCCGCGCCGCGCGCGCTCCCACCTGCTCGCGGTGTACGGCTTCGCCCGCCTGGTCGATGAACTGGGTGACGCAGCGCCCGGCGATCGTCTGGCCGCGCTGGATTGGCTGCAGCGGGATCTCGACCGCGCGTATGAAGGCCGTGCCGAGCATCCTATTCTCACGCGCCTGCAGGCGACCTTGGGCGAGTGCGCGCTGCCGCGCGAGCCGTTCGCGCGGCTGATCGAGGCCAACCGCGTCGACCAGCGCGTAAGCCGCTATGAGACCTGGGAGCAGCTGCGCGGCTACTGCGCGCTGTCGGCCGACCCGGTGGGCGAGATCGTTCTCAGGGTCTTTGCGGTCGCCACACCCGCTCGGATCGCGCTGTCCGATTCGATCTGCACAGCGCTGCAGCTCATCGAGCATTGTCAGGACGTGGCGGAGGACTTCGCCGCCGGCAGGATCTACCTGCCGGCGGAGGACCTCGAGCGCTTCGGCTGCACGGAGGCGCAGCTCGCGGCCGACGGCGGCCCCGCGCAGGCCTCCCGGGAGCAGCCGCTGCGCGCGGTGATCGCCTTCGAGTTGGCGCGCGCGCGGGAGCTGATGGCCGCGGGCGCGCCGCTGCTGGACGAGCTGAGCGGACGCGAGCGCATTGCCGTGGCCGCGTTTCTCGCGGGCGGCAGAGCGGCTGTGCAGGCAATCGAGCGCGCCGGCTTCGACGTGCTCTCGGGACCGCCTGGAGCCGGTCGCTTGCGACGCGGGCTGGCGCTCCTTGAGGTTCTCCTGGAGCGTCGCCGTGGACGTCGACGGAGCGCAAGGAGACGGCTGTGAGGGCTCGCGGGCGCGGCAGAGGAGAGCGCTGAATGAGCGTCGGCGGCCCCACGGCCGAGGCGTACAGGCGCTGTGAGACGATCACGCGCAAGCAGGCGGCGAACTTCTATTACGGCATCCGCCTGCTTCCCCACGACCGGCGCCGCGCGATGTGCGCGGTGTACGCGTTCGCGCGCCGCGTGGACGACATTGGTGACGGCAGCTTGGAGCGCGAGGAGAAGCTGCGCCGGTTGGACGCCGAGGCGCTCGCGCTCGCCGGCCTGAGCAGCGGCACCCAGGCGTCGCCGCTCGACGGCTCTGATCCTGTGATCGTGGCGCTCGCCGACGCGCGCGAGCGCTTTTCGCTGCCGCCCGCGGCGCTCGGCGATCTGATCGAGGGAGTGCGCATGGACGTGGGCGGCGTCACCTACGAGCGCTTCGAGGACCTCGTTCTCTATTGCCGCCGCGTCGCCGGCGCGATCGGACGCGTGTGCCTGGCGATCTTCGGCGCGCCCGAGCAGGACCCCGCCGGCAGCGCCGACGCCGAGGCGCTGGCGGACGATCTCGGCGTGGCGCTTCAGCTGACGAACATCCTGCGCGACCTGCGTGAGGACGCCGAGAACGGTCGCGTCTATCTGCCGGCCGGGGATCTCAGGCGCTTCGGCTTGATCGACGCGGGCGAGGAGGACACGGCGCGCGCCGTGCTGGCCTCGCTCACGCGCTCCTGGCCGTCCGATCGGTCTGGGCGGGGCACGGGCGGGGCGGGCAGCGAGCACGCAGAGCAGGCGCGCAGGCTCTCGGCGCTCGTACGCTTCGAGGCCGAGCGCGCACAGCGGTGGTTTCACCGCGGGATCGAGCTGGCGCCGCTGCTTGACCGCCGCAGCGCGGCCTGCGTCCTCGCGATGGCGGGCATCTACCACAGGCTGCTCGACCGTATCGAGGCTCACCCCGAGCGAGTCCTGCACGAGCGAATGTCGCTGCCGGCGTGGGAGAAGGCGTGGGTGGCGGCCGGCAGCATGCTGGCCACCGATCGGGGGCCGCGACGCCGAAGAAGCTCCGCGGCCGGCAAGGCGATCGGTGGACGCCGTTGAGCGCCGGGCGCCGTGTCGTCGTGATCGGCGGTGGTCTCGCTGGGATCGTGGCGGCGCTCGACTGCGCCGACGCGGGCGCCGACGTGACGCTTCTCGAGGTCAGACGCAGGCTCGGAGGTGCCGTCTACTCCTTCGAGCGTGACGGGTTGCAGATTGACAATGGGCAGCACGTCTTCATGCGCTGCTGCGCGGCCTACCGCGCGCTGCTTGAGCGTCTCGGCAGCGAGGGCAGCGTGTCGATCCAGCGTCGCCTGAGCGTCCCCGTGTTGAGTCCCGGCTCGCGCATGGCGCTGCTTGCGCGACACGCGCTGCCGGCGCCGCTTCACATGGCTGGGGCGCTCGCGCGCTATCCCCACCTGACCGTCTCTCAGCGCTTGGGTGCCGCTCGGGCGGCACTCGCGCTGGCGCGCATGGACGCGGGCGACGAGGCCCTCGACGGGCTTACGTTCGGTGACTGGCTTGCCCGCCGCGGCCAGGGCCCGGACGCGGTGGTCGCACTGTGGGACGTGATCGTGCGGCCCACGCTGAACCTGCCCGCTGCGCAGGCGTCGCTGGCGCTCGGCGCGTTCGTGTTCCGCACCGCGCTGCTCTCGGATGTAGATGCGGGTGACATGGGCTTCCACTTGGCGCCGCTGAGCGAGACCATCGGCGAGCCCGCCGAGCGAGCGCTGCGCCGGGCAGGGGTCGAGGTCAGGCTCGGCTGGCGGGCCGAGCGACTGGAGAGGACCGCGACCGGTCTCGAGGTGCATGGTCGTGGCGGGCGAGGCGCGGATGGCGAGGAGGATCGAGGCGAGCGCGGGGCAGTTGCGGGCGAGAGCCGCGACGGGGAGGGGTGGAGCGCGGACGTGGCGATCGTCGCGATGCCGCACAACCGCGCGGGCGGCCTGATCGAGCCTCTGCTGGGAGAGACCGCGCGTCGACTCGCCGCGCTGGGAAGCTCCCCGATCGTGAACCTGCATGTGGTGTATGACCGCCAGGTCTGCGAGCAGCCGTTCGCGGCCGGGGTGGGGACGCCGGTGCAGTACCTGTTCGATCGCACCGCCGCGGGCGGAGTGCCGGGCGACTGCCAGTACCTGGCGGTGTCGCTGTCGGCGGCCGAGCGCGAGATGGCAATGAGCGTCGATGCCCTGCGCGAGCTATACCTGCCCGCGCTCGAAGAGCTGCTTCCACGCGCGCGCGGCGCGAAGGTCGAGCGCTTCCTGGTCACCCGCGAGCACGCCGCCACCTTTCGCGCCGCTCCTGGGGTCGCGGCGCTGCGGCCAGCCGCGCGAACATCCGTGCCCGGTCTGGTGCTGGCGGGCACGTGGACGGACACCGGCTGGCCGGCGACGCTCGAGGGCGCGGTCCTGAGTGGACACACGGCGGCGGTGCAGGCGCTTCAGACGCTTGAGATCGAGACGCGCGCGCGGAGCTCGGCGCGCGCGAGCGCCGCGACGGCGGCGAGCGTGGATGCCCTGTGAGCCGGCTGCTGATCGCGGCACCGATGCAGATCGAGGCCCTGCTGATCCGCTCGGTCGCGCATCGGGCGCGCGTGCACACGACGGGCATGGGCCCGCGCCGCGCCCGCACAGCCGCCCGCGCGCTGTTGGACGCGACGGGCGACGCGCTGATCGTGCTCGGATTCTGCGGCGGGTTGGACGAGCAGGCGGTGCCCGGCGAAGTGGTGATCGCCGAGGAGGTCTCGGCGGCGTCCGACGAAGGCCATTCCCCCGAGCGGGTCCCGTGCTCCGGCGCGCCGGAGCTCGCCGCCGCGATGGCGCGCAGGGGCATGCGTGTCCGCACCGGGCCGATCGTGTCCGTCTCACGCCTGGCGCTCGGCGAGCGACGCGCGCAGCTGGGCGCACGCGGGGCGATCGCGGTGGACATGGAGTCACTGTGGCTCGCCGCGGGCGCCGGGGGGCGACCTTTCGGCGTGGTCCGGGTGGTGCTCGACAGCCCGACCCACGAGCTGTTTCGTCCGCAGGCCGCAGCCGCGGCCGTGCGCGCCGCGCGGGTTCTGCGCCGCGCCGCGGCAGCCGCCCTTCACGAGTGGGGTTCGGAGGGCTAAGGTAGGCGCGATGGCGGTCCCGATCAGGCAAAGCACGCGGATGGGCTGGTATCTGATGCGCCAGCGGCTGGCCAGGCGCGAGAAGTTTCCGCTGATCGTCGAGCTCGAGCCGCTGTTTCAGTGCAACCTCGCCTGCTCGGGCTGCGGCAAGATCCAGCACCCCGAGCACGAGCTGCGCCGCCGGATGCCCGTCGCGCAGGCGGTCGGCGCGATCGAGGAGAGCGGCGCGCCGATGGTCTCGATCGCGGGCGGCGAGCCACTGATCCATCCGGAGATCCACACGATCGCCGCGGAGCTCGTCAAGCGCAAGAAGTTCGTCTACCTGTGCACGAACGCGCTCCTGCTGGAGAAGAAGCTCGACAAATTCAAGCCGAGCCCGTACTTCGCGTGGGCGGTGCACGTCGATGGCCTGCGCGAGCGCCACGACGCATCGGTCGAGCGCGAGGGCACTTTCGACAAGGCGGTCGCGGCGATCAAGGCGGCGAAGGCGGCAGGCTTCCGGGTGACGACGAACACGACGTTCTTCACGCACGACTCGGCCAAGACCGTGCGCGAGGTGCTCGACTTCCTCAACGACGACCTCGAAGTCGACGAAATGATGATCTCGCCTGCGTATGCGTACGAGAAAGCCCCCGACCAGGAACACTTCCTCGGCGTCCAGCAGACGCGCAGGCTGTTCGGCGAGGCGTTCGCCGACGGGCGGCGCAAGAAGTGGCGGCTGAACCACACGCCGCTGTTTCTCGATTTCCTCGAGGGCAAGGCCGAATTCGACTGCACCGCGTGGGGGATACCGAGCTACTCGCTGTTCGGCTGGCAGCGTCCGTGCTACCTGATGTCCGACGGCTACACCGAGACATACAAAGAGCTGATCGAGACGACGGACTGGAGCAAGTACGGCCGCGGCCGGGATCCGCGCTGCGAAAACTGCATGGCCCACTGTGGGTACGAGCCGACGGCGGTGCTGCAGACGACCCGCTCACTGCGCGAGTCGCTGCGCGCGATCGCCCGCTAGGGGCTGCGCTCGGGGCGAAGGTCCCGCCACGTGAGGCCCTCGCGCAACAGGGCGGGGATGCCGAGCAGGAGCGCCGTCAGGACCTCCACCGCCTGCAGGATGATGCCGTAGGCAAGGCCTGGTCCGGCGCCGACGCCATAGGCCGTGAGCACCACCAGGCAGGCGGCTTGGAAGACGCCGAGGTTGGACGGTGTCGCCGGGAGGATCGCGCTGACATTGACGGCGAGCAGGATGGCGGCGGCGGTCGCGAGGCTTGCATGGGATTGAAGTCCGAGCGCGAGCACGACCATGTAGCAGGCCAGCCATTGCAGCGTCCAGGCCAGCAGCTGAAGCGCGACGGCCGTGACGCCGTATCGCGGGCGCGCGAAGACCACGAGTCCGCGGCGGGCGAGGTAGAGCATGCGCGCGGTGGCGTTTGCCGCGCTCGCCACGCGAGCCGAGCGCGCGCGCTGACCCAGCGCCAGCAGACGCGGGCCGGCGAGCACGAGGGCGCATATGGCCAACGGGACGGCGATCGCGGTCGCGACTCCCGCGGGATTTCCGCGCAGCAGCGAGACGCTGCTGAAGGTGACGCCAGCGAGAACCGCCAGTGCCAGCAGGTTGATCAGCGTCTGTGAGAACACCGTTCCCGCCACGACCGGCAGCTGGCGCCTGGTGGGACCCTCCAGGCGGCGCGAAAGGACGAGCACGCGCGAGGGCTCGCCGATGCGTCCCGGGAAGATGGCCGAGCCCATCACACCGATCATCGTCGCGCGAATGACCGCACCCCAACGGATAGGCGTCTCGGGCAGAGCCGCGCGCAGGGTCTGGTGCCAGGAGGCCGCGCGCAGCAGCAGCGAGCAGGCCATCAGCAGCACCGCCAGCACGACCCAGCCCGGCGTCGCGGTTACGAGGGCGTGGCCGATGCGGTGCAGGCCCAGGCGCGAGAGCGCAAAGGCCACCAATCCGGCAACGAGCAACGCCGCGACCACCACGCCGAGGCGCCTCCCGCGGCCGGCGGGGCGGCCCGGTGTGAGGTTCTGCGGCGTGCCCATCGCGCGGGGTCTATCAAAGTCCCGCAGGGCGTCTGTGAATCGACGTGTTTGGCTTGGGAGTATCGTCGGAGGGCGCCGCCGGAGACTGCTGCTCGGACGGCGCCGGCAGGCCGCTCGGAAAGGGGATCTGATGACGCTCGAGGATGCTGTGGCCACTGCGCTTGAGAGTTGGCGCGCCCAATGAAGAGCTGGGAGCTTCACAAGCTCGATCTGAAGCCGCGGCTGCCCGAGATCCTGTCATCGAATGAGGACGCGCGCGCAGTCGTCCTGGACCTCGCTGCCGGCGAGAGCCTGAGCGATCACGAGGTCCACGAGCGCGCCTGGTTGATCGTTCTCGGCGGGGAGATCGAGGTGAGCACCGCCGCCGAGGATCGCGCCAGCGGGGGCGTCGGGTTCGTGGTCGAGTTCGCCCCGCGCGAGCGTCATCAGGTTCTCGCACGCGCGAACGCGCGGCTGCTGTTGCTGCTCACCCCTTGGCCCGGTCATGGACATCCGGGTGCGATGACGATCACACAGAAGCTCTACACGCGGCGTCACGCCGCCAAGCAGCAGGAGTGAGTCGTCGCAAGGCGATCTTGACCGCTATGCGAACATGTGTTCCCATGGCGTCAAGACCGTATCGGCCGGCCCGCGAGCTCAACGACGCGATCCAGCGTGGTGAACTTGACTTCGCGCTCGTGCTCGCCAAGGAAGTGGCGCGCGAGCGCAACAGGCCTCTCGATCTCGACGTCGCGCTCGCCCTCTTGCCACTCGTCGCGGGCCAGCAATCGGCGGCCTACGACGCGTGGGCGCTGCGCTGGCTGGGACGCTGGATCAGCGAGTCACGCGAGTCCACGATCGAGCAGGCCGCCGAGCTCGCGGGGTGTCTAGCCGATCTGCCCGCCGAGCCACGCGGGGCGGTTGAGGCGATCCGCCGAACCTGTCGGATGCGCTGAGCGCGCGTCGAGTTGCCGGGCGGGGCTCGCTTCGCTCGCATGAGAGCCTCGCCGGACAACCTCTACACTTGATCAGGACGTACGTTTTGCGCTGCGCTGCTGCGAGGCTCGTGCGACGGAAAGCGCGGACCTCGCGGGCGGATTCGATCCGTCTCCTTCCTACCATTCGCGGGTCCTGCATCAGGAGGGAGGCGAGCGAGGGCTGGTATGCCCGTCACCTACGAGCATCTCTCAACCGGATCCATGTCCGCCGCGATCTCGAACGCGGTCGTGAGGCTGTTGAGCGAGTACACGGGCAGAGGGCCGACCAAGGCGCGGACCTACATCGATGAGGATCTGATCACCGTCGTCCTGCAAGACACGCTGACGAAGGGCGAGCGGAGCCTGTTGCGCGACGGAGAGGTCGCGCTCGTGCTGGCCAACCGCAAAGCATTTCAGAACAGCATGGCCTCAGAGCTGATCGCGGCCGTCGAGGAGCTCTCCGGTCGGAGCACGATGGCGTTCCTCAGTGCCAACCACATCGATCCCGATATCGCAGTCGAGTCCTTTGTCTTGGCTCCGCAGGCGGCGCACGACGCGGGGGTGGGCCAAGCGGAAATATGACGCCAAACGGCACGATGGGCGAGCTGGAGCAGCCACGAGGATGATTGAGCTCGCCGCTCCTCGGCCAGCCGAGCGGCGAGACAGGCTCGTCGCCCTATTACTCGGCGTCGGCGCCCGCAAACCGTCTCAGCCCGCCGCGGATCCACTCGGGCACGTCGGTCTTGCGCCAGGTCTCGGTGGCGACGCACACGTGGCGCAGGCGCCCTACGACGAGCAGCTGCTCGGCGCGGACCACGTCGATCTCGGTTGTGATCGACGTCTTTCCCAGCCGCGCGATCTGCGCACGCAACTGAAGCTCGTCGTCGAACCGCGCGGGTGCGCGGAAGCTGAGATTGGCGTCGGCCACGACGGCGTCGACGCCCCGCTCGATCATCTCCTGCCAAGGCCCGACGGCCGCGCGCCAGAGCTCGGTGAAGGCGACGTCGAAATAGAGCAGGTAGTTCGCGTTGAAGACGATTCCCTGCGGATCGCACTCGCCGTAGCGGACGCGGAGCTCGTGGACGAAGGGCTTGCGCATCGTCGCGACACGCTATCGGCGAGAAGAGCTCCAATGAACGGCGGTTGCTCAGCGGGAACGCGCGAGCTCGGCCATCTGCTCGAATGCCGCCAGCGGATTCAGCGGCTCCTGAGCCCCGGAGAGCTCGCGGTAGATGTTGGCGATGTTGACGACCAGGCGCTCGGAGTCGCCCCAATCCGCCCAGCGCTCGAGCGAGATCGCGCGCGCGGCCTGAAGCTCCGTCATCCCGTCTGCGTAGCGGGCACTGGCCTCGGTGTACAGGTATTCGAAGTACGCCTTCAGCTCGCGCACCGCGTCGAGCCCCGCCAGCGGGCCGTGCCCCGGCACGATCACGTCGACGTCCAACGCGAGAATTCGATCGCACGCGGCGATCCAGTTTGACACCGGTCCGGCCCAGGCGATCGGATGGGCCTCGGAGAAGAGGATGTCTCCCGAGAAAAGGACGCGCTCGCTCGGGACGTGCACGAGGGTGTCCCCGCGGGTGTGCGCCGGGCCCACCTCGATCAACCGCAGCGTTCGACCCCCGACCTGCACCGCCAGCTCGCCGCTGAAGGTCTGCTCGGGCAGCACCAGCTCGATACCGCTGAAGTCGAACGCGCCGAAGCAGTCGAGGAAGAACGCTCCCAGCTCGCCCATCTTGGGCGCCTGCTCCACCAGGGCGGCCATCGCCGCCGGCGGCAGCTCGGTCATCTCGGTCGCGGTTCGCTCGGAGGCGACGATGCGGGCACCGCGCAGAAGCTGGTTGCCGTAGCAGTGGTCACCGTTGGCGTGGGTGTTGACGAGCGTGTCGATCCGGGCGGCTGCGGGCACGGCGTCGCGCATCGCGCGTAGCATCTGCTCGGTCAGCGGGAGGTCGAACAGCGTGTCGATCAGCAGCGTGCACTCGCCGTCGACGACCAATCCCGCGTTGCTCCATCCCCAGCTGCCATCCGGCTGCAGATAGGCGTAGAGGCCATCACCGACCTCGTGCAGGCCCTGGGAGTAGCTCATCTCACGAAGCGGTTGCGCAGCACGCCGATTCCCTCCACCTCGAGCTCGACAACGTCGCCGTCGGCGAGGAAGCGACCCTGCTCCAGCCCGCATCCGCTGCCGACGGTTCCGGAGCCGAGGATCTCGCCGGGATGAAGCGTCTCCGAGCGGGAGACGAAGGCGATCAGGTCCTCGAAGCGATGGTGCATGCTCGCGGAGTTGCCGCGGCTCCACTCCTCGCCGTTTACCCGCGCGACCATCTCGAGCGCATACGGGTCGCCGAGCTCGTCGGGGGTGACGATCCAGGGGCCAAAGACGTTGCCGGTGTCGAAGTCCTTGCCCTTGGCCGGACCGAGCTGGCCGGCCATCTCGAGCATCTGAGCGTCGCGCGCGGAGGCGTCGTTGAAGATCGTAAAGCCGAAGATGTGTCCGGCGCCGTCCTCTCGCGCGATGTCGCGCCCGCCCGTGCCGATCACACACGCCAGCTCGAGCTCGTAGTCCATCAGCTGCGAGTAGGAGGGCCATACGACATCGGTCTCGGGGCCGTTGACCGAGAAGCGGTTCGCCTTGTAGTAGATCGGCTGCTCGTACCACACCGCGGGGATCTCACGCTCCTCGCCGGTGAGCTTGGCAGCCTGCGCGAACGAGTTCTTCAGATGCTCCTCGAAGCATAGGAAGTCGCGTATCTGCGGCGGCTCCGGGAGCGGCGCGAAAAGGCGCACCGCGTCGAGATCGTGGCGGCACTCGGCCGGTGCCTGGCGAGCCAGCTCCGCCGCCAGCTCGACGGTCTCCGCGCCGCCGCCGATCAGCGCGAGCATGCTCTCGAACTCCGCCGAGCGAGCCCCGCGAAGCCGTTCGTGAGCAGCCTGCAGTGCGACCACGCTATCGGCGTCGTCGACGACGCCTGGCGTCGGCCCATCCGGCCCGGTGGTGAACGTGGCGAGCTTCATTCTCGAATGACCGGCCCATGCTCTCACAGCGGCCCGTTGCTCGCCGACTACTCCTCCGAAAGGCGCACGCGAAGGGCTGTTGGACAGATTCGCCCCGATACCTCCGCTCAGGCCGTGTCTAGGCGACATACGAAGACGTTCTCCCTGAAACGCTCGCCCGGATCGATACCCCTCTCGGGCGGCCCGTAAATCACGCGTCGGAGTCCGCGCTGGCGCGGGTCATATCCGTGGCCTGCGCTGATACCCAGTCGACCGTCAGCTACATTACGCGGGTGGCGCGCCAGTGCTTTTGCGGCTTCGGCAGGCAGCTAGGTGAATCGAGAAGGCTCGCCTTTCACACGCACCGGGCGTGATTGAGCCCCGACCCCTCACCGGCACGAGCTATCGGATAGGCCGGCGCGCGCCGACTCGTCGCAGCTTTGCGCGGCCGACTCTCAAGCTACCTCGCCTGCGCCTGCAGCTGCGCAGGCGGGTGCTCACGCTGGCGACGGGCCTGGCGGCTGCGGTGCCGGTGATCGTGGCCACGGTGAAAGCGGTGCGCGAAGGCTGGATTCCCGCGGCCGACCAGGCGATCATCGCCACGCGCGCCTATGACGTGTTCACGTCGCACACGCCGCTGGTGGGGCAGTACTCCTATGCGGGGCACGTGACAGGCAAGAGCACCTACAGCCTCGGGCCGATGCTGTACTGGCTGCTGGCGCTGCCGGCGCACTTCGGCAGCCCGGCGAGCATCACCTGGACGATGGCGGTGGCGAATACGCTGGCGATCATCGGCGTCGCCGCCCTGGCCCGCAGGCGCGGCGGCGTCGTGCTGATGTTCGCGGCCGCGCTCGCGGTCGCGCTGATGTGCCAGTCGATCGCGGCCGAGACCCTCCACGACGTCTGGAACCCATCGGCTGGCCTGTTGCCGTTCACGTTGCTGATCTTCATCTGCTGGTCGCTGGCGTGTGGCGAATACCGCCTGCTGCCGCTGACCGTGCTCGTAGCGAGCTTCGTCCTGCAGGACAACCTGATGTACCTGCCTCCGACGATCGGCCTGCTGGCGGTCGGGTTGGGCGGGCTGATCGTTTCGCGGGTATGGCCCCCCGGGCGTCGGCGTCGGCGTCGGCGCGCGGCCGCGACCGGCGCCGGGAGCGCCGGGGCAGCCGAGGGCGCCTACGCCGCCACGCCGCCCACGGATACGGGAGCCGGTGGAAAGTCGGCGCTCTCCGGCAACCCCCGTCGTCGCTCGCTTATCCGTTGGGTGGGCGTCGCGCTCGCGGTGGCGGCGATCTGCTGGAGCGCGCCCGTGATCCAGCAGCTCACCGAACGGCCCGGAAACATGACGCTGGTCGTGCAGTCGGCGACCACGTCGAAGCCGACGCTCGGCGCGAGCGTCGGCTGGCACGCCATCGTCAGGGCTGTCGGCGTGCGGCCGTGGTGGCTGTACGTGCCGGTCGACCGCTGGCAGCGCCAGCACGACATCCGTGTCACGCCGCGAGCGCGCGGCGTCATTTCCTGCATCGCGCTGCTTGCGGCGCTGTTGGTCGCGATGCTCGCGGGCTTGGCGCGGGGCCGCCGCGACGTCGCCGCCGGCGCCCTGATCGGCTTTGTGCTGTGCGGGGCGCTCGCGGCCGTCGCCGCCACGACCCCCACGCCGCGCTTGCTGGTGGTCTCGCTTGGCTACACGATGTGGGAGGGATCGCAGGTCGGCATGTGGGTATGGCTGATGCTTGCCTGGTCGGCGTGGCTGGGGCTCGCGTGGGCATGGCGCGCCTGGATGCGACCGCGCCTCGCCGGCTTTCGGGCGGGCCGACGTCCCGAGAGTGCGCGTCGCGTGCGCGTTCCCGCCTTCTCATCCCCACTTGCACCCGTCCTGGCCTGCGCGGCGGGCGTGAGCGCGACCGCCGTCGTCGGCGTCGCGGTCGCGGCCACCGGGAAGCCCGACGAACACAGCGCCGTCTATCGTCCCACGGCGTCGCTGGCCAGGAGCCTTGACAGGGCGATCGCGTCCGGGCGTACCGTGGAGCTCAACGCCAATCTGGGCTACTCGACGATGGTGATCAAACCGGCGATTCGCTACCTCCTGGCGCGACACGGCGTGCGGGCGCTGGGGCGCGGCTCCAAGGCGCGCATCGGCGACTGGTACGAACTCTACGATCGTCCCTTCCAGTACGTCGTCTACGTCGACGACGGCGTCAGGCCACCGGCCAAGGCGGCGCGCCTGATCGATCGAGTGAGCGTCGTCGACGGCATGGGAACTCACGTAGTCTCGCTGTGGGTCGCCGGGCAGCCACAGACACGCAGATCCGTACGGCAGCCAACACCGGGATAAAGGGTCAGAGCCACGCGCCTCGACCTGCCAAGCCCGTGGGGTTTGGGTAGCGCTTCGGTGTGCAATCCACGTGACACGCACAGACCACCACCCCAGAAGTGCGTGAGGCCGTGCGGCCCCACGCACCACTCCGCGCGTTACTGTTACCGGTGTAGGCTAAAGGACCTCATTGACCTCCAGCAGTTCTTCATTCGTGACAGTGTCCGCGCTCGTAAACCCGCACTGTTCGCTTGCTATCAGGGCACCTGACGACGCTTCATATATGTTGCAAAGCAGAGTATCTTTCGGTTCGCCTTCGAAGTTTTCCGGTTTTTGTTTTCCAACGGTGGCCGCAAATTTCTCTTTGAATTTCAACGTCATTTTGCTGATCGGCGTGATTCGTGCGATGACTGATCCCGATATGACGACCCTAAACGGGCCGCAAGTGAATTCGGCGAAGATGCCTCCGGGGCCTTCGAGACTCACGCCGACCGATGTGACGGCCGGTTTTTTGATAAAGCCGAGTGTACTCGTGAGCAGGTTAGTGGTGATTGCACCTGGCCCACTGTTTTCGCAGCTACCTTTTGTACCAAGCGCAGCATAGGTACACCCAGTGAACACGATAGTCTCTACATCGGTTTTGGGTCCGGTGTATTCGCCAGTGTCAGTGTCGGCCGTACAGATGATTTTGAGTTTGCCGACCGTTTCGAACCTGCTTTTACCCTCGGAGGACGTGAAGTGGTTTTTTATGGCTCCTGGATACCATTCGTATTTTCCGGTAGGTGCTACGCCTTTCTCGCACCCGGCGTCTTTGTATTTGGGGCCAGGGCCGCCGACTACTTTCACGCATCGCCCAAGTTCCGGGGGCGCGGCCTGCGCCACCGCCGGTATCACGGCAAACGTCGCGATGGCCAGCAGCGGGGCGAGGCTGATAAAGAGCTTCCTGTTCATAGTGCCCTCTCCTTGCTATTCAAGGGCCACGGCGCAGAGGCCGAGGTTCCTTGGTTCTTGGTGGCTCGGGGGCCACGGGATCGGCTCGGTACTTCCCCGAGCCGTCAAGGAGCGGCCCGGTGCGCACGGGGCCGCGTTGTGCCTCAGAACGCCCCACTCTCGAAACGCACAGGACCGATCTCCCACGAGGTGTCCTCACTCCCCTTTCCCGCCCGGGTTCTCGGACCGACCCGGAGTTGCGGACTCTACTCCTCGCGGTCGTTCGGTGCGGCCTTCATTGCCCGGTCGTCTCCCTGCTTCCCGAGAGCCACCACAAGCGGCAACAGGCCAGCAGCCATGCACGGGGCGGGACCGCGACCAGCGGGCTCAACGCTCCGACGACGTGGCCGGGAACTCTGGCGGTGGATCGCGCGGATCGCGGCCAACCTGCGGTGATCGCACCGACAGGCGGCGCCATTGCCCATCACCGTCCAGCGGCGGGATCAACCAGCCGGCTCACAGGACGTCCCGATCGCGCGGCGTTGGGCGGGCTGTCGTGGATCGGCAGCTGTACCGTCGGATGACCGTGCGCGATGCGCCACGCCTCAGTCTGGGCGACTCCGTCGAAGAACCGTGTGCTGCGCCCGCGCGCGAACGACTGTGGCATCGCCAGTCGGGCGACGCGGAGGGTGCGAACGGCGGCTGTGAAGGCGATCGCATGCGCCGGCGTCCAGCTCAGGCGGTAGATCCGGCGTACGCGCGGAGGCAGTGAGCCGAGCATGATCACGTCATGCACGCGCTTGAACGGCTGCATGTGTGCGGCCATCGGAATCTCGAACGCGATCGCGTGACCGGTGTAGCGGGCTGCGTCGGTGAGCCAGACGTCGTCGCTCGCGAGGAAGCCGTCGTAGTAGGCGCGGAACTCGCGGTAGGTTTCGGGCGCGGCGTCGCGCGCCATGCCGAACAGCTCGGCGAAGCTGATGTAGTCCTGCCACAGGGCTTCGCGCTCGTCGTCACGGAGGCTCCGGACGAGGAGGTCGTAGAAGCACTCGGCCGAGTCCATCATGACGGCGACGGTCCAGAGCATTAGCTCGGGGTCGAACGCGTCGTACGGCGTCCCCGCCGGATACGGGCCGGCGTGGTGCGGCAGCGTGCCGTGGACACGCACGTGCATTTTGTGCACGGCCGCGAGGACCTGATCGGCTTCTGGCCGCGAGCCCAGCATGACCGTCTCGAACCAGTTCCCGGTGTGCGCGAGGCGCTTGAACGGCGTCGTCTTTGCCGTCGTGTGCTCACTAGTCCCGACGTAGTTGAGCGGGGCGAGCGCGCCGATGCACAGCGCCCGCTGGCCATACAACAGTCCCACCACGCGCTCCTCCTGTACCCGGCGGAGCACCGATGTGGCGCGGGGGAAGTACCCATCATGTGCGCTCATACGCGGATGTTACACTAGATAGCTAGAATGTAACACGGGATGTCGTCACAGATCGGCTCATTGCTCGTCCGCGCGCTCACCTCCGCGGAGGACGGACACGACGATCCGCTTGCTCGGCGCATCCTCGACGCGACCGTTCAGGAGGCGGCCGCGAACGGCCTGCGTCGGCTCTCGGTCGACGACGTCGCGCGTCGCGCGGACACGACCCGCATGACCGTCTACCGTCGCTTCGGGCGCCGCGAGCAGCTGATCGAGGCGATGGCGGTCCGCGAGACGCGTCGGTTCATCGCCGCCGTCGGCGCGGCGATCGCGGCGTTTCCGGCGATCGAGGACCAAGGCCCCGAAGCATTCGTCGTCGGCCTGAGATTCATGCACGACCACCCCGTCGCGCGTCGAGTCATCGAGTCCGAACCCGAGGCGATCGTCCAGATTCTCGAGGCCGAGAACGGCCTGATCTTCACGATGGGGCGTGACTTCGTCGCCGAGGGGCTGCGCGCCGTCGGCGCCGGACACGCCCACTCCGACCTAGTCGCCGAGACGCTCGCGCGGATTTTTGTCTCCTTCCTGCTCCTGCCGCGCTCGCTGGTGGCGCTCGACGACGAGAACGCCGCGCGCGCCTACGTGCGCGCCTGCGTCGCCCCGATCATCACCGCCGACCCGACGAGGTAGCCCCAGCGCCCTCCGGACTGCCAGCCTCGCACGGCTACCGCAACGACATCATCCCCGTATGAAGCCGCCGGAAGGTGCGGGAGTGATCCTTGCGATGCGACCAGCTGCCGTGTTGAGGTCTCAGCGCTGATTGTGCGAGGGGTGTGAAGGTCTCTTGGGCCTCGGGCATCATCATGTGCCTGATGCGCAACCTCGGCGAGGACACCCTGATGGTTCTCTATGACGACGACTGCGGGTTCTGCGAAGTGACGCTCGCGATGCTGCTGACCTGGGATCGGGCGAACCGCGTGCGCCCCGTATCGATCCAGAGCACACGCGGAGATGACCTTCTCATCGACATGAAGCGTGAAGATCGCACGAAGTCGTGGCACCTCATCGACGCTGGAGGCATGCTTCATTCAGGTGGCGCAGGCATCCCTGTCATCTTCGATGCCTTGCCCTGGGGAGTCCTGATCGCCAATGTCGTTTGGCGGTTCCCGACGGCAACTTCGCGGACCTACGACTGGGTAGCGAACCACCGCGTGCTCCTTGGTCGAGGACTGGGGGCGCGACCGCGTGCCTGGGCCGCACGAGTCATTGCTGAGCGTGAGCGCTCGGATCAGATGAACACCTCATAAGCGAGCCCGCGACCCACTCGTTACGAGATCGTTGAGGGCCACAGCAATCTGGTTGACAACACCTACCCCGTGCCGAATCAACCCTGCTTGATCCGGGCTCGTACGTCCGTCCAGAGGTATGCCTTTGCTTGACTTCCTGCAGATCAGGGACCCCGTCGTTATGCCTCAACCGCAACACGACCTATCCTCCCCGGAGCGGCCGATGGATGCGAGACGTCGGGCTGGCCGCTACGACGCTGCCAGCTCGAGCTTCAGCTCACACGTGTCCACCGAGGCGCGGGTGCCCGGCGTCTCGGAGGCGTCCATCGAGCTCAACACTTTGGCGGCCGCGTCCATGTCCTCCGCTGTCGCGAACTCCTGGAGGACGACCGCGGTTCCTTGCGCCTTATCGAACAGCACCTTCAGGGCCACGGACGGCACCCCAGGTGGTGGTCCGCCGGACTCCTTGATGCGCGCCAGCATCGCCTCCAGCCGGTCAGCGCTCACGTCGGTGAACCTCACGACACGCACACACATGGGCGAACCTCCTCGCGTTTGGTAGGCGCAAACATACATCGACGGACCGCGTGGCCGGACGCTCGGTTGCATTCCGGCGCACGCTAGGCGTAGGATGCACGGCACAAACCAACGTGGGGCCGCGACGCGCAAACGCCCGGCCCCGGGGCACCGAGAGGATCAGCTCCCGGCGCGCCAGACACCTTAGCCACCACGGGTAGTGTCTTCCTCATCAGAGCCGGTCCTCCCAAACGAACGGAGGAACCGATCAGCACCGACACCATCCCGATCCCTACCGGACGGGCGCTGAATACGGCTGGGCTCGCAGGATCTGGAAGCGTATGTGCCCCGGGGTCCCCTCGTCTCGTTTTGGGGCGTGGCTAAAGTTCATCCGGGGTCCTCGCCGTGCCCCCCCCCTGGCGAGGCCCCGAGGGATGGGACCGCCCCGGATCGCTCCAAAGAGCGCATAGTCCTCTGAGTCCTCCTCAGGGGACTTGCTGGAGCAACGGGGCGGTCCCGGTTCGCTGCGGAG
>Ga0182024_10001213_pt1 | contig 66741 bp, 73 predicted proteins | sample P32metaG_FD_120480 | JGI IMG/M metagenome (GOLD analysis project Ga0182024, IMG submission 120480) | Permafrost microbial communities from Stordalen Mire, Sweden - P3-2 metaG (Illumina Assembly) | ecosystem: Environmental > Terrestrial > Soil > Wetlands > Permafrost | place: Sweden: Stordalen... | reverse complement strand
TCGAGGGCTTAGCCCCAGTGGTCAAAAAGGGCCTCGCCGTAGCAGCCGCAAGTGGATGATTCCATTGATGCGAAATTTTGGAAGTTGCTGGTCAGCCCGGTATACCCATTGAGACGGTACGAGTAGCGCGGTTATGTCGGCACGTCACCCAGTAGCAGATTGTAGAATCGGAGGGCTTACCGACTTCCGAGTCTTAGTGTCATTTATGAAACACAACATTGACATTCGGTGGAGCGAAATCAAGCACAAAGTTGCCAATCACCAGATCAGGTTTGCCGTCGCGATTCAGATCGGATGCTGTGATTGCGACCGCCGACGCACCGGATGCAAAGAAAGATCGCTCCAGACATAACGTGTGGCGCAAGCTGAAGCTGATCCTCAAGTCTCTCGGGTTGCAGCCGGGAGGCTTGCACGCATTTCGTCACGGCCGCGTCTCCATGCTCCAGGCCAACGGGATGCCAGGAGATCTCCTGCTGGAGCAAATAGGACACTCGAACCTGAAAACCACGTCCGGATACAGTACTTCGATGATGCGTTTCGTCAGCGAATGGCGCGGGTTCAAGGACTGTTCTCACAGGAGGATGGTCCCAATGGTCCCAAGTTTCCGGATTTCCGAGCACAGGACGTGTGATGTAACGTGTAGTAGAATGAAGGGACTAACCTTAGTCGGGGAGTGGCTCAGCCTGGTAGAGCACCTGGTTCGGGACCAGGGGGTCGGAGGTTCAAATCCTCTCTCCCCGACCAATCTTTTCAAACACTTAAACGCTACTTCTGGTTTTCCGTCTACATCGATGGTGTCGAAATTGTAGACGGTTGTCGTTAGCCAAAACTTGAAACGCGCGGTTTCTAGCCCTCGGTTCGTGAAGAAGTCAGCGGTTATGCTCACTGTGGTTAGAAAATGCGAGATTATGACAGCGCGGATAATACGGGCTCGCGCAGCTGTTGGGGACAGGGTGTGCATAGGTGATCCCTGGTCCAACCATTCGGCTTTTATTAGGCCGCGCGCACGTAGCGATGATGAAGGCCTCCGACACGAGGCCAGGCAACGACGGTGCCTCGCTCTGAGCAAGGCAGTCGCCTGTCCGGGGTTTGTTTCTGCAGTCCACAGTGCGTTCGGTCTCGGTGATAGTACTCAACGTAGCCGGCGAGCAGGCGCTTCAAATGCGATTCGTTGATGGCAATCACGTGGTCCAGCAGTTCGCGACGGCAACTTCCTACCCATCGTTCCGCGACACCATTCTGCCAAGGACAGCCGACCGCTGTCCGCACGGCCTTCATGTTCATGGCGTGAATTGAATCGAAGACTTCAGCACCGTACTTGGAATCGTGATCGAGGAGAAGAAACCTCGCTGAGGGCTCGTAGGGAAACGTCTCACGCAGCTGTTGCGCTATCCAGGCACTCGTCGGGTGGCGGGTTACATTGAAGTGGAGAACCTGTCTTCGATCATGGCCAATAACGAAAAACCCGTACAACACTCCGAAGGTGATGGTCGGCACGGAGAAGAAGTCCATAGCGGCGATCGCCTCTCGATGATTGCGCAAGAACGTCAGCCACCGTTGCGCGGCATCTGGACTTCCCGGAGCCCGTCTCATCCATCGCGCGACGCTTCGCTCACAAACATCGAATCCGAGCATCACGAGTTCGCCGTGGATACGAGGAGCACGCCAGGTAGGATTCTCGGCAACCATCTTGAAGATCAACTCACGGATCTCCTGGCTGACGGGTCTCCTGCCCAGTTGCTTACGCGTTCTGGAAAGCAGCCGCCAATAAAGCTGAAAGCCAGCACGGTGCCAGCGGACTACCGTATCGGGCGTGACCACAATCAAGGCTGTTTTCCATGAAGACCAGAAGCGTCGGACAACAATCCAGAAACACTTATCCATGCCTATCAGTCTCGGACGGCTGTGCTGACGCTTGAAGACGGCCAGTTGCTGACGAAGCACGAGATTTTCGATGAGCAAGGTTTCACGGGAACGAAAGAGGCGAACGATGACACCAAAACCAAGCCGCACCAGATCGAACATACCTCATTTGATAGCAGATTACCCGGCTGAGGAAATCTCGCAACCTGTTGATTACATGACCGTACAGCATTTTGTCTAACGACAGCAGTCGGGCGTATCGATTATCCAAATGGTACCGACAGTGCTTGGGAGGTTCCTGCGGGCCATCAAAGCTGTCCCCTCCTTATCGGAGGGTCTCGGTATTTTCGGAGCGGGTGGCCATATGATTTGCAATGGGGAAGCTCTGCCCGATTCAATGCGTAGGGAGTTTTATCGTTCATTTCCGAACTCTCATCTTCACAACTGCTATGGCCCAACCGAGGCCTGCGTCGCGATTACAGAGTATTTGTGTCCGAAGAGTGATTTTCCCAGCACTATGTACATTGGCGCTCCCGCTCCAAATGTAGATGTATACATAGCAGACGAGTCCCTGCAACCCGTGTCGATAGGGATGACAGGAGAACTGCTGATTGGCGGCAGGCAGCTGGCAACCGGATACGTCGGCGATCGGAAAGAGACACTGCGACGCTTTGTAACGATTACTACTCTGGCAGGGTCTGACGTCGTCTATCGAAGTGGCGATTTAGTGCGTCTTTCGTCCAACGGTCTTCTTGAGTTCGTCGGAAGAGTCGATAATCAACTGAAATATCGGGGGGTCCGGATTGAACCTGAAGAGGTGGAGATTGTTGCCGAGGGTTCTGGGTTATGTGACAAGGCTGTTGTTGTAGCGACCGATAGCGGCGATGGCAGTCGCCAACATTTAGTTTTGTTTGTATCTCCGGCGACGGTGGAACCTTCAACTCTTCGATCATACCTTGCTACGCATCTACCTCCCGATCGTACGCCGGACCACATTGTTCTTCGAGAGTCGATGCCGTTCACGGAACGCGGAAAACTCGATAGGCATGCTTTAGCAATGGCGGCTGCCGAACTCGTGAGCGAAAGGCGGACATCTGCTCTATCACAACAGCTTGCGGAGACGAAACTAGAAAACGCCGGCGTACTGCGGACGTTACTTGTAACGCTCTCGGCAATCACCCGACAACAACACTTCGCCAACGAATTATGGGCGGAATGCGATGTCGATTCTTTAGCCTATTTGGATTTGGAACTTTCATTGCTTGAGCATGGGCTGCGCCTGTCTGTGAACCTATATGAGCGCCCCTTTCTGACCCTGACGGAAATCGCAGATCAACTGGAGGAATCCCCCGTTTCGGAGTCCGGAGATAATTTGTCGGCTGCCGGGAGTGGCGTGGAGGCGTTCGAGGCGGAGATCGAGACCGTGTTTTCTGAAGCCCTCAATAAGGTCGTGCACGCCGAAAGCCCAATCATTGTATTGCACTCTAGCCTAGTCGGCCTGAATTTGCTTCATGGACGGCGGGTGGCGTCAGCCGTGATTTCGGCCATAGGTGGGTCGCTGAGTCGATGCACTTTTCTTCTGCCAGCGTTTACGCCATCCTTCACGAAGACACGCACATATCACTTCGCCGAATCCAAGTCAGAAACTGGTCTTCTTGCTACGCATGTCTTGACGGCCTTGCCGGCCGGGAGAACAGCGCACCCTGTCTACTCATTCGTCGTCGCTGGTCTTCAGGCTGCACGATGGACGGAACGTGACTGGTGGAGAAACTCCGCCTTCGGAAGCGGCTCTCAATTTGAGGCGATGGCGGCTGAAGACGCCGTTATCCTGATGTTAGGGACGTCCGCAATGGCGCACTCGCACCGATGCGAATACCTCGCCGACGTCCCATATATGCGATTCCAGTTCCTAACCGGTCGATGCGATTTCGGTCGTGGCTATTCAGATCGGACTGTACAAGTTTACGAGGGGGATATCTTGGGATGCCGGCATGGTGAACAACTGCTCCATGATCGGAGACGTCTCTTGGCGTCTTTACATGGACTGGTAGACACTCGAAAGGTCGGTGGCGGCACGGCACATATTATCGGAGTGAGAGGCTTGGAACAGCGCCTCACTGCTCTTCTTCGTGAGCAGCCACTCGCGTTGGTTGACCCAAGTAGTTAGAGAACTAGCCAATGGCTGCTGCAATAAACAAGGGATGACCTTTGTGGCGACAACGACTGTTCTGAGTCCAGAGAGCCTCGGCGCAATCGCGAGGTCTTGACGAGGACAGAGAAAAGATTGCCCAAGCCGGTCCTGTTAAGCCAGTTATATTCATGCGCTCGACAAATCGCCGTAAGCGCATATAGTTAATGGTGAAAAGCAAAAGGTCGAATCGTGAAAAATAAATCATTTATCAGAAGATGTTCGAGAAGCAGAAATATTCTCGCGAAAATTACGAAGATGCCGAGAAAGCAGTCGATATCTACGACGTAACTTATAGAGAGGCGGGTACCCCTATTGCTTCTAGAGGTTACAGCCCAGACTATGAGGGCATGGTTGCCAATATTCAGGAGGCCGAAAAACGATTGGCAGGATTGAAGACACAAGGTCATAAAGAGGCTCGGGACTTGAATGAACGATATGACAAGCTAAAGAAACAGGCATCTGACGCTGCGCATGCGTTATTTGATTTCGAACGAGAACAACTTGGTATGCACGAACGAAACAACTGAAGCCGAGAAAGGAAGGTTGTCCTGCTCACGCCTTCAATACAACCAAACAGTCGGAGTGGTTGGGTGGCTCTGCTTGCATATGAATGTTATTGTTTCAAGCTGCAGGACACTGCACGGCAGAAACCCGTTGAGTGTTCTGCTGGGTACTCTATCTATTGAACTATTCCTGTGGTTCGTCAAAACCCACTCGTGCCCAAAAGGGGTCGGCCGTGCGGTGCGTTCTTATCGAACGCTGTCCAAGCTGAGGTCTAACGCTTTCGAGCCAAATCCGGTGGTGCGATTACGCCGACTCTCTGGATCAACTGCCTGAATCTTGGGTTTTGTCTCACCGGGTCCCAGCGCCGTTCTATTGCGAGGTGAATCAGCCAATCGCAATGCTGCTCGCAAGCATGTTCGAGGGCATCGAGGCATTCTTCAGCTTCGTTGAGTCCGGCGAAGACAAGAGCCCGGCAATAGCTCGGAACGTACGAGATAGAACCGCGTTCGTATAGTTGGTTCAACTCTTTCAAGGTGGCTAGGGCTTTGCGGCGATGACCAAGCTTTCCCTGCAGATGTCCGAGAGATGCTAAGGCTACAGGTGAATATTCTTTGTCGAGGGACGTTTCGTAGTGTTCTTGTGCATCAGCGTGCCGTTCTGCTGCTTCATAAGCCCATCCGAGGATAACATACGCGGGCGGAAAGCCCGGATAGAGGAACTTATTCTTTTCCCCCAGTTCAATCGCTCTTCCGGCATCTCCCGCAAACAGGTGGAACCAGCCGACACTCGAGTGAATGATGAGATCTGTGGGATCAATCCGGGCAGCTTGCTCCGACGCTTTAACAGCTTCGTCAAGTCTGCCGCTACCCGCCAGGAAATGAGCGTGCGAAAGTAAGGTTGCCGCGTCGCATGAATTCAACTTCAGGGCGTCCACTAATTGTGCCTTGGCACCCTTCCAGTCATAGTCATAAATCAGAGAAATCAGTCCGAGCACCCCTAGTGCTCTGGACGACTTTGGGTCAATTTTGAACGCGTCTGCCGCGTGTTGGCGTGCCTTAGGAAATACCTCGCCGGGAAGTTCCGCCGAATAGGCCGTTGTCCCGAGATTGATGTAGTCATACGCAAGCGTAACGTGAGCCTCAGGAAGACCGTGCGGATTTATCTCAAGGGCTCGCAGGCTCTGTTTTAGACTTTCCCGCATCGAGGCGATCGTATGCATGTTGAAGTGCATCTCAGAAGCCTTGAAAAGGACCCCGGCTTCCTCGCGATCACTGGCAAAAATCGGGCGCACATTGGCCTCGAACGAATAGCCCACGCCCCTGGATAATTTGAATAAATCGTCGCTATCGACGCCGAGCTTGGCTGCAATCTTGGACAGATAGTTGTCTAGTGGATTTCGCCCAGACGTTTTGTCTAAGATTGTGACACCCTCCCGTGCAATGAGCTTCCCTGGGCTTTTAAGAAAAAACTCTAGTACGTCGTATTGCTTCCGAGTCAACGGGATAGAAAGCGGCTCCCCGTTCTTCAAAACACGACGTTTCTCTCCGTCGGCGTAGAAGCCGCGGCTGAATTCGTAACCTACAATGGTTTCCGCTGTCGCCATGCTTTCACAGTACTGCCGATCAGAGTTACTCGCAAGATGAACCCTTCCAGATGAGGACATCCAACAATCTACAAACTCTCTACACTGCCCAAGCGACAGTTACGTTATCTATTGAGTAGTGACTAGCACTTTATGGCGGCACGAATTCTGTTGGTAAATTTCGATAAAGCATCCGAAGGGCGACTGACGGAAGTCTTTCGCCGGAAAGGGCACAGCACCTCCGCATACGCTCGTGAAGAACCGCTCGCAGAGCACCTATCGCAACTAAGCGATGCGGTTGACTTGATTGTTCTCGATGCGTCCGAGAACGATCGGGTAGTCCACGACCAGCTCGCTGAAATACGCCGATACAGAGCGCAACATGGGCATAGGCCAACGGTTCTCTGTGTCTCACGGGTCTACCGCGGGCCACTAGTCGAATTGGAATTGGAACGAAGAGGAGCACGCGTGATTTATGTGCCGTGACCTCAGACAAATCGCGGAGAGAGCTGAGGTGCTGCTGGCAGAACTAGCATGGCTCTCGCAGGCCGGTCCTGAGCTTCGTATTGTGCACCGCTTCCAAATACCGGGCACAAACTGCCAGGCCGGCGAAGAAATCTGGGTGATTTCCCTCGTCCATCGAGGGCGGGAGATAATCCTGCCTTTTACTCTCGCGCTGCGTCAGGTTGTTAACTACCTGGCGGAAACAAGACATGTACCACAGAGCGCGACTCAAATCGCCGCCGGGATGAGGCGGTCAGCTTTTTATGTTAAGCACGGCATGAATTCCGGTATTCCGTCGAGAAGAAAAATTAGCCGGTCCGCAGTAAAGGAGTACATCAAAAGGATTCGCAAAGCATTTGACCTCAGCTTTCGGGAAATAGGCCTCAACCTGGACTCAAAGCGGGTTCTCGTCTCCAAGGCAACGATGGGCAACGAGATTAACTACCAGTTGCGCGCTCGGATTGAGTGGGTACATCTCGGTAGCCACGGTGCTCGCGTCATCGATCTAGTGAGTGAGAGATAGCTATGTATCGCATTCTCACCGAAAACAAGAACGTCTGTGAGGTGAAGAGACTGCTCGTAAATATGAACCTCGATTACACCATGTACTATGCGGACGGCTCGTGGAAGGGCCAGCCGGAGGATAGTTTGATGATTGAGCTCGCGGATGCTTCGGAGGGCGTAGCCGAAGCTGTTGCCAGATTAATAAAGCGCGCTAACTTTCAGCAGGCAGTACTCCTTCAAGAGATATCGGTAATGAGTCGACTGATTTGACTCTTGCGGACTCAAGGCACGACGCGTAGCCCGTCTAACGTCTACACCTCGGCCGCACAGACCGCTTCAATTCCGTCTACACAGATGGTGCGAACGCACCAGGAGGTCTAGCCATCTGCTTGGAATCGAACGCACTAATGTCAGGGATCGATTCTAGGCCCCCGGGTGCCCAACCACGGGCTCGGCCCGATCGCTCAGGCTCCCGCACCTAGATTTCCCCAGCGTGGAGTACATGAAAACTCTGTACCAAGATACATGGAGTAGTTACGCGTCCGGATGCCTGGCATATTGAGCCGAGCAGTTTGTAGTAGTGAAAAAAGGCCGGGAGCTCGAAGCGGCTGTCAGAGGAAAGGAGCGATAGAGGGCGGGAATCGGGCCACCATGAATCAGTTGGTGCATCTCTGAATCATCAGGACTATCCGTCCCGCCGTCTTCCTTGAGTGCACAGTGATCAGATCGTCAATGTAGAAGAGGCCAACGGACAGCGAGGTCCGGCGGTGCCTTGCTTCAGAGGGGCCCGCCAACGTTCCAGAGGTAGAGACTTTGACAACCGAGTCTCACTAACTGCTTCCTATGCGGCTTGTACTGACACATTCGACTTCTATTTTGGCCTTGGTCCTGGCATTGGTGTCGGTGATGGTCTCCGAGTTGGGGGGGGCAACGTTGGTCTCGGTGGCCTCGGAGTTCGTTCAGGTGGCAGCGGGTCAGGCCGACGAAGCACAATTCCGTAGTTGTTCATATTTCCAGTATAGGATAAGCAGACATCGTCTGCAATTTGAAAAGTTCGGAGAACCCGGGGGAACAGGGCAAACCCTGGGAGCTGGCGCGGCCCCGCGGGAGCTGTTGCGACTGTCGAACAATCACCGTCAACGGCTCGCACGAATGATGGTCTGCGGAAGGTGAGTTACAGCCTCGGACAATCTGGCAGTGCTGATCAACGCCAGCGACGGTGGTTTGTAAATTTAGTAGATTTTCGGGCCGGTCGGGAGCTGAAAGCCGCCAAGCCGTCTGCCACCGAGCCCGGTGGAGATTCAAGAAGACGGCGAAGGCTCTCCAGGTTCGAACGGGTCGTCGCAGCCGAGCAGAGCCATGAGCACTATCTTCGTACAAATTGCATCCTACCGTGATCCCGAGTTGCCGGCGACGCTGCGCGACTGCCTAGCGAAGGCCACGCATCCGGAGAACCTGCGATTCGGAATCTGTTGGCAGCGAGACGAGACTGAGGACTTGGACGAATTTCTCGTCGACCCTCGGTACCGGGTGATCGAGGTGCCTTACAGAGACAGCCAGGGCGTATGTTGGGCCCGTAATGCGCTCCAGTCTCTTTACGCGGGCGAAACATACACTCTTCAGCTGGATTCACACCATCGCTTCATCGCCGGATGGGACCAGGCGCTGATTGACATGTTGCAGCTGGCGGACTCGGAAAGGCCAATACTCACTACGTATGCGCCCAGCTATGATCCCGATGACGAGAGCGGGCGCGACTTCGTGCCGACGAAAATAGGTTTCGACCGGTTCGTGCCGGACGGGCTGATCAGGGTGCGCCCTTTGCTGATGATGGATTATCAAACGCTGGACAGACCCATCCGTGCTCGCTTTTATTCGGCGCACTTCGCATTCTCGTGGGGCCGTTTTTGCGAGGAAGTCAAGCACGATCCAAATCTCTATTTCTGTGGGGAGGAGATCAGTGTCGCCGTGCGATCGTTCACACGTGGCTACGATCTTTACCATCCGCATCGGGTGGTTCTGTGGCACGAGTACTCTAGAAGCTACCGCCGCAAACACTGGGATGACCACGTTGAGGGCAAAGTCGAGAAGCCGTGGCACTCGCGAGATGCAGCTGCGCAGGAACGCCTCAGAGCTTTGCTTCGTTTGGAGCCTTCCGAAACGGATTTCGGAGAATTCGGGTTGGGCAATGTGCGCAGCTTGGACGATTACGAGCGCTATGCCGGAATCAGCTTCAAGCTCCGGCTTGTGCAAGACTTTACGCTAGAGGACCGCCAGCCGCCCAATCCGGAGGTGTATGACGAGGAAGAATGGCCGGCCCGCTTGTTGAAAGATTTCGAAACCAGGATTTGCCTTGACAAGAGCCTCCTTCCGGCTGCGGACGACATGGATTTCTGGTACGTGGGCGTCCATGACTCTGCCGGAAATGAGCTATTTCGCCAGGACTTGGTGCCGGAACAGATCTATGCGTTGCTATGCCAAGAGCAGCCGAGCTTCACATTTCGATATCGGGCCGCATCCAGAGCGCACACATGGACAGTGTGGCCGCACAGCCAAAGCCGTGCATGGCTGGAGAGCATAACAGGTCAGGCGACGCACTGAGACGGGGCACCGAATTTCGTAGGCAATCCCACACTCGCGACAAAGACTTGTCCCGCTCGATTTGGCGCTGTCCGTTCCGCGCCTGGTCGTCGCGGACCGCTGGCACCATGAAAAAGAAGAGCCTAAGCGCCACCGTGGTCAGGTGCCAGCAGACGAACTTAAGACGCGCGCATGTGAGCGATTTGTGTCGTTGGTCTCTGTAAGTTTCTTGCTGGTCGTTCTAGCAAGAATGCGCACCTTAATTGTCGCGATAAGCGGGATGTACATCCTGATCCTGTTGGCCCTGACTCTTTACCCGTTCGAGCCGAGGCCCGCCATACAGACGTATTTAGTTGTATTGCTAGTCTTCATAGTCGCCGTGGTGGGTCTCGTTTTCGCCCAAATCCATCGTGACGCAACCTTAAGCCATATAACCGATACCAAGCCAGGAGAGCTGGGCGGCGACTTCTGGTTGCGAATGGCTTCCTTCATCGCGTTGCCGTTATTAACCTTCTTCGCCTCGCAGTTTCCCGAGATTGGTAGATTCTTCTACTCCTGGCTCGAGCCGGCATTGCAGGCACTCAATCGCTAGTTGAAGATCAACCCGAAAGACTCGCTGCTCGACCATTATTTTTAAGCACTTAAACTGCACTTCTGGTTTTCCGTCTACATCGTTGGTGTCGAAATTGTAGACGGTGCCTGCATCGCTAGTTTTCTCGCGGGACTTTTGTAGAGAATTTCAATCTGTTTCTCTCAAGAATCTCCTAGCAGAAGGAATTCTGGGCTACATTCCGATGTTGTTGAATTCAAAGGTGGACGGAATTGTGACGAGAGACACTCATCTCAACGGATCTGCTCCGCCAACCTGAATTGTGTGGCGAGTAGTTCTCTTATCTCATGTTCGCATTTCGTAACAAAATCAAACACCATGAAGCATCTTGAATTTGATCTTCGACAGTCGCGAGTCCCCGGCACCACACGCAAACTGGCTAGGATAGGCAACCTGCCCGATCTTTCCCGTCCTAATTACTTTACCTGGGACCACTGTTCAACGAGCTGGTCAATGTCCATGGACGACTGCTTCGGGTCAGATTGCCAGGTTTTCAGTCCGTCAGGCACCGTAGCATGTCGATCATTGGCCAAATATACCAGGACCTTCTGGATTCGTCCGCGGATATCGGAATTCTCGGCGCGTAGCGCGCCGACAAGCAAGGCTTGAAGGTCGACATGGTTGTTCGCGGCGGACTGACGCGTTTCTACAATCAGCCCGAGAACGCTGTCAGCGGTCTTCACGGGGAGGTTCGGCACTTTCAGGACGTCGATGAGTTCAGAATAGATTGATGGAGTTGATTCCAAGTATCCACGGAGTTTGGTTTCCGCCCGAAAGTGGTCGTAGTCCGTAGTGTTATCCTTATGCAATCGCCAAATGTAATATTGCGCCCGGTGGGAGGGTGTGCTGATAGGTGTGCCGAAGCGTGTTTCGGGGCCCCAGACTGCGACTGCGACGCTGGCGAGTAGGACAGCGGCAACAACAATGGCAGTCGTCTTACTGCGCCACTCCTTGGCATACCAGAAATACCATTTCGGAGAGATAACGTCGTGTTTGTAGAGAAGATACTCAAACTGTTCTGGGCTGGATTGCTGGAGGCTTTCATAAAGTGAGGAGGCTTGTTTGGCGTGCACGCCAGGCTCGCCGAGCACATCTTTATCTGCCGCGATGGCCTGCAGTGACGCATCGAGCGCTTTTGGGTCCGCAGCGTGGGTTAAGGTGACCTCCTTGAGCGCGTCGAATTTGCTGGCGTCAGCCCGTATGGTGGCAAGAAGACGCTCGTCGAATTGCGAGCTGTTGACCTGAATACGTTTACGGATGCGATCCGATATGCTGTCGGCCCACGCGCCGAACGGTTGCCAGAATTTGGAAGCGTCGCCCGAAACGCGAATGCTGCCCAAGCTACCGCTAAGAATCTGCTGATAACCGAAGCCAACCAGAAGGGCGGCGAATAGAGAGGTATCGTGCACCGCATTTGTGCGGTCCAAAAACCAAAACAGCAAGACGGGAACGAAGGTATACGCGAAAAAGAGCAGCCACGTATTCACCATGATCCACTGACCGGGAAGTCTCCCCAGGCGCTTTGAAACCTGCGACCATGCGACCAGAAGTCCAATCAGGAGAACCAGGCTGTAACAACAGTACGCCCCGAGGTCTGGGGAAACGCTCATGTCCATGCCCACACCTTCCCTGCGGTCAGGCGCTGAGAACGTCGTCGACGAGCCCGGCGCTGGACGGTTGTATATTGAAATAGGCCTTGCCAATCTCCTCGGGGTTAGACAGATTCCCACTTGCCTTTACGAGACTGGAAGCCACCAGTGTCTGGACAGCTTTGACCAAATCATTTCCGCTGACCGAAGCTTCCTTCATTACTTGCCAGCCAGAGGCGACACCGAATCGCTGGATGGTTTGAAGGACCCGCTTACTGGGATCATCGAGTTGGGGTTTATACATCGGCATGTAGCTACTTTAATCCCGAATGCCAGGCAAGGCAAGATGTGTCGCAGGTCGGCTCCTGCATAATTATGGCCCGCAGGAGTATACTTACGCCGCGCTCATGAATTCCGTCGAATCCCAACCTCTTATTGTTGTTATCACGGGTGTAACACGGGGTCTCGGCCGGGCAATGGTGGATGAATTTGCCAAACTCGGCCATACGGTTTTGGGCTGTGCCCGGACTAGAAACGAAATCGACGTGCTCTCCTGCCTCTATCCCTCGCATGATTTTCAAGTCGTCGATGTCGGGTCCGATACGGCGGTCGCCGCCTGGGCTGAACAAATAATAGACAAGTATGGGGCGCCAGATTGACGTGACCGGCACAATTTGTACCAGGTGGAATGAGAGAGAATCCACTTGGAGGGAAAGCGGGTCATGCCAATCAAGAGGTACAAGCCAGAGCAGATCGTGACGATGCTGCGACAGATTGAAGTCAGCATCGCGAACGGAAAAACCACGCCACAAGCCTGCAAAGAAGCCGAGATCACGATCCAGACGTTCTACCGTTGGAGGAAGGAATACGGCGGTTTGAAGATGGACCAGGCGAAGCGACTGAAAGAACTGGAGAAAGAAAACGGCAAGCTAAAGCGACTGGTCGCGGATCTGTCGTTGGACAAACAGATCCTGAAGGATATTGCTGAGGGAAACTTCTAAGCCCGGAGCGACGTCGGTGCGCTGTAGAGCATGCCCGCGAGCAGTACGAAGTGAGTGAGCGGCGGGCATGCCGAGTGGTGAGGCAATGGCGAGGGACACAACGCTACTTGCCGCTGCGGCGCACGGACGAAGATCAGCTGACGCAGGCGATCCTGGCCCTGGGCGTGAAGTATGGGAGGTACGGCTATCGGCGCATCACGGCGTTGTTGCAGAACGCGGGGTGGCCGGTGGGGAAGGATCGAGTGCAGCGGATCTGGCGACGCGAAGGGCTGAAGGTACCGCAGAAACAGCGGGCGCGGGGGCGGTTGTGGCTGGGGGATGGTTCGTGTGTGCGGTTGCGACCGGAGCGGGCGAATCATGTCTGGAGCTACGACTTTGTGAAGGCCATGACGAATGATGGACGAGCGCTGCGCGTGCTGGTGGTGATCGACGAGTATACGCGGGAGTGCTTGGCGTTGCGGGTAGCGCGGCGCTTGGGAAGTCTGCAGGTCATCGAAACCTTGGCGGATGTGATGTTGGTGCGCGGCATCCCGGAGCACATACGTTCGGACAATGGACCGGAGTTCATTGCGGAGGAGTTGCGGAAGTGGCTGGGGAGAGTGGGAACAAGGACGTTGTATATCGAACCTGGAAGTCCATGGGAGAACGGGTACTGTGAAAGTTTCAATGGAAAGCTGCGGGATGAGTTCTTGAATGGCGAGATCTTCTACTCGCTGAAGGAGGCACAGATTCTGACGGAGAGGTGGCGCGTGGAATACAACACAGAGCGGCCGCACTCGGCACTGGGCTACAGGCCACCGGCGCCACAAGCCATCATCCCAAAACCGGGGCATGGAGATGTGGAAAACAAAACCCGTTTCCCACATCTCCACACCCCTGACGGCTACGACGGACAAAGATCAAAAGAGGCGTTACACTAACATTCCACTTGGTACAAAAGATCGGGCCGGTCACTTGAGTCGTCTGCGGATTCATGGCCGCGATCGGCCAGTAGCCGTCTCTTCCCATCACCGTCAGCCAGGTTGGCGGTCGCCCGCAGTCGTTTCCGCAGTCTTTGGTCATCCAAGATGGCATCCCGTAATCGGGAATCGGCAATTTGTGATCGCGCTGCTGCAGTTGCCGGTTGCAGTCCTCAGGCAAGGGAGGCAGCGACGGCGAGGTCCTGGACGGCAGCTGACAACTATCATTCCCCTCCAGATCTTCGCTGAGCGCTCGTGTGTGAAGCAGCAACCGGAGCGCGATGTAAGTGCCTTCGGAACTGTCCGAATTAAATAGCCGTTGGCCGGGCGACAAAGGCAAACTGCCGATCCATTCCCGCTGTCGCTCCAAGAGAGGGTAAGTGCTCAGGCTCATCGTGCCGCCCATTCCCGTTGCCCCGCGTTCCCGCTCGAAGAGACGGTCGGCGCCGTCGGTCACGATGCGCGCGTCGGGATAGGCGCGCCGGAAGTAACGGGCGAGAAAAAGCTGGTCGAGCGGGTTGGTGCTGCGAAGGACCACATAGTCGCTGTGACAAACCCGCATCGCGTTGACGACGCCGAGAAGATAAGACTCTTGCGAAAGGGGCGTCTGGTTTCCCGCATAGGACCGTATCGAATCATGATCATTGCCTTCGGGATCGGCAAGATCGCTGGGCAAACGCCCGTGCGGAATGTCGGAAGACTGTTGAGTGGCTGTCGTATTGAAGATAGATTTGGTTTGATACGCGCTTCGCAGGGCAGCGATGTCGCGCGGATAGTACAAGCGCAGGGGATCCTGCGAGCATTTAATCTGATTTGTGCTCGTTCCTCCTTCGCCCTGGCGACCGCTGCCTCCGTAGACTGTTTCATCCTCAGAAATTACGGCAATCCTCGGCTCTGAGTTCTGTCTCCTCAGGTATTGAAAATATCTTTGCAGGGCTATTTCATCTTGTTCCAGGAATCCGTGGAAGTTGATGTGCAAATCCGCGAGGCTCGGTTTCGACGCGAGATCGCTGAACGCTTGGATCGATTCGCCACTATTAGCAGTGCCGCTGTAAATCGCCAGCGGGGCCGGATAAGAGCCGCGAATGTTCCTTACATGCTCTGCGGACGTGTCGCCTGTATCGTCGCCGGACTCGCGTCGGGCCAGGGATTTTGCAAGAGAGGGGAAGGAGCCGGAGAAAGCTGGGCCCAGAATTACAGTGCGGGCGCGGCTTTTGCTGTTCAGACCCTTCAGTTTTTCAATCCACGCCAGAGCATTCTTGAACTGCTCAGTATGGATACCCTTTGTGGGATCTTCTCCGACGACAAACACAATCAAGCCGTCTCGATAAGGTAGCAGTGCACCGTTTGAGGAGTCCGCTTGTTCCGGTCGCTTGTGTCGGAAGACCAGAATCCCCGGTTGGTCCTCCACCAGATCCTTGCGGTAAGCTGCCTGGTCATCGTCAGCCAGCTGCAAGTATGTCTCATCCTGGTCGTCCCAGGGCAGCCAGGACGCTTCATATGAATAGCCTTCATCCTGCGCTGCCTGTTGAATGACCTCCGTCATGCGATCGAAGAACAGAGCCAAATGAGTGTGAATGGGATCGGGAAGTGTGGCAATGACAAACTTAGGATCTAGCGCAGGCAGCGGTTGCTTGAAATTCTTCTCGGCAGTAGCCCGCACGGGCGGCTGCGAAGGAATATCCCCACTGCAGGATTTTGGTCTGGGCACGCCATCTATGAATAAGAACGCTTCCAACACTTGAGCGAGGTCATCACAAGCGCGTTTTTTCTCCGTCGCGAGGGTATCTGAGGCCTTTGCCTGGACCCGCCTCGTACCGACTCGAAGCGCTCCTGTGCTATCATCCCCGCCCGAACTAGCTCCAGGCTGGAGCGAGATTCCAAGCACTCCGGCAGCAGCAAACGCGCCGACGACTCCCCAAGTAGTTTGACGATTCATCCGGCCACCATGTTCAGCTCAAAACCGTAAGGGTTGAGAGGACCCGCGAATGCAGTCAATTGCGTTATCGAGTGTTTCGTCCACGTCTATCCGACCGGCGAACCATAGATACAAGCGGAGCAGGCAAACGCCGGCAGCGTCACGCGAGCGTAAAGCTCACGGTGACGAAACCACGCGCCGAGGCCGCCAGTAACAGAGACGGACGCCAAACACAAAATGTGGGGAAGTTGGCGACTAGAAGCTCCCGCCGGATGTGCAACCCTGAATGGGTTGAACTCTTCCGTTCGCCAAACACAGACAAACTATACTTCGACCATCAACATGTCAACCAACTAACATGGGTAGTCTCGGTAGAGTCGGAATTGTTCGGTGTTCGTATTTCGTAACAAGAATGTTTTTTGCCTTGACACATACTGCGAAGGAAAGTAGTCTCCGTTCGCAGTATTCTTGAACGCTCGCACTTCCCCCCAGCGCTCAGGGACAGAGCCGTAAATCAGACTTGGTTACATCTACAAAGTTGAGGCGCCGTCTCCTCTTCTCCCAGGAGACGCACTGCCACATGGGCGATATGCACCCTAGTAGAGTGCTGCGTTTAGTTCCTCTGATACTGGTGGGTCTTGATATCGCCGCCAGCGCGCAGCTTAAGTTTCAATCAACAGGCCCAGTGATTCTCCGTGGTGGCGAAGGAGCCGTCGAGATCACCCTCATGAATCCAGGTAAGGATGGAGTTACCTTGGACCTGAAGCCAGGGTCGCTCACAGATAAGGCGTCGCACGCGATGCTGTCTGCCCCGAAGATAACGTTTGTACTGGACGCTGGTGGCGCAAGTTTGCCAGCGAAGGTGGAGCCAAGTCAGGCACTCCAGGTCAAAGCAACTATCAGCAACTTGGTTGGCTCGAGCACTGGCGAGCTCCAGTTGTTCAATGGGGGCACTGCTCTGGGAAAACTGGATGTGGTGTCCATCGATGCGCCGCTCAATATCTCCATCGATGGCGAAGGCACTTCCGATAAGCCATTGGCGTTTGCGTACGGCAAAATTGCGACTATTACACTTAAGAACGGCGATGGGGAAACCTACCCCGTCGAATGGACCTTTCAGATCTCGGGGATGAAATACCCTGGAACACTCATATTGGGACCCAAGGGTAGCTCACGCATCGATCTTGCTCCAGCAAAAATGCTTTATTCGTGGCGAGACTTAGTACATCCTTCGACCCAAACGGGCTTCTTAATGCTGCAGTTACAAGGTCCGGAGGGGGTCGCTAAAGAGTTACTTCCAGCTCGATCGTTGCCCGTGAGCGTCTCGATGATGCGAAATGGCCCTAACCGAACGGTTGCCTTATCCTATTGCTATGCGACATTCTTCCTTCTGGCGGGAGGAATTCTTTCGCTTCTAGGAAACTCAGTTTTACCGAACTTACTTAGGAAGATAGCACTGCGCGCGCAGATCAATGATCTCGCCGACCGCACAAGCAGCGTCAGCACGCGTGTTGATTCCTACCTGCGTGTCCTTTTGCGCTTGGAGCGAAAGAACATCGATATTCTGCTTCAATCAACGGGACTCTTTTCCCTCACGACCGTGGACACACTGGATCAGGTATCGACAGCCATCGACAAGCTGACCAAACGGTTGACCGTGGCGGAACGTTTAGATGAGCTACGACGCGAGTTTGAAACTGCTGCTGAAACCGCCCCACCCTCCGTGATTGATGATGTCGATAAGCAACTGCAGGCGGCAGCAAATCAGCTACATTCGTTTGCACTCCCCGATGACAATCTTGTCGCCGCCAACACGTTTTTGGACAAAGCTCAGGCCTCGTTGGCAGCGATGGACGATCCCGACGCTTTGGCGAAGCTGGTCGCGGGCAACTTCAAAACCCTTAAGACCCGAGTTATACAGTTTCCGGATGCGTACTACGCAGATCTGAAGGTGGCCCTACCGGGCATTTTCCAGATCCTCGATAAACCTTTCGACGACCCGAAGAATATAACGGCCGAGATGGCATTTGCAGTAGACCATAGCATTGCAGCCATCCAGACAGCGTTTGACTACGCTATGGTGAGGGCGAGTATACCGTCAGGTGCATCGAAGAACTGCCCGCAGCCAGGTACGAGCATCACGCAGCGACTAGTGGAACATGAATGCGCGTTAATCGCCCAGCTAGGCACGCTTTCCTGGCAAGCAGTCCGCGCGGCGCGTACTCTCGTTCGCGAGATGCGGGAGGACATTTATGAGAAAGATGTCATCGAGGAAGTCGGCAAGGAAGGGCAAGCAGCAATTGTCTTTGACACACAAAAGGCTCGGCCTTATCTTCCGGTATATTTTTCTATTGCATTTAAAGACCCCCGCTTTAACAGCGCTGCTGCAATCAACTGCCTCGTCTGTCGATGGGATTTCCCGGGCGACTTGCATGAAAATGGCTGGAAGGTCTGCCATTTCTTTCAGGGAAATGAATTCGACATGGATGGCGGACGGAAGATCACAATCACAGCGACCATTCAGAGTGAGAAAGCTGCGGGAGAGTCCGGGGCCACAGAAACGATTAAGGGGGTTATCGAGATACAATCGGGCAAGCGACGTGCAGAATACTCACGCGCAATAGCCGAAAGTCTGCGCTTCAGCATCGCATTCGGTGTCGCGTTAGCAGGCCTGTTATCAGGCGCACTGGGCCAACTTGAAAAGTTGGACTTACTGCCTGCGACGATCGCAGTCATAGCGCTTGGCTTTGGCGCAGACTCGATAAAGAATTTATTGACCCAGACCCCAGGAAAGGCTTCGAGCTAAAATGCTTCGCCGTTGTCAACCGACGACTCGACGCTGTTCTGAGTTCGTAACAGTGTAAGTGCTTGTTTGATTGTTTGTTGTTGAAGGATAAAATGACATTTCTTCGCCGCAATTGTTTCGTTCGCAAATTATGGGGCGGTCCAGAGTGAGGGAGTTTCGATTATCAGCAGCCTCTTTCCCGTCCTAGTGTCATGCTCAAAGAGTTTCCCTGAGGGTGGTGTAAGTTGGCCAACAGATATTCAGGAGAGTGTATATGAAACAGATCTGGCACCTATTAGGTTTGCTCGCATTCTCAGTAGCTCTATCATCTGTAGCGGCCGCGCAGACATTTAACCAAAGCTGCTCCAATCCTTCCTTCCCTTCTAAAGCGACCCCTATTGATTCGGCCTGCGGTAACGCCGGTCAAGGGGGCAAGGAGGCCGCTCAGAACGAAGCCAAGAACAATTTTTGCGCCCAAGGCGATCCTCAAACTATTACCTTCGATCAATTGAAGCGGTGGCAGGTTCAGGTGAATAACGACCACAGCATTCCATTTGGAAGAAAAGGAACGGCAACAAGGCACGCAGGACCGGCGACCAATCGAGACAAATTGCAGAAGATTGGAGAGGGTAATCTGGTCGTTGCAACGGCGTTTGTTCTTCGGGCTAGACAGGAAGGAGCCGAAAGCGTGAACTGCGGAAAGCCTCCAGCGGCCGGCGCAGTTCCAGACGTACCTGAGAACCACGATATCCATATTTCGCTTGTACCTGTCGCCACAGAGACCAACGAATGCAACGGATTCGTGGCTGAGATGATCCCCCATCATCGTCCGACGGAGTGGACAGTAGACAACCTCAACAAAGTTGCATCATCAAATGCGCACATTAGGGTCACGGGTCAGCTGCTATTCGATTCAAGCCACAGCCCTTGTGTGAGCGGGCAAGCATCTGAAGGGGATCCTAAACGATTTTCGCTTTGGGAGATTCATCCAATCTACAAGTTTGAGTTTTGCAATGGGAGCTGCGATGCAGGGGGCAACTGGCTGACGCTCGAAGACTGGGTCAAGAAACAGTAAGCAACCTTCGAAATTGATTTGACGTGCTGTTGTCGCTAGCAGGCGTTTCTTGGCATGATGAAAGCTTCATAGCGATGTCAGATTAGGCTGTTCGGCGGGAACTCACTTTGAGTGACCTCGGTTGACGCAAGGTTCTGGGCGGCGGGCGACACGTGTAAAGCCAACAGTTTCGCCTGCAAGCCATATGACGGGTTATCGGCCGGAGAGAACGATGCCACAGATGCCTTTTCAGGGAGCCGCATACGCTCTCAGCAGTGACGGCTTAGCTAGAGTCGCCAACTCGCTGGGAGTGTTCGGACCAGAGGTCTGGACCGTAGTCGCAGTTGAGACGTCCGGCTGCGGATACTTGCCCGATCGAAGACCGCAGATACTCTTCGAGCGCCACATCTTCCATAAATTGACAGGCGGCCGATTCGATGATGCAAGCATTAGCGACCCAACTCCAGGTGGGTACGGTGCGCCAGGTGCGCATCAATACGACCGGCTGGGCGTAGCAATCACCAAGGATCGAAATGCAGCCCTGCAGAGTGCTTCCTGGGGTATAGGGCAGATCATGGGTGAGAACTATGCTGCCGCAGGATTCCAGAGTGTGGACGAGATGACTGAGGCAATGTCGCAGTCGGAAGATGTGCAACTCATGGCTATGGGCAAGTTTTTAATCTCCGCTGGACTGGATACTCCATTACGGGCCCATAATTGGCCTTCGTTCGCTCGCGGTTACAACGGATCAAACTACGCTATCAATAGATACGACATTCGTCTGAACGGAGAATTCCAAAAATTCTCCGTGAGCGGACTTCCAGACCTCACTGTACGTGCCACGCAGCAGTATTTGATATATCTCGGCTTCCATCCCGGTCCGGTTGACGGTATTGCAGGAGAGCAGACATTTTCCGCCCTGGCTCAATTCCAAATACAGCAAGGGCTAAAGGACAACGGAACAATTGACGGAAATGTCTTGGCGCAATTGACCGCTGTGCTGGCATAAGTTTCGCAAGGAGTGGCTCAGGAACGCGACACCGTTCACGGCAGACTATGAACACAAACTAGAGATGCGCGGTAAGAGAGGCAAGAAGATATGTCAGTAGGGTTAGACAATTTGAAACATGTTGTCGTGTTGATGATGGAAAATCGCTCTTTCGATCATATGCTGGGCGGACTGAAAAAAAGAAATCCACAAATTGCTGGATTGAACGGGGACGAATCGAATCCAGATACCGACGGACAGATCGTCACTGTAGCTCCTAAGGCCATTTACCGCGGACAGCTGGCGCGCGACCCGGATCATCACTTTCCGGGCGCCGACATTCAGATTTACGGTGGTGCCCCGCCAGGTCCCGGACGCGTGGCGAACATGCAGGGATTTGTGAAGAGCTACGCGACACAGGGAACCGGCACACAAGGGTCACATGCGATCATGAACTACTTTGCGCCCGAGAAAATCCCTGTCCTCACTACACTGGCCACAGAGTATGCGGTCTTTAACGGGTGGTTCTCTTCGATTCCTGGGCCCACTATTTGCAATCGGGCCTTTGCTCACTACGGAACGTCCTTTGGCAACGTAGACATGAATATGTTCCTGGTGACTGATGCAGACCGAAATAAGATCCCGACCATCTACGAGCGGCTCAAGGATGGCGGCCACGGCGCTAAACTTTACTACTTCGACGAACCGAGCTCGACGATGGAAATCGTTAACCTCATAAAAGACCAGAGCTTTTTTGCGACATTTGATCAGTTCGCTGCCGATTGCAAATCCGGAAACCTGCCAGAGTACAGCTTCATTGAGCCGAACTACTCGGACCATCCCGGGCCGGGAGGCGGGCAACTACTGGCCAACGATCAACATCCGGACCACCACGTACTGGCAGGCGACAAGTTCATCGCCAGCGTATACAACCAAATCCGTATCATTCCCGATCTGTGGAAGAGCACGGCGTTGTTGATTGTTTATGACGAGCACGGTGGACTGTACGATCACGTTGTGCCGCCCGACTGCACGGCCGACGGTTTTACAGCGGCCCAGGCCGCGACGGGAGTCCCGGGCCTAGAATTTAAGTTTGACCGGCTGGGTATTCGCGTGCCAGCAATTCTGGTATCTCCCTACATTCCGAGAGGGACAGTGGTGCCGGGAACAGAGGATCCTGCCAACCAGCGGGTTTTCGAACATGCATCGATTCCAGCCACCGTAACCAAGCAATTTCTGGCAGGAAAGGATATAGGCACAGATCGCGAGAAAGGCGCAGAGACCTTCCTTGACCTCCTGGGCGACAACCTGCGTCCCGACAATGACTGCGTGTTTTTCAAAATGTGAGGAAAGGCAATATGGCCCTAGAAGATGCTCCAACCGTCGAAGTCCTCAAGTTTGACGAAAAAGAGGCCTACAACCACGACCGGCCGATTTCGAGCCTGATTCGTACGCAACTGCTGCATCTACACCATTCAGAAAATCTGGTGGTGCCATCCAAAGCGCGTACGAACATCAACATCAATCATCTGCTTACGGAGCGCCAGGCTAGCGAGTACATACAGAAGGTCACACGCCTGTTGCACCAGTATGGCAAGACCATCAACGAGAGTAAGCCCAAAAAACAAAAAAAGACGACAACGAAGAATGCGAGCAGGAAGTCAGTAAAGCGCAATGCGCTCAAGTAAGGAGAAGTCCGTGCGTCAATTCATGTTTCTGTTCTTGCTCTTGGGCGGGACTCTATGGGCCCAGCAAAGTACCACGACAAACGCTGAGCAACAGGACCCGCCAGAGGAAGTCGGCAAGTTTAAAAAGAACTGCCCTTTTAAGCACATTATGGGCTGTGCAGAGGTGCTCTTCACGGGACAACCCCTTCACATCGCGGTGGGAAGCATCGCCCCGCAAAATGGATTTGGAGCGGGCTTGGCCTACGTGGGTCACAAGGACAGCGAGGATTGGAGTACCTCGTGGAGCGCGGACGCCATAGCGTCCAACAACGGTTCGTGGCGCGCGGGTATTTTCGTAAAGTTTGTCGATACGCACTTGAAGCCGGCAACTCCGGTGTTCGGGACCGAAAGCGCCGACGCTAATGACTTCCCGGTCTACACCGAACAGCCGGTTTTTAATTTGTACGAGCAGTCTATTTCTCTGAACAAGCTCACTTTCTTCGGCGAAGGCCCGCAGACGACAACTGCCGACCGATCATTTTTTGGCATGACCGAGCACATCGTGGGCGGGAATCTCATTCGACCGGTCTATGAGCGATTGAACGTGGGTGTCTATGGCGAAGTTAACGGACGCGCGGTGGACATTCGATCGAGCGATGGCCAGCCGTCGCCATCGATTGGAGTGCTCTACACTGCGCTGACCGCACCCGGGTTGACCAACCAGCCTTTCTTTCTGCAGTTCGGTGTGGGCGTGAGAATGAGACCATCGACTCCCAAAGGTCGTTGGCACCTTAATTACGACCTTGCTTACAGGCCCTTTATAGATGTTTCCGGTTCAGGGTTTTCATTTCAAAGGTTGACGGTTGATCTTTACCAGGAGATCTCCCTCTACCACACGAATTTGCGTGTGCCGCGAGACACGAACGACCCCAACAATTGCCTGATCGATCTTACAGCGGAACATCCGCGTTGCCCAAAGGTGGCCAGCCGAAGCTTAGAGGGTAGCGTGGGAATACGTGCCTTTACCTCCCTTTCAATGACACCCGGAGGCGACACGGTGCCGTTCTATTTCCAACCTACGCTGGGCGGGACGGACATCAATGGGAGTACTGCCCTCAGCAGCTATCAGGACTACCGATTTCGCGCGCCGGACATTCTGTTATTTCAAGAGAAATTTCAACACTCCATTGGCAGACTGCCTTTCGGATTCACGTTCCAAGCTGACCAGGGCAAAGTTGCGTTAACGCGCGGCGACCTAGGGGACACCCACTGGGTGCATAGCTACGCAGCCGGATTAACTCTTCGTGCTGGCGGGTTTCCGCAGGTGTACTTGCTTTTCGGTTTTGGCGGCTCAGAAGGGACCCACACGATTGCGTACATGAACACGTCGTTGCTGGGTACATCTGCTCGACCAAGTTTGTTTTAGATTTTGTAAAGATTAATCTCTACCGTGCTGCGTCTCGTGCCTACGCTGGAAAACTACCGCGGATACAGCTCGAGCCGGACGAATTGTACGACGCCGAGTACAAGCCCAGGAGTGGCTTATCAGTGCCTCTGGCGTAGCGAGCCACCTCAGAAAGACGCGGGGGATAGATCATGCCCGGCTCGATGGCTAAAAGCGCTTCGCCCTGGCATGGTTCATCCTAGGCTGTCGACTAAGTCATGTATCTTGCCGTTAACCGAGCCGCAAGGCGCCCAAAACGGATGATTTAGGCATTGGATTGTCAAGGTTGCCGAAGCAGCATCATACTGCCAAGTGACCGTGAATCCCTGGTTTGTCGTCTCCCCGGACGTTCCGTTCAAATTTATGTTGTCCGCTGCGGCCTTTGTTTGCAATGCCAGCCACTTGTCGGGCGTGATGTTGTTGAACGTTTGAGCTGCGCATTCGCCCATAATGAGATCTTCCTCCTTAACGCTGTCAAGTCTTTGATAACACACTACGCGGAAATTGAAACCCCCAATAAAACCGCCCGTGCTACGGTCCTGGCGCTGATGGGCCGCCGATGAGAACAAGGTTCCCAGTGTAGCGTCAGTTACATCCTTGTAGACGCCAGTTTCGGCGACAAGATAGCCTCTAGCATCATCGAACCTACCCGTCATCTTACTTGATTCGGCACCCCGTGGGGATCTTACCTTCATGCTATCTTGCAACCGGTCTCTTCCCTCGCATCGGTTCTGGTGTTGGGCCCGGCTAAGCCTCATCTTCGACTAGACGGAGTTGGTATGTTTTCACGGACCCTGTTTCTGGCTCTTTCCTCTTCAATTCTTGCCTGGCTTTTGATTCAATGCGATATTAGTGCGCGAACCATGGAGCCCGTTCTTAGCGGCGACATTTCTAGCTTGGACAAGCTGGCGCCCTGCGTGCCCACAGCTCCCGCAGGATATTGGAAGGGTACTCGCCGTGACTTGTTTTGGCACCGCCCCGGCTCGGTCTCAAAATCACAGGGATCTCTTTCCGGTTTGCCGCTATCCTAGGTGAATGAACAGGACGTAGCATTCCTCGGCTCGGGCTCGCCCAATGCTGCCAATGCGATGGCGGTGACCGAATTGAAGCCCAATGAAATCGCCTGGTGGACCCGCTTCCTGGGGCCTACTTTCAATATGGCCTTCTGTTTTGCCCGGTATGCGGAGACTACAATCAGATTACCGCCGACACTTGCAAGTCATGTAACGCCAGTCTGCTGACCGTAGGGCACACATTTATGGAAACCGGGAAGTTTCCCTAGCCGCCGGTTTAGAACTGGAGCCTTGCGTTGCTTGCCAAAGCTGCAGACGGCCCCTGTTCGTATTTCGTAACAAAATATATTTTCCCGTTGACGTAGGTCTATGGCGCGTCCATAATCGCGCTGAATTGAAATTCAACTGTCATTATTTTTTAGCGCTTTCCTCAAAGGCGTCTGTTCTCGGGCCAAGCAGGTCAATCATAACCCGCACAGTTCGCGCGGACTCGGGTCGAGTGGGCCAAATCAATGCTTTAAACGTGCCAGGTAGGTGAAGGCACCAGGAAGCAAGTTCGCGTAATCAATTTGGCGCTAATACTGCTCGAATTGACGCAGGAATTGTTTACTTCGACGCGATCCGGAGGACCAATGGCCACATACACACGCGCGAATGCCTGGAAGAACGGGGGCACTTTCGACAATACTGACCTTTTGTGGTATGCCAAAGGGGTCGGCGCAATGCAGGCGCGACGGCTGAATGATTCATCCGGCTGGTGGTTTCTTGCCGCGATCCGCGGCGAGTATGTCAGAGACAACGGGTTTCCCGGTTGGGGGTTTCAGCCTGCTGCTCCTCCTGTGCCAACACGCTTTGAAGTTGCACCCAACGAGAAGTCCGACTCTTGATGGCAACTCATCGGTTGATGCCCTCGGAATCGAGATTCTGGGCGAAAGAGATGGTTTCAGAGTCTACCGTGGGAGGGCGAGGGAAGCCTTTCCCAAGTATTGAGCATCTAGCAAGGAGATCTCCATGACAAGCGACGTTCGTAATTGCAAGAATTGGTCAGCTATTCACGACTTTATGCCACCGCGGCCCGCCCGATTGAGAGTTCGCGGAGAATGCGCCTTTCCTACCCCAGGATTTAAAGTCACACTTAAGAGGAAAGAGCCGCAGGGTATCAATCCGGCTATCCTCGTTCTTGAGAAGACGGTCGTAAACCCGACCGGATTGGAACCACAGCTGGTGACAACAATTGTGGTGGAGTACGAGGAAAAGACGGATCAGCACGTGTCGGAGGTCCTAATAACACCCGACGACGCAAGGATTACCGTCCAAGAAATTCACTAAGAATTTAGTCAAATGGGGGGAACTGATGCGCCGCATAATTGAACTTAAAAGGTTGGCGCTCCTGTCGATGGCCGGTACGATCTTGTTCCAACCCGCCATGTCCGGCCAGTCTTCTGTTTCTCCTGGGACAACACCATCACCGCAAGTGCGGATGAAGTGGCAGGACTTTACTAAGGGTCCTGAGGGCGCTAAGCGCCTTGCCAGTCTTCAGAAGGCGGTCGCCAAGATGAAGTCTTTAAGCACGTCCACCAACAAGGTGGACTATATGCGGAGCTGGGATTACTGGGCCAACATCCACGGATATTACGGCCCCAATAGCAGGGATGGTACGGTTGAGGATATTCGTACATATATCCTGTCTGTGCCACAACTGGCATCGTATATCTCCTACTTCGACGGAATCAACGATCGGGCGTTGCCGGATGATGGAGTGGCTGCGGTAGTATGGGCGACTTGCGAGCACTCGCAGACGGACAATCAGGGCAACCTTACGAAGCAGGCAAACTTCTGGGGCTGGCACAGGATGTACTTGTACTACTTCGAACGGGTTATACGCTGGGCTGCTCAGGATGACACTTTGCGTCTGCCTTACTGGGACTACACAGACCCGAGGAACACCGCGCTGCCAGCGGAGTTTCAGAAGGTGGATTCAATTCTTTACGACTCCAAGCGGGATCCTACCGTGAATCAAGGCGCTCCGCTCGACCCGGACAGCACCAATGCAGACGCGGCGCTGAAGGAACCGAGCTATCTCGCCGCGGAGTGGGGTGTGGAGAAGGGGGTTCACGGTAACGTCCATTGCGAGACAGCGGTGACCTGCCCAATCGCATATATGGGTGATGTGCCGGTTGCGGCTAACGATCCCATCTTCTACCACCATCACGCCAACATCGACCGGCTGTGGGCCTGTTGGCAGAATAGCCATCCGCCAGTAGGGCCAGCGGCGTGGGAGGACGAAAAGTTTTCGTTTCCTGACGAGACGGGTACGCTGAAAACGCGCCCTGTGGGCGACTTCCTGTCGACCGCTTCGCTAGGCTACGTATATGACAATATCGACAAGTGTTTGCGCGTGCCGGCAGCTCATGCGTTGCGCGCCAACATCGCGTCCCAGGGTGCGCAGAAGCTCGAAGAAAGTCTCCCTGTAGTTGTTGGTTCGGCTCTGGCCGTGACGCTGACACAATCCAAGACGTCGGTGGATATCGCTGTGCCGCGGCAGATGATGTTGAGTATGAGCCAACCGGCAACGCAAGTGTCGACGCGCCTGGTGCTGCGCCAGATCACCGCTCAGAGCCCTCCGGGCGCGGTGCTGAAAGTATATGTGGAAGCTAAGGGAAAGCCTGAGCGGCGGAAGTATGTGGCGACCATCTCCTGGTTCAATGCGTTCGGAAGCCACAAGCAGGGACCCGACGTGCAAACGTTGAGCTACGATGTGTCGGATCAGCTGAAAGAGCTCGGGGTGAAAACCGAGACGGCGGGCCTGACGGTCACCTTCGAAGCCGCCACCGGCCGGTTGCCGATTCCGGCATCGCCGAGCGCAAGGCTTAAAGCCACGGCACAGACCGCAGCATTTCGGCCGGAGGCGAAGCTAATGATCGGAGCGGTGGAGCTCCGCCAAGAGTCAACGACTCCGTAGTTTCTCATCGGATCACGTGGCTCGACCGAATACTCGAGCTTGCGGGAAAATGCCCACGGGTACGCATTGCCGAGACTACTTGATAAGGCCAGCCGCCGCCGTTAAACGAGGGGCCACGGCGCGATCCATCGCTGTGTGCCCAACGACGGCGAACCGGTGACGTTGGGCAACGAACGGCACATGGGCCGACTATTAGGGACTTTCTAGAAATTATCAATGTGAAACCAGTCGACGGTCACTCTGAGTGTGGCCAGATTTCGCCATCGACCCCGGTCCGAATGCCAGGAAAGAGATTACCCAGGAAGGTGCCGAAAATTGTCGCAATGGCGAGAGCTGTCCGGAGCGTTGGGATACGGTGCCCTTTTTCGTAGCGCGAGACCCGACTGCCCTCATCCGTACCCAACAAGAAAGCAACCTCGCTTTGACTGAGGCCGGCTCTCCTGCGGTGTGAGCGCAGATAATTGTTGAGGCGTGAAGAAATTATTGTTATGAAAAGAGTGAAATTGTTGTTCTCGGAGCAGTATTTGTTTCTTATCGTAGGGCACAGGCGCTGATTTGGAAGGCAGGAGGACATGTCGACCGAGGCAAGATGGGCAGTGCAGTAATGAGATGCGACTGTCGACCAAGCGTTGCTTGACAGCAAACCGTGCCGGGCTATGCTGAAGAATATGCAACCCAAGAGTGTAGGCTCCTTTCTCGGCGATCTGCGAAGGAGGCAACGAAGAAGCCTCCACCATGTCGCCAAGAGGATTGGGAAGAAGGGGATCTCTAAGCAGGCTCTTTCCCTGATTGAGCGTGGCCGGATGAAAGTCCCAAGAGCCCGTCTCGAGGTCCTCAGGCGCGCCTACCGCATGTCGGTCGCCGAAAAGGAGGAACTCGCACGGCTCTACGCGTTCGAGACGATGATCGAAAATACGGGGGAAGATCGCGAATTCGGTGAAGCGGTACTCTCTGTCGTCGATCCCAAAACTACAAGCTCCATTTACGTGCTCGGTGCCAGGAAGCTGGCCCTCACAAGTCCAATCCTGCAGGAGACAGCGGCCAGGATTCTGGAGGGCGACGGGAACACGCTTTTTTTCTTTTACCCAAAGATTGATGTTCGGTCCAAGCCAGGTTTAGGCTTGTGGCACCACAATACCGAGCGTGAACGATTCGAGCTTAGAGAAGCGATCCAAGCGATTTCTCCCAAATCCATTGCGGGTAAGATCCGGTTTATTGAGATCGATGTAAGCATCGCGCAGACGGCCCCAATTGCGTGGCAGCTCTTATCTCTCTGCGGGCCCTTTACGACCACTACCATTGCCAGTTCCGCCCCGTCGGATCATGCCGCCGGCTATATCTACGTCGAGGGTCCGCGGGATCGGTGGGTATTGTTAAGGCCTGAACAGGCAGGGCGCGCCTCAATGGTTTTGGAAAGCGCCTTGGAGATCGCAAGTGCTGAGCAGGGGCCCATCAGGGAACACATCGATCTCTAGTTGCCGAGTTTCTACGAAGCGTTTTTGCGGCAGTTGCAAAGTGGCTATGCCAAAGAAAGCAGAAGGTGGTCCTCACTCAGGGCGGAAAGTAACGGTAGGACCCAAGGCCGTCTCATCGAAGGGCAGTACTCCAGTGATCGTACGCAGCTTGGTGCCCGAAGATTTTGAATTTGTGCGCTCGCTCGCTGCATCCGTGGCTGGCTACACGGTGTGTCCTCCTTACTTGTTATGGATGCTAAGTCGGCTGCATGGAGATTTCTGCGCTGTGGCAGTAGCGCGAGATCAGATCCGTTTGGGATATCTGTTGGCAATGTCAGCGAGCGACCCTGCCGACGGGGTCTTTGTATGGCAGTTGGCCGCCACCTTTCGGGGACGGCGACTCAAGGCCCAAGACCAACTTGCTTCGCATCTTAGGAAGGCAATGCAGTTGCGTGGGGCAAGGCGGGTTCTGTTTACCAGCGTGCCAAGTTCAGCGGCGGAACGCTCCGTCCGGTCCCTTGCTAAGAGAATATTCTCGTCTACGCCACAGATGACTCAGCATTTGCCGGAATCGATCTCACAGGGGGAACGTGAATACAGTTTTTTGGTCTCCAAATACCGGTAAGGCCCAAGGCTTCCATCTGTTAAGAAGTCTGATACTCTGACGAGCTGACCATACGTGTATTTGCCGCGAAGTGTTTTCATCGGCCTCTCTCAAATTTGATGGACCTAAATGGGTCTATACATCAAGGAGAGGCCGATGAAAGCACTCCACCCGAAACGATAAGCCTAGAGTTTACTTTCAACGTAGGTCAAACCAAGCGCCGTAGCATCGAATATGCTCATCCTGTAGTCTTCGCTCTGCCAAGGTTTGCGTTTTGGCGGAACTCGCTCGGCGAGTTCGGGGAAGCGGTTGCTTAGCGATACTGAGATCCCGTGCTTATTTCGTTCAATCGTAGGGAACAAGTTTCGCGCAGCAGCGCGAGAAACTGTCCGCACCGGGATGCTCTGCTTCCGAGCCAGCCTCACGATTATTCCAGTAAGCCAGGAATTCTCGTGGAGCGGCGACTTTTCCATTACCACTGCATGCGGCCGAACCTCGGACAGAAGCGACGCTACTTTTTGAGAGGCGGGGACTTTCACAGCGTTTACGCCGTGCCGAAAGCTTTTCACTCCCCAATCCAGAAGCTGATCAGGGCTCTCAAATACGGCGAAACCGAATCTACGAGCACGAACATCAAATGCGAGAATTCTCTCCGGAGTTGAAGATTTCATTGGGGAGTCGGTTCGATTTGAGTGGGAACGTCGGCATGGCTCAGCCAGCCCAGCTTCTTACTAGTCAGTTTGGCGTTGCGTTCAACCAAGGGTTTCGCTTCGAGATCCGAGCGCAGCTTCTCCAAGCGCTCGGAGGCTTCTTGATCCACTTCCCGTTGAACGTCAGCAAACAGGGTCTCCAAGGGCACCCTAAGAATCGATGCGCAGGCAAGCGCTGTTCGGAGGGTCGGAAGTCGGCGACTTCGTTCGTATCGCGAAACCTGTCCAGCATCCTTACATCCCAGTAAAAATGCAACCTCACCTTGGGTAAGGCCTGCACGCTTCCGGTAAGTGCGCAAGTAATTGTTGGTTGAAGAAGAAGCCATTGAAATGGATAGAAAATGAGTCCAGCTGAATGTTTCCGAATTGTAACGCTCAGTCGCGATTGCGAAAGATGGGCGATTTTGCCGAGGGCGGCAAGATTGTCAAACCCTCCAGCGATTTCAAGCTTCCCGGATCGAAAGACCCCAGGAGCCTCCGATCGCAATTTGCGGGAGCTTTGAAGAGATGTCAAGCACTGTCAACTTGACGATGCCTGTAAACGGACATTTCGTGGGAGTTGGCATCGCGCGGTTGGCGGTAGTCACTTCGCCTTAAGTCGTTCCCTGCGGGTATCAACGAGATCAAGAATTGTTTTCCCCAGGCTCCTTGCGGTCGCTAAGGTTTTGGGTGTGCCCAGAAGTTCTTATGCAGTTCCTTCCGCTGGAATATCTCACTTATTGGAACTAGTTTCGCCCGAAGAAAGATCGGGAGAGTGTCTTTGCGGGACAGCGGCTGAGTCGATTGTCCCGCAAAGGCACTCGGATCGGGAAGGTTCACCTGTATGACCAGATCCTCGCCACGAACCACAACATTGTTCACAAATAGGGTCAGCAGTTCTCGTTTAACCTGATCCGAGGCCTGCGCCACTCTGTCACGGTAGTGCTCGAACAACTCGTGGACAGTCGAGGCCCGAGCGATCGTTTCCTCAGTCGTAACCAGCGCACTCCTCGCTTCGGTGATCTCCCTGTCAGTTCGCTCGATTTCCAACCGCAATTTCACGCTCTCCGTCCGGAAGATACCCTTGTCCACCGTTCCATCCAGATAAAGATCGATGAGACGGTGTTTTCTTTGACTCAGCGCACTTTTATGTGCTTCAAGTTGCGTAATCCGATCTGCAACGTTACGGGGGTTGACTGCCCGCTCGCGATACTGCCTGATCTCATCGAGAACCAGCGCTGGATTCGTGAGCAATTCTGTCAGTTTGTTCCACACAGGTGGGAGCAAACGCGACTCACTAACCGAATGCGATGGGCAAAGGACGGAGGTGACGCTCTTGCGGACTCCGCTACAGAAGTAATATTTGCATTCATCACCCCGCACCGAGATCCGTCGCGCAGCTTGAATACGGCGATTGTCGTGACCGCAAATCAGGAGGCCGCGGAGCATAAAGAGGGTCTTTGTCCGTCGGGGTGAGTTTACCGAATTGTCCCGCAGTTGCTTTGCCGCCTTGGCAAAGGTGTCGTCGGAAATGATCTGAGGAGTCTTGACCGTGACCCAATCTTGTTCGGGTCGGAGGTTTTTTTTGCCTCGCACTGACCCTAATTTGGCGTACTTTCGAAATGTGAAGTTTCCCCGGTAGACTTCGTTAGACAGAATGCGCCCGATCGTTCGTTTTGCCCACCAGTGGGCTACGCCGCGGGGTCTCTTGCGCCCGAGGCGATCGAACTTCGTAGGAATCCGCAGATCGTTGATTCGGGACTGGATCTTGTAAAGGCTCAGTTTTTCTTCGGTCAGCCACTTGAACAGATCTCTGACAATACCTGCTTCATATTCGTCGATTACTAGGCGTTTAGTGTTGGGATCGTATCCGTACCCGTAGGGAGGCGTGCCACCCCCTGCAACCCACGTTCCTCGCCGCGCGGATGCAAGTCGTCCGGAATGCATTCGCAAAGCAATGTCCCGTCGTTCTTTTTCAGCACCTGCGGCAAAGATGGTTAAGAGAAACCGGCCATTCGAATCGTGCGTGAAATTTTCCTGGACGGAGCGCACGTCGATATCCAAGGACGCCAGTTCGTCCACAGTCTGCAGAGTAAGCTTCGTGTCGCGGAAAAGTCGATCAAGTTTCCAAATGACCAGAACTCCAAAGCGCTTCGCGCGCGCCCATTCCATCATTTGTTTGAAGCCAGGTCGGTCGGCCGTGGCACCGGAATATCCTTCGTCTCGGAATACCTGCGCCAGTTCGAAGTTGTTCCTGGCACAAAATGTGCGGATGTCCTGTTCTTGAAACTCAAGACCGTAGCCTCCTCGCGCTTGTTCCTCGGAACTAACGCGTACAAGCGCACAGGCTGTTTTGAGATTGATTGTCATGGAAGCGTTGGAAGGAAAAAGACTCGAATCGGCGTCTCAAGATTGGCTCGCCATTCCGCCGTCGTCCCTTTTCGTACATTTTAGCCTTTGCTCACCGTCTGGCAAGGGCGCAATATTACTCCTCATGCCCAGAAGATCGAATGCTCGGAAGATTCGTGCGTGCAGTTCCGTCTGGGAGAGTGGTCTGAATTCCACGCGCGCAATCCGAAGCGGCACTGGATTCCGGCGCCCCAAGCGCTTAGGCCCTCCTGTGTTTTGATTGCGTCGACGGCGGCCTGTTGCGTTTCTTATCGTGGGCTCTTGAAACATGCAAGAAATTCTAAGGCAACCCACCAGTCTTGGAAGGTGCACGTTGTTGCTTATACGGCAGGCAGCTTCGCTCAAGCGCTTCGGAAATGCCCAGGTAATCCCCAAGCTGTCCGCTCCCCGACGGCATTGTTTCCGAAGCCGCTTCTCGCCTGTGGACAAGTCGATGCGCAGATGCGGCTAATCCTCGTACGCTGGATTATGCCCACAATGCTGACCGGATAGTGGGCACAACTTCCTATCATCGTGCCCGCAATTCGCCCGATTCCTACACGGCATCTCGGATGGATCCTTCCATTGAAGGCACATTCGAGATCGCCGCAAAGTCGAAAGAGACATGTTAGCCGCGATAGCCACGAGCAAGGCCAACTTGGTCAAAGCGAGTAAATCCCGCTGGCCTCACCGCAAAGCCTCATAAATCCTCGGCGCTTTTGATGCAGATTGGGTTCGTCCCCACCTTGACAGGTAATTCGCAGGGGATTACGATTGTAGCAAGTATTACTGAGTAATACTCATAAACCTATGCGGACCACTGAAATCATGACTATTTCGTTGCCACCGGCAATGGTCCGGCAGTGTGAAGAAGTGCGGAAAAAGGAATCACGAACACGATCCGAACTTGTTCGAGAGGCGCTCCGCGCTTACTTTGAAGGGCGCTATCCCGCGGCGCAACCAACCAAAGCTGAGCTCGCTGCGCTGCGCCGTGGCCGCGCTGCCTTTCGGCGTGGCGACGCGGTATCATTAACTCAATTCCTGAACCATGTCGAATCTCCTTCTCGCCGGACCCGCACAAAAAGACTTCCAAAAACTACCACCAAAAGAGCAGCGACGCGTTAAAACCGCGTTGCTGTCCATGCACGACGATCCCTTCCGGGGAGACACCAAGCGTCTCAAGGGACAGCCAACCGCCTGGCGTCGCCGGGTCGGGAGCTATCGTATCGTCTACGACCTCTCGCCTGAGCGGCATACAATCCTCGTTGCTGGCATTCTGCGGCGGACTTCCACGACCTATTAAACAACTTCTTTCAATCCGACTTGATGGCCCTATAGGAAAAGAACATACTTTCTGCTGACTGGCAATCAACAATCTTGCTCTTGTCCGAGAAATGATGATTTTCAAACCTCTCTGCCTAGAATTATCCTGCTCGGCGTGGCGTTGAGACTTGATCGACCATTCTAAGATCGTGTACGAGGTCACAGTACACTCGATCGCCGGGGCCGATCCAGAGTTTTGCGCCGTCTAGGTCGCATTCGTGGAGATTTTTGTTTTCAATCCTATCAGACCACCCATTCGGCAACCTCCTCGATATAATTAGCAGTTTTCTTGGCTTCTTTTCCATCAGTTTCAGTATGCTTCCGCCAAATGGAATGTCAAGGCCGCGTCGTGCCTTTGGAGTTGGTCTGGCGGACCAGGAATCGGGAATATGCTCGCAATGCTGACCCCCGGCAGTCTCAAGACAGTGAAGCATGGATGGTCAGGCGAACCCGTCAGCAGACGATCAAATGGCCATCTACATCCCTCCGACAGACCATCGGTTCGCCCAAGGAATCCCCTAACAGAACAAAAATCTCGCCGACGTATCCCGGACTGCCAGAAATAAAATCAAACTTCGCGCCATACGCGAGTGTAGCCAAATCGAGAGGGTCCTGCACATCTTTGTAGACCCCAAGACTCGCGGATCACCGTGAGATTTCCGAGTTCACGCCATTCCGCGTTTGTTACCTTGTGGGGATTCGGGTCGTGCATAGCGAGGGGAAGGAGTCAGCCTTACAGATTAATGCTACATCTAGTAATACTTTTTGCAAGGGCGGCCGTCCTTGCGCGGGAGACTAAGTACCGGAAATCATCCTGTGACAGGTGGCTTCGCTCCTTCCATGCTTATTCAAACGCCGCGGAGGAGAAGAAGCTAAATTGTATGTAATTGTGTTCCTGTTACGAAAACCAAAATAGAGCCACGTTAATGCCTGCTATTTTCGAATGAACGTCGCTTGTATCGGCACAATCTGAGTGGGCGGCGAGATGGCGAATAGTTCTCGTGTTCCGAATTCGTAACAGGGACCAGAATTGTTTTGCCAATTTGACGCCGGTTGTATACTTTGGCCGAATTTCTTCCCGGGAAGTACTTTCCAATCAAATGGTAAATGTCGCCACACTGGCTGCGTGGGAAGGTCTTGTTCCGATTGTCTCACTTACGGGCGTGATCGCCTGGAAGCCGACAACGGGCGAGATCAGTATCGAGTACTGCGCTTATGTTGAGGCCCTTGCCTTTCGAAGTCTAAACCGCTTCCCCTTTGTAAGGTCCGGCCGCACGCGAATAATAATCCTCACGGTGATCGTTGCGGCATATTGCTTACTGCACGCTACTCAGTGCCCACCCGTACCATCCGCTCACATCCCGTCTTGTAGATGTCTTGCTGCGGCCAATTCGCCGCCCGTGGACCGAACATTGTTCCGCAAATGATCGCGAATTTGATCATGGTGGAAGGCGCGGCCTTTTGACCACAGGCTTGGCCGACCGATAACAGTTTTTGGGCCCCGTTGTGAACCTTGTTGAGAAATTGAATCTTGCACTCAGAAGGAGAATTACCAATGAGCGACTCAGATCCCAGAGCATCGATCAAGCTGCCCAGTGACTTCATATTCGGGCATCTTCGACCCGATCATGCCACGCCGACTGCACCTACACCGCCGCCTCCCCTCGGTCCACTCTCCGCATTCGTCGGAGACTGGGTCGGGAACGGCTTCAACACGATCTTCCGGCCCGACAACAACGTAACTCCAACACCGCTGCCTAATCCAGTGCCTCCGCCCCCGCCTCCCCGCGACAATATTCTCGAACTGAACCTCACCTCCGAAAGCCTTACATTCTCTCGAAGCTTGGGCTCGGTTCCGAACCGCGGAACGTCGCCGCAAGGAGACATCTTCCTCAACGGCGTCCCCTATCTCCAGAGCATCAAAGACATTACGATCCACGGCGAGAGTGTCGGAATCCATCTCGAACCTGGAATCTGGATTCATGTTCCCGCCACCAACGTTCCTACCCTGGGAGAATCCGTCACCCGCATGGCATCGATTCCGCACGGTACAACGATCGAGGCTCAGGGCACCTTTGTGACCAACCCCGGGCCGCCAACCATCGCTCCCGTCGACATCACCCCATTCGTAACGGGTAGTAACCCGGTCAAGAAGGTCCCATTCGCTAGCCAAACAGCCTCGAGTTTGAATACGCCTAGAATCCCCCAAGATCTCAGTCGCTTTATCGCCGCCGGTACCATCACGCAAGCCCTGCTAGACGATCCCAATAAGTTGCTGCGCGATCACATCAGCAAACAAAAGATCACCAGCACCACCACCATCGTCATTTCCACAGCACCACCTCCTCCAGACGGCTTTTTCGGAGGCGGAACCGACAACATCGCCTTCTTGCTGGGACAAGCCGCGGCAACTGCGCCGAACGCCCAGGCCGTACAGATGGTTGCGGTTTTCTGGATCGAAATCGTCGAAGAGACCATATTGGTCCCTCCCTACCATGTAGGTGAACCGCCCTTTGCTCTACGAGCAAAACGCAGCGTTCAAGGTCAACGCGTGCCGACGTTCTCGGTCACGCCGCCAAACGACTTGGATAAACCGCGCGAGCTGACGGTCAAATTCACACAAATTCAGTACACTCAGACGGTCCTACTGAAATTCGCCGGACTCACTTGGCCGCACGTATCGGTGAACACACTTGTGCCCGCCGACGACATCGTTGTTCCTGCTTCCGCATGGAAGTGAGTTGCGTCGCCTATTTGTGCTGGCGGCTTTCGCTATCAGCCGCCAGCACACTTTTTGCAACCTGAGATCAATTAATACTGGCGAAAGAGAGTCGATGCCACATAGGTTTTGGCATCGCCACTTTACCTTTGCTGGATCCTCCGATATGCGTTCGATCCGCCTAGCAGGAGAACATATGAAACTTTTTCAAATGTGCCTGTTCAGTTGCACTCTTTTCCTCGCGATTACTGAGAACTGCATGGCCCAATCAACCATGGCGCCATGGCTCACGAGCTCTGCGGACAACTCTAGAAGCGGCTGGAATCAGCACGAGACGCAACTGACGCAAGCATCAATTGTGTCGAAGGGAATTTCCCGAGAGACGATAATTCCAGTTATCGGTGATGCCCGGGGTATGGAAGCCCAGCCTCTCATCTTACCTAACGTGAAAACCATGCGCGGAACGCACGATGTGAGGTGCTTCCGTCGATGGCTGATGTGGTGCGTGGAGTCGACGCACATGATGGTTCCGGCATCTGGTTGGTGGCACTGGGAACCCCGATAACTGGATCACAAAGTATCGACAGCCATCAAATCAATCAATTCTGGGGCTGCATTTCCACGGGCGTAATCGACGCGGACACCAAGCGCCTTTACCAGATCTGCTGGGTTTCGCCTGACAAAACCGGCAACCCGAACTCGGGACGCTACTTTATGTTCGTGCTAAACGTGGCGGACGGAACGCAGGTAGTTCCCCCAGTGCTGAGAAAAGGACCAAATGGAAAACCAGACTTTAACGCCACGATGCGGAAGCAACGGTCCTCCCTGGTGGAGACGAAGATCAAAGGTGTGAAAACGATATTTGGGTGTTCGGGAACGATCTTCGAAACTCAACCCAGGGTGGCTTCCGGTTATTGCTTTGCCTTCGATGTGGCGAGCAACACAGTAACCGCGATGCTGGCGATGACAGGGGGCGAGGGTGCCGGCGTGTGGATGGCTGGACAAGGCGCAACTGCAGACGCGCAGGGCTTCTTCTACGTCCTCACGGGCAATGGGGACTTTGACGGTGCAACTCAGTGGGGTGAGTCGTTCCTCAAACTGAAGTACTCTGCTTCTTCGCAAGGAGTTCCTGCCACGCTGCAGGTGGTAGACCACTGGACGCCATGGACTGATTTAGCCAGAAGCGGGCAGGCGGCCGCACCGGCAGAGAAGCTGGCCGGAGTGAGTGCTCCCTCAGAAGCTCTTAGGCCGGTTGGCGGCGGCATGAACATGGCGCTGAATAATGCAAAACGGTTGGAGATGATCGGCGATCGCGGCACTCCAATTCTCCTTGTTTTTCCAGAGATGGCCTCCGGGCAATTGGTCAGATGAAGATTGGGGATCGGCTGGTCCAGCGTGCATCTTCTCGATTGGCGTTTGCATTGCTACCGGAAAGGACGGAATCGCTTATCCGATAAAGACGGAGGATCTTGGCGGGACCACTTCTGCCGACCTCTTAAACCCTAAAGCAAACTGCGCAAAGCTCGCGGCAGCGCCTGTCTGGCTGACAATGAGCCCGGGGCCGGTTGATCCTTGTCCAACCGATCCCCGCTCGTTGAACTTCTTTCCGTGGGGCGACACAGCACATCTTCACATGACGCCGGTGCAATTCTTTGATCCAGTGCTGAATTCATGGACGATTTTCGCCTGGGGCGAGAACTCGCAATTGCATAAATGGGCCGTCAGTTCGACGGGAAATCTGACCTATATTGCACAAGGCAACGAATTCGCGAGCGCGGACGCGCGCGGGAATCCTCCGGGAGGAATGCCTGGCGGGTTTTGTTCTGGATCGAGCAATGGAGCAGATCCTAACTCAGCCATCCTCGTATGCACCATCCCCTACGGTGATGCCAATGCTCAAGTAGTGAACGGACGTTTGCTCGTCTACGACGCGGTGCATCATGCTGCCGATGGATCGCTGAAAGTTCTATGGGACTCGCAACGCTTCGCCATTACGTTTCTGTTTAACAAGTTTGATCCTCCTGTGATTGATGGGGGGCAAATCTATGTGCCGAATTATAACGGCGGCGTGGATCTTTACCGTCTGGCGCAATAGGAACACTCAATCCGGGTCGTAACGGATTCGAGCCTGAATCGCCCAGCAATTCCAGATGGAGCTAGACTCAAAATCGCACAAGTCTCAAGGTGCCGCGGGTGGAACTGACAAGCTCGTCCAAAGGGCACCTTGCCTCAAGCTTAGCTCCTGCCGGCATGGCAAGATCGCCCATCTTTTATTTCTCCACCAGCCCGCTAAAATGACTTCACGCTTCGATGTGGGCCTGAGTCGAAGTACAACTAAGCCGGCAAGGCCCAAATTCATTTTCAAGGAAGCATGGCTGGACCGCTATCGTACATAGGTGGGAAGAACCGACTGGCAAAGCAGGTAATTGAAATATTTCCGAAACACACGACCTACGTAGAGGCGTTCGCGGGCGGCGCCCAGGTATTCTTCCACAAGGAACCGTCGAAGGTAGAAGTGCTGAATGACCTTGATGGCGAGATCGTCAATTTCTACCGCGTCTGCCAGCAGCACCAAGAGGAGTTGCTGCGGTATTTCCGCTTTGCACTCGTCAGTCGTAAGTGGTTCGATCTTTTGAAGGCAACTGATCCTGCGATGCTCACGGACATCCAACGGGCAGCGCGGTATCTGTATCTTCTGAAGAACTGCTATGCGAGCCTCGTGCGGAATCCCGTCTACCATCGCAATGTGATCCAGCCACCAGGATTCAACCTGGAACGCCTTCCCGAGCTCATTGAAAAATCCCACAAGCGATTGGAACGGGTGCAAATCGAATGCGCCTCGTATGACGAAATCCTTACACGTTTCGACCGGCCAACGACCCTCTTCTATCTCGATCCGCCATATTGGGGCCGGAAACTGTACCGCTACAACTTCGATACGGCCGACTTCGAGAAGTTCGCGGAGCGGCTGGGGAAGGTACGCGGAAAGTTCGTCTTGTCGCTGAATGACGTTCCCGAGGTACGGAAGCTATTCCATCGCTTCCATATAAAGGAGGTGGAGCTTCACTATACCTCCCAAACGCACGCCGGACGACGCTACCGCGAGGTTCTGATCACGAACTTCAAGCGGTAGCAGCAGCTCTGATTCATCCGGTCCTTCCAGGTTCCCAGGGCGCTCGTCGACAAAGTCGAGCCCTGGGTTTTTCTCTCTCCGTCCAGTTGTTACCGTTCCTGTCGCACCGCCCCTCACAATTCAATCAAGATGACCAACCTCCTCGAACAACTCGTTGCAGGTATTTGGAACCGCCTCCGCGGCCGGGGACGCGAAGCACGGCGCGAGGGCGGAGGTCTTGATCTTGGTTTCCGCGTGTCGGACGGCCAAGTCACGCGGAGGCATGTGTCGATCAGCAATACGCGACGCGCGATGCACATCGCGGTGCTCGGGAAGACCGGGAGCGGAAAGAGTTCATTCCTTCGCTACCTTGCCGAGCAGGACATCGAGGCCGGGCGTGGGTTCGTGTACTTCGATCTCCACGGCGATGCGACGCCGCTCCTCATGCGGACCATCAACACGAAGGAACGGCGGCTGCGAAAGCATCTGAGCGACAAGCTCATTCTCATCGAGCCTGCCGATCCGATTGTTTCTGTGGGACTGAACCCACTCGAGGCGGAATCGCCCGACTTTGTCCGCATCGCTGAGTTCGCGCAGGTCCTCAAGCAGCGCTGGCACCTAGATCATTTCGGAGCGCGGACGGACGAACTCTTGCGGAACGCGCTCTATGTGCTCGCGGCGAACGGGCTCACGCTCGTCGAGGTTGCGCCGTTCTTGACCCATGCTGGTTTCCGAGCGGCGTGTCTGAAGCGCGTCGAGAACGCCGAAATCCGTCAGTACTTCGAACTGCGCTATGACCAGGCGAGCGAGCCGATGCGGGCGACCATGCGGGAGCCCATCCTTAATAAGACATCGGCTTTCACAGCCGATCCTCACTTCCGGCACATCGTGGGGCAAGAGCATTCGACCTTCTCAATCCGGGAAGCGATGGATGAGGGCTATTGGATCATTGTCAATCTCGAAAAGGGCAGGCTCGGAGAACAGGCCTTGACCTTGGGCAGCCTGATTCTCACGGCGCTCAAGAACGCGCTTTTCACCCGGACCAAAAGGTCGCTCTTCACCCTCTACTGCGATGAAATCCAGAATCTCGTCGCCTATGATAGCGGCATCGAAACTATTCTCTCCGAGGCGCGCAAGTTCGGCGTTGCCGTGGTCTCGGCCAACCAGTTCCTCGACCAGTATCCGGCGGAGATGCGTGCCGCCATCCTTGCCGTCGGCACCCACGTCTTTTTTCAGCTATCGAGCACCGACGCCACGCGGGTCGCGCAGGCGCTCGACGGTGGCAAGCCCTTGGCCGAGCGCCTGAAGAACCTCTCTCAAAGACATAGTGTCGTGAAAAGCGGCCCGGAGCGTTGGGTGGAGGTCCGCGTTCCGACCATTCGTGAACCCCAAGTGGATTACACCGATCTTCTGAACCGTTCCCGCTATACGCGAGGACGGGTGCGCGCCCACATCGACCGCGACATCGCAAAGCGCCAGGCTGCCATGAACCGCAGTACGGATGAGGTACTGAATGATTGGGGATGAACAACACGGCATGGTTATCCAAGAACGGGACCGGAATCTTCTCCGGGAGTTGTCCGTCATGCGGGTTATCGATCGGGAGCAGGCGAAAATCGTCGCCGGTTTCGGATCGACGACCCGGGCCAATGTGCGGTTGCTCTTGCTCACGCGCGCGGGACTGCTCCGCCGATTCTTCCTTGGAACCTCGGGTGGAGGGAAGAAGGCACTCTACGCTTTGTCTGCCAAGGGCGCACAACTTGTCGATGTTCCGCAGCGCGGACCGCGTAGGCGGAAGGACGAATCGCTCGCCACCGACTTCTTCGTGCAGCACCAGCTCGTTGTCAACCAAATCTATTGTGTCCTGAAATACGGAGCGATGCCGGTGGTCGGAGTCACCTTCCGCCGCTGGATTGCCTTCCATCAGCCGCTCACCTCTGGCCTTCGACTTATCCCGGACGGCTATGTCGAACTTGCGACCTCTGCGGGGATCGTAGCGATGTTCCTCGAAGTCGATCTCGGCAACGAGAGCCTCACTGTCTGGAAGGAAAAGGTCCGGAACTACCTCCAGTTCGCCCTCTCGGGCGAATGCGAGCGCCAGTTTGGGCAGAGCCGGTTCCGGGTTCTTGTGCTCGCAAATTCCGAGCGGAGGCTGCTCTCGATCCGCAAGGCCGTCTCGGCCGCGACCGACAAGATCTTCTGGTTTGCCAGTCTTGAGTCAATCGACCGCGACGGCTTCTTTGCTCCCATGTGGCTTCGTCCCAAGGGAGAAGAGCGGCTGCCGCTCATACAAGAAACACCATGAAGTACTGCTACCAATGCGGACGGATCACGGCGGGAGAGCCGCTGTACTGCAATTTCTGCGGGCGGAGCTACGACGTGAAGCTTTGCCCGAGGAATCACGTAAACCCGCGAGTTGCGGAAGTGTGCTCCCAGTGCGGCAGCCGGGAATTCTCGACACCGCAACCGAGGGTCTCCGTGTGGTGGCGAATTCTGGAGTTCTTCGTACGAGTCTTCCTTGGTGTCTTCCTGGTCTATCTCTCTCTCACGGTTCTCGTGGCGGCGCTACGTGAACTCCTTGAGAGACCTGAAGTGCAGGGAGGACTGGTGATTCTCGGGATTCTTCTCCTTGGCCTCTGGTGGCTATGGAGCCAGCTACCGGATTGGTTTCGGAAGCTGATCCATAAGTCCCTTAGGCGCAAGGATCAAAGCAAGGGGCACTGGAGCGATGGGCAATAACAGAGGCGCGGGAGTAATCGGAATGATGACGGCAGAGGAGCGCAAGTCGGGTTTCGGAGAAGACGCCAAAGGCGCGGAAAGCTTGGACTTTCCGCCTGCTGGGATAGGGCAGAGCTGCCCGCAGCAATACCCGCACCCTGCTGAAGCAATTCAGGAGACCAATTCCCCCGGATCGCTCGGCGATCCGATGGACATCGGCCAGGTGGCCGCGCTTCTGGGCTGCTCGGCCTGGACCGTCCGCCAGCGTTATCTGCCTCAAGGCCTCCCCCATCTTCGGGCCTGTACTTCGGGGAAGCTGGTCTTCTTCCGTAAGCAGGTCATCGACTGGATTCTCAAACGACAAAAACAGAAAGGAGGACAACTGCGGTGACCTTATATAAGCGGGGCCGGAAGTTCTCGATCTCGATATGGGTCGATGGCATCCGGCACCTTAAATCCACGGGAACCACAAACCGCCGCGAAGCGGAGACTGTCGAGCGCGAATTCAGGGAAGAACTGAACCGGCGGCGGCACCAAATCCGCCAGGCCTCGCCTGACATGACCTTCGCGGACTTGGCGGCCCGGTTCCTGGCCGACGGGTCACCGCGCCCCTACCATCTCGACCGTCTGAAAGTGCTCTTGCCCCATTTCGGCGAGTGTCCCATCGGCCGCATCTCGAAGCCCCTTGTGAGGGACTACCGCAAGGAGCGGCACGCGGAAAAGCAGCTAACCGAGACCACCCTTAACCGCGACGTGGAAGTCCTTCGCCACCTCTTGTATTGGGCGGTCGACGAAGGCTTCCTGACAGCAAATCCTCTCGCTCGCATCCGGCTTTCTAAGCAGCGGCGGAAACCGAGACCGATCTTGAATCTCGCGGAGGAAGCGAAACTCCTGGATGCGGCTGCGCCGCATATGAGGGAGATCATAGTCGCGGCGCTTGATTCGGGGATGCGCCGCGGAGAACTGCTCAACCAACTCATGGAACACATCGACCTTACCCGTCACGTGCTCCTTGTCACTCACTCGAAAACAGCGGGCGGAGAAGCCCGCGAGATCCCACTCACGGCGAGACTCGCGGAACTCCTCTCCGCGCGCCATAGACCGGAAGGGCTGGTGTTCACCTTCAAGGGCCGTCCGATCCACAAGATCAAGACCGCGTGGAAGGCAGCCATCCGAAGAGCGGGCATCCGGTATTTCCGCTTTCACGATCTTCGCCACACCTTCAACACCCGACTCATGGAAGCGGGCGTTGTGCAGGACGTGAGGATGGTCCTCATGGGCCATTCCCCAGGCGAAGGTACCAACTCTATTTACACCCATGTCGAGTTGCCGGTGAAGCGCGAAGCCATCCGGAAGCTCGAAGCTTGGGTCGAAGCCGAACGCAGCAAACTGCAAACAGAAACTCGAGGAGAACCGCATGAAGCACCCTCACCAATTCACAGAGGAGAACCTGATTGCCGTGATTCGCACGGATTGTCTGCGACAAGCACAGACCGCCTGGACAAAGCTGAATGAAGTCGTCGAGTGCTTGGGCGATGAGAACCATCTCGGAGCGCTCGGATCGTTAGCCGGGCTCGATGACGACATCGCCTGCCTTAAGGTGTTTCTCACGCGTATCGCGAGACTCACCGTGGGGCACACTCCGAACCAATCTGAGCAACCGGCTCGGACTGAGGTTCAGAAAGGAGAAAAACGCAACCGTGCAAGGAAAGCTGAAACTCGTCACTCAATATGACGCGGGCTCAAACGAGTACACCGTCTTCCAGCACAACCTCACGCCCGAAGAGGCGGACGAGGCTGTACGGGAACTCTCGGCGCGACTCTTCGGACTCTTCGTCGTTGAGCAGCAACGAGAACACTCGGCAGATGAAGCTGAACAGTGTGAGGCCTGCCGCCGAGACGTGGAACATTCGTCCCACGTTCAACCCAAACCAACGCCTAAAAGGAGGCACGAATGACAGCACAGAAGCATGCGGACCAGGGTTCTTCCCGGTCCTCAACCGCAACCACCGCAGTAACCACAACCCAAGCGACGAGGAAACCGTGGAAAAAGAAGACCCCGGTCGAAGTCGTGCTTGACCAGATCAACCGCCTGCGCGACGACGTTCTCGCAAAAGAGGAAGAACTCAAACAGGCGAAACGACAACTGCAAAAGCTCGAGGAGGCCAAGAAGGTCCTCGAGGCTACGTAGCCCTTTGTACCAAGGAGTTTGCCATGTGCAAGCTCCTTTTTTGTGGCGGAGTCCGGCGAAACGGACCGTGCGTTGTTACCGATATTGACGAACGCAGTGCCACAGTTAGACATGGGCCAGCGGCACCGCAAGGAAACAGAAATGGGGACAACAGTGCAGGACGAAGGGAATGCTACCAATGGCTGAGTTACTGACTTCGATCGGCACGCTCGCGATCATCCTGGTCGGCATCGCCATACTCGTGCAAATTACTTCCGTCGAGGAGGTCATCCGATTTATTGGGCGTGCCGTGGTGGTGTGTGTGCTCGCGCACGTGATGCTCTGCATTCTGAATGGATTCTGGCTTGGAGTGTTAGTTCCATCGCTATCCGCCGCCTTCGAATCCTTTAAGACGATGATCGGGTGGCTTCTCGTCGCCATCGTTGGCCTCGTTGCTCTTTCACTCGTCGGTCGGCTCGCCTTACGACGATTCGAACGACTTCTGACGCTGCGGCGTGATCCGCAGACTGGAGATGGTTATGACGTCAGCAATACTAAAGACGCAAAGAATTGATTTCGAAGCGCTGGGCTACAAAACGATGTTGGAAACGGGCAACGAGGCGATTGCGAAAGACATCTGCGGACTCCACATTCATGCTTTCGCCGATGAGCTCAAGCCGGAACTCGCGCGCTTGTCCTCCGCGATACAGCAAGCGAAGAATAGAGGGCAGTCGCATTGGTCACATCTTTACGATCGTCACGAGCCCGTGAGCGATGCGGCGATGCTGGGCTGCGCAATCACGGCGGGAATTCTTGCCGCAATGATTTTCGTGGCATCGGTTGCCTCCGTGGGAGGGCACGCGATGACCTTTTATTTGTTCGGCTCCGGCTTACCCGTTAGCCTAGTCCTCGGCGTGGCCCTCACCGGCATCGCCACCGCATCCGGCTACCAAGCATACGAGAAAATTCTCGTGCGCCACAAAGTCGCGGAGGGGATCATAGTCACCGCCGCCCTTGTCCTCTGCTTCTGGGGTCTTCTACAGATGGCGCAGGCTCGCGGAACGATGGTGGACAGGCTGGCGACTTACACTTCGACGAAATCGTTCGTTGATGACAACGTCACAGAGGATACTTCGGCAGAACCTGTGCGCAGTAATGATTCTGCTGAACAGACGGTTCGAGGCTTATTGGGGAGCGCCATGGTGAAGATCATGCTCTCGGCAGATATCATCGTGGGCATTCTCCTCGGGCTACTCGTGAAGATCTGGACGAACGAGGACTTTGTCGCCTGGCACGACCTCAAAAAGACGGCGAGAAACCTTGGACCGCTGGAAGAACGGTCGAACGAACTGTTATCGTCCGTCGAAATTGCCAAGAAACGCTGCATGGCAGGGATACTCAGAGGCAAGCACATTCAGCGAAAGAGGTGCGTGCCTTATCATCAGGCGCTCCCGATCCTTGTTGCAGTGCTGTTTCTAGCCGCGTCTCCTGCCCTTGCGCAGACGATCAACCGTCACGAGGGCATTCTGATTGACGTGAGCGGCTCAATCGGAAAAGGCGGCACTAATGACGATCTCTTCCGTGAGTATCTGTTTTCCGTGAAGAAGCTCCTCCTTACGGAGCCGCCAAACTCCCGCGTCTGGGTCTCGCTCATCACGACAGAATCATTCGGTAGCGTGCGCAGTTTGGTGAAAGGCTGGACGCCCGACGCCCAGGGCGTCTTTACGGATGATCTGAACCGCGCCCGGCACCAGCTCGCCGCCAATTTCGAAGCCAAGTCCGCCGGGCTGTTGCCGACAGCGGCCGGCACCGACATTATCGGAGGCTTGTGGCAACTCAAGGCGTTGCTCGAATCTGGTTCGAAGGGCAATTCGGATGCTATCTCAAAAACGATCTGGATCCTCTCAGACATGATGAACGAATCGGCCAACTTCAACATGCCGGCCCTCTTGCCGACTGGACCAGAAAAGATGATCGAACGGGCGAAAGCCAACGGATTGGTGGTTCCCCTCGCTGGATACCGAGTCTATGTGATCGGTGCGTCGCCAGCGGGACTCAGCCCGCAGGTATGGAACGCATTGAGAGCATTCTGGAGAGTCTATTTTCGGGAAACGGGAGCAGAGCTGGTTTCTTATTCGGCGGAATGCGCAATTGCACGAGAATGACATAGTCCGGCCGCGAGTTAGTGTTGCCACTAGCGCTTTTGCAAGATCGTCTTCTGTTGTCTGTTCGTAATTCGTAACTAGAACCGAAAATCAGTTCTCGTGCTCGCACGCCGAGAAGTGCGGAATAGATAGGTCCAAGAGTCTGGAACTCTGGGCTGCGTTCGGAAACGCGTAACAAGAAAATGGAATGCTGAAATGGTTTCCAAGATTCTTGAGATAGTTCATGTTAGATGGCCGCTCGGTATAAGGTTCATCGTGAGTAATGCATGACACCCTCTCGGTAGTAGAGACTATTACGGCATTTGCCCGTTCGGTATTCGTAACAGAATCATTTTCCCCTTGACAGCCTCAAGTGCTCTGAAGTAGGTTCTGTGCCATCTCAAGTAGTTATGTTTCAACCTCGGTTTTATATCGTCTTTATTTCGAGTAAGTTCGGTAGTTTCCCCAGGGAATACGAATTTGTGCCGCGAGCGCGGGGAGAAGTGTGCCTGTCGCAGGATCTCCGCTGTAGGGTCGGCGCAGGAGGCTCATAAAAGCTTTAAGGGTCATCTAGCTGAGCACCAATGCGAAAGACGCACTTGGATGATGGAGAGGCGGTTTTCATTTTCGGCTTTGGGCAGACTTGGTTACGCGAGGAGATGGTTTATGAAGATGCTGCGAACATTTTCGGAGTACGGCCTGTTAATAGCGGTTTTGTTGATGCCCTGCGCCGTCTGGGCGCAACTAGGTGACAACGCGGTTTGGGCATCCTCCACATCAATAGTAGGTTCTGGGGCATTTGTCGATGCTGCCGCATTTTGCGGGAGCAGCGGCAGTTCCAGCTGCGGCGGAATGGGTTTTGATTTCTGTGCCGTACTTAACACGGCGCTGACTAACCTAACCACGTTGTCCCCAGCCGGGGGGGTGGTGGATGCTCGCGGGGTAGTACCGGCTCCGGCCCCTGGGAGCGGCAGCGCCGTATCACAGAACTGTTCCAGCAATCCGTTTTCTTCAATATCTTCGACAATCAACTCGGTGCCGATTACGATCTTGCTCCCCGCATCCACGATCCTAACGAATGCGACTTGGGTCCTGCCCAACAATGTCAGACTGGTGGGCGAAGGCGAATACACGATGTTGGAGGATAGTAGCTCCAGTTTCACTAGCTCGTCAGCGTGTGGCGCAGCAAGTTGCCTTATCGCTATGGGATCGTCGTCATCGTCCATTTGCGCATCCTCGGTTTGCTCGGGCATTTCGATCGAGCATATGGAGGTGCAAGTTGCTAACCATGCGCTGGGCGGTATCGTCAATCAATATGCGGAACAGTCAAGCTATGTAAACGATCTTCGAATTCTGGGCTTTACTGGAACCGGGTTGTTAATAGAAGCTCCCAACTCCGGGCCATACACGAATCTTAGCTTCAACGTTTCGGGCTCGGACTCCTGTCCTGGTGCTTCGTGTCCGGTATGCGCAGATATCGAGGCGCAGACTCAGGGGCTGCATGATGTCACTTGCGTCGGAAACGCGGCGACTGCGGCTTATACCCCCGATGATGACATAAGCGCTGGAATCAGGGTCAACGCGAGCAATAACTCCATCGAAGATGTTCACCTGGAAGCGTGGTGGGATGGGATCAGGATCGGTGACGAATCCGGATTAACTATAAACAACATTGTCATAAAGAATGTCGAGGGTGGTCTGAATTACTCTCCAAAACCGAATCCCCCATGGAGCGTGACGAATATTGTCCACATATGCGGACCCAACCATAGCAGTCTATACGGAGTATGCCCAGCAAACGGCACTGTGACCAACGTAACTATTCTCGCCGATACGGATGCGAACAACACCGGTGTTAGTGAAGGCGGGGGCGTTTCGACTAATTCGACTGCCGTCCAGGACGATGTGACTGGTACTTCGGTTGCGGCGCCATCTAGTGTGAATACAAATGGAATCACGGTGGCGATGTATGGGCTCGGTGGCCAGATTGGTTCGGGCTCGGGGATATATTCTCACTTTGCCACAACCCCCAGCTATTCATCATCAGGGAGTGGCACTCCGAGTCCAAGCTGGGGAGTGAGCGGGGCCCCGGTTTCCGGTTCTTCGTGCAACACGCTTGGGGCGCTGTACTCATACACTGGAGCAGCCTCTGGAGCCGAGTCTGTTTATGTCTGCACGTTAGTAGCGGGCTCTGCCACTTGGGCGTCTATCCCGTTGTGAAGCGTGAAGGTTGCGAGATGAAGCCCAACAATCCAATCCGAATACGCGAGTAAATGAGGAGAATCTGTATGCAAGCGAGATGCTTACGGTTTGCGCTGTTAGCTGTAGCTGGTGTGGTTGTTTTGCTAGCGTCGTCGGCGGATATGTATGCTCAGGGCAACTCAAGCTTGCAGGAAGGGTGGAACGGCGCCACGCAGTCTTCATCCACTCACTCGCCATCCTTTGCTTTTGTTGATGGGGTCGGATATGTCAATGACTCACGGTGTACCGGAGGCGGTGGATGCAATATTTGCCAGATAATCCAATACGCGCTTCAGGACTATTCCACCAACTCGAATGGCGTCGTTTCGAATGGCGTCACTATCGACACCCGAGGAATTAGCTCGCTGACATGTACTTCAACCGCAAGTCCTTGGTCTTTCCTAACGGCAAACTTCTCAAATATTGTGCTGCTACCGGCAGGAACAATTACCATTGCGCATTCTTGGACACTTCCCGATGACACTCGGCTTATAGGCGAGGGATCTACTTCGACCATAATTCAGGCGGGCTTTAACACTAGTAACCGTGGCATCATCGAGATGGGTGGGACAGTATTTGCGTGCGATTCGAACGGCAACACTAATTGTCCCTGGATAGCGGTAGAGCATTTGCAGTTAAATGGAAATGGAAACACCAACGTGAATGGCATCATGAACTGCTGCGCTCAGGAACATAGCCGCGTCAACGATGTCAGCATTGTGGGTGTCAACGTTGGGCTGGCGTTAACCGACGGGTTCGCGCAGAACTCTGGCCCTTACACCAACCTTTCAATGTCGAATGTTTATCAGTGCTTGACCATCGAACCAGGAGGCCCCCCAAACATGCTCTCGGTTACTCGCGGAGTGCACGGACTCACCTGCAGCACCACCGGAGCGGCGCCCTCCGCGATACAGATCGACACTCCGAACAACAGTCTTGAAGATATCTATATCAGCGGTGGGTCCACTCAAGATGGAGTGCTGATCGGATCACAGGCACAAGCCCAGGGTAATGTCTTACTGAATATCAGCGGCAGTGGACTCAACAATGTAGTTCATATCGCCCATTCATTTCCCTCGCCCGACATTAGTATTCTCGGCGTCAGCAGATCGGGAGGAGCGTACACGATATACGATGAGCTCGCTGGTACGGCCCTCACGGATACAAACCTCGGCATGTACATCCTCGGGGAGCTCATCCCGGTCGGAAGCGGTACCTTTGGCTACTCCCGATTCACTACCAGCATCAGCACTAACGCCCCAACATGGCTTGTTGGCGGGAGTGCACCGACCGGGTCCTGTGGCGTGGGTAGTCTATATAGCTGTACTGGCAGCACCTCAGCCTGCACTATCTCCTCCTCCTCCAAGCAGGCGACTGTCTGGCAGTGTTTAGGCGGGGGAACCTGGGGGGTGATTAAGTAGGAGTCGTAAGTTCATTAGAATTGGCAACTTGACGGCGTTCGAAAGAGGGTCTTTTCGATGTGGAAATCGGCGAAAACGCGCGTTATCATTGCATGGGTTTACGGCTTCGCCTTCCCCCCGTATACGCTCGAAATCCACGCCAGGAGATCGCTCCCGATATGACCTTCACACACCTGCGATTGACCAAGTATTTTGTGAATTTGCTGATGGCCGTCCTCTCGCTAACCTTGCTCGCTTCGGCCGAGGGGAAGGAGAAAGTCCTCTACAGCTTCCAGGGCGGCACCAGCGACGGCGCGATCCCTGCTGGTGGTTTGGTTTTCGACAAAGCGGGCAATCTCTATGGCGCCACGACCGACGGTGGGGGTGAATGCCCGCCAGCGCAGTGCGGAACCGTCTTTCAGCTTGCTCCGCCAGCCGAAAAGGGCGATCCCTGGACGGAGACTGTGCTCTACATCTTCAAGGGCAACGGTTCTGGCGATGGCAATACGCCGGCCGGCAGCGTGATCATCGACAGCGCGGGAAATCTGTACGGCACGACTGGTTATGGCGGAACCGGAGATTGTGTTCTTCTGGGTACGAAGGTGGGCTGCGGCACGGTGTACGAGCTTTCGCCGCCAGCAAAAAAGGGCGAGGCATGGACGGAGAAAGTTCTGTATAGCTTTCCGACCCCCGAGCGGGGATATCTGCCTAATGGGGGCCTGGTCTTTGACAGCGAGGGAGATCTGTATGGCGCGACCATGTTCGGCGGAGGATATGGGACAAGCTGCGATGCTTATTACCACTACTGCGGGGCAGTGTTCGAGCTAAGTCCGCCGACGAAGAAGGGCGGCCAGTGGACGGAGAAAGTGCTGCACGGCTTCAAGGGGATGAAGGCAGGATTGCAGAACGGCGACGGAGCCAACCCCAACGGTGGCTTAGTTCTCGATAGCAAGGGTACGATTTACGGGACAACCTACACGGGCGGCTTCCAATGCCCCCACGATTCCGGGCAGGGATGCGGCACGGTGTTCAAATTAGCTCCGCCAGCCAAGAAGGGCGGTAACTGGACCGAGACAGTTATCCACGCCTTCCATCGAGACACGGCGGATGGTGGGTACCCTCAAGCAGGTGTCATCATTGACAGCAAGGGGCGTGTGTGCGGCACAACGCTGAACGGTGGGCCAGGAGCTTATGGCACGGTGTTTTGCTTTGCGCCACCTTCAAGTGAGCTTGGGTCGTGGAACGAGACAATCCTGTACGGGTTTAAGGAAAACAATCAGTACGGGGCAGATCCGCTGGGTGGGTTGACCTTCGGCGAGAACGGAAATCTATATGGAACGGCGAGCGTCTACGGCGCATATTTCGGGACGGCTTTTGAATTAAAGCCTGACGGACCCGATTGGGCAATCTCCCTTCTCTACAGTTTCAAGGGCTCGCCAGACGCTAGGTTTCCTGCTGCTAGCATGGTTTTCGACGGATCCGGCAACCTCTACGGCACATCGCAAGCTGGCGGGGATGGACAGTCGTGTCAATCAGGTTGCGGCACGGTGTTTGAACTCTCGCCGTAGCAATGCGACGGCTCGCCGAAATCGGAGCCAAGAGAAGGGAGAACTCTAGAAGTTAAGGAGAGAAAATATGAAAAGTACAATGAGACTCGGGTGGATGGTCTTCACGATCGTATTGGTTCTCGCGGGACGATTTTTGGCTTTTCCCACCCTTGTGGCAGCACAGAGCCAAGGTAACAATGCGGTATATTATCAGTCCGGCTCCTCGGGCATCTGCTGCCAAGGTTCGGGAGCCTTCATTGATGCGAGTATGTTCAAAGGCCAAGCCAGTGACATCTGCGGCGTAATCTATTACATTTTCAAGAACAGTTATCCATCGTCCAGTGCGGTCGTTGACGCACGGGGGTTGAACTCCAGCAATACAAGCATGACCTGCGCGGCAGGGACAACCCCGTGGAACAATGGCACGACGACGTTCCTTAACAAGCCATCGACGATTCTGTTGCCCGCCGGGACTATCATCATTCCGATTCCCTGGGTGTTGCCCGGGTATACTCACTTGATCGGTGTCGGTGACAGCATCGTTTCGGCCTCAGGGATTGGGACGACCATCCAGGCATGCAAGAGTACGACGCCCCCCTGCACTTTCTCTGGCGACATGATCGACTTCGGAGGATCGCCCGCGTGCTCTTCATGCACAGACATTTCGATAGAAAATCTTGTCTTGGACGGCCAGGGTCAGTCGATCAATGGAATTGTGAACCAGGAGTCCCAGGCGTTGACCTACATAGACCACGTAAGTCTTTACCAGATTCTTGGAACAGGGCTGTCGGTTTTCAACAGCGCAAGCCATTCGGGCCCGTACTCGAACGTTACATTCGATACGGGCGCTTATTCAGGCGTTTCATCGACCACCTGCGCCAATATCAACGGCCTGACTGATACGCACGGACTTCACCACTGGAGCTGTAAGTCGGAGACGAACGATGGCGCCGCTGGTATCCTTCTAGACTCGTCGAATAATACTCTCGAAGACGTGAGATTAGTCGGCTTTCACGACGGAATCCGGGTGGGAGCGAATGCGACAGCACAAAGCAACGTGTTGCTCAACATCTATGGAGACACAGCAGGTGGGCTGACCCCAATTAACACTGTCCACATCGAATCGGTCGGCAATACGGTCACGGATCTTAGCATTATGGGCTTGGCTAACGGCGGAGGATCAGGTACGTACACCCTTAGGGACGATCTTACGTCAACTCTGCTCTCCGGTGCTTCCGATCCGTCTGTAGGAATCTATGCTTTGGGCAAGTCCGCCAACGGCGGCTATTCCCGCTTCACCACCAGCCCCAACGCCGCCACGTGGGGCGTCGGGTCGAGTGCACCGGGCACGACCTCTTGCTCCCCTGGAAGTTTGTACTCCAACACCGGGGGAAGTCCAAAAGCATTGTATGTTTGTCTTGGCAGCACAAGTCAGTGGAGCGGCGTAAAGTAAGGCGACTTAAAGCTCGCGAGTCGGGGAACCTTAACCGCAGGAAATGCCGCTCTCCTCTATCTCTTACAGAGCGCGTCGATAATTTGGGAGCCTCCGGGTGCTTGTTTGTAACAATGCAGCGTCTCAAAAGTTTTACGGGTTTGCAATCTGCCAAACTGCGCCCTGTGCCTCCTCAAACCTCACGTTGATCCCACATCGAAGGCTTCTGATCTGGTCCTGCTCTTCTTGCCCCTGCCCTCGTTAGTTTTGTTGGTTGAGAGCAACCTTCCACGGGTGCTCTTTTCGCAGACGCGCGCCATAGTCTAGATTCGTGGCCGGCAGGTCAGCATAAGATCTGGTCAAGTGGCTATTGCCACCAAGAGCTTTTCCGGCCACATTGGTGACTGCTCGTGGACTGTTCGCGCCTGGCACGTGAACGTGCATCTCTTGCAGCTTAAATGGCCATTGCGAAACCGTCATTGTTGCACGAAACAACGGGCCTGCCCTCGGGGCTAAACATCTCCCCATTAGACGCCGGAGTCCAAAGGAATGACCAAGTAGTCCAAATACTGCCCCGTCGGGCCTTAAGCATTGCTGCGCGAAGGATATCCGACAATGAGAATTTGGCAGTGGCTGACACGAACAATAAGCGTCGTAGGCATTTTGCTTTCCCTCAGGGGATCTTATTCGTTGGTCGATGGCTTCCGGCGTGAGCTCGCCCAAAACGATGCAAGTGGTGAAGGTACATCGAGAAGGCAGGATCTGAGCAAACCGACAAGAACTCGACGGCTGGATTCGTCCCTGCCGAGTTTGTGCGATTGATGAGATTACGCTCCGGAAGGTAGAAACTCCAGACCCTAGCGTCAATTTGACGTGTGTCAGACATCACGAGTACGACCACAGTTGTGGCATTATTGGGCAGCGATGTTCGCGATTCGAAACAGAAAGAAGTACCAGCGAAATGGAGACCCTAAATACTGAGCAGCGTTCATCCCGAATGCGCGAACGACTCTGCGAACCAGCTATGCTGGATCTTACGAAGCGGTTGATCGCGATTCCATCGGAAAATCCACCGGGGAATCATTACGAGCAGTGCGTTCGCACTCTCTTGGACGAACTGGATAGACTCGGCTTCGATAATGTGAGACGCGAAGACGCGTGTGTACTCGCATCGGTTGGATCCGGCCCGCGAACGCTCTATTTCAGCGGCCACTACGATGTGGTTCCCGCGCAGAGCCGCGATCAGTTTCAGCCACGTGTCGAAGGTGAAAATCTGTTCGGTCGCGGCTCGTCGGACATGAAAAGCGGCCTGGCTGCGATGATTCACGCAGCTGCTGCGGCGCGTGATGAAGGGCTTCTTAATACCGGCCGTATCGGAATCGTATTAGTGCCGGACGAAGAAACCGCCGGCCCTCGCGGATCTCGCGATCTAGATGCTCGCGGGCTGCTTGGAAGAGACGCAGTCGGTATGCTCACGCCGGAGCCTACCGGCGGTGTCATCTGGAACGCCAACCGCGGGGCCATTTCGCTGCGCGCCACCATGCGGGGGAAGGCGGTGCACGTCGGCCGGCAATTCGAAGGTCTGAACGCGTTCGAACGCGCGCTGCCGGCGGTCATGCGGCTAGTCGCCATTAAGAATGAAGTAGAGCTCCGCGAAACGCAACAGAACATCGCTCCGGCGGCAGCGCGAAAGTCCATTCTGATGCTCGGCGGCCGCGTCGAGGCAGGTACGAATTTCAACGTGACTCCCGATTTCTGTTCTTTCACGGTTGACCGCCGCATTAATCCCGAAGAAAACCTTGAAGAGGAAAAGAGCCGGTTGCGCAAAGTGCTGGAAGGCTTCGAAATTGAGACGCTTCAGGAGGAAGCCGCGGCGGCGACTCTGGCGGGAGATCCGCTCGGCGTCGTTCTGTCGCGGCACATAGCGATCGTGACCGGTGGAGATCCCGCGTTCGAGATGTGCCCAGGCTTACTCGAAACGCGATTCTATGCCGCTCATGGCGTTCCCGCCTTCGCCTATGGACCGGGATTGCTGACAGTCTCCCATGGACCGAACGAGTTCGTTCCCATCCGCAATATCGTCCGATGCGCGGAGATTTACGCGCTTACGGCGGCCTGGATGTTGCGGTAATGACATCCCCTATCTTTAGGTCGTATGGTTGTCATCTCGTAGATGCGGACTCGGTCCGATGGTAGCGGTGATGCGGCCCACCCAGGCGTCGCTTGGGAGATCACCCGAAGCAACAGGTTCAGGCGTTCCTGAAATCCCTGTGACCGATGGACGGATGCGGATACGTTTCGGCGGGCGATGCAGTTGTCCGCCAGGAGTATCCTCGAATCAGGCTATCGACGATTCTCGAATGTAGACGTTTTTGTGACGGTCAGAGCATCAAAGCTCAACAGAGATCAACAACGCGCGAGGGTGAGGCCGCAACTCATTCAACACCAATCACTTGTGGCCTACAGAATTCAATAGAGTTCAACAAACGCTAGAATCTGGTCATGGCGATAATTCTCTAAGTGGCTATTGCTGATAAGCACTTTCCGTGTGAATCTCTCCGTCCGCTCGCCGAATGACTCTCCGAATTGTGCACACTATGGGTAAGGTCATCAAACAAGGCAGGCTGTTATTCGCCGTCGCAATCGGTGCCCTAGGCGCTAAAAATCTGGTTTGCGCTCACGTTTCGCCACTGGTGCTCGCAAACAATCCTCCCGCAGTTCCCGTGCTCCGCGTCAACCTGTTCCAGGATGGCAGTCCCATGCCCAAAGAAGGAACTGGGGCCGATGTGAAGTTTGATGCCAAGGGGGAGCTTATATCGGCAGTCACTGACTCGCGCATTTACTCTCTGGTTCGCAGTCCTGCTTTCACGGCGCACCTCGTCGCGCTGCAGCCGGAAATTCAGGGGTTGGGGCTACACTCGTTCACTTATGGCGACAACTGCCAGTTGGCAGATGGCCATAGCACGATCACGCAGGAAGGTATCCGCGTTTGGCGCTCACAAGTTGTCCACCTCAAAAGTCGAACACGTGATGTTGGCTTACTGGAGAGATTACGGGACTAGAACCTATGATGTCAGATAAGAAGGAAAATGTTCCTGCCGCCGGATGGACGACGCGTCCAGGTATGGGTGCAAGGATATCTTTGCCTAGGAATACTCGCACGTGCAGCTTGCTTTGCTGCTTCGTGGTTTTGGCGCTGATATTTGCGAACGCCGCAAGACAAGGTTCGGGGGCGATTGTGAAATCAACCACCGAGCCGGAAGTGTTTGCTCCTGGCGTCATTTCCGGCGGCGCTCATGATTCCGCCCCGGCATTCACGCCCGATGGTAAGACCGTGTACTTCTCCAGAAGTAACGGCGATCTATCGTTGATCGTCGAATCGCATAGGAAGAAAGAAAAATGGAGTCCCCCAGTTCTTGCCCCATTTTCGGGACGCTGGAATGATATGGAACCGTCAATGTCTCCGGATGGAAAGTTCTTGATTTTCGTCTCTAGCAGGCCCACGCAACCAGGTGGCTCTCCGATTGATGGCCATTTCAATAAACGCACCTGGCCGGGCGGGGGTGGAAATTTGTGGCGCGTGGACAAAACGACAAAAGGTTGGAGTACGCCAGTGCGACTTCCGGACCTCATCAACAAGACGACATCGACCTTTGCGCCAAGCGTGGTCGGTGATGGAAGTGTGTATTTCATGGAAAGCAACGAAGAAACGGATCGATTCAGAATTTACCGCGCACAATGGAGGAACGGAGGCTTCGAAGCTCCGGTTCCGGCAGGCTTTAGTAATGGAGATTGGAGTAGCGTGGACCCCGCGGTCGCCGCCGCCGAATCGTATGCTGTCTTCTCTTCGAGCCGTCCCCCGGCAAAGGATATGGATCTATTTATTACGTTTCGCTGCGGCGCAGTGTGGAGTAATCCGACACACTTAGGAGATGTCGTGAATAGCCCGACCTCCGATGCTGAAGCCAGATTCTCTCCTGACGGCCAAACGCTTTACTTTTCAAGTGAGCGTCGCATCAAAGCGGAGCAGCCGCTTTCTGAGAAAACATCGCGGCAGGTCCTGAAAGATTTTGAGTGGAACAACGGCCTATACAACATTTGGCAGGTTTCGTTGAAGCCTTGGCTCGAAGGCCTTCCCTCGGCTAGCTGTGCCCAAGGGTCTGGATCGTCTAAGTGATCTCGGTTCTCAGTTCGGTGTGAAGGGTGATCTGCCAGTTACCGGTTTCTGAAGGACCGGCGAACGCCTCGATATGGAGATCTATGCTATCCCCAGAAGTGCGAGTTGGGCCTGTGGTGCAGAACCGGGCAATCGTCGGTGCATGGGATGGTCTTGACAAGTTTCACCTTAATGGCATCATCTCCCTTGCCTTCTTTCGCAAGCGCCCGATCGACTTCGCGCAGAACCAACTGATCTTTGAGGCTCCAGGCTTCGTTGGCGCAGCGGCACCGCTCCGGCTTGGCGGTGCCAACCCCGGATGCTTGTATCACAGACCGATAGGTTTCCACGTGGCTAGCCCGGTGAACCCCATTTTCATGCTTGGTGGTGCGCCAGAGACGCATGAGGTCTTATCCAAAACGCCTCGGATGGACATTCCCACTCCGCCCAACGGTCTGCCCCGAGGCGTCTCCGATCAAGGCTAGCGACTAACTGGGAGTTGGGATACTGTTGAATCGCATAGCGGATAATGGAGTGGAATGCGCATGTGGCAGTCAATTCGGGCCTCTGCCCTCGGTCGTCATGTGCACGAAGAGGCGTACGCAGCTCTCGTGCTTTCAGGCGGCTACGAAGAGGCGGGAGATCGTGGACGGTTCCAGGTAAAAGCCGGCGACGTTGTCTTCCATGAGCAATTTGAAGCGCACCTGGACCGTTTCTCCGAAACGGGTGCAGTGGTGCTCAATCTGCGGCTGCCTATCGGCTGTTCCTACACGCCAGGAATCGCGAGGGTGGCCGATGCCGACTCTGTTGCCCGCGTGGCCGAGAGAAGTCGCAAGGACGCCATAGACTTGCTTTTCTCCGCTGCTATGAGCGAGATGCCGCAGCCTGTCGATTGGCCGGACGAGTTGGCAGCGGCACTGATGCGGAATCCATCTCTCAAACTATCTCACTGGGGAAAAAAGAATGGAATTCCGCCGTGGGCTGTGTCGCGGGGTTTCGCTTTGGTGTTTGGGGTTTCACCGGAGACCTTCCGTGCGCGTAGTCGCGCTCGCCATGCATTGCGGTCGATTAAGAATACTGAGGCGCCACTCGCAAGCATCGCGGTTGACCTTGGCTTCGCCGACCAGTCGCACATGACCCGGAGTGTCAAACAACTCACGGGAATTGGGCCGCAGGCGTGGCGATCCACTGCAAATAGATTCAAGACAAAAAAACCCTCGGTGCTTAGAGTGGGGCAATGCGCCGGATCCATTATTTGCTCTGCCTTCTCATAGCCTGTTCTACGAAGATCGCCAATCCCCCTCGCCTGAGTGCAGAGACGGTTCCCCTTCACACGAGCACCAACTGGCAACTTGAACCCTCTCTCAAATACGACACTCTCTGCCTGCTGAATACCTTAAGCGGCGACCCGTACTATCTGCACTACTATAAAGCGGAGTACGACAATTTCCATTCTCTCTTCAGACCTGAGGAACAGGCCGCCTTCGCCCAGCTGAAGCATGTCATCAAGGATGAAGGGCATGGAATCGTCTCTGCGAGGCTGACCCTTTATTATTCTGTGGTCGATGACGAAACCCTGCCCGAGATGATCCGTACCGCGCACGACAGCGCCGTGATGGAAACAGCCCTGAGGAAAACGTCATACTGGAGCGCAGATTCGTGGCAGAACTACGAAGCGGCTAGACCGGCCTTGGAGGTGGCGCTTAGGGCCTTGGATCGGGTCGGGTTTCCAGCATATTGGGCGGCAAATGCCAGGCCGAAGATCGAGAAGCGCATAGCGGAGATCTCGGTCGAACTCCCGAAGTACAACATCATCCCTGTAATCGAGGGCTACCTTGGCTTTCCGCTTCCATCGCACACGATCACTGTATACCTGCTGGCCTATTCGGAGCCTCACGGAATCCGTATCACAGGGCTACGTTTCCTGACCCATGTGTCCTATCCGTTCAGTATCGTGCTCCATAATGCGATTCACGAATCCATGCACCCGCCTTATCACGAGGACGATCCCAAGGTCCGCGAAGCCATTGACCTTCTAGGGCGCGACCCGCTCGTGATCGACAAGGTTCAGCACCATGACCCATCCTTCGGATACAACATGACAGCCGGCTACATCGAAGAAGACTCCGTGCAAGCGCTGGAGCAGCTCGTCAGCGAGAAGTTCGGTGTCGGCCGCGGCGCATGCCAATATTGGCAAGAGCAGGATGGGGGCATGCATGTCCTCGCCGTTGCAATGTATACAGGTTACAAGCAGGCGTCATCTCTAACTCCCGAGTCGTTTTCGAAGTGGTTCGCACAGGCGGTCCGGAATGGGCAACTCCGCGGGAAAAACCTACAGGAAACCGTTCAGTCCTTCTTTTCTCCAAGCCGTTGCCATTGACCCGAGACATCCGCGATTCCAGACTACGACGTCTGTTGTTCTTCGGTTGTCCTTTGCCAAAACTAGATCGCCAGGACGATATTGACTTTCCAACAACATACGGGCAACAATCAGGCGCCATGTTTGAGTTCGTTTTGCGGCTGTTTCGCATGATTTGGCTCTGTACGCGTGGCTATCAGGCGCTTGTCCTCGAGAATCTGGCGCTCCGCTAACAACTGGCAATCTACAAGCGCCAGCAGAAGCGCCCACAGTTGAGTCGCTGGGATCGCCTGTTCTGGATTGCGCTCGCCCGCTCTTGGAAGGGCTGGCGAAAGCCACTACTTGTGGTTCACCCAGACACCGTGACGCGCTGGCAACGGCACCGTTTCCGTGAGTATTGGGCACAACTATCGAGCGGGTCGAGGAGGAAGTTTGGCCGGCCGCTGATCAGCAAACAGATTCGCGAGTTGATTCAAACCATGGCCCGCGCGAATTGCCTGTGGCGTGCACCACGCATTCACGGCGAACTCCTCAAACTCGGGAGCAAGGTCTCGGAACGGGCTGTTTCCCGCATCCTACAGACTATTCCGCGGCCACCGTCACAGACTTGGAAGACCTTTCTGCAGAACCACATTGGGGAGATCGTCTCAACTGATTTCTTCACCGTACCGACAATCAGATTGCGAGTACTCTTCGTGTTCCTCGTCGTGGAACTCCAGCGGAGGAAGGTGCTTCACTTCGTGGTCACTGAACATCCGACGTCCGAGTGGGTAGCACAGCAGATGGTCGCGATTCGGGGCTGTGTTCAGGTCGATTTTCGGCCGCAATCGATTTCTGCGTAGCACAAATCCAGGAAAACTCCAAAGCATTGCGTCCCGGTCCCAACAAGCTGCAGAGACGTAGTAGCGCGGGCTGAGCGAGGTGACCCCGACCAACTGTTCGGTGTCAATCGTTTTCCCCCCAGGCGTATAAAGCGGTGAAAAGAAAATTGCGGTTCATCAGGTCCAATGCTCAGTGAATTCATATCGCCTTCCTAACTCGATGACCTCAGTGTTAACCCCGTACTACGCTATAGGATCAAGCACAATTTATAGCGGAAGTTGAGGTGCTTCGCTTTGGGAGAAACCGTGCACATTGAGGGAGCGATTTTCTTCTCAGCATCGCGTGTTGGTATGAATAGCAACCGACTAAATCCGCCACAGGAGATAAAATCCAAGCAGCAGAAGTGAACTGCCGATGATCGGATCAATTAAACGTCCATAGCGGCTGCAATCGAATCTCTTGAGGAGACCTCCTGCGGCCGTCCCCACAAGCACTAACGGTAAACCTGTGCCCAAACCGTAGACGAATAGTAGCAGCCCGCCATGGATGAAGCTCTGCTTGAACGCAGCATAGGATAGAACCGACGCGAGAACAGGTGTCCCGCACGGCCCAATGATGAGTGACAGCAGAAGCCCGGTCCCAAATGCCCCACCAAAGCTGGGTTGGAACGGCTTCGGAGTGAAGGCTGGGAGTTTGACCCAACCCAGCCGATATATGCCCATGAAGATGGGAATGACATCGATTGCATACTTCACTGGCATTCCAATTTCCGCGATCCTTCCAACATAGGCTGCTATCGAGCCAAGCGTTCCAATTGCGATCGCGACTCCCAGGACGAATGCGACTGCGTTCCCGAACGAGCGCCGGATGGTCTGCTGTTCCTCCACCGAACAGCAAGCCCCAGCCGCTGCGGGGTAGAGAGCCAGGCAGCAAGGATTCATCCCCGCAAGCACACCACCTGCTAGGGCGAGAGGCAAGGCAAAGAGATTGCCGCCAGAGAGCGCTTCAGTCAGATTGAAGGGGAAACTCATAAATGTTGACTAATGCAACCGCGCAAGCTGCGTGCGAACAGCCGAAACTGTCTGGGGATCCTCGCCTTCAAAGCGCGAGACAACTTGTCCTCCGCGATCGAGAATCAGCACTGTAGGAACAGTGAGGATACGGTACCGCCTCAGCATCTCTGATTTGCTGTCAGGGCTGAGTTCCTGCACTTGAAATCCACGTTGATGCGCTGCCCGTACCGAATGAATGATCTCCGCACAGGCGTCCTTTGAGTTAGCCCCGCTCAGATCGGCGACGAGGAGGACCCTGGGAAGACCGTCCGCTCCGGCGACTGTTGCGTGCTCGGTGTGTACCTTGTAACCAGTGATCGCTATCACGATGAGCGCCGTGGCCACGATTCCCGGCCAGTTCACCTTCATTGGCAGCTCCCCTCTTCCGTGTCGGAGCAACCGCACGCACTGCCCGTCTCGGAAGAACTCTTGGGTGGGAGAGCAAGCAGAGCACCAGGTGCCGCGTCCTGCACGAATGATGGAGCCTCTTGCAATAGGCTCTGCTCGGCGCGTGCTAGTTCACGGCCTAGATACGCAGCATGGTCAAGGCGGGTGACGAGGTTCCGTTCAATTGCCTCGGCGTACAGCGCACCCGTGGAGCTTCCTTCCATCATGCAGTCGAGCACGCCTTGATTTGTGTAATGCTCCACCACGAGGCTTTTACTCCGCCAATCTGGGTATATAACGAAATATCCCGCTTTATCGAGTGTTAGGCTCGTCGGGTTCTTTGCATGAATCCGCTTGACGGCGGTTTCAACGAACGCATGTGCATACAGTCCGGGATTGCGCTCGCTGCCTGTGCGGACGAGCTTGATAAGGACATCCTCATCCTGCTCCCCAATGAAAGAGACCAACTCGACTTGGTTCAGAAAGGCATGGACCTCTTCTCGGCTAACATTCCTGAGGACAGGTCGCTTTCCATGTGCGCCGATAATCCTGCCTCGATCATCGAGACCGGTGCGAAATAGGCACTCTAAAGACTGACCCGGGAGGTGTCCAACCGCCTGCTGGGTGTCCTCCCCGCAAAGCAACAGGAAACGGATGTGTGGGTTCGCGAGGACATTTTTGATCAGCCGCTCGATACCGAGGTTTTCGGTATGCATGGTGCCGACAATCGCGAGACCCTCGGGCTTGCGGTGGGCAAGTATCACAGCAAGAGCTTCGCTGTTTAGCGTACAGACAGCTACCGGAGCGCCGTAGCGCAGGACATAAAAGTCTCCCGGCAACGGTGGCCACCCTGGGCGTGCGTCCGGCTCCTCAGTAGGGCAGAGATCAAGTCCAGCCCCCACGTCTGGATAGGCTTCAACGAATGCATCGGCCGCAATGGCCGGATAGCAAACTGGGCAGCCGAGGCAGTCGTATTGCTTCGGCACAAAGACCGAGCGAGCCTCACCCAAGATCGGAGCAAGTTCATTCTTGCCGGCGTCAGTTCCCGAAAGAGCCTCAACTGTTTTATGAAGGCAGCCACATTTGTGACACTTGGGTGCGGCAATTGCCTCTGCTAGTTGAGTGCTGACGATCTTGAAGGCAGACTCCTTTTCGCCAGCGGCGGTCATATCGTGACCTCCGCACGCAACACGTCAGCAGCTAACTTTCCAGCAAGCTCGCTGCGCAGCGAGTAGTAAGCCATTCGACCGTCGTTGCGATATTTCAAGAGCTTGAGATCGCGCATCTTGCGAAGGTGATGGGAGGCAGTTGAAATGGTGGTGCTGAGCACATGGGCTACGTCGCACACGCACAACTCTTCGCCATCTTGAAGCGCAATCAGAATCTTCAGCCGCGCCCGGTCACTCAGGGCCGCAAACAAAACCCGAGCTTCTTCGAGGACTTCATCCGGCGGCATCTTCTGTTGCAGCTTGCGGACCAGTTTTTCCTTGAAACACGGAATCGAGCACTCATCTTCCGAGCCGCTCCACAATCCAATAGTCGCACGCATATGATAATAATAACATAGGGGGGATATGCCCTCAGTTGTGCTATGCAGAAATCGATTGCGGCCGAAAAATCGACCTGAACACAGCCCCGAATTACAAATCATCGTCCGCCAACCATCTCCCATATCCGTTGGATTCGAGCCAGTGGTAAAGGTGAACACGATACAGAAAGTACCGCAGAAACAGCGGTTGCCGCATGAAGAGACGGGCAATAAGCTTGATCAAGTCGCCAGCAGCAACGAAGAATACGGCGATCAACCAACTGGTTTTTCTGCGCAGACATTCATGCAATTTTCACTCGCTCTGGTTAGGACCACTACGTCGGTTTCAGTGCAGGGGCTCTGGATGGAGGTTTGCACTGAGCCGATCTTCATGGATCGAATCGCGGCCGGGACTTCCAATCCATACTTCGCGTCGTGGTCAAAAATGAGGAACTCAGGTGCCAGCTGATAGGGGCAGGCTTCCCGCAGCTGCTGCACGATCCAACTGCTCGTGGGGTGCCGGGTGACGTTGAAGTGACCTGACCGAGCTTGTTACAAAAATCCCCGGTCACTATGAGCGCGTCTAAACAAGATCATCTCCTAATTGCGATGGTCAATTAGCTGACAGCGGTTTGAATCTCCGAATCCGCTCGTCGAGTAGGCCCCGAGACGTCGCGCACACGATGGATAAGATCATCAAAGAAGGGCAGCTTTTGTTTGCGGTCGCAGTGATGTGTCCCTAGTCATTATTCAAAACGCTCCGAGAATCGTGCTTTCTTAACAGAGTCGACTCCCAGAAAAGGTTACTCCTGTCCGCGTGCGGGCAGCGCCAGCACTCAGTTCTTCCTCAACCTGAACGACCGCACCAGGTCCAGCGCAGGATTTTTCAACTTTCTTCCCCAACAAGTTAATTGCTGAAGCATCAACCAGCCAGATTTCTGCTTCTAACATGAACGGAACATGCGAGGGCTTCTTTTTATCTTATCCTGATCGTTTCACTTTTCCTTGCGGCCTCCGCATTCGCGAAAGAACAAAAACCAGAAAAGGCCCCGAATTTCACTTTCGATGCCCAGTGGATTGACACCCCTGCCGCGGGCACCAAGGTCCTGCATTCCATCAAGGGCTACCGCGGACACGTTCTCCTGATCGATTTCTGGGAGTACACCTGCATCAACTGCGTCCGCGATTTCAGCGGCCTGAAACGCTGGTACGGCAAATATCATGCCTACGGCTTTGACATTGTCGGCATCCATTACGGTGAATTCGCCATGGGTTTCAACGCCGACAATGTGCGCGAAGCCGCCAAACGCTTTCAGTTGCCCTGAACCGTGCTGGCTGACCTGCAAGGCTCAATGTGGCGCGCTTACCATTCCAATGTCTGGCCCAATCGCTATCTCATCGATCAGAATGGAGAGATCGTCTTTCACGTCGAGGGCGAGGGAAACAACCAGCTGATGGAGCAGAAGGTTCGCGAATTGCTCGCAACCGCACATCCCGAAGTCAATCAGATTCCGCTCGACCCTACGGAGGAGACTTTCGCGCTCTCCTGCGGCATCCCCACCGACGAAACCTATGTAGGAGACTGGCTTGGTCGCGACGCAATCGCCAATCCCGAGGCCTACAAAAACGACGGGGATGTCACCGATTTTCATCCCAATGGAGCCCCAGCCGACGGCAAGGTCATGTTCTCCGGCCGCTGGATCACACGCCAGGACGGCATCACGTCCGACGACAAGCACGCTGAAGCGCAGCTCCGCGATCACGCCCGCTCTGTCTATGCCGTCCTATCGACTCGCAGGGTTCCTATCTCGAGGTCAGCAGCCCGCGCATGTATTACGTCGTGAAAAATGCCGCCTTCGGTTCGCACCTGCTAGCGCTCCAACCTCAAGCCCCCGACTTCGCCCTGCATTCATTTACCTACGGAAACGATTGCCAGCGGAGCCTCGAATAGATCTAAACTCATAGTGGCGGAGCCTGTGTGGCGCGGATACTCCTCTCCGCGTGCCTGCGGCGGAAGAACTCAATCCCCAGTTCCTAGTCAATATTCAAAACGCACCCGAGAACCGTGCGTTCTTAGCAGAAGGCGACTCCCAGAAAGCGGAGAAAGGGTGGATGGCGGTCATGTGCAGATACGTCAGTTGCGATTCGCGTTTCGCATAGTGAGTGCATCAGCCACACGCCCGCTCGCGGCACTCGAGGATACGGGTATCTCGGAACGCTCAGTTTAGGCAGCCCGCTGGTAGCAGTCGATGCGCTGACATTGAGCTTTCCCTGATGTAGTCAGCACAGACACCTGCGCATCGCCAAAACCATCCCGGCATGTGAAATGAACAATATGCGGAGAGCTGCGTAACAATGTTACATGAACCATAATTGAGGTCGTGCTGAGTTTTTGCGTAGCACAGGGGCCCCGAGCGGGTTGCTGCTAGTCGCGCACCGGTTGATTCGCTCGATGTGAGCTGGTCTGGAAGTGAACTGGAAACGACAGATCCGGCGCCGACGCGACTCTCGAAGTATTCTTCGGCCAGGAGCTGGGCATACGCATTCAGAACAGTGAACCGCGAAACACCAAGTTCGGCCGCAAGCACGCGGGTTGACGGAACTCGCTGCCCTGGTCTCAGGCCGCCATTGACAATCGCGGCACGACACGCGTCGTAGATCTGCCTGTGCAGAGGTTTCCTGGCCTTCCGGTCGACCGTGATCATTGGGAGAATCCCGGAGGCTACCCTCTTCATTTTCGCGGATCATAATGGTTATGCCGGAACCTAGTCAAGTGGG
>Ga0182024_10001212_pt1 | contig 66788 bp, 55 predicted proteins | sample P32metaG_FD_120480 | JGI IMG/M metagenome (GOLD analysis project Ga0182024, IMG submission 120480) | Permafrost microbial communities from Stordalen Mire, Sweden - P3-2 metaG (Illumina Assembly) | ecosystem: Environmental > Terrestrial > Soil > Wetlands > Permafrost | place: Sweden: Stordalen... | reverse complement strand
GGAATACACGTCCATCGTCTGACTGCAGAGGTCGCCCCCGCCGCCTGGGATGAAGTTCACCAGACCCGGATCGTTGAATCGGCCGTCGTCGAAATCGAGCGGAGGGACGGGACGCGGCGCCAGTTCGAGCGCATCGGCCGAGTCTGCGGCGCCGCTCTCCCACGGTTGAGTGCGCGCAGAAAGCGATGGCAGAAGGTCCTGAATATTTCGATGCGTCAGCTGCAGCGCAGCTCGGTCCACCACCGCCACCGTCAAGCTTGCCGATTGCGGCGACCCGTGCTGATCGGTCACGTGCACCCGCAGCGAGACATGTTTTCCAGGCCGCGTCCGTGCAGGCAAGGCGGTGACGGCGACCTGCAACGCGCTGTCGTCGACGAAGACGAAGGACGCGGTGTGTACCGCGCTGGTCGGGGCTTCCGTGTCGGTTGCGGCCGGTAGCGGTCCCCGGCGAACCTCGACCGCCTCCAGCCGGCCCATCGATTTTTCCGTGACGGCAAAGCTGAAGTCTCGCTCTCCGGAGCCGACTGCGCGCTGTGCTTGCGTGAAACCGTCGCGATCGATGGCGCCGACCAGAACGTCCGAATCAGCGAAGCGGGGCCAGAAGTGGACGCGTACCGTATCGCCCGCATGATATCGGCGATCGGCGCGCCCGTCGATTCCCAGCCCCTGAGGCCGCCCGGGGGGTGGTGTGGCGATAGGGCCGCCGGCGTCGAAGAACGACTGGGTGATCCAGGCCCGGCCGCGCGCGTCAACCGAACGGGCCGTCAGCCGATATCTTCCGTCGCCTCGCGGCGTGAAGGAAACGCCCAGCGGTTCAGGCGCCGAGGTCACGTCGCGTTCGTCCTGCGGTTCCCAATGGCGGTCGACGGCATTCGCATCGCGCGGATCGAGATCGGGGTCGATGCGGAACCGCTGCAGCGTGAGATGCACCGCAACGCCCGCTATCGCGTGAGCGGCGGGGTCGATGACGGCGACGTCGACCGGGAACGCCGTTCCCGTTATCGCGCGCCACTCGTGCCGCAATCCGACCGCGGCCGCGCTCGGCACGCCGATGAAGCTCGCGTGCTCGGCGACGGCCGCATTTGCAGCATCTCGTGTTTCCGCCTCAACCTCGTAGAATTCCGCATACGGTTCGGCTGCGACGGTCACTCCGTAGTGTGCGATGCCGTCGGCCCGGCTGCGAACGATTCCGAGCGGGACCATGCTGGTCGCGTTTCGGTACGATGTGCGCCCGATCGTCGTCGGCGATCCGGGGGCACTTGGACCGAAGTTCCACCGCTCCCAGCCCTTGGGCTGATAGCACGTCGGCGAGCGGCGTACGGAGAATCGAACCGGAACGCCGTTCACCGGCGAGCCGAAGAGATAGGTGGCGGCGGCTTTGGCCTCCACGCTATCACCGGCAACGCCGACGGGGCGATCCATCGTGACCTTCACCCCGAACAGCGGAACGCGCACTGCGGCGACCTGAAACCAGGCCTGCATTTCCTGTCCGTCATCAGCTCGCGCGGTCAGGTTGTAGCCGCCCTCGCGGGGATCGTTCCCGAGCGGGAAAGCGACCGCGGCGGTGCCGTCGCGGGTCGCCCGAACGGTCGCGATTGAACGATCCTCTCCGCTCGGCAGCCGCAGGTGAACGTGCAACGGCTCGAGGTCGGCATGCAGTTTCCCCTTCGCGGAGCGATACGCGAAGATCGCGGCATGCACCGTGTCGCCCGCTTGATAGAGATCGCGGTCGGTGATCATCGTTCCGGTAAGCTGCGGCGAGCGCCCAGACTGTGACGTGCGCCAGGCCGCATTGCCCGGCCATGCCCTCGTGCCGTCGCCGGCGTTGATACGATAGACGCCGACAGTGCCGCCGTTCCATGCGATCGGACCGTCGGTTCCCGAACGCAAAAACGTCCAATCGTCGCCGGCCTGCGCGGTGACGACGAGGGCAGCCGCATCGCCGCGCGGGGAACCGTTGCAGGCGTCGAGCGCGTCACCCACGATCAGCGTTCCGGAGTCGTCGGTGGTACCGGAATAACACGGCCTTACCGCGGCCGGATCGCTGCCCGCCGGAAGCGCCCGGAAGAAAGCGATGCGTGCGGCAACCACTGGTGCGCCGTCGCTCAACCGGTGCGTGCGCACGATCGCGTTCGCCGAAAACATCTGCACGAACAGGGCGATGTTGGAGCGCGAACGGACACCGGCGAACACCGGACGAGCGGTACGTTCGGGGCCGCCGTTCGCATACGTGTTCGTCGGCGACGACACGCCGTAGATGTACGCGCCGAAACCGCCGCGCAGCGGGTCAGCTGAAAACGCCGGAACGACCTTCTCCACGTCGATCGAGGTACTGAGCGCACGCGGTAACCAGTCCGGCGGATAGGGTCCGGAGGTCTCGTTCGGCGCCGGTACATCGTCGATTGCCACGCTGACCGGATCCAAGCGGCGCACGCGCGTCATAAACGCATCCGCGGGAAGATTGCGCGCTCGAACCTCGAGCGGGAACGAAAGGCCAGGCGGCATCACGGCGTCGCCGCCAACGGTCGAAATCGCGGCTGAGAGATGGCCGACCCAGACGGGCACTCGTACGCGGCGTCCGAGCTGCTGCCCGAAGACATCGGTGATCTCCGGATCGAGGGTCACCGACGCCGACGCCCCGGCCGAGAACATCGCGGGATCGAGTTGAATGCTCTGCTGATCGCCACCGAGCACGAACGCCACATGTTTGGGCGCCGGACGGAGATCGACGTGGACGTGCGTCGCCAGCGACGACCCGAGGAGTTTCTGAGAGAAGGCGATCGACGGAACGCCGCCGCGAAAACGGCCCCGCCCGTCATTGCTGCGGTATGGATCGTCAAAGCGCTCGACTTTCACGACGTGCAGCGGACCATACGTATGAAACCTACCCTTATATCCGTCCGCCGGAAGGTTCGCGCCGAAAACCGGGACCCCGGGCGCGACGGAAAGCTCGTACGCGGTATTTGGGAGCAGCGCGACCACCGGCGTCAGGTTGAAGACGAAGGGCTGCTGCGGGTCAGGCTCGATCCGGACTCCGACGGCCGCGCCGCTATTCCGCGCAACCAGCGTCGTTTTTGCGCGCAGCATCTCGATGTCGACCGGCATACCCGCGGAGAGCGCGATGGTGGGCTGCACCGGAAAGGGTTGAAAATTGTCACGGTCATCATCGTCCGGCAAGGGAGGGCCCCACCCGACCCCGTCCGTTTCAAAGGTCCAGGCCACATCGCGATCCAGCTGGTGCCCGTGCAGATCACGTAAACCGCGCGCGATCATCACCCGGATCCGCGTCGCCGGCGGATACGGCGCTTCCGACATGAAAACGACCAGCCGCGGCGTGAGCAGTTGGAACTGTCCCGGCACGCGCGGGAAGATCGAAAAATGCGCCAGCACGCTCGTCCGGGACGGATCGTCGAGCATCGCCAGCGGCGCAACGTCGTCGCGAAAACGGACCCGGATCTGGCGTCCGCCGTCAATCGATTCTCCGGAAGACGGTGCGACCTCGGCGATCATCGTCGGCAACGGCGATGCCGCCAGCGGTTCAACGGCCGGCAGCACCGCCGTCGGCGTGGGCGTCGCCGCGGTGTCCGGCGCGACATCGGCGCCGGACGCAACCGCAGCCGCCAGCCACAACGCTAGAACGAAGCAAGCCCGGAACAGCCGCAGCGCCCGCATCTTCGCAAAAGTGTATCACGCGCGGAGCCCAAGCCCCGCAATCTCCACACAATTCTCGCCAACCTCATGCCACCAAGCCCGCAGAGTCAACGAGAAAAACTACAACACCCTCACCGCAAGCAAACTACGGTGTCCGCCACCATCCCTGCCAACTCCCAACCGCGCCTCGATCCCAACTCCCCAACCGCGCCGCACGGAGCGAAGCGATCGGTGCCAAGGGCGTCGCGGGGGCACCGGTCGCCGGGGCGTTGCGAGCGTCGCGAAGCCTGGAAGGCGAGAGCGACGCGAGCACCGAGCGCCGTTTCGCGCACGACGCGCGAAACGACGCGTCCCCGGCGACCGGCGCGCCCCCGACGCCCCAGCCACCATCAACAACAAAGAAAGGTTTACTGGGTATTCGGATCGAGCGCGTCCCGAAGTCCATCGCCGACGTAGTTGATCGCCAACACCGTCACGAGGATGCACAAGCCGGGGAAGATCGCGACCCACGGCGCAGTCGTAATGTTCGATTGCGCATTGGCCAGCATGTTGCCCCAGGACGCGGTCGGCGGCTGGATACCGAAGCCGAGGAACGAGAGCGTCGACTCGAGGATGATGACGTTGGCAACCTCGAGCGTCGCCTGCACGATGATCGGGGCCATCGCGTTCGGCAGCAGGTGCCGGAAGATGATGCGCCCGTCGTTGTTGCCCAGCGCACGTGCCGCCTCGGCAAACTCACGTTCGCGCAGCGAGAGAAACGATGCGCGCACGAGCCGCGCGACAGAGGGCCACGAGAGGCCGCCGATGATCAGCACGATGACGGCGAAGTTGAGCGCAGCCTTGTTCGACGTCCCCGCGACGATCGCCGTGATCACCAGCAGCAGCGGCAGCAGCGGAATCGAGAGCACGACGTCGGTGATGCGCATGAGCACGAAGTCGACCCAGCCGCCGTAATATCCGGAGATCGCGCCGAGCACCGTACCGATGCTGATCTCCATGAGCACCGCGAAGAACGCGACCGTGAGCGAAATGCGCGCACCGAAGATCAGCCGCGAGAGCAAATCGCGGCCGACTTCGTCGGTCCCCAGAATGTGGCCCGCGATACCAGGCGCGAGGGCATTGCCCTGCCAATTGACATTGTCGATGAAGTTCGGGTCGACCGGCGCGATCAGGTTGGCCAAGGCCGCGATCAGCCCCATGAGGATGATGACCGCTACGCCCACCAGCGCGACCTTGTGCCGCCGGAACCTGCGCCAAACGGTGTTTCGGGAGAGCGGCGTATCGTCGGACGCGACGACGGCAACAGGCGGGTGCAACGGCAGGCTGGCGGCCATCAGCTGTACTTCACGCGCGGATCGAGCCAGGCGTAACAGATGTCGGCCAACAGGTTACAGAAGATGACCGCGAACGAGGCCATCAACATATAACCCATCAGCAGCGCGAAGTCGAACTGCTGGAGCGCGTTGTAGAACAACCGTCCCATCCCGGGCCATGCGAAGATCGTTTCGGTAATGACCGCGCCGGCGACGAGAATCGGCAGCGTCAACGCGACGACGGTGACGAGCGGGATCAGCGCGTTCTTGAGCCCATGTTTGAGGATCACGGCCGGACGCGAGACGCCCTTGGCCGACGCAGTTCGCATGTAGTCGGTGCGGATCACTTCGAGCATCGAACTGCGCATGAACCGGCTGTATTGCGCGATGAACGCAAGCGACAGCACGACGGTCGGCAGCACGAGGTGCCGCACGACCTCGCCGAAACCGCAGGTGTCGGTGTCACACTCCCCCGCCGACGGCAGTTGGATGTGGTATCCGAACGGCAGCGGCACGCCGTAGACCGCAAACAGCAGCTGCACCATCAGCGCGAACCAGAAGACCGGCATCGACTGTCCGAAAAAGGCGAAAGTCGTGATCGTGTAGTCGATCCACGAATACTGCTTGATGGCGCTGATGATGCCGAACGTGACGCCGAGGCTCAGTGAGAACGCGAACGAGGCGCCCATCAGAATGATCGTGGCCTTGAAGCGCCCGAGGATGGCGTCGGTGACGGGCTCGGAGTTCGACATCGACCAGCCGAAGTCGCCGACCACGACGCGGCCCAGCCACTTGAAGTACTGAATGTAGACCGGCTGATCGAGGCCGAGATTGTGCCGCAGGCGCGCGATGTCGGCCTCGGTGATGTGCGGGTTCTGCAGGTACGGCGTGAGCGGCCCGCCCGGCGCTTGCTGCAGGATCGCGAACAGAACGACGGAGACCAGCAGCAGGAGCGGGATGTTCTGCAGCGTCCGGCGGACGACGTACGTGAACAGAGAGGGCCTCCCCGTAGGAACGGACCGCGGCCTGTTTCGGGCGGCGTGTCGGGTTTCCTCGAAAGAGCGCGGCTTATGCGGCGCTCGCGGCGCGGAGTCCGAGAATCGCGCGGGCTTGATCCGGGGTCGAAACCGGCCGGCCCAGTTCGTCGGCGATCCGAGCGACGCGGGCCACCAGCTCCTCGTTGCGCGCGAGCCGCCCTTTGCTGTAGTAGAGGTTGTCCTCGAGACCGACCCGGACGTGACCGCCCATGGTGATTGCCACCACCGCCAACGGCAGCTGCATGCGGCCGGTGCCTGCGACCGACCAGGTGCACCCGGCCGGCAACGCGCGAACGCAGTCGACCAGGTTCTCGACCGACGCCTCGAGCGCGCCCGGCACGCCCAGCACGAAGTCGACGTGCGCCGGGAGGCGGATGACGCCTTCGGCGGCGAGACGCTTCGCATTGGCGACGTGGCCGAGATCGAACACCTCGAGTTCCGGCGTCACGCCGTAGGCGTCCATGCGGGCAGCGATCCCGCGCATGATGGGGAAGCTGTTTTCGAACACGTCGTCGCCGAAGTTGACCGTGCCGCAGGTCAGCGTCGCCATCTCCGGCCGCAGGACCAGCGGCGCGGCACGCTCTTCGGGTGTCATCCCGATCGCGCCGCCGGTCGAGAACTGGACGATCAGATCGCCGGCCGCGCGAATCGCCGCCTGCGCCGCGCGAAAGCGCTCGACGTCGTGCGTGTTCGTGCCGTCGTCGTTACGGCAGTGCACGTGCACGATGGCGGCGCCGGCCGCGCGGATCGCGCGGGCCGTTGCGCCGAGCTGCTCCGGCGTGATGGGCAGATACGGCGTCTGATCGGGCGTCACTTCCGCACCGACCGGCGCGACGGTGATGATCAGCGGATCCACCCTGGCCTCTTGCGGGCAGCGCGCCGCTTCCCCCGCCGCCGGCATGACGTTGGCGAAACAGCGCGAACCGCGCGTCGGTGAACGCCGCCGCCGGTCAGCGACCCACGCGCGCCGTCGCCCGATCGACGCGGGCGATGGTCGCGACGCCGCATGCTCTCGCCACGGCCGCCGGCTGCGACGTGCTGCGGCGCGGCGGCAATGCTGTCGACGCGGCGATCGCCGCAAACGCGGTCCTGTGCGTCGTCTACCCGGCCAGCTGCGGCCTCGGCGGGGACGCGCTGTGGCTCGTGCACGAGCCGCGGCAGTGCCGGACCTTCGCCTATAACGGCAGCGGCCGCACGGCGCGCGCCGCGTCACTCGACCTGCTGCCCTCCGGCGCGGTTCCGCGGCGCGGACCGCTCAGCGTCACCGTTCCCGGCGCGGTGCGTTCTTGGGAAGACGTTCTGCAGGCGCACGGGACCTGCGCGCTCGACGGTCTGCTTGCCGAGGCGGAGCAGTACGCGCGTCACGGTTTCGCTCTGACCGACGTCGTCGCCGCCTATATCACGACCTACGCCGAACTGTTGAGCGCCGATCCTGCCGCGCAGGCGATCTTTCTTGCCGACGGCGTGCCGCGCGCAGGCGACGTGCTGCGCAATCCGGATCTCGCCGATACCTTGGCTGCGATCCAGCGGGGCGGAGCCGATGCCTTCTACACCGGACGGACGGCGGAGCAGATCGTCCAGAAGCTGCGGGCCGGCGGGAATCCGATGACGCTCGACGATCTGGCGGCGCAGCGCACCGAGCGGATGACCCCGCTGGCGCTCGCCTGGCGCGGCAGCGAGGTGCTCGTGCACCCGCCGAATTCCCAAGGGGCCTGCCTTTCGCTCGCACTCGGGATGCTGAGCGCTGATGGCGACGCGGCCGAGCCGCTGTGGAATCATCTTGCGATCGAGGCGGTGAAACGCGCGTTTGCAATCCGCGATACCACCTTTTGCGATCCGGACTTCCACCCGAGCGGGATCGAAGCCGCACTCATCCCCGATGCGCTGCGGGCGCTGCGTGCGACGATCGATCCCGCCTCGGCGCGCGCGGATGCGCGCGCGATCGATCGCGGTGACACGATCGCGATCTGCGTCGTCGACGAAGACGGCATGGCCGTTTCGCTGATCGAGAGCCTGATGATGAGCTTCGGCTCCGGCCTCGTCGCCGACGGGACCGGGATCGTTCTGCACAACCGCGGCACGTATTTCGTCACCGATCCTGCCGCACCAAACGCCTTCGCCGGCGGGAAGCGTCCGCTGCACACGCTCTCGCCGGCGATGACGCTACGCGACGGGCGTCCGGAGATCATCTTCGGCACGATGGGCGGCGACGGCCAGCCGCAGATCCAACTGCAGTTCCTGCACCACCTGGTCGAACGCGGTCTCGACGTGCAGGAGGCCCTCGATGCGCCGCGTTGGGTCTACGCGCGCCACCTGATCCCGGGGCGTCCCGAACTCGCGCTCGAGCCGACGCTGCTGATGGAGTCGCGTTTCGATCCGGCGCTCGTCGCCGCGCTGGAACGGTACGGCCACCGGATCGCACGCTGCGGCCCGTTCGACAACGCGCTCGGCCACGCGCACGCGATCGTCGTCGACCGGGCGCGCGGCACGCTGGCCGGCGGGGCTGATCCCCGCGCCGACTCGCTCGCGCTCGGACTTTAGGGCGCGGAAGAGCCGCCGCGGCCGTACACGGCTCGTGCGCGAGCGACGACGGCGGCGTCGAGGCCGAGCAGTTCCGCCAGCGCCAAGGCGTCCGAGGCGCCGTCGCCCGCTGAGGCCTCGACGATGCGATAGTCCATGGCGGCGTTGATTGCATCGAGCGCAGCGTCGAGATCGCGGGCGTCCAGCTGGGCGAACGTCGTCCCCGACAGTCCCGCGATCCGCAGGTGCGCGACGCCGGCTGCTTCGGGCACGCCGTCGAAGTGCGTCGCGGCCAGCGCGAGCGCACCGCGCGCGCGCAGCGCTTCGAGCACGGCGATCAGCAGCGCGCGTCCTTCGCGCGGTCCGGTCGTGCGCGCAAACTCGTCGATCAGCACCAGCGTGCGCGCCGACGCCGCGGCGAGCGCATCGCGGCCGCGTACGATCTCGTCGGCGTACGACGACAGGAGCCGGGCGCGCGCGCTGCCGTCGCCCCCGACCCAAATCACCCGCTCGAGCAGCGGTAACTCGGCGACTCGCGCCGCGGGCGGGACACCGAGCGACACGCACGCGCACAAAAATCCGGCCGTTGCGAGCGCCGCGCTTTTCCCACCCATGTTCGGTCCGGTCAGGACCGCGACGCCGGCGAGTTCGAGCGTGATCGGCGTGTATCGGTGGCCGCGCTGGGCCAGCAGCCCGGCGAGCGGCGCGAACACCCCGTCGCTGAAGGCCAGCCGGCCGGAGAAGGTGGGAACGCAGGCGCCCCAGCGCTGCGCGAAGGCGATCCGCGCCAGCAGGTGATCGAGCGCGCCGAGGGCACGCATCGCCGCCGTCAGCGCATCGTACTCTCCCGCGATACGGCCGGCCAGTTCACGGCGCGCCGTCTCTTCGGCCGTTGCGACGCGTGCGAACGCGCGCTCGCGGTCGGCAGTGTCAAGCGTGAAGCCGGCAACGCGATAGGCCGGCGTCTCGCGAACCAGGTGGAGTTCGGGCGGCAATGCTCCGTCGAACACGTCGCGCATCACGACGAACTCGTCGCCGGACGGATCGACGCCGAGTATCGTCCGCACGCGCTCCGCAACGGCGAGCCGCCGGCGGTCGAGATCTTGATCCGCCTCCTGCAGCGCCGCGCGCGCTGCGCGCAAATCGGTGCCGAAGGCATCGCCCAGGTAGAATCCCGCGCCGTCACGGCCCGCCGCGAGCAGGGCCTGCAAGCGCTCGAGCACCGGCGGGCGGCCGTCACCCGGACCGCCTGCGTCGTCCCAGATGCGCGCCAGCCCGTCGAGCGCATCGCTAAAACGGCCGAGTTCGTAGAAGTCGACATCGCCGAGCGGATCGCCGGCGCGCGCGCGAACCACGATCGGGGTCGGTTCCGGCACCGCGCGGAGAGCGCGTCGCAACCGCTCGACGGCTTCCGCCGCCAGACGGTCCGCGAGGTCGCGGCACGCCGCGATCTCCGTCCGGGCGCGGTCCTCGTCGCCGGGTCCATAGGGGAGAAGCGCCTCGTCGTGCCGCCGCCCGAAGGCACCCACCGGCGCGATGGCCGCGCGCAGCCAGTCGAGTCCGATTCGCTCGGAGGTGTAGAGGTCGGCCGTCATGCGGGCCGCGGCGCGCTCGCGCGCGGTGCCCCGGCCGCGAGACCGCTGACGACATCGAAGGCCGGCAGCCCGGTGGACGCGGCGACCGCTTGCACCAGCGCGTGGGTGGGAAGCGTGATGCCGCGACCGACTGGCGAGGTCGTGCAGGCCACGATGCGCAGCGGGTGTTCGCAGCGCAGATCGACGGCGGCGCGCAGCGCCTCGAACAACGCGCCGCGTACGGTCACCCGCGTCGGGTCGCTGACGACGACCGTCGCGCCGCTCGCGTGCTCGAGCAAGTCTTCGGCGTCACGCGCGTCCAGCGCGCCTTCGACGGTGATGACGCGCTCGCGTTCGCTCGACGGATCCCGGCCCGGCAAACTCAAGCGCGCGACGGTGCCGGCGGCGGCGGCCGCGACGGCAGCCACGGTCGCGCCGCTGGCCGCTCCGGTCGCCACCACAATTGCGTCGTTGCCTCCGGCCAGCGACGCGACGCGGTCGATTGCACCGTCGACGAGGACCGGTCCATCGCCGAGCGCGCACAGGCGCGCGATCGCCGCGCGCATCGCGCGCGCCGTCGGCGGGCCGCCGATCTCGCAGGTCGTCGCGAGCATGGCCCGCGCGAACACCATCGGGCCCAGCGCGGTCGCACCGCCCGAGTCGAGGATCGCGAGCGCTGGTGTGCGCGGGATCAGTCCGGCCGGGAGTGCCACCAGCGTGCCCGCCGGCAGCCGAATCCGCGGCTTCGGTTCGCCGTCGAGCACATCGGACGGTTCGCCGTCGCGGCCGATCGAGGTGACGGCGACGGTGATCCCGCGGCGCGCGGCAACGGCGCGAAGCGCGTTGAACGTCGTCGTCTTGCCGGCGTTCTTCGCCGTGCCGACGACGACGATGCTGCGCGCCCCGGCCGTGGCGAGGTCGAAGAGCGCCTCAGACGGCGACGTGAAAATACTTGATCCCGGCAAACGCCAACCCGGTCAGCACCAAGACGATCCCGGCCCACAGCGCGGCGCGTTCCTCGGCTACCGCACCCAGTCGCCGGCCGAGGGCCAGCCCCAGCGTGGTTGCGCCGACCGATGCGATCCCGATGAAGATCACGCTGAGCCCGAGCGGCACGCCGATGTACAGAATCGAAAAACCGATGCCGAGCGAGTCGAGACTGAGCGAAAGCGCGCCGACCGTGAGTCCCCAGCCGCGCGAAAGATCGAAGCCACCGGATTCGTCGGTTCCGCGCTGCGTCTCGTAGATCATGTAGCCCCCGACGCCGACCAGCGCCGCAAAGCCCAGATAACCGGCGGTGACGCCCAGGAATCGTCCCGCCACCTGGCCGATCCCGACCCCGATCAGGGTCATCGTGATTTCTGCCGTTGCGAACGCGGCGCCGATGCGTATCTTGGTCGCCCGGTCGTTGCCGCGCAGCCCGACGCCGACGCACACCGCGAACACGTCGAGACCGAGCGATAGCGCGACGACCGCGATCTTCGCGAAGGCAGCGACCGTCATCGACGGCCGCGCCCACGGGTTACGCTCGCGAAGCCGCTTGCAGCGGGTCGCTCAGCAGCCGGCTGACGGTGGCGCGGAAATCTCCCAGCGCGAACGGCTTGCTCAGAAACGCGGTCGCGCCGGCCGCCTTCGAGAGCGCGTCCATCACCTCGGGTTCTTGGCCGGTGATCATCACGATCGGAAGATCGGCGGTGGCCGGGTTCTCGCGCACGCGCGAAATCAGATCGAGGCCGTTGATGCCCGGCAGCAAGAAGTCGCTGATCAGCAGATCGTAATGGGTGTCGTTCTCGACGCGCTCGAGCGCGGTTTCGCCGTCGTGGCACACGGTCAAATCGTACGGCCCCCGGCCGAGGATCGTCTTGATCAGGGAACATATTTCGAGGTCGTCGTCGGCGATGAGCACGCGCCACTGCATGATCGACCATTTCTGTGCGTTCGTTCACTCGCCTACGTGTCTGCATAAAGAGCGTGCAAAGCCGGAAAGCCACCGTGGATGGTATTCATACCCCGAGGGCCGTCCGCATCCACCAACGAAGTCGTACGTTCGTGGCGGTCCTTGACGTAATCCAAACACCAGCTTTTCAACATCGTTTCTTTTTCCTCGCCAAACGCTTCATTGCTGGGGAATCCGTGGACGATGCGATGGCCGCGGTCGTTGGCCTCAACGCCGCCGGGATGAGTGCCACGCTTGATTTCCTCGGCGAAGACGTGACCGCACGCGCAGAGGCGGAGCGGACTCGGGAGGCCTACGTTGCGCTCCTGACGGCGATCGGGGAGCGCGGCGTCGACGCAAACGTCTCGCTGAAGCTGACGGCGATGGGCCTGCTCTTTGACGAAGAGCTTGCATTCCAGAATCTGCGCCAGATCATGGGGCTGGCGGCGCGAAACGCTGATCCCTTCGTCCGGATCGACATGGAAGGCTCGGCGGTCGTCGATGCGACCTTGCGCGTGTTCGAGCGCGCCCAGGCCGAGAACCCGCACGTGGGGCCGGTGCTCCAAGCCTACCTCAAACGAACGCCGGACGACGTCGAACGCATGATCGCGCGCGGCGCTCGCGTACGGCTCTGCAAAGGCGCCTACGCCGAACCGCCGTCGCTGGCGTACCGCGACATGCCGACGATTCGCCGCGCCTACTTGCGCGAAGCAGAAGCGCTGCTGGAACGCGGACGGTATCCGGGGCTCGCGACGCACGACGAGCGCATCATCACCGCCGTCGAGACGTTCGTGCGCGAACGCGAGATCGGGCGCGACCGGTTCGAATTTCAAATGCTCTACGGCGTGCGCCCGGAACTCCAACGCCGGCTGGTGGCGGAAGGCTATCGGCTGCGGATCTACGTTCCGTACGGCACGCACTGGGCCGGCTACTTCTATCGCCGCATCACCGAACGCCCCGAAAACGCGCTCTTCGCCCTCCGCTCGATCGTCGCTCGCTAACGCACGGCCGGCGCTTTCACGAATCCGCAAGGCGCTCGACGCGCGTCATGCGATCGCTTTCGATCAGCCGCCCGAGCACCGAGAATCCGGACTCGATCTCACCGAAGACCGTGAAGTCGCGGTCCAGGTGCAATTGCGGAGAAATCGTCAGATAGAACTGGGTCCCGGCCGAATCCCGAATCGGGCCTGGATTCGCGCCTTCGGTGTAGTTGAGTCCCATCGAGATGATCCCCGAGCGCTGCTCGAGCGGACTCTCTTCGGCCGGGATGGTATACCCCGCGTCCCCCTCACCGTTATCGTGCGGATCGCCGGTCTGGGCGACGAAATCGGGCACGACCCGAAACCAGCGCAGGCCGTCGTAATAACCGCGATCCACCAGGTTCAGAAAGTTGGCGACGGTGAGCGGTGCCCACTCAGGATAGAGCCGCACCACGATTGCTCCCCTCGTGGTCCCGATTCGCACCCGCGGATGCGGGCCCGGCATTGGCCCATCCATGAGCGCGCTCGTGGCGGCTCGCAGCGGACGGTCGAGCCGGGCCTCGGCCGGCGTCGGTTTGCGCGCGCTTCCGAGCCCAGCCGGGCGCGGAAGCGCCGGCTCGAGGTTCGGCGGCTCCGGCGACGGCGTCACGATGCCCGTAGGGATCGCGGTCAAATGGGCCGTGCGCTGGCCGCCGCCGAGGACCGCGATGCTCTCATGCGCCTGCTCGCGCACGCGCCAGGACGGATCGGCCAGCAGCGGCTCGAGCAAGGCCACCGCGTGCGGATCTTTCCGCCGCGCGGCCGTGTCGGCAAACTGGATCCGGACCAGCTCCTCCCGATCGCTCAGGCCGGCCCGCAGCACGGCGTCCGAGGGCGAGGTCGGGAAGGCCCGCCGCAACGCCCAGGCGTCGTGCCAGCGAACCGTGCGATCATGCTCGCTCATGAATGCCCGCACCAGCCGCGCGCCGACGCTCGCGGCATCGTCGGCGTCCCGCCAGCCCGAGAGTGCCGTCGCGGCGCGGCTCCGCACGATCGGGTCGCGATCGCCGGCGACGGCGGCCAAGAGCGGCTCGGCCAGCTCCGCGGCGCCCGGCGTCTTGGCAGCTTCCGCTCGCCAGGCGGCATCGGCCGCCGCGACCCGTACCGCAGCGGCTTTGTCCTCCAGTCCGTGCCGAATGACCTCGCTCGATATGGGGGTCTTGGCAGCCAGGAGGCCGTATCCATACAGGGCGAGGGCACGGACCGAAACTTCTCGAGCCGCGGTCGCGTTACGTAGGGGCCCGGCCGCGCGAGCGTCCTCGGTCCTTCCGAGCGCTAACGCTGCCCGCCCCGCGAGGTTCGCGTCCGGTGATGCGAGCGCAGCGGTCAGGTCGTCGGAAAACGTCCGGGCGCTTTCCAGTTCAACCAGTCGCCGGTACCCCGGCTGTTCCCCCGGAGCAGATGCGGCCGGCAGCGCGACCGTCGCGGTCGCGACCATCACGGAGGCGATCACCAAATGGAACGGGGCGCGAACGGCGCTCCTGGGCACAACTTCCATGGGTTCGCTTACGTTACTCTGACAGACCATTTTTCATCCACGAGGTTCCCCCAAGACAATGTCAACCCCAGAACGGAAACCCGGAAGCGGCATGAGCGTCCGCGAGGCCGGCCAAAAAGGCGGCGAGACCGTCAAGAAAAAGTACGGCCCCGAATTCTACGAGATGATCGGGCGCAAAGGTGGCCAGGCCACCAAGAAAGCGCACGGCCACGCCTTCTACGAAGCCATCGGTAAAAAGGGCGGCAAGAAGGGCGGCGAGGCTACGCGCGACCGCTACGGCCCAGAATTCTACGAGACCATCGGACAAAAGGGCGGCCAGAAGGTCAAAGCTCTGATCGAACAGGGCAAGAAAGCCGCGGCTGAAGCCGCTGAGGCAGAAAAGAAAGCCTCCTAGGCGGATGCTCGGCATCCGCCGCGTGGCCGTCGGCGCGACGGCCCTTCTTTTGCTCAGCGCAGCCTGGGCAACCGCCGAGGCGCCGCCGCATGTTCTGCCGGCGGGCACGGCGGTTGTCTTTGTTGCGGACGGGCATCTCGACGCGATGCCGCGCGAAGGAACAACGCTGGTCGTGCACCTTCGCGACCCGCTGGTGCTCGACGGTACCGTCGTCGCACCCGCCGGCAACCGCGCGCGGCTGCTGGTCAACTATCCCACCGGACCGGGGGCGCCGCATACGCCGGCGGTCGTGCTCGATCGATTCGTGATCCAGCCCGGCCTGATGCCCGTGCGGCCCGATCGGCCGATCGGCTTGCCGATCGAGACCGGTGAAACGATTGCGGCGCGAACGCAGGCCGACGTCGATCATATCGGCGAGCGCTATTCGATCCGCGTCCCCTTCCCGTTCCCGCTCTCGGGCGATCGTCCGGCGGCGTACTACACCGCCACGCCGGCCCGGACCGCGCCGCCCCACGCGCTGATGCCTGCCGGCCATCGTACCGGTCCGCCGACGCCGCTCCCGACGGTCGCCCCGACGCCCGCCGGCTCGCCGGCGTCCGCCGCTGAGGGAACCCCGGCCCCGGCCTCACCGTCGCCGTCGCCCTAGCGACGAAGAGCCCCACCCCACGAAGCCGAAGGCCAACGGCATGAACGTTTTCCGCTGCCTCGCCCTCGCCGCGTTCGCGGCCATGCTTCCGTGCGGATCCCTTCGCGCCGCCGACCTGCCGGCAGCGCCGACGCCGACGCCGGCTCCGACCGCGGCGCCGGCGCCCAGCGCCGCGGAGGCCGCCTTTCTGGCGCGCATCATGCGCGATCTGCCGGCGCGCTATCCGACGCCGCAACGCGCGATCGCGGCCGGCTACGTGCGCTTCAGCAATGAAGACAACACGGGCGCGATCAGCTACGTCAACACGACGGCGTGGAACACGACCGACCCGGATGTCCCCGCGCAGCTCTGGTACGACGTCAAAGGACGCTTGATCGGCGCCGATTACAGCGTGCGCATCGCCGACGCGCCGAGCGGTCCGGCCCTGTTCGGCATCGCCCCGTCACGCTTCGGCAAACTTGGTGCGCACATCCACTACGTGACCTGCGCCGCGCACGCGATGGGCGGCATGACGACCTGCGCGTACGGGAAGGCCGTCGGAGCGAAGAAGTACGCCACCGTCGGTGACATCGAGCACCCGACGGCGGAAGGGCTCGTGAAGCTCGGTGTGGTGACGGATCCGGCCAGCGTCGCGACGGTATTCCTGTATCCCGCGATCTACGACGTCTCGATCTGGGTCGTTCCGAACCCGCTCGGGCAATTCGCGGAGCATAACCCCGCCGTCGTACCCAGCCCGCACGCGGGTATGGGCGACAACATGTAATCGAAACGCCGCCTCACCCGAAGGAAGGCGGCGTTGGGTGAAGCCCAAACGCGAGTGCGTTCGACGAGCTCGAACTTACTCGTTGGACCAGTAGTCTTTGAGGGCTTTCCCGCGGCTGGGATGGCGCAGCTTGCGCAGCGCCTTGGCTTCGATCTGGCGAATCCGCTCGCGCGTCACGCCAAATTCCTGGCCGACTTCCTCGAGCGTCCGCTGGTGGCCGTCCTCGAGCCCGAAGCGCAGCACCAGCACCTTGCGTTCGCGCTCGGTGAGGTTCTTGAGCACATCCTGCATCTTCTCTTTGAGCAGCATGACGCTGGCGGCTTCGGCCGGTGCGACCGCTTCCTGGTCCTCGATGAAATCGCCCAGATGCGAGTCTTCTTCTTCGCCGATCGGCGTCTCGAGCGAGATCGGCTCCTGTGAGATCTTGATGACCTCGCGAACCTTCTCGGGCGTGAGACCCATCTAGTTGGCGATCTCCTCGACGGTCGGATCGCGGCCCAGCTCCTGGAGCAGCTGCCGGCTGATCTTGATCAGACGGTTGATCGTTTCGACCATGTGCACCGGGATGCGGATCGTGCGCGCCTGATCGGCCAGCGCACGGGTGATCGCCTGGCGGATCCACCACGTCGCGTAGGTCGAGAACTTGTAGCCCTTACGGTAGTCGAACTTCTCCACCGCGCGGATCAGTCCGAGGTTCCCCTCTTGGATCAGGTCGAGAAACAGCATGCCGCGGCCGACGTACTTCTTCGCGATCGAGACGACCAGACGCAGGTTGGCCTCGGTTAGCTTGCGCTTCGAGTCCTCGCCGTCGAGCATGATCCGATTGTCGGCGGTACCGTTCTTGAGCGCTTCCTTTTCGCCGGACTCGATCGACATCGCCAGACGCCGCTCGTCCTCCATCGAGAGCAGCGGAACGCGTCCGATCTCCTTGAGGTACATCCGGACCGGATCGTCGAGGGCGAGACCAGCCGGAATCGTCTCTTCTTCTTTTTCCGTCTCATCGGCACGCTTCTCGCCCTTCGCCGGCTCCTCGACGATCTCGATGCCGAGCGATGCGATCTCCTCGAGCAGATCGTCCATGCGTTCGGGAGCAACGTCTTCGACGTTGTCGAAAACGGTGTTGATCTCTTCGTACGTGAGCGTGCCGCGCTTCTTGCCCCGCTCGAGCAATTTCTTGATCTGCTCGTCGAGCGAGAGCTGCGGCGCGTCGGCGGTTGCGGCGGCGGTTTTCTTGGTACGGGCCATGCTGGTCTTCACCCCCTTTCTGATTTCGGTTCCGGAGCGGAGAAGTAACCTTCTGCTGCGGATTATCCCTTTTTGAGCTGGACGGCGAGCGCGACGTGCTCGGCGCGAAGAGCGTCCGGCACCGGATGGTCGGCGTCAACGAGTTGTGTCATTTCCTCGTCAAGTTCGCGATAGCGGCGTTCGGCGTCATCCCGGGCGAAACGCGCAACGACGCGATCGAGCTTCGCTCGCCGGTCATCCGCGTCCGCGAGTCGGACCGATCCGGAGACCGACGCGAGGGTCGCCGCCGCGTCATCGTCTCCTTCAAACACGGCAAACACGTCCGACGGTTTCACGAGCGAGCGAGCGTGCGTACGGAGCGCCTCCCAGACGCGCCGGAACTGCGGGCTGGCGAAGCGTTCGGACGGGATGCGCTCGGCGTACTCCGCAACCAAGGCGGGATCGTCCAGCGCGATCGCCAGGACTTCGCGCTCGAACGACGGCCGGTCGGCGAAGCCGGGGACGATGTGCCGCGACGCGTTCCCGTCGTTCCCGCGCGGCGCGAAGTGCACCGGATTGAGCATCAGGCGCGCGCGGCGGAGATCGTCGATCGACAAGCCGAGCCGGCGCGCTGCGTAGACGCGCCAGCGGTCTTGTTCTTCGGCCGGAGCGAGCCGGCGGATCGTCTCTTCGGCCCAACGCGCCAGCGCGGCGCCCCCGCCGTGCGGGCCGCGGCGCTCGATCTCCGCGTCAATGCGTACTTGCGTCGCCGGGATCGGCTTCTCGAGCAGGGCCCGAAACGCTTCGGTGCCGTTGCGGCGAATGAATTCGTCGGGATCCTTCCCGTCGGGGATGCGCAGCGCGAAGGCGGCGACGCCCTCCGCGCTCAGCGCGTCGATCGACTTGAGCGTGGCCTCGAGCCCGGCGGCGTCGGCATCGAAGCACAGAATTGCGCGGCTCGCAACCCGGCCGAGCTCGCGCGCCTGCTCGGCAGTGAAGGCCGTACCCAGCGCAGCCACCGCGTTGGCAAAACCGGCCTGGTGGAGCGCGATGCAGTCCAGGTATCCTTCGACCACGATCGCCGCATCGTCGCGTGCCGCCGCGCGCCGCGCGACGTTGAGCGCAAAGAGAAAGCGGCCTTTGGTGTAGACCGGCGTGGTCGTGGTGTTGAGGTATTTCGGCTCGGCGTCGCCGAGCGCGCGTCCGCCGAAGGCGATCGTTTCGCCCGTGTTCGCGAGCGTCGGAATCATGAGCCGGTCGCGGTAGAAGTCGTAGAAGCCGCCGCGCTGACTCGGTTTGAGCAATCCCGCCGTCACCGCCAGGCCTAGATCGACGTCGTTGCGCCGCAATTCGTCGACCAACCCGTCCCAGCCGGCGGGCGCGTAGCCGAGCGAAAAGGCCGCGATCGTCGCCTCGGTAATCCCGCGCCCTTCGCAGTAGGCGCGGGCCGCGGCGCCTTCGCCGGGCGCCAGCAGCATGCGGTGGAACCATGCGCGCGCGACCTCGTTCGCGTGGTAGATCGATTCGCGCTCGCTCCGGGCACGCGCCGCGCGCGGGTCCTCGTTTTCGACCTCGACGCCGACCCGTTTGGCGAGGATGCGCAGCGCGTCGGTGAAGCCGACGTTCTCGTGTTTCTGCACGAAGGTCAGCACGTCGCCGCCGACGCCGCAGCCGAAACACTTGAAGAAACCACGATCGGGATGCACGTGGAACGAGGGCGACTTCTCGCCGTGAAATGGACACAGGCCGACCAGATCGTTGCCGCGCTTGCGCAACGTCACGTACGCACCGATCACCTCGCCGATGTCGGTGCGAGCGAGTACCTCACGCTTGACGCCGTCGTCGACACGCACGGTCCACAGGGTTCGGCGCGCGGGCGCACAGCTCCGCCGCAGCAGCGCAGGGTATGCGACCGCGGCCGGTGGAGAGAACCTGCGGTGAAGCAAGCGGCACGCCGGTGAAGTCGAAACGCATCTACGACCCGATCCACGGCTTCATCGAGCTCGACGCGGGCGAGGTGCGGCTGCTCTCGTCGCCGCCGGTGCAGCGGCTGCGCCGGCTACGGCAGTTGGGCCTCGCGTACCTGGCTTTCCCCTCGGCCGAGCATTCGCGTTTTTCGCATGCTCTGGGCGCGCTCGCGATCGGCAGCCGCGCGTTTGACGAACTTCGCGTGCACTCGCCGGGCGCGTTTGATTCCGAGCGCGCATTCGGCGCACAACGGCGGTTGCTGCGCGCCGGCCTGCTCCTGCACGACCTGGGGCACGGCCCTTTCTCGCACGCCTGCGAGGCGGTTCTCGGCGTGCGGCACGAACGCCGCACCGAGGCGATCCTCGCGCAGCCCGAGATGCGCGATGCGATCTCTGCCCTCGACGTCGACCCGGCGGCGGTGCTGGGCCTGATCACCGGTACCGCCGAGGCGGATCCCGTGCTGCGCGAGCTGGTCAGCGGACCGAACCTCGACGCCGACCGCATGGACTACTTGCTGCGCGACGCCTACTTCACCGGGGTCGCGGGCGGGACGTTCGACGCCGCGCAGCTGATCGGTTCGCTACGCATCCTCGATGCCGGCGGACGTCCGCAGCTCGGCGTGGACGGCCGCGGCGTGGTCGCGCTCGAGTCGTTCGTCCTCGCCCGCTACATGATGTTCGCAAGCGTGTACTTCCATCACACGACGCGGGCATTCGAGCGCGTGCTCAATGACGTGCTGCGCATCCTGTGGCCCGATCCGCGCGCACTCGATGAGATCGGCGAGTTTTTGGCCTGGGACGATTTCCGCGTGCTCGATGCGATCCGCGATCTGGACGACGAAGGTGCTCGGGCACTGCGTGAACGGCACACGATCTACGGTCTGGCGGCGGAGTTCAATGCCGAGCGCGACCTGAGCGTCTTCGAACGCTGCGAACGCGCCCTGCGCGAGCGCTGGGGCGACGCAGTCTGGAGCGATTCGCAGGAACAGCTGATCCATCGCCTGCCGCTCGGCACCGGCGACTCCGCGCCGACGGTGCGGGTACGGCTGATGGGGCGCATCGTCGACGCTCGCGTGGCGTCCGATTTGATCGCGCGCCTTTCCGGCAAAGCCTACTGGCGCAAATTGTTCGTGCGCAGCGATCTGGTGCCGGTCGGTCAGGCCCGGGGCATCTGCGCCGAGATCATCGCCGGCAACGAGCAGCCCCGCCTGTTCTGAGGTACGCTACGACATGCCGCGCTCGGGAGTACCGCGCGACCCGCGCCCGCCCTCGCAGCCGGCGTGGCCGCAGGCACAGCCGGTCGCCCCAGCCTTCCCGCGTTCGATGTCGGCGAGCTCGACCGTGTTCGCGGCGCACCATTCGGTGCACGGTCCGGCACTAACCAGATCGTTGCACGCGCAGGCGGCGTTGATGCACTGATGACGGGGAGCGGACGGCGGATCGATCGACGGCGTCATGGTTCGAGCTTACCCGCCCGTCGATGCGGCGAAAACTCCCGCCGATACCCGCCGCGGGCGCTGGGTTACGAGCGCGTCAGGGTGATCGCGACGGCGTTGGGCTTGAGCAGGTGCGGAAACTTCTTGCGCAGCTGCTCGAGCTTGGGTATGTCGTTGTAGACGATGTACGGATAGTCGGGATTACGCTCGGCGAAGTGCTGGTGATATGCCTCGGCCGGATAGAAGGCAACGAACGGCACGACCGTGGTGACGATCGGCGACGAGAAGGTCTTGGCCGCCGTCAGCGATGCGATCGTTTCGGTGGCGACCCGCTTCTGCGCGTCGCTGGTGTAGAAGATCGTCGAGCGGTATTGGGTGCCGTCGTCGGAGCCCTGATGATTCAGTTCGGTCGGGTCGTGCGCGACCGTGAAATACACGGCGAGCAGTTGCGCGTACGAGATCTGCGCCGGATCGTACGTGATCTCGACCGACTCGGCGTGACCGGTCATGCCGGTGCTGACGACCTCGTAGTGCGCGGACATCGCGTTGCCGCCCGAAAAACCGGAGACCACGTTGCTGACCCCGCGGAGCGATTCGAAGACGGCTTCCATCCCCCAGAAGCAGCCGCCGGCCAGGACCGCCCGCTCGTGCTGAGCGGCAGCGGCAGGCGCTGGGGCGGACGTACCGAGGATGGCGAGGGAGGCAAGAAGGGCGGCGAGTCGGGCGATCATAGCTGTACCATACTCCTGTGAAACGTCAACGTCGGCAAGCTGGATTACGGCTTGCGTGTTGACGAGCGCCCTCCGGGCATGGCACCATCGGACGGTCGTGACCGTTTTCGCCTGGTCCTACCGCACTTTTGCCGCACGCGAAGCGTTTCGGCGGTAGGCCTTTGCCGTAACCGGTCCCGGGACCGAACTGCAAGAGCCCCTCGCCGACGCGGGGGGCTCTTGTGCTTGATGGGAGTCCGATGACGAGCCCCAACTCCGCCGCCGAACGGGCGGGCAGCACCTTGACCATGACCGCCGCCTTTGAAGGAATCGAGGGCTCGTACTCTCACGCGGTCCTGGGCGCGTACGCCGAGCGGCGGGGGGTCACGTTCACCCCGCTCGGCTGCGCCTCATACCGGGGCGTCGCGCACGCCGTCCTGTCCGGCCGCGCCGACCTCGGCTTGCTGCCGATCGACAACGCGATCGCCGGAACGATTCGCGAAGGCTACGACACGCTGGCCGAATACGAGCTCGACTTACTCGCCGAGATCACGATGCGGATGGAGCACCGCCTGCTCGCCGTCCCCGGAGCGACCCTCGAAGGCGTGCGCGAGATCGATTCGCATCCGATCGTCCTGGCCGAATGCGGACGCTTCCTGTCGACGCTTCCCGACGTGCGGCGCGTCCCGGTTCCCGACACCGGCATCGCGGCGCGCGACGTAGCCGCGGCGGGTGACCCCTCGCGCGGCGCGATCGCGTCGAGCGCGGCCGCCCAGCGCTACGGTCTGATCGAGCTGGCGGAGACGATCGCCGACCATCCCGACAACTTCACTCGCTTCATCCTGTTCCGCGCGCCCAATGCCCAAGGGCCGGCGGCGGACTTCGAGCCGGCCCAGGCCTTTGCGGACCGCAAGACCTCGATCGTCTTTGCCGTCCCCGACGTGCCCGGCGCGCTCGGGCGCGCGCTCTCCGTGTTCGGTGCGCACGGCCTGAACGTTTCGAAACTCGACTCCAAGTCGCGGCTGGGCGCCGACTCACAGTACGCGTTCTATGCCGACGTCGACGGCGACGTTCGCGACGAAGGCTTCGCGTCGGCGCTGCACGAGCTGCGCGAGGTGACGGCGGCCCTGCACGTGATCGGCACCTACGATGCCGCCACCGCGCCGCCGCGGCTACCGCGCGAGGCCGGCGTCATCGTTGACACGGCGCCGGCCGCAATACCGAAGCCGGCCCAGGTCTCGTTCCCGCGCGCGCAACGGCACGGCGAGCACGCGCGCAGTCGTGTTGCGGTCGGCAACGTCATCGTCGGTGACGGCAACTTCGTCATCATCGGCGGACCGTGCAGCGTCGAGTCGCGCGAGCAGATCCTCGCGACCGCCGACGCGGTGGCAGCCGCGGGCGGCGTGATGCTGCGCGGCGGAGCGTTCAAACCGCGTACGTCGCCGTATGCGTTTCAGGGGCTGGGCTGGGAAGGCGTGGCACTGCTGGCGGAAGCGAGTCGCGCGTCCGGGCTGCCGACGGTGAGCGAAGTGATGAGCATCGACCAGGTCGAGCGAATGGCGGCGTCGGTCGACTTGCTGCAGATCGGGGCGCGCAACATGCAGAATTTCGATCTGCTCAAGGCGGTCGGAAAGACGGCGCGGCCGGTCCTGCTCAAGCGCGGGATGGCCGCGTCGATCGACGAACTGCTCGCGGCGGCCGAGTACATTCTTTCGGAAGGCAATCCCAACGTGATCCTCTGCGAGCGCGGGATCCGCACCTTCGAAACGGCGACCCGCAACACGCTCGACCTTTCCGCGGTACCGGTCCTGCGCGAACGCACGCACCTCCCGGTCATGGTCGATCCCTCGCACGGCGTGGGCGTGCGCCGTTGGATCGGGCCGCTGTGCCGCGCGGCGAAAGCCGTCGGCGCGCACGGTCTGCTGATCGAGGTACACCCCAACCCCGCCGAGGCGAAGTGCGACGCGGATCAGGCGCTCACGTTCTCCGACTTCGCCCAGATCGTCCGCGAGCTGGCGGCCATCCCGACCATGACCTGACCGCAACGGAGAGGCCCGCACGGCCGACGAAACCCTACCGCCGGAGGAATACCATGAGCGCCATTGCGTCCCAACCATCTTCTGCGCCGCTGCGCGACCGGGTCAGCGCGGCGGAGTGGCAAACGCGGGTCGACCTCGCAGCAGCATACCGGCTGGTCGCCCACTACGGCTGGGACGATCTGATCTTCACCCATATCTCGGCCCGCGTCCCCGGCGGCGATCACCATTTTCTGATCAATCCGTACGGCCAGCTGTTCACCGAGATCAGCGCCTCGTCGCTGGTCAAGGTCGATCTCGACGGGAAGATCATCGACGAGACGCCCTTCTTCATCAATCCCGCCGGTTTCACGATCCACAGCGCAATCCACGCCGCGCGCGAGGACGTCGAGTGCGTGCTGCACCTGCACACGATACCGGGTGTCGCGGTCTCGTGTCAGGAGGGCGGTCTGCTGCCGATCAATCAGACCGCGATGCTGCTCAACGGCCAAATCGCCCATCACGAGTACGAAGGCGTTGCGCTGCTGCTCGACGAGCGCCCGCGGCTCGTCGCCGATCTCGGCCAGAAATCGGCGATGCTGCTGTGGAACCACGGCACGCTCACCGTCGGTCCCTCGATTCCGGATGCGTTCTTGGAGATGTACTTCTTCGAGCGCGCCTGTGCGATGCAGATCGCCGTCCTCGCCGGTGGAACGCCCCTGCACTGGCCGGCGGACTCCGTGCAAGCAGTGGTGCAGCAGCAAGCAAAGGTCGGTACCGGGCAGGTCGCACGGCTGGCGTGGGACGGCCTCCTGCGCATGCTCGACCGGAACGATCCCAGCTACAAGTTCTGACGGAAGCGCGCGCGGCCGGACCGATCGTGATGCCGCAGCCGCAATTTCCGCTCGAGCAATCCGGCGACGGACGGTTCGTGCGCCAGGGTGACGCCTTTCGCGGCTGGGTGCGCGCCGAGCCCTCAGCTGCGTTTGGGGTCGAAGCCGGCCGCTATCACCTCTACGTATCGCTGGCCTGCCCCTGGGCGCACCGCACGATCATCGTGCGCCGCCTGGTGGGGCTCGAGGCCGTCATCGGCATGACGGTCGTCGATCCGATTCGCGACGAGCTGGGCTGGGCGTTTCGCAACGTGCCGGGCGCGTCGCCCGATCCGATCAACGGCTTCGCCTATCTGGCCGAAGCCTATCGCGCGACCGATCCCCACTATCATGGCCGCGTGACCGTCCCCGTACTGTGGGATACGCGCACGCATCGCATCGTCAGCAACTCGGACGACGACATCATGCGGATGTTCGAAACGGAGTTCGGCGCGCTGGCGCAGCACCCGGAGCTCGACCTCTACCCGCGCCGGCACCGCGGCGAGATCGACGCCCTCAACGAGGAGATCTACGCGACGGTCAATGACGGCGTGTACCAGGCCGGCTTCGCCTCGGCCCAGGATGCGTATGAAGGGGCGGCACGCGCCGTCTTCGTCACGCTCGACCGCCTCGAAGCGCGGCTCGCCGATCGAAGGTACCTGTTCGGCGACGCGCCGGTCGAAACCGATTGGCGGCTGTTTGTGACCCTGATCCGTTTCGACGCCGTGTACTTCGGCCATTTCAAGTGCAACCTGCGCCGGATCGTCGATTACCCGAACCTGTGGGGATATCTGCGCGATCTCTATCAGATCGCGGGCATCGCTCAGACGGTCAGCTTCGATCACATCAAACGGCACTACTACATGACCCACGATGAAATCAATCCGACCCGAATCGTCCCCATCGGGCCGCTCTTCGATCTGAACGCGCCGCCCGATCGCGAGCGCTTGACGCGTGCGATCGGTTAAAAAGAAAAACGCCCGGGGACCGAAATCCCCAGGCGTTTTCGGACTCCGTTGAGCCTAATGGAGCCAGGAGTTGGTGTCGACGTGGAACGTCCCGAGGACGTCGAACGATGCGACGTGGATGGCATTCGGTGAGAGGAACGTCGCGAACGGCGCGAGACCGTTGACGCCCGTCGTTCCCATCATGACCGTGTGGTAGTCCGAGTGGCGCAGCGCCAGCGTGAAGCCGGGGCTGAACCGCTTGCTGATGATGGCGTCGAACGCCGTCGCCCAGCGGAACGGGAAGGGCTGGTTCTCGTAGAAGTTCAGCGCGCCCCAACGCTCGCGAGCGCTGACGAGCAAGCCGTGCTTGATGTCAACCGGGATCGTCCACGTCACGCCCTGCGTGGTCTCGTAGACACGGTTTTGCGACGGGTTCTCGTCGATGTAACCGACGTGTCCCGCGACGGTGCAGCCGAACAGGTGATCCGTCACGTTCCCCGCGGTGCAGATCGTCCCTACGTTATGGTCGACGTTCTGCGCGTCACCGGTGAGGTTGAACGCGAAGGTGCTTTTGAAGAGTGCGAGCAGCGGCGGCGTCGTGTACGTCATGCCGAGGTACGCGAAGTGATGCTCGGTCGATGACGTGGTGCAGCCGGCGGTGTGTTTTCCGGTTGCCGAGCAATCGAAGGGTACGGAGCTGACGCCCGAACCGTCGTTCGCATACAAGCGATGGCGGAACGACTCGCCGGCCTCGACCACGACGAACTTGCCGAGTTGGAGGTCACCGCGGTACTGGAGAACGATGTCGCGCGAGACACCGGGATAGATGACCGAAGCGACGTGCGTGACCGGGTTCGTGTTGATGACGCGCTCGACGGCTTGGTTGAGCGTGCCTTCGGTGAACCGGTCGAACGCCAGATAGAAGTAGCGGGTAACCGGCAGACGGAACGTGCCGCCGAGGTCGAGCGGGTCGTACGCGTGGTACTGGTTGCCGGTGGCCTTATCGATCGGGTTGTTGAACGGCACGCCCGGCTGCGAGAAGGTGACCACGAGGTCGATGATCGGCAGGTGGCCGAGCGGTGGCTGGGTCACGGGGGCCGGACCCGGAACTGCCTGTGCGACCGTGATCGGGGCCGATGGGCTAATAGACTGGTCCAAGGTGAACGGGTTGGTCACAATCGTCATGGTCGACGCTTGGGGGGCGCTTGCCGGCGCCTGCGGGGCAGGGACGGTCTGCGCATACGTGGCGACCGTGGTTCCGCAAGTGAATGCGAGCACGGCGAGCGACGTACGTACCGTTCTGCCGACCAGCGCTGCAGTGAGCGCGGAGGTCGTGCGGGAAGTCATACGCGATTCCCCTCCTCTAGGGGTGATTTGGAAATGGCTCGACCGCCGTGAACAAAGGCCGTCGGGACGGCGCGACGATCTCTGAAGAACTCCATTGGATTCGGGCACCCGAAGCTCCGCCTAAACCGGGAAGATTATTGTTGATTATGGCGGCGGAGATGCTACCGTGCCAACGCTGCCGGGGGGCGATGAAGTTCCCTCCGGGGGCGTTGGGGTCGCGACCGGGCGCGTGATGACGACCGGAGATCCGGTCGCCACCGTGTCGTGGCGGGCCATATCGGCGTCGACGACGTCGGCCCGAACCGTGGTGTCGCCGTCGGAGATCGTGGCCGCTCCGGCGAGGTGCAGCGTGTGATGCTTGCGGTCGAGGATCATGGTATCGGCGGCCGCAGAGCGGGTCGCGGTCGCGTACCGGGCATGGCCGACCGCGCGGTAGACGTCGGTCTTCGCGTCGACGTCCAGCTCGTCGCAGGTGAGCGTCGCGGGTGCGGCACCGGCGCCTTGCGGGCTGGATCGTCCGCCGGCATCGTGCACGCGGACGTTTCCGCGCATGACCGCGACCCCGCCGCGGGCGTTGCCTTCGGCGCGGTCGGCGAACGCGTCGAGGCCGGGCCGGCTGATATGGACCGGGGCCTGTGTCGAGAACGCACCGCTGCCGGCGTTGTAGTGCGCTGCCGTGGTCTCGATCGTGTAGAACCTGCCGGCCATACGGACCGGCGGGGGCTCGGCCGCGGCCGGGGCGGTTGGGTTCAGCCCCGCCAGGAGGGTCGCGAGCACCGCGGCGCACAGCTCGCGACGTCGCAGCGGCTTACGCGCCATCGAGGTTGACCGGCGTGGGCAGCGGCTCGCCGCGCACGAAGGCGACCACGTTTTCGGCCGCCCGCATCGCCATTCGCGCGCGCGTTTCGACGGTCGCGCTGCCGACGTGGGGCGTGATGATGACGTCGTCGCGGCCCAGCAGCGGATGCCCGACGGGAAGCGGTTCCGGGTCCGTGACATCGAGTGCGGCGCCCCCGATCGCGCCGCCGTCGAGCGCTCGCTGCAGAGCTGCAGCGTCGACGATTGACCCGCGTGCCGCGTTGACGAGGACGGCGTCCTTCTTCATCACCGCGAACGCGGCATCGTCGAACAGGCCGCGCGTTTCGTCGGAGAGCGGGACCAGGATGACGACGCAATCGGCCTCGGCGAGCAGCGCCCGAAAGGGGCGGTAGGACGCCCCCGTTTGCGCGTCATCATCGCGCGGCCGGCGGTTCGCGTAGATGACCCGCATGCCGCTGGCTTGGGCGCGCCGCGCCAGCTTGGGGCCGATCCCGCCGAAGCCCAAGATCCCGAGCGTTGCGCCGTCGAGATCGTGGCCGTAGGGAGGGTCACCGTTCTCCCAACGCCCGTCCCGGACCCAATTCAGCGCGCGTCCGAGCCGGCGGATCGCCATGATCGTCAGTGCGTAGGTCAGATCCGCGACCGCCTCGTCGAGCGCGCCGCGCGTGTTCGTCAGTTGGATCCCGCGAGCGCGCAGCGTCGCCAGGTCAACGTTGTCGTAGCCGACCGAAACGCTGGCTACGAGCCCCAGCTGCGGCGCAGCCGAGAGCAGCGCCGCGTCGACGGGAACGACGGAGTTCACGACGATCCCGGTCGCGGGCGCGAGCGCCGCGTCCCAGGCAGGCCGCGGCGCAGCGCTGACGTCGACGATTTCGGTCTGCGCGGCGATGAGTGCGGTGGCGGCGGCGGGTAGAGCCACCGTGATGCCGATCAGGGGCCTGCGCATGCGGCTCTCAGCGCTGCTGGTTCGCGGGCAAGAATCCGAGCGAGATCCAGGGCACGTAGGCGACGACGAGCAGCGCCACCAGCAGGACGCCGAGGTAGGGCAGGATCGGCATCACCGCGCTTTCCGGTTCTGCCTTTCCGATCGCGCAGGCGGCGAAGAAACCGATCCCCAGCGGCGGCGAGAAGAGGCCGACGCCCATCGCCAGCACCGCCACGATGGCGTAGTGGACTTCATTGATGCCGGCGGCCTTTGCGACCGGGAACAGGAGCGGACCGAACAGCACCATCGCCGGGATCCCTTCGAGCACCGAACCCAGCACGATGAAGAGCACGATCGAGAGCAGCATGATGCCGGCCTTGCCGCCGGGGGCGTGGCCGAGAATGTCGGCCAGCTGCTGGGCGAAGCCGGATTGCGTCAGCGCCCATCCCATCGCCGTCGCGGTGGCGATGATGAGCAGGATCGCTCCGGCCAGCGCAACGGTGTTCACCAGGGTCGGGTACAGCGTGCGCCAATCGTACTCGCGATAGATCAGCACGCCGATCAGCAGGGTGTAGATGATGCCGACCACGCTGACCTCGGTCGCGGTAGCGATGCCGCTGACGACGAAATAGCGGATCAGGAGCGGCAGCAACAGGCCCGGCACCGCGACGAAAAGGGTCTTCGCGACCCGCGACATCGGCGCGCGCGCGGAGACGGCTTGATTCTCGCGCTTCGCGTTCCAGAGCGCGAGCGCGATCAGGAAAATCGAGCAGACCACCGCCGGCAGCAGCCCGGCGGTGAAGAGCGCGGCGATCGAGACACCGGTCACCGACCCGATGATGATGAGGACGAGGCTGGGCGGGATCGTCTCCGCCATCGCACCCGAGGTCGCCAGCAGCGCGATCATATCGGTCCGCTTTTGACCGCGGCGCGCCATATCCGGAAAGAGCACCGGCGCGACCGCGGCCATGTCGGCGATCTTCGAGCCCGAGATCCCCGACACGAGATACATAGCGGCGACCAGCACGATCGACAGCCCGCCGCGCAGGTGGCCCACCAAGCTCGCGAGCGCCTCGACCAGCCGCCGTGCGACGCCCGTTGTTTCCATCAGCAGGCCCAGGAAGATGAACAGCGGGACTGCCAGCAGGACCAAATTCGAGATGCCTTCGTTCATGCGGCCGACGACCGTGTTCAGCGGCACCGTGGTCGTGATCGCCAGATAGCTCAGCGTTCCGACGCCGAACGCGAACGCGATCGGAATCCCGATCGCCACGCACGCGCCGACCAGGACCACGAAGAACAGCACCAGGTTGAAGTTGCCCAACCCGGCGAACGCGCCGCGCCCGAACCAAGCCGCGGCGCTGATCAGCAGCGTCACGGCGACAACGCCGGTGACCACCCGCAGGTTGGTCTCGGCGAGCCGCAGCAGCGCGATCACCAGGATCAGCGCCAGCCCGACGATGATCGACAGCACGACGTACGACTGCGGGATCGACAGCGCCGGCGTAACGTCGATCTGCTCCTGCCGGAAGAAGGTGATGCTGGCCGGCATCAGCTCGATGACGAAGATCGCCGTGACGACCGACGAGACGGCGGTCAGGATCTCCGACACCCGCGGTGAGGCGCGGCGAACGAGCACCGAGAGCCGGATGTGCTCGTCGCGCCGGTAGGCCACCACCGAGCCGAGCATCGCCAGCCACAGGAACAGGATCGTGCCGAGCTCGTCGGTCCACACCAGCGGCGCCTTGAGGACGTAGCGCGTGAAAACGCCGCTGGCGAGGATCACGACTTCCACCAGCACCAGCAGGGCGGCCAACGGTTCGACGACGGCGCCGATCGCACGATCGATCGCCCGCGTCCAACCCAGCCGGTACGGGTGTGATTTCGCGCGAACGACTTCTTGGGCGCTCTCGACCGTGGGTACGTCGGCGATCATCGCGTTGTTCGCGTCAGCCGAGCTTGTTCGCGTATTTTTCCAGCGCGGCCCACGCCGTCGGGCCGAACTCCGCCTTCCAGCGCTCGTAATACTTCGCGTCGACGAGCTTCTTCTTGAAACTCGCCTTGTCGACGTCGTTGAATACCATGCCGCGGCGGGTCAGCTTGTCACGGACCGCCCGGTTGAGGTTGACGTTGTCGTTGCGGGCCAGCAAGGTCGCCCGATCCATCTCGCGGCTGATGATCCCCTGGACGTCTTTGGGCAGCTTGTTCCACACGTCTTGGTTCACCAGCGTCCAATAGCCCGACCAGATGTGGTCGGACATCGAGACGTACTTCTGCACCTCGTAGAACTTCTGCTGGTCGATCAGCAGCAGCGGATTCTCCTGAGCGTCGACGACGTGGGTCTGCAGCGAGGTGTACAGTTCGCTCAGTGCGATCGGGGTCGGCGATGCGCCGAGGGACTGAAAGGTGTCGACCCGGATCTTGCCCGGCGAGACGCGGATGCGCAGGCCGGCCAGATCGGCGATGTTGCGGATCGGATGGTTCGAGGTCGTGATCTCGCGAAAACCGTTCTCCCAGATTTTGTCGAGCGGGACGATGCCGCGCGCGCGGATCTCGTCCCGGATAACGCGCCCGAGATCGCCGTCCATCGCTCGAAAAACGGTGTCGCGGTCGTTGAAGGCGTAAGCCACATTCTCGATCGACGCGACCGGGACGACCGAATTGAGGAACGCACCCGGAAACGCCAACATCTCGGTGGCGCCGCTGCGCAGCTGCTGCAGCATCGAGGGATCGCTGCCGAGCTGGCTGGCTGGGAACGATTTGATCTGCACCCGCCCTTTGGTCGCCGCCTTGATCCGGGCAAACGCTTCGACCGAACGGACGTTGACCGGATGCTCGGCCGGCAAATCGTGCCCGAACTTCAGGTCGAAATCAGCCGCGCGCGCCGGCGTGATGATGCCGATCGACGCGAACGCCGCGGAGGCGCCGGCGACAAACCCTTGTCGGGTCACGGACATAGGAGGCTCCTTTAGCTTGAGGCAGACTCGTTCAGACGGTGCTTACGTCCTCGACCGTCCCCGGTCCCGGTAAGGAAACATCCGCGATCGCGCCGGTCGCGGCCAAGTGCCGCAGTTCGGCGTCGCTCAGTCCGAGTTCGCCCGCCAGCACCACGGCGGTATCGGCGCCGACCACCGAGCGCCCGGTCCGCAGCGGGGGAGCACCGGCGCGCGCGAAGCGCGGGAATGCATTGCAGATCGTCACCGTACCGAGATCGTCGTCCGGCAGCGTCGCTAGCGAGCCCCGTGCGAGCACCTGCGGGTTGCGGGCGATGGAATCGATCGACTCGAGCGGGCCGACCGCGCAGCCGGCCCGCGTGAAGGCCTCGATCGCCGCATCGCGCGTTCGCGAAAGACAGAAAGCTTCGATCAGGTGGTCGAGCGCCGCACCGTTGGCAACCCGGTCGACGTTGGTGCGAAAGCGCGGATCGGCGGCCAACGATGCGCCGCCGATCGTGCGCAGCACCCGTTCGGCAACTTCTTGGGTGCTGCCCGAAAGCGCGACGTAGCCGCCGTCGGCGCAGCGGTACGCCCCGCGCGGCGCGGTATCTTCCAAACGGCTGCCGAGCCGCCGGTGCAGCGTTCCGTTGGCGGCGTACTCGGCGATCTGCGATTCAACCAGCTTCAGCACGGCCTCGTAGATCGCAAAGTCGATCACCTCGCCCGCGCCGCTGCGCAACCGGTCGGCATACGCTGCGCAGACGGCAGCCGCAGCGGCCTGGCCCGCCATCACGTCGGCCAACGGGAAAGCCGGCAGGAGCGGCGGGCGATCGTCGTAGCCCGACACGGCGGCGATCCCCGTCATCGCTTCTGCGAGGGTACCGAACCCGGCCCGGTCGCGGTACGGTCCGTCCTGTCCGAACGCGGTCATCCGCAGCACGATCAGTTGCGGCGCGACCGTCAGCAGACGATCGGGACCGAGCTGCCAGCGCTCGAGTGTACCCGGCCGAAAGTTCTCGATGAAGATGTCGAACGACGGCACCCAGCGCAGCAGCAGCGCCTGCGCGTCGGCGTGGTGCAGGTCGAGCGCGACGCTGCGTTTATTGCGGCCCAGCGCCTTCGCGTAGAGCCCGATCCCGTTGCGCTGGGCGCCGTAACGGCGCGAATGGTCGCCCGGCCCGGGACGTTCGATCTTGACGACGTCGGCGCCGAAATCGGCCAGCGTCGCCGCAGTCGTCGGCCCGGCAATCATGGTCGAACAATCGAGCACCCGCACGCCCGCAAGCGGGCCGGCGGCGGTTTTCACGACCTGCATCCCAATAGGTCTCGCGGGTCAGTACGACCAGTCCTGTGCGTTCCAGGTCGGCGTCACCGGGTTCGGCGCGAAGCCGCGCAGCCGCGCGTCGCACGCATCGATGTTCTTCGGCCAGAACACGAAGACGACCGGGACGTCGCGCGCCAGCAGTTCCTGACTGCGCGCATAGGCACGCTTGCGGGCGGCGCGATCGAAGCTCGTCAGGCCGGCCCTCTGAGCGGCATCCATCTCGGCGTTCCGGTAGCGCGAGTAGTTCTGCCCGTCCGGCGGCACGGCGCCAGACGTGAACCGCCCGGACGCGTCCGGGTCGACCCCAAGCGTCATCGTGTACCACGCCAAGTCGAAGTTGCCGCGCTGATAAATACCGCCGGCGGCGTACGGCGCAAACATCACCGCGCTGTTGTAGCCCTTGAGCTGGACGTCGATTCCGACCGCGCGCAGGTAGCTCTGGATCTGCACGGCGATCAGCCGGGCGGTCACGTTGTTTTGTGCGTAGGCGAAGACCGGACTGAGCCGGTGGCCGTTCTTGCCGACGATGCCGTCGGCACCGGGCCGCCAGCCGGCGGTCGCGAGCAGGGCGCGTGCGCGCGCAGGGTCGTAGACGTCCGGGCGTACCCGTGGGTCGTAGGCCCACATGAACGACGGCAGGTCTTCCGTGGCGAGCGTTCCGGCGCCGAATGCGAGCTTCCGCACGATCGCGCGTTTGTCGATCGCGGCGGCGATCGCACGGCGCACGCGGACATCCTGCAGATCGGGACGGGTCAGGTTGATCAGCACATTCGACGCGGCGTGCGTGGCAACGAGGTGCGCAACGATTCCCGGCAGCGATCGAATCTGCCCGTACGCGTTGACCGAGGCGAGGACGAAGACGTCGAGCTCGTGGGTGCGCAGCTGGTTCGTCAGCGTCGTCTCGTCGGGGACGATCCGCACGCTGATGCGTTCGAGCTTGGGTTTCCCCAAGTAGTAGGCATCGTTCGCGACGAGCTCGATCGATTGACCGTGATCCCAGCGCAGAAACTTGTAGGGGCCGGTCCCGATCGGCGCGCCGTTGAACGGCGACCGGTTGAGATTCGCCGCGCGCCCCAAGAGGTGTTCGGGGAGGATGGGGTTGGGCGCACCATCGCTGAACAGGGTCGTGAGTGCCGGCGCATAGGGTCGCTTCAATCGAAACACGACCGTGTACGGATCGGGCGTCTCGACCTTCGCGATCTGGTCGTAGCCGCGGCGGTTCGACACGTTGTTGGCCGGGTTCATGATTGCCGCAAACGAGAACGCGACGTCCCGGCTGGTGAACGGCTCACCGTCGTGCCAGCGCACGTTGCGCCGCAGATGGTAGGTGATCGTGCGGCCGTCCTTGGCGATGCCGCCGTTCGCGAGCGACGGCACCGCCCGCGCCAAACGCGGCACCAGTTCGCCGTTGGCATCGAGCCCGACCAGCACGTCGAAGATCAGCCGGTCGACGAGTTCTTCGTAGTCGCTCAGCGCGAAAAGCGGCGAGAGCGAATTGGGCTCGCTGGTCATGCCGATCCGCAGCACCGTCGGATCGGCCGGCGCCGACGTCCCGCCGCTGCTCGCGGCGGCAACCAGCGCGACAGCGAGCGCGCACGGCCGCAGCGAACGCAGGAACATGAATCAGCCGCGCTTCGCGGGGAGGCATGCGCGTCCTACCGCAGCGGTGCTGCGTGCTTCGCCTTCCGAGAGAGGAAGGAAGCCGCGTGAGGCGGCAACGCGTGGGCGTGAAGCTGCTCCTCGCGCTGGCGTTCGGCCTGGTCTTCGCCGGCTGTTCACCGGGCTGGCAGTGCCTCAACCGGACCCTACCGGTCGGGCGTTGGATCGTGACGTGCCGGCTCGTCAACGGCGACCGGAGCTGCAGCGGCGTGCCGACCGGCGCGGACTACGCGCTGGTCATGATCAACCACGAGCACCTTCACGCGCGCGAATACGCGCTGTTCGTGACCGACCGGCGTGCAACCGCGGATTCTGGCGGCAACGCGCTCTTCCAGGTGCTCCCGCAAGCGACCGATGCTGCGCATCCCGCGCTGCCGACGCTCAGCGACTATGCTGCCGCGGGCGCTTCGAAGGACGGCGTGCTGACGGTCGTGCTGCGGAGAGACGACGTCGATGCGCTCGCCGGAGCCGACGGCTTTCTTCTCGCCTACACGCGCAACGGCGCGCCCTCGCCGGCGCTGACGATCACCGCCCGCGGCAACACCGACGTGTACGGCCCGGTGATCGATACGATGAACAGCTGCCTCGACGCGTCCTACTGAGCGTCGAGCGCCGCCTGCGCTGCCGCCAAGCGCGCGATCGGGACGCGATACGGCGAACACGAAACATAATCGAGCTTGAGCTCGTCGCAGAAAGCGACCGAGGCGGGCTCGCCGCCGTGCTCGCCGCAGATGCCGATCTTCAGATCGGGGCGCTGGGCCCGCCCGCGCTCGATGCCCATGCGCATCAGCGCACCGACCCCGACCCGGTCGAGCACCTGGAACGGATCGTCCTTGAGAATCTTCTGCTCCAAGTATTTTGGGATGAAGCTCGCCTCCGCATCGTCGCGGCTGTAGCCGTACACGGTCTGGGTGAGATCGTTCGTTCCGAAGCTGAAGAACTGCGCGATCGCGGCCAGCTCGGCGGCGACGACGCAGGCCCGCGGCAGCTCGATCATCGTACCGATCCGGTAGGGAACCGCGACCCCGCGGCGCGCGATCACGGCATCGGCGACCGCTTTGGTCGCATCATGCGTGACCTGCATCTCTTCTTGCGTGCCGACGCCGGGGATCATCACGTCCGGCTGCGCGTCGACGCCGCGCGCGCGCAGGTCGCAGGCGGCCTCGAAGATCGCGCGGACCTGCATCGCGTAGATCTCCGGGTAGAGGATGCCGAGCCGGCAGACCCGCAGCCCCAGCATCGGATTTTCTTCGTGCAGAGCCTGCACGCGGTCGAGCACGCGCATCTTCTCGCGATAGACCAGATCGGTTTCTCCCTTGGTGAGCCGCAAGGTCGTCGTCTCGACCAGCAGCTGTTCGCGTGAGGGCAGAAACTCGTGCAGCGGCGGATCGAGCAGTCGAATCGTTACCGGACGGCCGGCCATCGCCTCGAGGATCCCGCTGAAATCATCGCGTTGGAAGGGCAGCAGCTGCGCCAGCGCTGCGGCGCGCGCTTCGGGCGTGTCGCTGATGATCATGCGCTGCACCACCGGCAAGCGGTCGGTTTGCATGAACATATGCTCGGTGCGGCAGAGGCCCACGCCGACGGCGCCGAGTTCGCGCGCCTTGCGTGCGTCGTCGGGCGTGTCCGCGTTCGTCCACACCTCGAGCCGCGCGGCCTCGTCGGCCCAGCTCAGGAACTCCGACAGCCACGGCGGCAGCTGCGAGGGCGGCGGGATCAGGGCCAGCTTGCCGATGATCACGTTGCCCGTCGTACCGTCGATCGTGATCCAGTCGCCCTCGTGCAGCACGTGACCGGCGATCGTCGCGCTGCGGCCCTGCCGGTCGATCGTCATCGCATCGAAACCCGCGACGCAGGGGCGGCCCATGCCGCGCGCCACGACCGCGGCGTGGGACGTCGCGCCGCCGCGCGAGGTGAGAATCCCCTTGGCCGCGATCATGCCGTGCACGTCGTCGGGCGCCGTTTCCACCCGCACCAGGATCACGTCGTCGCCCTGCGCGCCGCGCACCACGGCCTTGTCGGCTTCGAAAACGATCTCCCCGGCCGCCGCGCCGGGTGAGGCGTTGAGCCCCTTCCCGGCGATCGCATAGGTCTGCGCGGGGTCGATGCGGGCGTGAAAAAGCTGATCGAGCGAGGCCGCGTCGACGCGTCCCAGCGCCTCGGCCTTGGTGATGATGCCTTCGCGCACGAGATCGAGGGCGATCACGACGGCCGCTTCGGCGCTGCGCTTTCCACTGCGCGTCTGCAGCATGTACAGCTTGCCGCGTTCGACCGTGAACTCGAGATCCTGCATGTCGCGATAGTGCGTCTCGAGCTGATGTGCAAAGGCGACGAATTGTGCGTAGATATCCGGTTGACTCGATTGCAGATCCGAGATCTTCATCGGCGTGCGCAAGCCGGCGACCACATCTTCACCCTGCGCGTTGCGCAGGTACTCGCCATAGAGGGTCTTCTCGCCGGTATTCGGGTCGCGTGTGAAGGCGACTCCGGTTCCCGAATCGTCGCCCATGTTCCCGAACACCATCGAGCAGACGCTGACGGCGGTGCCCCAATCGTCGGGAATCTTGTTGAACGCGCGGTAATTGCCGGCGCGCTTGGAGTGCCAGGAGTCGAACACGGCCCCCACGGCGAGGTCGAGCTGTTCGTACACGTCTTGCGGGAACGGCTGGTTCGTGTGGACGCGCACGATCTCGCGGAACTGCGCGATCACTTCTTTCCAGCGATCGGCGCTCAGTTCGGGATCGGACCCGACGCCCGCCTTGCGTTTGGCCTCGTCGACGACGTCCTCGAATTGCTCCTTGTCGATGCCCAGGACGATGTTCGCGAACATGGCCATGAAGCGGCGGTAGGCATCGTATGCAAAGCGCTCGTTCGCGGTCAGCTTCGCCAGCGCGACGACGGTCTGGTCGTTGAGCCCGAGGTTGAGGATCGTGTCCATCATCCCCGGCATCGAGACGCGCGCCCCGCTGCGCACCGAGACCAGCAGCGGGTGCGACGATGCGCCGAATCCCTTGCCGGTCCGTTCCTCGAGGACGGCCATCGCCGAAGCCAGCTCGCCGGAAAGACCCGGCGGGAGTTTTCGGCCGGCGTCATAGTAGGCCAAGCAGGTCGCGGTCGTGATCGTGAACCCGGGCGGCACCGGCAGCCCGGCCCGCGTCATTTCGGCTAGGCCGGCGCCCTTGCCGCCGAGGAGATCGCGCATCTCCGCCGAGCCCTCGTCGAAGAACCAAATCCGCTTCGCCCCGGGCTCCGCGAACGTCCCGGACTGCACGGGCACACGGGTCACGACCGCTTCTGACACCGCTCTCTTACCTTCCTGGCCAGGCGTGCGTGGAAATTGATTATGGCGCCGCGTTCGAGCGACGGAAACTTTCTCCGTCTGTTTCATGCCTGAGTTCCATTCCCCGCCGCCGGGCACTTGAAGCCGGCGCCTGGCCGGTCGCGGGCGCGCCGGTCCGCTGTGCTAGTCGGCGCTGCGGCGGCGCTTTGCCGCGCGGGGGCTTTCGAGCGCGCGCACGCGCCGATCGAGGGCATGGACTTGCAGCGTGAGCTGCTCGACCAAGTGCAGGGTCGGGACGTCGGCCGGCGGGTTGCCCTCGGCAGCATCTTCGCCGGTCGCGAGGTACCAGGGCGTCACCCCGAGGATGCGCGCCAACCGGAGGCCGACCGCAAAGCTGGCGCTCTTCGTCTGTCCCGACTCCATCTGGCGGATGGCGCCTTCGGTGACGCCCACGGCATGCGCGAGCCCGCTGGGCGTGAGCCGCCGCCGCGTGCGCAGCGCGCGAAGACGCTCGCCGAAGCTCTGTGACACGCCGGGAAGTATACGGAGCACCCCACGCAGTGTGGTATTGCGGTTCCCGGCACAATATGCTACGACCAGGGCGATGCGCGTCCCCTGTAGCGGGTGCAGGCGCCGTGTCATTCTCACGCCCTGACCGGCCGCTGCATTCGCTACGTGGGGACGCGTGTCGCGCGAAACGCGCCTAAGCGATCAGTTCGGTTCCGGCGCCGTGCAGCGCCGCTGCGATCGCGCCCGGGCCGGCGCCGGCGACGACGGCGCGGCGAGCGCCGGTGCGCACGGCGGCGATCGCGGCTTCCATCTTCGGAATCATGCCGCCGCTGAAGGTGCCGTCCGCCAGCAGCGCGCCGGCTTCTTGCAGGCTGAGCCGCGCGATGATCGAGCCGGGGTCGTTGAGGTCGCGGCGCACGCCGGCGACGTCGGTGATCACGACGTAGGCGTCGGCACGCAGCGCGCCGGCGATCGCGCCGGCGGCCGTGTCGGCGTTGCAATTCAGCGCGCTGCCGTCGCGGCCGAGCGCAAGCGGCGCGACGACGGCGATGAAGCCGGCCTCGAGCAGCGCCGTCAGCGGACGCGGATCGACGCTCTCGATCGTGCCGACGAAGCCGAGGTCGTGCCCCGCGACGGCATCGGCCTGGCGCGCGCGCAGCAGGCCGCCGTCTTCGCCGGAGATGCCGACGGCGCGCGCGCCGCGGGCTGCCAGCGCGCGCACGAGCGCCTTGTTGACGCTGCCGCACAGGACGTACTCGACGATATCCCGGCTGGCGGCGCCGGTCACCCGGAGTCCGGCCAGCCGTTCCTCGACGATCCCCTTGGCGCGCAGCTCGGCGTCGATCTGGGGGCCGCCGCCGTGCACGAGCACGACCTGGTCGCCCCGCGCGGCCAAGGACGCGATCTCGTCGAGGACGGGATCCCCGCCGGCCCCGGCGCCCATCGCGTTCCCACCGTACTTCAGCACGACTAGCACGCCGCGCACCCGCCTCTCCGCACCCCACCCGCTTCCCGGACGCGGGGCCGCCTGACCCATTGTTGCATAAATATACATTTCCTGTATAATCATGCAGACATGATTGCCCTGCCCGCTGCGGCCCGGCTGCGCGGCCGGAACGTCCTTCGCGTTACCGACCTCGGCGCCGACGAGCTCGCCAGCCTGCTGTCACTCGCGAGCACGCTCAAGGAGCGCGGCCGCGAACAGATGGTGCTGCTGCGCGGCAAGACGCTGGTCATGCTGTTCGAGAAGCCCTCGCTGCGCACGCGCGTTTCCTTTGAAGCCGGCATGACGCAGCTGGGCGGCCACGCGATCGCGGTCAACGGCAGCGACGTCGGCATCGGCACCCGTGAGACACCCGAAGATGCTGCCCGCGTCCTCTCACGCTACGGCGACGCGATCGTCTATCGCACCCACGCGCACGAGCCGCTGGTGCGCTTCGCGGGTGCGGCAACGGTGCCGACCATCAACGCGCTCTCCGAGGCGGCGCATCCCTGTCAGGCGCTGGCCGATCTACTGACGATTCGCGAGCGTTTCGGCACGCTGCAGGGACTGCGCATCGCCTTCGTCGGCGACGCGCGCAACAACGTCGCCGTTTCGGTTGCCGAAGCGGCCGCCTTGGCCGGGATGTCGATAACCTTCGCGGCCCCCGTGACGCACCGCCCCAGCGACGCCTTTCTGTCGCGGCTGGTCAAACTCGGCGAGCCGCACGGCGTGACCGCGCGCGCGTTCACCTCGCCGATCCGCGCGGTGCGCGACGTCGACGTCGTGTATACGGACGTCTGGACGTCGATGGGCGACGAGCAGTTTGCCGAGCGCAATTTCGCCGCCCTGCGCCCGTATCAGGTCGATGCCGCACTGATGGGTGCGGCGGCCGGACACGCGCTCTTCATGCACTGCCTGCCCGCGCATCGCGGCGAAGAGGTGACGGCCGACGTGATCGACGGTGCGCGCAGCGTCGTGTTCGACCAAGCCGAAAACCGCCTCCACGCGCAGAAGGCACTCCTGCTTGCGCTTCTCACCGATCTTCGCGGGGTGACGGACTGATGGATACGACGCTCCAGCAACCCAAGACCAAACGCCAGCGCGCGATCCTCTCGCTGATTGCGGCGCGGCCCATCCGCTCGCAGGACGAGCTTGCCGTGCTGCTCGAGGAGCAAGGCTACGACGTGACCCAGGCGACGGTCTCGCGCGACATCAAGGAATTGGGACTGCTCAAGATTCCGCTCAAAGGCGGCGCCGGCGGCGCCTTCAAGTACGTCGAGCCGACGGTCGGGCCGGCCTTCACCTCGCGCCTGCACCGCGTCGTCTCCGAGGTCGTGATCCAAGCCCGCTCGAGCCTGAACCAGATCGTGCTGCGCACGCATCCCGGTACGGCGATGATGCTGGCCGCAGCGATCGACGCGGCCGTGTGGCCCGAGGTTCTCGGTACGATCGGCGGCGACGACACGGTGCTGGTGATCTGCGAGAAGCCCGAAACGACGCCGATGGTCATGCAGCGCTTCGAAGACATGCGCGCGGAACAGCCCTCGTGACGGCGCACCGCATCGTCTTGGCGTATTCGGGCGGCCTCGATACGTCGGTGCTGCTCAAGCAGTACATCGACGCGGGTCAGCAGGTCGTGGCGATGACGCTCGATTTGGGTGAATCGGATCTGGTTGCCGGGGAAGGCGCGCAGGACGCGCTCGAAGCGGTCCGGCGCAAGGCACTCGCGCTGGGCGCCGTCGATGCGGTGCTGATCGACGCCCGCGAACGTTTCATCGACGGCTACGCCTTGCGGGCGCTGGCCGCGAACGCGCTCTACGAAGGCGTGTACCCGCTCAGCGCCGCGCTCTCGCGCCCGCTGATCGCCGCCCTGCTGGTGGAAACGGCCGCCGAGTACGGCGCCGATGCGGTCGCACACGGCTGCACCGGCAAGGGCAACGATCAGGTGCGCATCGAGGTCGGCGTACGGGCCGCGGCCCCGCATCTGACCACCCTCGCTCCGCTGCGCGAGCGGCCGCTGTCGCGCCCCGACGCGATCGCGTACGCGCAAGCCCACGGTGTCCCGATCGCGCACACCGCGGCCAAGCCGTACTCCGTCGACGCGAACTTGTGGGGCCGCTCGATCGAAGCCGGCGTACTCGAAAACCCGTGGAACGCGCCGCCGGAAGATGCGTACGCCTGGACGGTGGCACCCGACACCGCTTCCGCCGCCGGCGACGAGGTCGTGATCCGTTGGCACCGGGGCAGCCCGTCGATCGCGGGATGCGAGGGCGCGGCGATGGTCGCCGAACTCAACCGGATCGCCGGCGCGAACGGAGTCGGACGCATCGACCTGATCGAAGACCGCGTCGTCGGGCTCAAGTCGCGCGAGGTCTACGAATGTCCGGGCAGCGTGACCTTGATCGAGGCGCATAAGGCGCTCGAACGGCTGGTGCTGACGCGCGACGAGCTGCGTCTGAAATCGACCCTCGACCAGAAGTACGGCGAGCTGATCTACGACGCGCTGTGGTCGTCGCCGCTGCGCGACGCGCTCGACGCCTTCAACGCGAAGCTCGCCGAACGCATGACCGGCGAGGTGCGGATACACCTGCTGCGGGGCCGGGCCGTCGTGACGGGCTGCCGCTCGCCGTTCGCGCTCTACGACGAGTCGCTGGCGACCTACGGTGCCGGCGACACGTTCCGGCACGACGCCGCCGGCGGATTCATCGCAATTCACGGGCTCCCGGTCGCGGCCGGAGCCGCCAAGGCATCCGAGGCCGCACGGGCCGCAGAGCCGCAGCCGGTATGATGCGCTTGACGAAACGCACGCGCGCGATGTATAGATATCATCTCGTGAATGCACCGCGCCGACCGCCTTCCGCCGCGCCCGTACGATTCGTACCGGGCTCCGTCACCCTGCGGTAGACGGAGTGGGCATGGATCGGACGGGCGCGCCGGAGACGGCGCGTTTTTCTTTTGGCGCGGATGGGGTCATGCGCTTTGCGACGGCGGTGTGCGGATGAGCGGGCTGCAGTGGGGCGGACGCTTTGCCTCCGAGCCCGATGCGACGCTGCTCGCTTTCGGTTCGTCGCTCGACGACGATCTGCCGCTGGCGCAGTTCGACCTGCGCTGTTCGCGCGCGCACGTCGCCGCGCTCGAAGCGGGTGGAATCCTGGCCGCCGGCGATGCGATCGCGCTGCGGGCGGCGCTCGACCGCATCGGCGCCGAGATCGACGATGGCACGTTCGCGGCCTGGGCGACGCAGCACGGCTTCGAAGACGTCCACGGCGCGATCGACGCGCGGGTTCGCGCGTATGCCGGCGCGTCGGGCGAACGGCTGCACGCCGGCCGGTCACGGAACGATCAGGTCGCGACGACGCTGCTGCTCTACGTACGCGACCGCGCGCAGCGCGGGGCACAGCTCGCGCTCGATGTCGCGGCGCTGTGCGAAGATCGCGCCGAAGGTGCGCTCGAACGGCGCACGCTGATGGCGGCAACGACGCATTGGCAGCCGGCCCAGCCGGTGCTGCTCGCGTTCTGGCTCGATGCCGCGGCGCAAGGTTTTGTCCGCGCGGCCGAACGTTTCGCACGCGTCGCGGCGGACGGGCGCCGCTTTTGCCCCCTCGGCAGCGCTGCGCTGGCCGGATCGTCGCTGCCGCTCGACCGCGATGCGGCGGCGCGCGAGCTCGATTTTGACGCGCCCTCGCGCAACGCGCTCGACAGCGTGGGGGATCGTGACGTCGCGCTCGACCTGCTCAACGCCGCGATGCGTGCCGCCCTCGCAGCCGGCCGGCCCAGCGAGGAGCTCGTGATCTGGGCAACGCCGGCCTTCAATTACGTGCGGCTCGACGACGCGGCGTCGACCGGCTCGAGCCTGATGCCGCAAAAGCGAAACCCCGATCCCTTCGAACTCGTCCGCGCCGCCGGCGCACGCGCGATCGGCGCCTACTGCGGCGCGCTGGCCTCGGTCAACGGGGTCGCGCTCTCCTACCACCGCGATCTCCAGGAAACCAAGGCGCTCGTTCTCGCCGGCACCGAAGCCGCCCTGACCGCGCTCGACGCGTTTCGGCGCGCCTTCGCGCACGTGCACTTCGACGAGCACGCGCTTTCGGCGCGGGCCGCCGAAGGCTATACGATTGCGACCGATCTCGCCGACGCCGTGATCCGGACGGGCGCGACCGCGCGCGACGCCCATGCCGCCGTCGGCGCCCGCGTCCTGCTGGCCGAAGACCAGCGTCGTGCGCTGACCGACGATGACGCGCGCGCCCTCGGTGTTCCCGATGCGCCGCTGGACGCGCTCGCGTCGGTACTCGGAAAACGGACGCGCGGTTCCACCCATCCGGATGCCGTCGCCGCCTCGATCGGCGCGACGCGCGCCGCCATCGCCGTTCTGTCGGAGTCGATTGCGTGATCACTGCCCATATCATCGGCGCGTCGGGGTACGCCGCCGCCGAATTGATCCGGCTCATCGACCGCCACCCGTCGGTCGCGCTCGGCGTGCTCGAGAGCCGCTCGAGCGCCGGCGTCGCCGTCGCCGACGTCTTCCCGGCGCTCCCGCATCTGCATCTCGAGCTCGACGAGGGCGGCACGACGCTGGCGCGGGTGCGCGCCGACGACGTCGTCTTCATCGCCGGCGGCCGCGACCTCGCCCGCGAGCAGACCCCCGCGTTTCTGGCCGCGGGCGCGCGCGTGATCGATCTCTCCGACGCCTTTCGGCTGGAAGAACATGCCGGCGAAGCGGTGTTCGGGTTTCCCGAACGCTATCGCGCGCAGATCGCCGGGGCGCGTCTGGTTGCCAACCCCGGCTGTTACGTGACGGCCGCGCTGTTGGCCCTGGTCCCGCTGGCGCCGTTTTCGGACCGCATCGCGACCGTCGTGATCGATGCCAAGAGCGGCGTCACCGGCGCGGGGCGCACGCCCGCGGCCGCCTCGATGTTCGCGGAAGTCGACGGCGACGTGCGCGCGTACGGGCTGACCGGCCACCGCCACGGACCCGAGATCGTGCAGGAAGCCCGCGCCGCGGGGATCGTCGCGCCGATCGTGTTTTCACCGCACGTCGTCCCGCTGCGGCGCGGCATTCTGGCCGACGTCTACCTGATCCCGAAAGCATCGCTCACGCGCGCGGAGGTTCTGGCCGCTTACGAGCGGTTCTATGGTGCAAGCCCGTTCGTCACGGTCTTCCGCGACATCCGCGCGCCGTACTTGCCCGCGCTCGAGGGCACCAACGATGCCCACCTCGGCGTTGCCGAACGGGAGGGCGTCGTGCAGGTGCTCTCCGCCATCGACAACCTCGGCAAGGGCGCCGCGGGTCAAGCCGTCCAGAACATGAACCTCATGCTCGGCCTTCCGGAGGAACTCGGTCTCGATGCTCGCACCATCGCGCGCTGACGCGCAGAACGGCGGACTCGCGATGGATGCGGTCCGCCTGATCCAAGTCCGCGGTGGACTCGGCGCGGTTCCGGGCCTTCGTATGGCCGGGGTCCACGCTGGGATCAAGAAGCGGAAATCCGATCTGGCGCTGATCGCACTGCCCGGCCCGCACGTGTGTGCGGAGGTCATCACGACCAACGAGATCAAGGCCGCGCCGCTCATCGTCACGTCGGCGAATCTCGCGACCGACGGCGACGACATCGCGGCGATCGTCTGCAATTCGGGCTGTGCCAACGCCTGCACGGGCGAACGCGGGATCCGAGATGCGCAGACGACGGCGCGCCATGCCGCGACGCTGTTGGGCGTCCGCCCCTCACAGGTGGTCGTTGCATCGACCGGGGTCATCGGCGTGACGATGCCGATGGATCGTCTCGCGAAAGGCCTCGACCGCGCGTTCAAAGCGCTCGAAGAAGGGCCGGAGGCCGCCAACGATGCCGCCGAGGCGATCATGACGACCGATCACGTGCCCAAACTCGCCGCCTATGCCTGGCACGAAGATGGAAAGCGCCACATCATCGGCGGCATCGCCAAAGGCTCGGGGATGATCGCCCCCAACCTGGCCACGATGCTGTCGTTCATCGCCACCGACGCGGCGGTCTCGCGCGAATCGCTCACCGAGGCGCTGCGCGAAGCGGCCGACGGCACCTTCAACATGATCTCGGTCGACGGCGACATGTCGACCAACGACGCCGTGTACGCGTGCGCGAAACCGGGCAGCGCGGCCGCGACGCCCGCTCTGCGCGCAGCTTTGGCCGCCGTCTGTCGCGACCTTGCGATTGCGATGGTCAAAGACGGCGAGGGCGCGACCAAGACGCTGACCTTCCACGTGAGCGGCGCGCGCGACACCCGGCAGGCCCGCGCGATCGCCCGGTCGGTGATCAACTCGAGCCTGGTCAAGACGGCGTTGTACGGCGAAGATCCCAACTGGGGCCGCATCGTGGCCGCGGCGGGCGCCGCAGGTGCGCAGCTGGATCCCGAAACGTGGTCGCTCTACCTGGGAGACCACCTGTGGGTCGAGCGCGGCGCGATCGAAGCGATGAGCGAAGCCGAGGCCCATCACGTGCTTGAGGAGCAGAGCGTCGAAGCGCGACTCGACCTGGGCCTCGGCGACGCGACCGCGACCGCCTGGGGCTGCGACCTGACCGGCGATTACGTAAGAATCAATGCCCACTACCGGACGTGAGTTGGTCACGTCGCGACGTGACGAACTCACGTCCTTGGCGGTCCTCTGGACTCGACTGCGTCGAGTCCTTTCCGGTCCTCGCTACGCTGCGGTCCGTTCAAAGGATATGTTTCATGAGCCCGATGTGCGCTTCTAAGGGAAACACCGAGTGAATCCGATTGTGGCGCAGCGCGGGGCGCGGCTGGTGACGCAGCATCCGCATCTGATGCAGAACTACGGGCGGCTCGAGATCAACATCGTGCGCGGCGAAGGGTGCTGGCTGTACGATGAGTCCGGGAACGCGTATCTGGATTTGGTGGCCGGCATCGCGGTGTGCGCGCTCGGTCACGCGCATCCCCGCATCACGCGAGCGATCGCCGAACAGGCCGCAACGCTCGTGCACGTCTCGAACCTCGTGCACCACGAACCCGCCGGGACGCTGGCCGATCGTTTGGCCGAGCTGGCGGGATTCGATGCGGTCTTCTTCTGCAACAGCGGCGCCGAAGCCACCGAGGCGGCGATCAAGCTCGCCCGCAAGCATGCCTGGCGTGCCGGCGACACCGAACGCAACGTGATCCTCGCCGCGCACGGCAGCTTTCACGGCCGCACGCTCGGCGCGCTGGCCGCGACCGACAATCCCGCCTACCACGAAGGCTTCGGACCGCTTCCGGACGGTTTCGCATTCGTCGACTTCAACGACCCGGATGCGCTCGACGCTGCCATCGACGAGCGCACGGCGTGCTTCCTGGTCGAGCCGGTCCAAGGCGAGAGTGGGGTCGTTCCCGCGACCCGTGCGTATCTCGAGGCTGCGCGACGGTTGTGCGACGAGCGCGGCGCGCTCTTGATCTTCGACGAAGTGCAGTGCGGCATGGGTCGCATCGGCCGCCTGTTCGCACATCAGGTGTACGACGTCGTCCCCGACGCCTTCACGCTGGCGAAGTCGCTGGCGAACGGATTGCCGATCGGCGCGCTGATCGTGCGCGGCGCCGCCGCCTCGTCGCTGCGACCGGGCGACCACGGCACGACCTTCGGCGGTTCGCCCGTCCCGGCCGCGGCCGCATTGGAACATCTCGCCATCCGCGACGTCGTCGACCTCGACGCGCATGTGGACACGATCGGCGGGCTGCTGCGCGCCGAACTGCTCGCGATCGCAAGCGATTTTCCGCACGCCTTCGAGGTTCCGCGCGGCATTGGTCTGATGCTCGGTCTGCCGGTGCGCGCACCCTACAAGGCAGCCGATTTCGTGCGCTTCGCGCTCGACCACGGGCTGTTCATCAACGCCGCGGGCCACAATACGCTGCGCTTCGTTCCGCCGCTGATCATCAACGCCGACGAAGTGCGCGATGCCGCCGTGCGGCTGCGGCTCGCAATCGTGGCGACGCTGGCGGCGTAGGATGGAGGGCGCGGGGTCATACTTCGAGCGCCGCGGCGACGACACGTTCGAGGCCACGCGCGCAACCGAGAGCCCGTGGGACGCGCGGCTGCAGCACGGCGGGCCGCCGACGGCGCTGCTCGCCCGCACCATGCTCGCCAATCACCGCCGTGACGACATGCGCCTGGCGCGCATCACGACCGATTTTCTGGGCCCGATCCCGCGCGCTGTCGTCGAGATCCGCACGCGCGTCGTGCGCCCGGGCAAGCGGATCGAATTGCTCGAAGCGACCATGGCCAGCGGCGGCCGCGACGTCGTGACGGCGCGCGCCTGGCGCATCGTCGTCCAGGCACCGGGCAGCATACCGCCCGGAGTGACGCCGCCGGACCCCGTTCCGGGCCGGCCGGCAGCCGAAGAACCGCCGCGCTGGTTGCGTGGCTGGGGCTACGGCGAATCGCTCGAATGGCGGTACGCCGGCGGGTCGCCGGAGTCGCCGGGACCGGCAGCCGCGTGGGCGCGCTTGCGCGTTCCGCTGATCGCGGATGAACCGACGGCACCGCTCGATCGTGCGCTGGTGCTGGTGGACTCGGCCAACGGGATCAGCGGCGAACTCCCGATGAGCGATTGGCTGTTCGTTCCGCCCTCGCTGACCGTCGCGTTGGAACGCTACCCGCGTGGGGAGTGGGTGCTGCTCGAAGCGCGGACGGTACTCGGCGACGACGGTCTCGGCACGTGCGTCGCACGACTCGCCGACGACGACGGCTATTTCGGCCACGCCCTCCAGTCGCTCTACGTCGAGCCCCGCGCGCGCTGAATCCGGCCCGGCGTACTGCCCTCGCCCCCCGGGCGGGGGGGCAAGCATGTCGTGACACAGAAAGTCGCGCATGCGCTATGTCGCACGATTGCAGCATCGTATGAAAGCCGCTATGTTGAGGGGCGGTTTTCCGCCGACGGGCACCCTGCTGATCGGGGTCATGCTCGGCCTCGTCGTGTACATCTTCGTCGCGGTCGCGTGCGGGGCGATCATGAAGGGCAAGGGCCGCAGCGGTACGCTCGGGTTCGCGCTCGCCTTCTGCCTGGGAATCATCGGCATTCTGATCGTGGTGCTCTTGCCCGCGACCGGGTCCGACCGCTCGCAGCCGCGGAGCCGGTCGTCGCGCAACTTCGCCTCGGCCAGCGATGCGTGGCTGGCGCAGCAAGCCGAGCTCGCAGTCATCACCGGGCCGCTGCAGATCTGCACGTTCTGCGGATCAAAGATTCCGCTCGACGCGTCGATCTGCCGCGTGTGCCGGGTCGAAGTCGGCGCGGGCCTGATTCCGAACGAGCCGCCGGCATAAAAGGGAACCGGCCTCACGTATCGGCCGGTGCCCGTCTACGACTTGCGACGCCCGGGGGATCCGGCGGGTGCGTAGATCAGGTTCTATCAACAGTATAACGCCGCGCAAGCCGCAGCGGTTCGGTCGCAGGTTACGATTCGGTGTGCGTTTCGGTTACGTTTTCGTTCTGTGGGGCACGGTCGGCGGGCGGCGGCGGCCGGTTTGCGTGGCGGCTTCGAAGGCCCGCGCTACCTGCAGCAGCGACCATTCGTCACGATACCGTCCGACGATCTGGATGCCGACCGGCAGGCCGTCCCTCGTGAACCCGGCCGGGACCGAAATCGCGGGATGGCCGCTGACCGTGATCAGATAGCACGAACGCATCCAGTCCATGTAGTTTTCCATCGCGACGCCTTCGATCGCGGTGGGGTAGGGCTCGTCGACCGAAAACGGCACCACTTGGTTGACCGGCGCAACGAGGAAATCGAAGCGTTCGAAGAACGCCGACATGCGAAGGTAACATTGCGCGTGAAGTTTGTGCGCCGCCGCGATCCGCTCCGCGCTCAGTCCACGGCCGAAGGCGACGTTGGTCACGATACTTTCCTTGAACGCGGCCGGATGCCGTTCGATCAGTTCGCCGAACCTGCCGGCGAACGTGACGCCGCGCAGCACTTGGAAAGCTTCGTCGGCACCGCTCAGATCGGGTGTCGCCGCTTCGAGGGCGCACCCGAGCCGCTCGAAAACCGCTCGCTGCGATTCGAGCACGGCGGCCACCGCGGGTTCGACCGGCAGGCCGCCGAGGTCGCTGCTCCAGGCGATCCGCGTTCCGCGCACGTCGCGTTCGAGCGGTGCGCGAAAGCGCGCGCCGTCGACCGGGACCGCGAGCGGATCGCGCGGATCGGCTCCGGCCTGCACGCTCAAGAGCAGCGCGACGTCGCCGACCGTTCGCCCCAGAGGACCAGCAACGTTGAGCGCGCCCCACGCATCTTCGATCGGATATTGCGGGACCCGTCCGATCGAGGGACGCAGTCCGACCACGTTACAGAAATTCGCCGGGTTGCGCAGCGAGCCGCCGAGATCGGTGCCGTCGGCGAGCGCGACCATGCCGGCGGCCAGCGCGACGGCCGATCCGCCGCTGCTGCCGCCGCAGGTTCGCGAAAGATCGTACGGGTTGCGCGTCGCGCCGAATACGGTGTTGAAGGTTTGCGAGCCGGCGCCGAACTCGGGGACATTGGTCTTACCGACCGCGATCGCTCCGGCGCTGCGCTGCCGTTCGACGGTGATGCTATCGGCGGCCGGAACGAAGTTGCGAAACAGCGGCGAACCGAAGGTCGTGCGCATCCCGCGCGTCACGAAGATGTCCTTGTGCGCAACGGGAAGTCCGTGCAAGGGTCCGAGCGCATCACCGCGCGCTTGCGCTGCGTCGGCCGCGCGCGCGGCCGCGAGCGCCCCTTCCGCGTCCAGCGTCACGATCGCGTTGAGCGCGGGATTGACCGCCGCGATGCGCTCGAGGTGGGCGCTCATCACCTCGGTTGCCGAAACGGTTTTGGCGGCGATCCGCCGCGTCAGTTCGGCCGCATCAAGGAAGCAGAGATCGTCGGCGGCGCTCACTTGGCGTTCTTGCGCGGCGCGGGTGCGGGCTCCGGCCGTGAACGCAGCAGGCCGCCGGGATCTCTCCCGACGGCCTGCACGACGCGCGCTGCGTTGAGGGGCTAGGCGGCTTTGGGGGCCTTCACGGCGCGGTCGACCGCACCGGCGGCCTCTTTTTGGGCCGACGCGAAGACGCCGGCGAGGGCGGTCACGTAGGCGTTCTGCTGCTCGACCAGCTTGGTGGCGAAGCTCGTGCTCAGTTCGGCCAGGTCGCCGAAGGTCGGGAGCTTGTCGAAGGAGGGGATCTCGGTCAGCATCGGCGCGCCGGCGACGAGGTCGCGCACCGAGGTGAGGGTCGCCAGCTGGACGGCCTGCGCTTGCTTGAGCGTCTCCAGGCCCTGGTGCTGCAGTTTTTCAATCGTCTCAAGGTAGGTGGCAGGCACGTGTGTGGTCTCCCGCGCCGCAAGGGCGCTGTCGTCGAGGTGGTGCTAAGTATACCAAGCACGTGCTAGATGTGTCAACTGCGTTCGAGAAAGCCGCGATAGATCCGCAGCAGCGTCTCCTTTTGATCGGTGGTCAGGGCCGGGTCGAGCCGGAGCGCCTCCTCGACCGTGCCGGGGTGCATGCGCTCGCTTCCTTCCCCGTCGAGCAGCCCGGCCTGGGCATACATCGTCTCGGCCGAAATCTTGAGCGCCGAGGCAAGGCTCTTGAGCACGTCGGCCGACGGCTTGTGAATGCCGCGCTCGATCTGGCTCAGGTACGGGTTCGAGATCTTGGCGACGTCGGCCAGCTGGCGCAGTGAAAGGTTCGCCAGTTCGCGCTGGGCGCGGATGAATTCGCCGACGCCGCTCCACAGACGGTCGGTGGTATCGTCAGCCATTACATGTCGAGGCCGCCGTTGATCGTGTAGGCAGCGCCCGTGATATAGCCGGACTCGTCCTCGAGCAGAAAGCGGACCACGCGCGCGACTTCTTCGGGCCGGCCAAGCCGCCTCTGTGGGATCTTTTCGATCACGGCATCGAGCGCGGCCTTGGGAATCTGGCCAACCATCTCCGTTTCGATGAAACCGGGAGCGACCGTGTTGACCGTGATGCCGCGGCGCGCCATCTCGAGGGCGAGGCTCTTGGTGAAACCGAACAGACCGGCCTTGGACGCGGCATAGTTCGCCTGTCCCACGTTGCCGGTCTCGCCGATGACCGAACTGATGTTGACGATACGGCCGGATCCACGTTCGATCATGTGCTCGAGGACGGCTTTCGTCATGCAGAAGGCACCGAAGAGGTTCACGTTGAGGACGTTGCGCCAATCATCGTAGGTCATTTTGCGGACCGTCTTATCGAGCGTGATGCCGGCATTGTTTATCAAGAAGTCGATCCGGCCAAAACGCTGCATCACTTCGTCGACGACGCGCGTGCAGTCTTCGGGCTCATCGACGCGCCCCTGGTGCACCGAAACCGCCGCGCCGCCGCCGGAGAGCTTCTGCTGCAGCCCTTCGGCGCATTCTCTATCGCGGCTGTAACCCGCCGCCACGCTGGCACCGCTCTTGGCCAGCATGGACGTGATCGCCGCGCCGATTCCGCGCGTGCCGCCGGTAACCAATGCCACCCGACCGTCGAACATCTTCGCTCCTCCACACGCACGCGCTACGACTATAGTCGTGCCCGTCCGAGGCTTTCCCCTGCCGTGCCGTGCCCGGCGCGAGGGCTTTGGATGCAGCCTGAGAAACGCCAAGCCCAACGGCCGGGTGCCGCGTCGGACGATTGTGTAGACGTCCGGCCGGGGAAAACAGCGGTAGGAGGCCCCTCATCACGTACGAGTTGTACGACGCGGCGTATCTCGCGATGGCGCCGGCGCGGTGGTCCGCTGCGGGTGCGCAAGCCCTGTTCAGCAATCCGTTCTCGCCGCTCTCCTACACGCTGCCGGGCCGCATGATCAGCGCCTCGGCGGATGTCTTTTCGGGGCTCGCAACGCGGCGCGGCAAACCGGCCTGGGACCTGCCCGTGTCGCCGCACGTCGTCGACGAACGCGCCTTCGGTTCGCTGCTGCGGTTCGAGCGCCCGCATGCGCAGCCCGCACCACGCGTCCTATTGGTTGCGCCGCTGTCCGGACACTTTGCGACCCTGTTGCGCGGGACCGTCGCGGCACTGCTCGACGATCACGACGTCTACATCACCGACTGGAACGATGCGCGCGAAATTCCGCCCTCGGCGGGCAGGTTCGATCTCGACACGTACATCGCGTACATGCTCGACTGGATTCGCCTGCTGGGAGGGGACGTGCACGTGGTCGCGGTCTGTCAGCCCGTTCCGGCGGTGCTCAGCGCGGTCGCACTGCTGGCGGCCGCCGGCGACCCGGCGCAGCCGCGCTCGATGGTGCTGATGGGCGGACCGCTGGATGTGCGGGTGGCGCCGACGGCGCCGACCCAATTCGCCGCGGCACAGTCGCTTGAGTGGTTCGACCGGGAGCTCACGGCCCGCGTTCCGGCCTGGTATCGCGGCGCCGGACGGCGTGTCTACCCGGGCTACGTGCAGCTCGGCGCGTTCGTCGCGATGCATCCCGACCGGCACATCGAAGCGCACCTCAAGATCTTCGAATCGCTGGTGCGCGGCGACGGCGCAGCCGTGGCCGAACGGCGCGCCTTCTACGACGAGTACCTGAGCGTGATGGACATTCCGGCCGAGTTCTACCTGCAGACCGTCGAGGTGGTGTTTCAGCGCGCTGCCCTCATGGACGGCACGATGACCTGGCGCGGCACGCCGGTCGATCCGGCCGCGATCCGGCGCACCGCGCTGATGACCGTGGAAGGCGAGTTTGACGACATCTCCGCGCCGGGACAGACCGCCGCCGCACAGGATCTGTGCAGCGGAATCCCGGCCGAGCGGCGCGATCATCTGCTGCAGCGCTCCGTCGGTCACTACGGCATCTTCAACGGGCGGATCTTTCGCGAGGCAATCGCACCGCGGATCGCCGCCTTCATCAGTCGCAATGCGGAGCCGTTCTCCGGCTGAATCACGATGGGACGTCGAGACTTGACCCGCGACGAGTTCGAACGGGTGGTCGCCGAAGCGCTCGATTCATTGCCCAAACGCTTCGCGGACCTGGTGCGCAACATCGTCGTCACCGTCGAAGACGAGCCCGGCGACGAAGACCTCGAAAGCCTGGACGACGCTGACGACGACGAGGGCGGCGAACTGCTCGGGATCTATCGCGGCGTCGCGCTGACCGAACGCAGTTACAACGACGCGCCGCTGCTCCCCGACGAGATCGTCGTGTTCCGCGGCCCGATCAATCGCATCGCCTCCTCGCGCGCCGAGGCCGTCCGCGAGGTGCGTGAGACGGTGATCCACGAGCTTGGACACTACTTCGGCCTCGACGACGACGAGATGCCGCACTGATTGGCGCCGGCGCCGAGCCGCCTTAGAACACGAGGTGCAGGTCGCCGAACTCGTGCCAGAGGTAGCCGCTGTCGGCAGCATGGATGTATGCCGTGCGCAGCGCCGCATCGTCGAGGAAGGCGCGCAGCAGGTCGAGATGGCTCGCTTCGGGCTCGTGAAATCCCGTCAGCAGGCCGTCGACGAGCGCGACGCCGCGTTCGGGCGTGACGATCAGATCGGTCCAGCCGGCGGATGCAACCGCCGCTCCGCGTCGTGCCGCCGACTCGAGCGCGCGCACGACGGTCGTGCCGATCGCGATCACCCGTCCGCCGCGCAGACGCGTTTCGTTGACCGCCGACGCCGTCGACTCGGGCACGCGGAACGGCTCGCGCATCGGCCGCTCACTACGCTCGGCGCTCGACACGCCCGCGTGCAGCGTCAGCGTCGCGACCCGCACGCCTGCGGCCGCGAGGCCGTCGACGACGCGCGCCGAGAACGGCCGCCCCGCCGAGGGCATCTCCGCCGAGCCCGGCGTGCGCGCGAAGATGGTCTGGTAATCGGCCAGCGGGAAGCCTTCACTGACGTAGCCGTAGCGAATCGGCCGCCCGTGCCGCGCGAGAAACGTCTCGAGCGGCAGCGGTGTCGCGACGGTCGCATACCACAAGCGCGGATTGCCGGCGTCGACCGGTGCAACGAAGGTGATCTCCGCGCCTTCGGGCAGATCCACGCGCTCACCGGCGGCGACCAGCGCCGCGCGCGGTTCGACGATCCAGCGGCCCTCCGCGATGCGCGCCGAGAGGTGCACGCCCAGCGCCGTGCCGTCGGCGCGGCGCGCCGTCAGCGCCGCGGGCAGCGTCCCCGAATCGTTGGCGACGAGCAGATCGCCGCAGCGCAGCAGCAGCGGCAGGTCGCGAAACGATCGATCCGCATGACGGCGACCGGCGCGGTCGCTGACCAGCAGACGCACCTCGTCACGTGCGATGCCGCGCCGTTCCGGCGGCACGCTCGCCTCGCGGCCTAACGGGACGATGAGCGCGGCAGCGCTCATCGAGCGGCGAGCTGTTCCTGCAGCACGACCCGCGTAAACGGCTCGCGCGCGGCCGCGATCGCGTGCAGAAGCGCGGGCGCGACGTCCTTCGGGTCGGCGAGCCCGGCGGGATCTTCGTCGGGGAGCGCCGCGCGATGCAGCGCGGTCGCCATGTCGCCGGGATCGGCAACGATCACGCGGACGTTCGAACCGCTCAGCTCTTCGGCGAGAATGCGCGACAGCTGCTCGAGCGCGGCCTTTGCCGAGCCGTAGCCGCCCCACCCCGCGTAGGCATTGACGGCCGCATCCGAACTCACGTTGACGATGGTGCCGCCATCGTTACGCTGCATGAGGGGCAGCGCGTGCTGAATCAGATGCAGCGGGGCGAACACGTTCGTCGCGTAGATGCGCTCGAGCATCGCCGGTGAGAGCTGGTCGAGTCTGGGCAGCGGCGAACGCCCGATCGTCGATGCGTTATTCACCACCAGATCGAGACGCCCAAAGCGACGCTCGGCGGCTGCGATCAACTCGTGGACGTGCGCGCCGTCGGTCACATCCCCCGCGATCGCGACGACCGGGACGTGTTCGGTAAGTCGACGTGCCGTCTCATCGAGCAGTTCGGCACCCCGCGCATCGAGGACCAGCGCGATACCTCGTCCGGCGAGCTCGGTCGCAACGGCGCGCCCAAAACCTTGCGATGCGCCGGTGACGATGGCGACGTGTCCGCGTTCAAACCAGGAGTTCTCGTTCATGCCTCCATGCTACACGGGGCCGGCCGGCCGGCGCGCCGCCCGGAAGACGAGTCGCGTTCCTGTCCGTTCGGCCAGGTCGCGCCTTAGGGACGCCCTACAGCAAGCCGCGCGTCTGCGCGATCGCGACCGCCTGCGCGCGGTTGTTCGCGCCCAGCCGCGCCAGGATCTCGCCGACGTGAAATTTCACCGTCCGCTCGGAGATCCCGAGCCGTTCGGCGGCGGCGCGATTGGAGAGCCCATCCGCGAGCAGCGCCAAAATCTCACGTTCGCGCACGGTCAGACGGTCGCGGCGCGGCGTGCGGGCAGCGCGCGTGAGCTGACCCGCGATCTCGGCCGGAATGCGCGTGCCGCCGGCAGCGACGGCGTGGATCACCGCCAGCAGTTCGTCGCTCGCCGTTCCTTTGAGAACGTACGAGTCGACGCCACGCGCGAAGGCCTCTCCGACGCGGTCTTCCCCGGCGTATGCGCTGAAGACCACGATGCGCGTCGCCGGCGCGAGCGCCTTGATTTGCTGCACGGCGTCGAGGCCGCTGCGCGGACCGAGTTCCAAGTCGAGAACCAAGACATCCGGCAGATCCCGCTGGGCGATCACGAGCGCATCGTCGAACGTCGCGCCGGTGGCGACGACGGCGAGAAGCGGATCGGCGTTCACGTTCGCAACGATCCCTTCGGTGACGATCGGATGGTCGTCGACGATCGCGACCCGAATCATCGGCTCGCCGCCGGGACGATCACTTCGACCAGCGTCCCGGCGCCCGGACGGGACGCGATGCGCAGCTCCCCGCCGGCCAGCCGCGCCCGCTCCTCCATGCCGAGCAGTCCATATCGGTCGTCGGCGCGCAGCGCCGGGTCGAAACCGCTCCCGTCGTCGCGCACGCGCAGGACGACACGATCATCGGCGACGGTCAGCTCGATGTCGACGCGCGCCGCGGCCGCGTGCAGCCGCACGTTCGTCAGCGCTTCGGCGGCGATGCGGTAGAGCTCGACCTCCGTTTCGTATGGAAGGTCCGGTGCCGCGCGCTCGAGCAGCGCGACGCGCATCCCGGTTTCGGAGCTGGTCCGCCGCGCCAACGCGGCTAGCGCCGCGCCGAGCGGCCGGCCTTCGAGCGGATCCGTACGCAGGCTCAATACGGAGGCACGCGCTTGGGCGACCGATGTGCGGGCGACCTCGAGCGCCGTGCGCATCCGCGCCGCGGCCGGCGAATCAGCGGCGGCATCGCGCAGCCCGCTTTCGAGCTGCAGCGCGATCGCGGTCAGGTCTTGGGCCAGCGTGTCGTGAATCTCGCGCGCAAGACGTGCGCGCTCGGCAGAGCGGGCGGCGCTGGCGCCGGTTTCGGCCAGCCGGCCGCGTTCCACTGCGAGACCGATCTGCGCGCCGGTCGCCGCGAGCAATTGGAGTTCGGCGTCGGTGAGCCGCCGGCGCGGCGGCGGGCAAAGGTTCATGATCCCGAGGCGCCGGTCGCCGAATCGGAGCGCAACCGACGCGTGCGATTGCAGGCCCAGCGTCAGCGCGGCGCCGCCTTCACGCTGTCCGCGCCGCAGACGGGAACACGAAAGCCACTCGACGTTGGTGGAGTCGAAATCGCCGTCCTCGAACGATTCCATGCACCAGCAGAGATCACCGGTCATCTGAACCGGTTCGCGCAGGTACGGCGGAAGCTCGGAAGCGGCGGCCAGATAGAAGCGCTTGGTGTCGGTATCGACGATCCAAATCCAGCCGGCGGCGAGGTCCAGCGCGCGCACGATCGCACCCAGCGCGCCGTCGAGCGCGTCTCCGAGTGCGGGCGCGCCCAGCGCGGTCGCAAGCGCTTCGAACAGCGCGACATCTCGTCCGGCCACCGGAGGGACAGTTCGCACCCTGCCGGGCAGCCGCTCCTTTTTGCCGATCGGCGGCCATCCGAAGCAGGTTTTGCGCACGCGGGCACCTGGAAATAGGCGCCATATGGAGACCCATGGCCTCGAGTATGCGTTCGTGCGCGGAACCGAAGCGGCGGCCATCGCGGCCGGACGTCTCGTCGGGCTCGGCGACAAGAACGCCGTCGACGGCGCGGCAGTGGAGGCGATGCGCACGGCGCTCGCGGAGGCGGAACTCAACGGGATCGTCGTCATCGGCGAAGGCGAGAAGGACGAAGCGCCGATGCTCTATCACGGCGAGGAGATCGGCAGCGGGCGCGGCCCCTCGCTCGACATCGCCGTCGACCCGATCGACGGGACGACGCTGGCTTCCAAGGGCGGACCCGGGGCAATCGCCGTCATCGCCGCCGCGCCGCGCGGAACGCTCTTCCGCACGCGCGTGCCGTACATGGACAAGCTCGTCACCGGTCCGGCGGGCCGCGGCGTCGTTTCGATCGATCAGCCGCTCGAAGAGAACCTGCGCGCGCTGGCGCGCGCCAAAGGGCGCGACGTCTCGGACCTGACCGTCGCCCTGCTCGATCGGCCGCGCAACGAGCACCTGATGCGCGCGGTCCGGACCGCTGGCGCGCGCGTGCGCGTCTTCGGCGACGGCGACGTGGCCAACGCCGTCTATGCGGTGCTCGAGGACCGGGCCCGCGTCGACATGCTGGCCGGAATCGGCGGCGCGCCCGAAGGCATCATCGCGGCCTGCGCAACGCGTGCGCTGGGCGGCGAAATGCAGGGCCGGCTGTGGGCGCGCGACGAGCGCGACGAACAGATCGCGCGCGTCGAGGGTTTGCGGATCGGCGTGACGCTGACGCTCGACGAGCTCTGCGCCAGCGAGGAGGCGATCTTCGCTGCGACCGGCGTCACCGACGGCGAGTTTCTCGATGGCGTGCGCTATCAGCGCGGGTCGGCTTTCACCCAATCGATCATCATCTCGTCCTATACGCACTGCGTTCGCACCATCGACGCGCGCCACGATCTTCGTCCGCGCAACCTCGAGCTGGGCGCCGTCATCAAGGGCCGCACCGCCGAACGCTAGTCCCTCCGCGGTTACTTCACCACGACGATGGAGGCCGCGCTGCGGCCGAACTCATCGGGCCGATCGGCGATATGTGCGCCGGCTCCCGGCCACACGAAGGTTCCGGGCGTGACCGTTCGCGCCAAGTAGTGCAGGCGGTAGATCCCGGCGTCGAGTTGGTCCGCATACGCGTCGATGCGGTCGGGACGAATCTGCTGATCGCCGATCTGCCATGACGTCGCGGGGGTCGTGAGCGCGGACGAGGTAGTGGCAAAGCTGGTGTCGACCGCCTCCATCCCCGCCGGCAGGGGGTCGCTGATCACCACCCGTTCGACGGGATGGTCGCTGATGATCTCCAGCTCGACGTCGTACACTTGCGCGACCGGCAGCGTCAGCGCGGCCGCCGGCAGTCCTAGGCCCAGCGTGGCGAGGATCGCGGGCGCGTTCGCGAGACGAACGATGCGCGTGATCCGCAGGCCGTTCAGCACTCCCGGCGCGGCGCCGGCGACCCGGTAGCGATAGGTCACCGCAAAATGCAGCGTGCCGGTGCCGCTTTTCGCGAGCGCGAGGTCGCTGCGGCCGAGGGGAAGCGCCGGCATCGCGACCGTAGCCGTGCGCTGCGGAGCGCGCGCCCCGCTGAACCGCTCGTTCGCCAGAATGCGACCGCGCAGCGTCGCGGTCGCGGTGAAATTCGCCGGCACTTCGTGGGAGCTCAGCGCGACCAGCGCATCGAGTGCGGCTGCGTTCTCGCACGAGCAGCCGAACGAACCGTTGCGGCGCATGTCCAGCAAGGAGCGGGTCAGGCGATCGAGCGTTTCCCCGTCGGCATTGCGCGCGAGTTCCAGCCGCAGCGCTTCCGCTTGCGCGACGACCCGGTCGTCGTTCCAGCGGTACCGCCCCGGAAGATTGACTGCGGCGCCGAACGCGCTCTGCGAGAGTTCATCCTCGACCGTCTTGGCCAGCGTCGCCGCGCGCGCATCGTAGCCCGGGGCGAGGGTGAGGAGGCGTGCCAAACGCGCGCGGTCGGCAAAACCGAACTGGGTGCGCTGCGCGTCGATATCGTTGAGGAAGGTGGTCCGGCGGTCCCCCGCCTCCGTCAGCGCGTCCAGCGCGGAAAGGCGAAGTTCGGCCTTGCAGAGGTCGGTCTTGCACCACGCGGCATGCGCGGTCGGATCGGCGAGGACGGCCGCGGCATAGGTCGCTGCGCCGGCGAGCAGCCGCGCATCGAACGGAATCGCGGCTTGCCGCGCGCGCGACAGCGCCTTCAGCGCGACCATGGAATCCCAGGGGTCGGAACGTGTCGCTTGCCAATACGGCGCGAACCCGCCGTCACCACGGCGAAGTGCGCTCAGGTTTGCGATCTCCGTCGCTGCGCGCGTGCGCGCGGCGCTCGCCGCGGATTTGGTGCGCGCAGCGAGCAGAGCGAGATCGGAGGCGACCGTCAAACGCGCGGCAGCCAAGAAGGTCAGCCGTTCGTCCCCGCGCAGCGCGTCTTGAGCCGCGACCGTGATCTCCGGGATCAGCGACGATGCGAGCGCGATGTCCAAACCGCCGGCATCGCGCGGCGTTCCGGCCGCGATGTCGAGCGGCACCGTCGCTTGCGTTCCGGTGGTACCGGTCTGCGCGACGGCCTCCATCACGTCGAGGTCGCGCACCGGCAGCGGTATAGCGAACGCGTCGCCGGCTCCCGCGCTGCGCACGCGAATCGTTGCCGTCGCGACGCCTGCACCGGTCGCAACGATCGGAAAGCGATACGCCGTGGTGATCTTTTCGAGCGGACCCCCGAACGTCGTCGATGGTGCTTGCCGGCCGTCGTTCAAGAACGCGAGCGGACCTGCGAACGCCGCATCGATTCGCAGCTGGCCGGCCGCAGCCGTGCCGTTCGTTACCGCGACGCCGCCTTCGAACTGATCGCCGGGACGTGCAAATTGCGGCAGCACCGGGTTCGCGACCAGAGGCTTGGTGGTATGGAAGGTCGTCTCACCGTTGCCGAAGCGGCCGTCCGCGGTCGTCGAGACGACCATCACCCTCCAGGTCGTCAGATCGTCGGGCAGGGTGAACGTCGCGCTGGCGTTCCCCTGCGCATCGGTGCGGACCGCGCCGGCGAAATACGCCAGCGCCGAAAACGCGCGCCGCACGCGCGGGTCGGCATCGCCGCTCGAAAGGCCGCCGCCGAAGCCCCAGCCTTTTTCGAGCGGGCGCGTCGGCGTCGTCAGCGCCAGCGCGCCGCGGTTATCCGCGTAGCGGAGCGAGATCGGCTGCTCGGCGTAGACCAGCTTGACCAGATCCGGCGGCCGATAGCCGGTCAACTGCAGCACCGCATCGTTGACGACCATCAGCGCCGCTTCGCCGCGAACCGGGTGATGCGCCGCGTCGGAGAGGCTGAACCGCACGGTCTGCTTCGCGCCGGGCGCAAGCACCGCCGCGTCGGCACGGACCGTCGCGGTCACGTACTTCGCGTCCAGCGCGACGGTGAACGGCGCGAAGCCGGTGCGCGCGAGCACGTTGCCGCCGTCAGCCGGAGCGGTTGCCGGCGGCGCGCCGCGCCGCACGACGAACGCCTCGACGACGGCGTTGGGCAGCATCTCCGGCGTGACACGAAAGCTCGCGGTGGGTGCGGCGCTCGCGGTGGTCAGCGTCGTTTGCCAGAGCACGCCGTGGCGGACGACCGCGATCTGCACCTGCGCGCGCGGGAACGGCGACTGCACGAGGACGGTCGCGCGATCGCCGGGCCGGTACGTCGCCCGGTCGAGCTTCACGCTGATCAGGTTCGGATCGCGCGCGAACCACGCGCCGCTGCCGCTGCCGCCGACGAACAGTTCCCGGTCGGTCTCCGCCGCATCGTCGGTCGCCCCGGCGAGGTTCGCCCGCAGGCGGTACTCGCCGGCCGTCACCGGTGTGAGCGCGACGTTGACCGGCGCATCGCCGGTCGTAACCTCGGCGGAAGCGACGGTCGCGTACGACACCGATTGCGTGGCCTGCTCGGCGCCCTCGACGATCTGCGTCGCCGTCGCATATTTCGCCGATTGGAGTTCGATCTTGAGCTTGGTACCGGAGCGCGTCGCGCCCGCGGCATCGGTCGCGATGACCGCGATCGCCAGCGGCGTGCCCGCCGTGCCGATATCGTCCGCCATGATGCCCACCAGCGTCTGCGAGGGCAGTGCGGTGAAGGTCTTGGTGTCGGAGACGGCCGTGTTGGACGCATCGGTCGTTTCAGCATCGACCGCATACGTCATCGGGTACGGCAGTTCGGTCGCGACCGGCACCGCAACCGCGCTCTTCCCCGTCGCATCGGCGGTGACCGTCGTCTGCAGCACGTCGGTCGCGGCATCCGGCGGCTGGTCGGGCCAATACCAGTGCCGCCCGAAGCTATATTCCTCGCGGCCCTTGGGGGCGAAGTCGGCTTGGCTGCGCGTCACCGTGAACTTCGTCGAGGCGCCCGCGAGCGGCGCTCCGAAGAGATAGGCGTTGGTCGCGACGCCGTTCACGCTCGTGCCGCGTTGCGCGACCGCCCGGTCGAGCCCGAGATCGACCTTGAAATTCGGCGGCTTGAACTGGGCCACCCGGAAATCGCCGGTCAGTTGTTCGCCGTTGCCCGCCGTCGCGCGCAGCAGGTAGTAGCCGAGCGGCGCCGATGCGGGCAGCGAGACGGCCAGCGAGGTCATCCCGAACGCGTCGAGCGAGCGCTGCCCGAGCTGGCGCTTCGTGCCGTCAGGCAGTTCGAGCTGCATCGTATACGACGGCGCGCGGCCGCGGCGCAGTACGCCGTCGACCAGGAACCAGCCGACCGCAGTGAGATTCGCGGTTTCACCGGGCTGGTAGAGCTGGCGGTCGGAAAAGATCGTGCCGTACGCGATCGGGGTCGCCGACGACCAGCCGTTCCAGAAGTCGCCCGAAAATGCGCCGCTGTAAGGATCGGAGCGCACGTAGGTCCAATCGCCCGCGCGCCGGACGATCGTGACGAACGAGGGCGCGTCGTTCTCGCCGCCGTCGCGTGCGGCGCACGCGGCGAAGGCGCTGCCGCCGAACGTCGCGACGCCCCCGTCGTCGGTCGTCGCGATTGCGCACGCGCGCGGCGTCGTTTTCGTTGCGAGGTCGGTCTGCGAGGGGTAGACCTCGACCGTCGCCGCTGCGACCGGCGTGCCGTCCGCGATGCGGTTCACGCGAACGCTCCCGCCGTCGGGGAAGAATTGCGCGAACACGCCGAGATCGGTCAGCTGCACGACACCGGCCGCGACGAAACTGCGGTCAGGCCCAAACGTCGCCGCGACGCCGTAGGCAAGCACGCCGGCCGGCGCGTCGAGCTTCGCGCGCAGCGGCACCTCGATCGTCCGTTCGACGTTGTGCGCTGCGGAGGTGTCGAGGCGCGGCCACGCAGCCGACGGCGGGAGCACGTCGCCGCGGTCGGGCTCGCCCGCCGGATCGGGATACCGGACGACATCGGCCGCCTTCAGCGGCACGAAGGTCGCGCGCGCGGACGGCGCGTTGACGGCGACGACGTTCAGTCGAACGTCCTTCCCGGCCGGGAACAGGCTGGCCCCGCTCGGAGCCCAGACGTCGGCCGCCAAGTCGCCCGTGCGAAAGGTCACTTGCTGCGCCGTGCCGAGCGTTTGCCCGAATGTATCGCGCAGCCCCGCGCCGAGCGCGACGGTGTACGAAGTATTGGGAGCGAGCAGCGAGCTATTGACGCCGACGCTGGTGTCGAACACGGCGAACGGCGTCGTTCCACGCGGCGGCACCGGTGCGAGGCTCAGTGTACCCAGGCTGGCCGGATCGATCGGTGTGGTGAAGGTGAGCTGGACGTCTCCTTGCGCGAAACGGCCGGGTGTCGACCAGTTGATGCCGGTCGAACGCAGCGTGTCGTGCGCCTGGAGTGCGCCGGTAAACGTCGCGTCGCTGGCGAGGTTGCCGTCGCGCGGAAGGATGCCGGGTTCGAACACGACGTCGTAGTTCGCACCTTTGACGAGCGTCGAGACCGGGATCAGCAGATAGTGCCAGCTCTGGTCCGAACTGTCGAATGCCGATTCGTCATCGGTCGCGGTCGGCGATGCGGTCGCGGTGTCCGGCGGTACCACCAGCGGGATCGCGTCGCGCGGCGTATCCTTCGGACGCAGGAACGCATGCGCGGCGAGCGATGCGCGGTCCAGCGCGACATTCGACGTCAGCCGAATCTTCGGCGCGAGGTCGGCCGGCTCGTCGGCGGTTGGAAGATCCGTCAGCGCGATCGGCGGCGTCTGAAACGTCCACGCGATGTCGCTGTCCAGCGCGCGTCCGTGCAGTCCGTGCAGCCCCTTCGCGATCCGCACGCGCACCCGTGTCGCTGAGGGCCACGCGCGGTCGGCTTCAAAGCCGATCATCCGCGGCGTCAAGAAGCGAAATCGCCCCGGCAGCGCGGGATCGAGCGAAAAATGCGCCAGCAGCGCGGCCTCGTCCGGCGACTCGAGGCGTTCGAGCGGGATCAGATCGTCGCTGAAACGGACTTGTACCTGCGCCAGCGTATTCGTATCGCCGACGGGCTGCAAAGCGGCGATCAGCGGCGGCCGCGTCGGCTCCGTCAGCGGCGAAATCGCCGCGAGCGGTTCGGCGAGCGGGGCGCGACGAACACAACCGGCGGCGAAGAGGCCGGCGACCGCGGCGGCGAACAGCATCGCGCGACGCATATGCACGTCGCATGCGAACTTCGTGCGAACGGAGGCACCCCCTGTCGCGTCCCGTCTTCGTGGCGCTCGGCATCGTGATCGCGCTGGCGACGGTCGCGCTGCGTCCGCTCGGTCCCGGCGACTTCGCCGGCGGCGCGAATGCCGTCACCTTCGAGGACCGGTCGGGATTGCCGCTGGGTACGGTGACGGCCGACGACCGGCAAGACGCGGTGCGCGTCCCGCTCGCGCGCGTATCGCCGCGCTTCCTCGCCGCGATCGTGAGCGCCGAGGACGCGCGCTTCTTTCGCCACGACGGCGTCGATGGGATCGCACTGCTGCGCGCAGCGTGGCAAGCCGCCGCCGCGCGGCACGTGGTCTCCGGCGCGTCGACGATCACGATGCAGCTGGCACGCATGCGCTTCGGGCTTGGGCGCACGATGATCGGCAAACTGGAAGAGATCGTGCTCGCACGGCGCATCGAGCGCGGCCAGACCAAGGCGCAGATTCTCGAAGCCTACGTCAACCGGCTGCCGATGGGCGGCGATCTGGTCGGCGTCGAGGCCGCCGCTCGCGCGTACTTCGGGCTTCCCGCAGCGGAACTCGACCTCGCGCAGGCTGCGTTGCTCGCCGCGCTGCCCAACGATCCGGTGCGTTTGGATCCCTACGATCATCCCGCCGCGCTCGAGGGCCGCCGCCGCCTGATCCTCGCGCGGATGGCGGAGAGCGGCGTCATCGATCGCTCCGACGCTTCCCGCGCGGCCGCCGAAAGGCTTGCGCTCGCGCCGCGCCCCGAGGGAATCGTCGCTGCACCGCACCTGCTGCTGCGGCTGGCCGGCAGCGCACCGTCCGACGCAGTGCGAATCGCGACCACGCTGGACGGTCCGCTGCAGCGCTTCGTCGAAAACGAGACCGCCCACGTCGTCGGCGCGCTCGGAGAACGCGGCGTTCGCGACGGAGCGGCGCTGGTGATCGAGAACCGCACCGGTGCGATCCTCGCCTACGCCGGCTCGGCCGGATATTTCGCCCGCACCGGCGCCGGCAAGAACGACGGTATCGTCGCGCTGCGGCAGCCGGGCTCGACGCTCAAGCCCTTCCTCTATGAGCTCGCCTTCGAGCGGCGCGTGATCCGGCCGACGACGATCCTCGCCGATGTCCCGACCTCGTACGCACTGCCCGGTCTGCAGTCGTACGCGCCGAGCGACTACAGCGACCGGTTCGCCGGGCCGGTGCGCGCGCGCGTCGCGCTGGCGGACTCGCTGAATGTCCCGGCGGTGCGCGTGCTCAGCGCGGTCGGCGTCCCGGCATTTCTCGCTCGGCTGCGTGCGCTTGGTTTCGTGCACCTCACCGGCGATGCCGACCGGTACGGGCTCGGGCTGGCGCTCGGCGACGGCGAGGTGACGCTCGAAGAACTCGCCGGCGCGTATGCGCTGATCGCGAACCGCGGGGTGCCGATTCGCGTCCACGCGCTCGCTGACGACGCCGGGCGATCCAAGGCGATGCCGATCGGGTCCGGGTCGGAATGGGCGCTGGTCACCGACATCCTGGCCGACCGGCACGCGCGGGCGCGCGCGTTCGGCTCGACCTCGCAGTTGAGCACCAGCTTCCCGAGCGCGGTGAAGACGGGGACGTCATCCGATTTCCGCGACACGTGGACCGTCGGTTTCACCCGCGACTACACCGTCGCGACGTGGGTCGGGAACTTCGACGGCACGCCGATGCGGCGCGTGAGCGGCGTGACCGGCGCGGCGCCGCTCTGGCACCGGATCATCGCGCACCTCGCCGAGCGCGCAAACCCGCCGCCATTCGGCGCGCCGCCCGGCTACGCCGCGCACAGCATGTGCGCGACGACGGGCGTACGCCCAACGCGCGGCTGTTCCTCGATCGTGTCGGAGCTGCTCGATGCGCGCGACCTGCGGGCGTGGAATGCGCCGCCTACAGCGCTCGACCGCAGCTACGACGGCTGGCTCGCCGCGCAGCCGCCGGCGGCGGGCGAGCCGCTGCGGATCGTCTCGCCCCACGACGGCGACGTCTTCGAAGCCGCCGCCGGCGCGCGGATAGCCGTGATCGCGCGGGGCGCAATGCAGCCGCGCTGGGACGTCAACGGAAGACCGCTTCCCGAGCGCGGCGCACGCTGGACGTTCCCGCTCGCCCGCGGCCGCTGGACGCTCCGCGCGCGGACCGGATCCGCCGCCGACAGCGTGACCTTCGTGGTGCGTGACCCGCCGCCGCGGTCACGCCGCGCGGGGTTCTCCGTGCGGGACTAACTCGCTGCCGAGTCCGCCCCGCGCGCGTCGAATATCATGCGAACGGTCGTGCCGCCGCTGGTATCGATCGAGACGGAACGCGCGATCCGGCGCACGATCTGCAAGCCGAAACCGCGTCCCTGGCGCTCGCTGCGTTCCACGAATGCACCCTGGTCGCTGACGTCGACAAAAACGGATCCGTGCTGGTCGACCCGTGCGAACAGCTCGACCGCGCCGGGCCCGTCTGTGTATGCGTGTTCGATCGCGTTCGCGAGCGTCTCACCGACCGCGGTGACGATGTCGTCGATCGTGTCGGGGTCCACGTCCTTCGCTTTCATGAACGCCGCCAGCGCGTGGCGGAGCGGCCGGGCAGCATCGCCTCGTGCGCGACGATAGAGACGAAGTTCCGAACGTCCGGTCACGACTTCTCACCGAGGTACCGTAGCGCCACGCCGCGATTATCGAAGATCGCGAACGCTTCGCTCAGACCGGCGTACTGAAGTAACCGCGCCAGCTGCCGCGAGGTGATCAGGAGGGCCACCCGTACGTTGCGTCGCCCCGCCTCCACGCGGAAGCGGAGCAACTCGGCGAGGATCGAGGAGTCCGCGTACGTGACGGCGCTCAGATCGACCAGCATTGCGCCGTGCGCAAGCGGCAAGCGCAGCATGTCCTGCAGTTCCGCG
>Ga0182024_10001211_pt1 | contig 66805 bp, 47 predicted proteins | sample P32metaG_FD_120480 | JGI IMG/M metagenome (GOLD analysis project Ga0182024, IMG submission 120480) | Permafrost microbial communities from Stordalen Mire, Sweden - P3-2 metaG (Illumina Assembly) | ecosystem: Environmental > Terrestrial > Soil > Wetlands > Permafrost | place: Sweden: Stordalen... | reverse complement strand
TTCGCGGTGTCGCTGGCCATGATCCCACCATTCTATGAAGTAGCTTCCTTCACAATGATTTTCGTCATTCCCACTGACGAGGACACGGTCTTTTCTCACTCTGCCCTTGGTGTCGAACAAGGCAGTGGCAAGGACCCACTTGTCTTTGATTTTGACCTGCTTGAGGAGTTTTACGCGCGATGAACGAGGCATTTGGCGATTCCTTGGATGAACCGCCAGTAGAATCGCCTATAAGGAAGCTAAATGCAAGCAAATAAAGGCAGACCGTGACAGGGCAGCGTTCTAACCAACTGAACTACGTCCCCAACTTGTTTTCACCGGGTCATCGGTAGACTCTTAATTTTCCTGTCTTTTCTTACTCCACAGAGTCGCTTGTTTCCACCACTTTCACCCCATATGACCGAATTCCGGGGGTTGATGGACAGGAAATGGACAGGAAGCCAACGCCCAAATCCTGCGGCACGACCCTACAACCCAGCGCATCTGTCCATGCACCGTGCATAAATTGTAACAGACCCTTTCTGGATCTGTCAGGCTCAGCCGATTGAAAGAGTAGCCGAGCCACGTTCTCCGCCGCTGTTTTCAAATAGCGATGTCGCCCGCGCACATTCGCAAAGCGTCACCTAGTCCAGGGATCCCAGGCGGCAAGTTTCTTGAGATCTGCGGACCATCTGAGCCAGACATCGCGGGCTTATGGCAAGCGAGCTAATGATGGATTCGCAGCAAAAAAAACTGCCAGTCTTCCCTGAAATGCCGGCAACCGAGCAATACGAGTACCGTCAGAACCCGCGCCAGAAGCCACTTGACCAAACGTACGACGTGTTGGGTAGCTTATTGTCGTCGGCTGATTTTTTTAGCAAGGAAGTCCCCAAAACCGAAGCAAGCAATGCCAAAAGAATGACCGCGGCGAGGCCAAACCAGCCGAAGCGGTCGACTTCGCTCTTTCCCGCGAGACGGCCGACGATGATGTTGAGAACAGACATCACTCCGAGCAACACCAGCCAGTGGTTGAGGAAGAGAGCGGGAGACTGCGGGGCACGAGCAAAGAGATCACGTTTACCACGATTCTGGCCAGAGTACGCAACTTCTGCGTTATGGTGTTTTTTATACCGATATCTTCTTCGATCATCCCCCGAGAATATCGGTGGCTTTGGCCATGGCTCGCGGATTTTGCGGCGGGCAGCGGGCCGGGCACTTCGTATTTTGTCTTTCAAGTTCGGCACTAAGGTCCCTATGCTGCAATGCCTGCAGCGCGGGATCAAGCCTCGTCCACCGGGCGGATTCCTGCTGATGATTGCTTCCTGAAGACTCTTGACGAACCCGTCCCGAGACGCCTTGTCGGCCGGATCATTGAGCAGCGCAGAAACGTGCGCTCGCAAGCAAGCGTCAAGCCGGCCCCATAACATATCGTTCTCTCGCCACTCTCTTTCAAGAAAGGCACCAAAATCCCACAGCGCGTAGCCAGCCAATTTTTTCTCCAAAGGCCGATCGATTCTATCCACCGGGCTGATGCGATAGACCTGCGAAGAGCATGGCGCTTAAATCGAAGCTTATAGGGCAATGCCCCATAAGCGCTAACTAAAGGATTGTGGAAGGGGCGCAGCATCGACGAGATAGATCTTCCATCGAGAAAAACGGCAAACCCCCTCGGCACCTGTACCGCCTAACGCTGGAGGGTATGCGGTTCGCACGCGAGCACCAGCTTTTACTCTAAACTGGCCGCCTGGCGTGCGGCATTTAGCGGTGAAAAGCTGATGTCCGCGATTCGCAGATTTGCTTCGAAACTGTTGCGTGCCGTGGCTCGACACTCGTCATCCGACCCCTGGACTTGGCCAATGCAATGCTGCAAGAACTGGACTTCATTGAGAGTGATTGCTCGGCATTGTTTTGGGCCTTGGGAAGCACTACCGCGATTTTCAGACATTCCGTTCCCCGCGGATTGCGAGCCTGGGCCGGAAAACACTCGAATCTAGAGGAAGGGCTGACGTTGAAGTACATCAGAAAGAACGCTGCGAGGACGATAGATATCAGGGTAGTGATTGCAGTTGGGGTGTTGGTGTGCGTGTTCGCGCTCGTGCGCCTTTCGTTTCTTCTCCTTCCAGCGTCGGACTTGAAACGCGTGGCCATGGACAGAATTGTTGGCCGTGATTGTGACACTAGAGACGATCTTCGTCGTTTGCCCGCGGTGACACTCTGGCGAACAGGGAAGATCAAGGGTCGTAGGCATGTGGTGCCGGCGGTCACGCTAGTCGCGCACGTTGTGGTTCATCTCATCACCCACTTAGGAGGGCAGATGGTCCTAGCCTCGTCGGCTGGACAGCGAGAGGCTGTCTAGCGGTCTGGCGACCGTCTGCAAGCGCCGCTGCGACAGATGCAGCACTGTTTGCAGTCAAGGCAGCGTCCGGTCATTTCACGAATGCATGCCCCGAGAGGAATTAGATTTGGTCCAACTCACCCGCGGCGAAACTGTTGCACAAGGTATTCGCTGGTGCGAAGGGTGAAGGCAAGAATGGAAAGGGTGGTTGTCTTGTCAGTACAATTCAAGAAAACGCTGGCATCGCATATGTAGAGGTTCGCCACATCATGGGTTTGGCCGAAACGATTGGTCACAAACTTCTGGGCATCGTTCCCCATGCGGCATGTACCAGTCTCGTGCAAACTATACCCGGGGCTTTCCGGTTCATCGGCGGCGTATTCCAAAACTCCGCCGACCGCATGCAACAAATCGGCGGAGATCTGTTTCGCGTGCTGGAACATTCGCAACTCGTTATTTCCCCATTGGAAATGAATACGGGCTTTTGGAATTCCGAACGAATCTTTCGCTTCCGGGTCGATATCCACAAAGTTTTTGTCGGACGGTAGAGTCGGGGCCTGCACGGTCAAACTGACTGGTGTCGGATAGCGGCACTTGATTTCCCGCTTGAAAGACGAGCCGAACCCCTCGATCTGATCATGGTACGAAGGAAACTCCGAACAACCACCGTCTGGATAGACCGAATAGCCACGGATAAATTTCTCTTCATGCGCGTGTTTTAAGTTCTGCCAGCGGGGCATCCACGCGATGGAATTGGCGCTAACATTGTCCGGAAAGCTGGGTTGTCCCAAAAGCTGCGGCAGATAGCCACTCGCCGTGGTCGCGTATAAGTGATCACACAGGTTGCGCCCTAGTTGCCCACTAGAATTGGCAATACCATTCGGCCAGTGCCGCGATTTTGAGTTCAACATAATTCGAGCGCTTTCGATACACGATGCCGCTACCACGACCGTGCGCGCCTGCACTTCATACTCCTGCCGCGATTCGCGATCGATGTATGCCACACCAGAGGCGCGACCGTTTTCATCGACGAGGATATTCTTGGCCACAGCGTTCGTTCTCAGTTCCAGGTTTCCGCTAGCTTCAGCTACGGGAAGCAAGAACCACGCCGAAGAGAAGAAAGCTCCCACTTCGCAACCAAATGTGCAATCTCCGCAATAGTGACACGCGGGATGCCCCTCGTGGGCCTCGGTCAGCTGCGCGATGCGATCCGGTAAATAGGGCACACCAACTTTCTCCGAACCCTTTTGAAGAATCATGTCGAGACATCGGAAATTGAACGGCGGCAAGTAAACTCCGTCGGGGTTGCTGGGACGGTTTTGCACCGTGCTGGCCACTCCGATCATCGTTTCCACGCGAGTATAGTAAGGTGCTATCTCGTTATAGGTGACTGGCCAGTCTGCGTCATATCCGTCTAGAGTGGCGGCCCGGAAGTCGATATCACCAAAGCGTGCCGAGCTTCGTCCCCAAAAATTGGTCTTTCCGCCTACAGCGGAACAACGCGGCCACATCCACTTCGTGCCCGGCGCGGTCGTATACGCAAGGTCGTGCTCCCAGGCGCCTTTGTTGTACTCCGAGTCGAGGAAGTCGGGCAGGTCTTTCATGCGTGTCTTGGGATCGCCGAACCCCCGATATTTCATCTCCCAAGACATGCGGTGGTTTCGAAAATCCTTTTCCGGATCAAGCCGTCGCCCGGAATTCAGCGCACAGACTTTCAGCCCAGCCTCGCACAGGGTCTTGATCGCCATGCCGCCCCCGGCACCGGTTCCGATCACAATCGCATCATAAATCTGCTTTCGCATAAGGTCCTTTATGATTTCGAAGGCGCAGGTTTAAGATGACGATGTTCGGGATCATCCTTGTGGGGGCAAGAGGGAGACTCGGCGTAGAACTTCAGGCCAGGATAATCCAACTCCTTCAACCCAATTTCACTGGTGTAAAAACCCATCACGGTGTATTCGCGGACCCGATTGAAGAACTTCCGGCCACGTTCTTCGCCCGTGTGGAATTTCTTCTTGTAGGCAAGAGGTTCCAGCAGAGTGTTCTGCTGGTCCGAATTGAGGCTCAGGAACGTCTTACCCAAATTGTTTCGGCTGTGCGTGCTCAGCCAACTCAGACCGGTGCGGAAGTCCCGTTGCAGATTAGGATCGCGCGAAACCATTAAGTCGATGAACTCGGAGACACCGGCTTCGCGCGCGCCGGGCGTGTTGTCAGTGGGGATAATAATATCGGTGAGGCGTTCGATCATCGCGTATTCAGGAGCGGTAAAGAACAGTGGCTGATACACCGCGGGCTTGATTCGCGCTAGCGCGTTGCTGATGTGTCCGCAAGCAAAGCTCCACTTACTAAAGCCAGGGAAGGACGCAGCTCCCGCCGCCATGGTAAGGATGCGCAAGATCTCACGACGTTCTATGCTTTGGCCGGCCATCTCCGCCCTTCATCTCTTCGTTCTTGCCTCGTCTGGTGCTGTCTGTCATGTCGTCACGTCTTCGGTCGTCACTCATACGACAAGAAACCGGCTATAGCGCTCCGGCTTTTTTGGAGAAGCTCTTTCATCCCCGCCCAACTCTCGCGTGATGACTCCTCCGGCGTGCCACCACCGTCCCAGTGGGTCTCCAAGCTGACCGCGAAGCGATAGCCGTCACGTTTAAGCGCCCTAAACTGCCCGGCCCAATCGACGATCCCGGCGCCCATCGGCGTCCAATTGTAGTCCTTACCTCTTTTCACTGCGTCTTTGCAAAGGCAATGACCGATCCGGTCTTTGGACGGGAGACTGTAGCCGTCGGGAAAAGGTCTTTCGCCGCTGGCGGCCGCGTTACCCGGGTCCCAGTTCAGTATAAGGTGGGGAGACTTGACCGCATCCAGAACCTTGGCGGCCTCAGCTCCAGTGGCGGGGTTAAGGCCGGAGTCGTTTTCCAGGAGCAGCGTAATGCGTTTCTTGCCCGCTTTGTTGGCTGCCTCCAAAGCTTTTCGTTGATCCCCAAGCGATAGGGCGCCTGGTCATCGAGGCGCCTAAAATCGAAGCACCGTACACGATCTGCTTGAAAGGCCTTCGCGAGTTCGATGCCTCGGTCCAACACTTCGTTCTGCTGATCAAAGGAGAAATCCGCTTTGTAATCGCCGTGCTGGCTGAACTTAGACTGAGACGCACACCCTTCCAATCCGCTTTGAAAAGTGGACTCGCGATATCGGTCACGCGCAATCCGAATTTCTCGATAATGCGAAGCGCTTCTGCAATTTCCTTGGCGTCCAGATTGACAATGTTCTTGTTCCACGTGCCGCGCAGTTCGATCCAACGCATTCCGAATTCGCGCGCGGCAACTTCGCAGGCGCGGCCGAAGGCCTGTGAGATTTCGTCGTTGATAATAGCCACCCGGAACGGAGAGGTCATGACCTGAGCTTGCCCGGTTTTCTGGCTGCTGGTGGAGGAATCCGACGGCCCGTGCGCCGGCACAGCCGTCATAAGGCCGTGGACGGGTAGGGATGCCGCCGCGGCTCCCAGACCGGCCAGAAACTTGCGACGCGCAATCTGCACAGAAATGTCGCCTTTTCGTCAAACTGCAGGTTCAGCTGAAGCTTTCTTGAGACCGATCGTGGCATTGCTGATTAATGGCTTTGCCCAGAAGCCGACGCTGAGAACAAAGCCAAAGGTGACATAAAGAAAGGCCACGCCGGTGCGCAGCCCCAGACGGTCGCCGATGCCCCCGATAATCACCGGAACCACGGCCCCGCCCACGATGGCGGTGCTTAAAATCCCGGAAAACGAACCGTGATGCTCCGCGACCGAGTTGAGTGCAAGCGAAATGACAATCGGCCACATCACCGAAGTGAACAGGCCCACGGCGGGGAAGGCAAACACCGATACATTCGCCGGTCCAAACAGAGCGGCGCTGAGACAGCACAGCGCGCCGACGCACGCACCGATCAAAACCTTGCGGCTGTCAAATACTTTCAGTAGCAACATGCCGATGGAACAACCCGCCGTCAGCAGCCCCCAAAACCATGAGACTGCGGTCGCGCCGGTGGTATGAGGATCGAAGCCATGGTACTGGTAGAGGAATTTTGAAATCCAGTCAGCCGTACCTTGCTCGCAACCAAGGTAGGCGAACATGGCGACAAAGTACATCCAGACTACTGGCTGGCGCGCCAGGCCGCGATACATCTTCCACGATCCCGCCCGTTCCTCGTCTGTATGCTGAACGCGCGGGAACCTGCTAAAAGACAAAACAGTGACCATCAGCAACGTGGACGCCGCAAAAATCCAATACATCGAGGCCCACGGCAGCCCGTCGGGAGTCAATCTCCCGAGCACACGCAAAAAGACATTTTGCCCGGGCAAAACTCCGTTGAGGTGGAGGACGAGATAAGAATAAATTCGCGGGCTAATGAAGGATGCGCTGCCGAAAACCAATTGCGCCAGGGTTGAATTGAAAGCATAGTGTTCTTCACCGCCAGCCACGCGCAGCAACGGATTGACTGCCACTTGCAGCGTGGCCATGCCAGTCCCCATCACGAACAGTGAAACCATGGCGACGCGATATTGCGGAAACAGAGCGACGCTCAGCGATCCCAGCGTACCCACCAGAAACGCCGCTATCATCACAGGTTTTTCGGTAAATCGTTCCACCAGAAAACCGGCGGGAATCGACATCACTCCATAGGCGATAAAGAAGGCGAAGGCCAGAAATCCGGCGGCGGTCAGGCTCACGTGAAAGCTGCTGATGATGTCCGGCACGATGGGGCCAAGAATATTGGTCAACAAGGACATCACGAAAAACGTGAGGAAAACCAGACGGACCATGTAGCGATTTCTTGCCATCAGTATGTCTTAGGCCTTTCCCGGAGTTTGCCCGCGGTGCGGCCGTCTGGAAGCACGCGGAGGTTCCTGCTGGATGCGATCATGCCAGACCGTGGCCGCGCCGATCAGATTCGCATCTTCTCCGAGCGAAGACAGAGCAATTTCCGTCTTTTCGAATGGGACAAAACGGCAGCCGCCGCAAATCACCTTGCGGATTCCGTCAAGAAACAGGGGCGCGCTCTTCATCACGCTGCCACTCAGGATGATCACGTCGGGTGTAAACAGATTGATCAGATTGGCCACGCCAAGACCCAGGTAATGGGCTTCTCGTTCGACGCCTTGGCGAGCCAGAGGATCGTTCTGCCGCGCGAGCTGGCAGATGCGCTCGGCGGTAAGAAATTCGCGATGCGGATAATCAGCCGGGGCATTCGCTTCCAGCCATGCCACCATCGCGGGTCCCGTAGCCAGCGATTCCCAACAGCCACGGAAACCGCAAGAACAGAGCGGTCCGGCCGGGTCGATGACATGGTGACCGAGTTCTGGATGGGATCCGTCGACGCCGCGGTAAAGGTTTCCGTCCAAAACAATCCCGCCCCCGATCCCGGTTCCTACCGTCACGTAGATGAGCCGCGACTTATTCTTCCCGGCGCCCCAAGCTGACTCGCCCATGGCGGCGGCATCGGCGTCGTTTTCCAACGCGACCCGCACATGGAACATTCGAGCCAAGTCTTCTACTGGATTCTGCCCGCGCCATCCCGGTAGAAAATCAACTTCGCCAAACTTTCCGGTGATCGGGTCAACCGGACCAGTGGATCCGATCCCTATACCGGTGATTTCAACAGTGGCAATTAGTGCCGTTTCTCGCAACATGCCGGCAATCGTGGCCAAGCCGTTCGCGTAGCAAGCGACATCGGTGGGCGACTCCTTGCGCGACAAGACTTGCCCGCTGTCAGTCACCATGCCGACCGCTATTTTTGTTCCGCCGATGTCAACGGCACCGATCATTAGATATTCCTTGCCGGATCCGCCGCAAACGACAATCCAACGATACCGACTTTCACTTTGCCGTTCTTAGCCATGAGTTATGGAATAACCTCATAAAGCTACGTCTCCTGTTTCGGCGTTCCCACTTTTTCGTGCAACAGACCCCATTCGTCTTCGACGATGTAAGAACACAGACGAAACGTATCGCAGTCCACTCCTGATAGTCCTGCCAAACGCTCCGCAACGAGTTGCGCCGGGATGACATCGATGAGGAACTGCCACCCGGGAGGGACTCCAGGCAAATGGAAGACCAGGTCTCCAGCATCTTTCGAGAGGTCTTGACCGATCAGCATGACGGAAGCGCCGAGCCGCATTAGGTCTCGCGCGACGGAAAGATCCTGACCGCGCATGCTCCGTCCATCGATCCACATCCCAAAACGTGCGCCCTTCGTGACCATCTCCTGCGGGCCATGCCGGAAGCTTCCTGTCCCCATCGCCGTGGCCGGCGACTTGACACCTTCCTCCCACAGAAGTCTGACCTCATGACAGCTTCCCAGACTCGAACCGCGCGCCAGAAAGTAACAAACGCTGCCGGGCAAGAGCCAGGCTGATTCCACAATCTGCTCCTGCCAGCCGGCGAGAGATCGCGCGGCCGCGGCGACCGCGCGCGACAGTGAGGTTGTAAGGGCATCATCAAAGACACCAACGCTGGCGCTAGCCAGAGCTCCGGTGGCTGCGGCTAACGTGGAATAGGTGTTGACCGATATTCCGTGATCGAGCTTGGCACCAATCACAATCGGGATCTGCGCCTGCTGGGCAAGAGGCCCGTCTTCCGAATTCGTCACACCGATGACGATGGCGGCGCACTCGCGGGCTTTTGCCAGCAAATGCACGATCTCTATGCTCCGGCCCGTTCGCGAAATGACAATGATCACGGCGTCGGATGGTATGGCGGCAAACTGGAGGAGTTCGGAGGCATCCTGCATGTACACGGGATGACCGCCAAGGGAGAATAGAGGTGCTGCCGTCAAGGCGGCGTGCCAACTGCTGCCAATTCCGGTCAGATAGACATGACGGGCGTTGCGGATCGCCGCGGCTGCCTCGGCCAGACGACGGCGGCCGGCTCCCTGTAGATAGTCAATCGTCCGTTGCAGTTCGACTGGTTGGCGGAGGATATCCTCTAGAAAGTGCGTCATGGTTCAGCATGCAGGAAATTGGTTTTGAAAATCGCTTTCATGGCCGTCCTTTTAATCTACGCGACGCGCAGGTAGGTCGAATACTGCTCCTCCCCAATGTCAATAAACGGCAGCATCTTGATCGCGCTGCCACCACCTTTTACCTGCCAACTTCGCTGGTCCATCCTCTTCGCGGCCAGCAAATCGGCTCGGGTCAGAGCCGGTGGATTGTCAGCAACCGCAAACAGCACGAGCGGTCCGAATAATAAGGCTACGGTCTGAGGATGCTGCGGATCGACCGGTTCGAGTCGCGCCATCATTGGCAAATCCAGTTCTACGCGATCGCCGGTGCTCCATTGGCGATGAATCGTCGCAAAGCTGCCCGGGGTTACTGGCGCCTTCTCGCGGCGGCCGTTTACCGAAATCGACGCCCCCTCGGCCCATGCTGGAATCCGAAAGCTTACAGTAAAATCCGTTGCCTTCGATGTCTTCACATCGAACTGCACCACGCTGTCAAACGGATACCGGCTTTCTTGCGTGAGCACGACTTGTGCGCCATCTTGTGTCCATCGCAGGGTGGACGGGATGTACAAATTCACCCATACGCCTTGCGCATCGCGGAAGTAGGTGTTGATGCGATAGTCGGCTGCTACTTGGGGGAGCGTGCCCGAGCAGCACGCCCAATGCTGAGTGTCCAAGTAAACCTTATGTCCGTTGAAATTGTAGTCCGAGTAATAGAAAGTCCGCCCGTCCGCCCGCAACGGTTTTGCACCCAGCACGGTGTTGTACATCACGCGTTCCATGCTGTCGCCATATCGCGAGTCCCGGGTTACACGCAGCAGGTAACGCGTCAGCTTGAAGTGCGCGTATGAGCCACAGGGCGTTTCAAAGCTGCTATGGCTCTCGGTGAGGCTGGCATAGACATCTGGACTGTCCGGGGCGCGGAGCCTCTCATCCGGTCCCCAGCCTCCAGTGACAAAACTTTGCTTCGAGAGCATGTCAAAAGCGTTCGTGGCTGCGCGAAGATATTTCTCGCTGCCCAAAGTCAGATAAGCCTGCATCGCCGAGCTCAACGAATTTACATAGCTGTAAGCATGTCTGCCGGCGAACACGTTGCGGCCCTCCGCCAGTGGGTCGTAGTACTCATCGTCGAGGTACTGCCGCCCCAGTTCACGATACCGATCCCCGGCACCGCGGTGATATGCGAGAAAGAGGTTTTCTGAAATGGTGTAGGGCTCATCCCACGTCCAACTCTGATCTTTATTTGGCCGCCAATCTTTTCCGTGCTCTACGGCGTGCTTGGGAAAATGGGGCAACGCCGTGTTGGTGGTACGTTCGAGAATCGAAAGAGCATCGGGATCGGCAACGTAGCGGTGCGAATCGATCAGCCCGCAGACGATTTTGTCATAGCAGTATGTGGGGAAGCGATTCTTATCGTAGTAATCGCCCGAAATCGTCTGCGCATACAAGCGGTTCAAGCGCAGCACTTTGTCTCGTGTGGCTTGGTCCGGGCGGATCGCATACATGCGCGCCAGCGCCGAGACCCATTGTCCGAAGGTACAGCTGGGAGCAAAGCCAGCTTCGTCTTGGCCCCACGTGTAATCGGGGTTGTAGTGGTACCAGCCACCCAGATCTTCGCCGGGGGCGGGCTGTCCGCTCATCTGACGAAACGGTTTCAGCAGGCTGTCATCGCTCAATCCCATTAGGACGGAACGAGTCTCTTCAAGTTGCTTCTCATGAAGATCGCTCGTCAGCACCACATCGCCGTAATCAAACTGCTCCAGCGGTTGCAGCGCCGACGTTGCGGCAAGAGCCCCTGGGAGCCAATGGCCACGGATCACAATCTCCGCAGTCATCAGCGAAGCCGACTTCATGAATCTCCTGCGCGAAATTCCCGGTAAAGAGAACATATGTAGATACCATCACTCTCGATTCAACGTTACAACTTTCATGAGAACGGGGGGAATGCCACCAGTTCGCATGCCCCATTGCCTAATCAAAACTCCATTGGGCTGTCCATCAATTATGGCGCAGAACACCGGCAGTCGGATGCAAGACTCATGGCTTCTGTGTCTGTCCTGCGCTGGCTTCAATCAACTGCTGCAGCGGTGCAACCACCATGAGCAATAGGTCAGCTTTGGGAGTCTTTACGCGCTCGAGTAATGCGAGTTGTTGTACCCTCCACGACTCCGGGGAGGCTTCGGATCTATCGAGATGATCGAGTGCAAACAAGCCAGCCACTCCGAGGGTCGAGAGGTCCTTGGAAAGGGGCGCGAGTTCATGCAGCAGAAAAGATTGCTCCAGAAGTGGACGCAGTCTCGCATCGTTGTCACGCCAAGCGGCGAGAAATGTCCGAATCGCTCCTTCGGCGGCCCGGTTGGTATAGCCGCTTGCGACGTATGCCTGCACAGAATCGCGAAAATGCCGCGCTTGATCGCTCTCCGGACTAGCTGCATCCGCCAGCCGGTTTAGAGGAGCCCGAAAATCCCAGGCAGTTTTCAAACTATTCATGCGTGCATAGTCCTTCACCGGTTCGACGACTTCCGCAAGGGTGCGAAGCGCCGCGATGTCGTCCGTTCCCGCCATGCGGTACAGCGCGGAGATCATGGAGGATCTGTGCGTCAGGCCAAGCCACTCGAGATGCCAACTTAACTCGTCAAGCCTCGTATACATCGAGCCCAGATCTTGCACGTCGGGCGGAGACCACAGGCGTTCTGCAATCGCAGCATTGCGCGGCCAGATTCTGGAATCGATGTTCTCGGCAGTAACCCACTCCGACCACATGCAAGCCTCGCCACCAAGGATGCGGCTCTTCTCCTCTGGATTCAGCGAGGCAGCGGCGCCGCTCATCGGGTCCACAGCATAGTGCCGCGAAGCGGGCCACATCAGGTCTAAATAGTAACCGAAGGAGAGCAGGCTCCTATAGCCTTGCTGAGCTGCGCCTGCCAATGACTGCTGCCCACGCCAGGACTGCACGACGACGGTCTTGGGCAAATCAGGACGCAACACCTCATCCCATCCCATCATGATTTTGTGATGCTTGCCTAAGATTTTCTGCAGACGTTGATTGAAGTAGGCTTGCAGATCCTGGTTGTTTTTCATCCCATGAGCGTGGATGAAGGCCTGGATTTTCGGATTGGCGTCCCACTGATGGCCGTTGACCTCGTCTCCGCCCATATGAAAATAGTTGTCCGGGAAAAGTTTGGCCATCTCCCCAACGAACTTGTCGATGAACTTGTACGTCTCCTCCCGCGTTGGATCCATGGCGGCATCAGCGCCCCCGGGCTCGATCTGATAAGGCCCCGGCCCGCTCGCCAGTTCCGGATATCCGGCAAACAATGAACGGCTGTGGCCCGGCATTTCGAACTCAGGGACCACGCGGATGCCGCGATCATGGGCGTAGGCCACGAACTCGCGAATCTCGTCTTGCGTGTAATACAGCCCGTCGGACCCTGCGTCCTGCAACTTAGGAAAACGCTTGCTCTCGACTCGGAAACCCTCGTTGTCGTACAGGTGCCAGTGCAGAACATTCATCTTCACCGCTGCCATTCCATCGAGGTTGCGCTTGAGCACGTCCAGCGGAATGAAGTGGCGGCCAACGTCAATGAGCAGGCCGCGCCAGGGGAACCGGGGCTGATCCTTAATTGTCACGACCCGCACAGCAAATCCGTTTGTGGTGGTTTCCACGAGTTGAAGGAAGGTCTGAAGGCCATGCAGAATACCCAGGGGACTGGATGCTATGAGCTTCGCGCCTGACTGGTTGATTACCAGCTCATAAGATTCATCCTCACCGAGTCTTTGCACTCTCTCACCGCCGTGAATGGCATGGATCAGCAGAGTCGGATTGGCCGAGTCGGCAGGTTTCTGCTTGAGGAACATTCCCGTTTGGCGCGAGAGGTCGGCTATAAATCTCAGTACTCCGCGCTCCAGCGTTGCATCCCGAAAACCCGTGATTGCAACGGAGAAAGATCGATCGACTGGCAGTTGCCCAACACCAGCTTGAACAAAGGATGGCATGGGCATGAGGCTGAGACCATGCTGGGGTTGTGCCACGGCGAGAGATGCAAATAGAAGAGCCGCATTGGCGATCAGCAGAATTCGCATAAATAGTGAGGGCTTCCAGAAGGAAGCCATCCAGTGTAATTCACCGATCACCAAGACCAAATTCCGGCGATCTGGAAGTCCTCGAGAAGAAATTCGTCTTTATTTCCATTCAAAGGTCACTACCGATTGGAAAGGCAGAGTGTAATTGAAGTATGTCCCCTTCCAGCTCACGGAGAAGGTCTCTGGCGTGCTCCCCGAGTTCAGCACGAACAGGACGATCGAGCCATCGGGATTCTGAAAAGCAACATCCTCGATCCCACCTGTGTTGAACGTGTCGGAATCGATGCGGTGGGCTCCCGGAACGACAAACTTGCCCAAATGTCCGAGCACGTAATATTCAACGTTGTAGGTGATGGTCGCCGGAGACGTGCGAGTGTCAACGGTCGCCACCCCTCGGCAACTCGAGCAGCCGCCATTCGTCGGTCCGGAGTTCTGATCGAGGGCCAGGTTCCACAGCGAAATGCTGCGCGCCCAGTTGCGAGTTGCGCCAATCAGCAGGTTCCCGGAGTTCCACACCAGATCGCCGGCGAAGTTCGACCCCGCCGTGCCGGTGCATTCCGTAAACCAGATGTCCTTGCCGGGATAGGCGGTCTTCACTGCCGATTGCGCGCTCACATCGCCCTTGTAACAGTGAAAGGAACTGCCCTCTACATAGGGGGAAGCAGAACTGGCGAGAACGGACTCCGGATAATCGGTGTTGTCCCAGTTATGCTCATAGGCGAGAATCTTCACAGTCCCCAGGCCGGCATTATTCAGCGCTGGCCCAAGATAGTTGCCAATGAAATCTGATTCGTCGCTGGCAGCCAGGTACTCGCTCGGGTAAGAACTGGTCGAATTCAGCGGTTCGTTCTCTACCGAGATGGCGTAGACCGGAATTCCCGCCTGCTGATACGCCTGCAGATAGAGGACGAAATACTGTGCCAGACTGGGAAAGTAAACCGTGTTCATGTTCCCGCCATTCATCGTCCCGCTGGTTTTCATCCATGCCGGCGGACTCCACGGCAGCGCCACCACTTTCGCGGCGGGGTTGATCGCGAGCGCTTGCTGCAGCAAGGGAATGATGTAAGGCGTGTCATGCGCAATGGAGAAATCGACGAGTTGGAGGTCGGTTTGCCCAGCCGGAACATCGTCATAACTGTAATTGCCGTTCACCGCGAAATCGGTGGCTCCCATAGGTTGGCGAAGGAAACTCAGGCCGATCCCCGCCGTCGGGCTGAACAGTTGCTGCATCAACGCGGCTCGCTGCGAGGAATTCAGATCGTTCCAGATGACCCAGGCAGAGGAATCGCTTAGCGAGGCGCCGAAGCCGTCGATCGCCTGGTACTGAGAGGCATCATTCACCGTGATGACCGGCGAGCTCTGACTCCCGCCCGTCCCGAACGAAACCGTGGCCTCCGGCTGGAGGAGCATGGCTTGGTCACCCGTGGTCACGACAACTTGCGCGTTCGGACCCGTCGGCGTAAAAGGCATCGGCTGGTTGCCGCCGCCACCGCCGCAAGCCACAAGACTGAGAGCCAGAAAGCAGACCAACGGCGTCCCAACGACCCGCGGCCGGAACTGGACAGGTAACATGGAATTCACCAAACTCACGGCTCTTTCGACCACACCCAGGTGGTCACGGAATCCTTTTCGAGAGCAATGTCTGCTTGCGTCGCTCCCATTTGCACCGTGGCCGTCTGGGCCTCTCCGGAGTTGGTCACCACCAGCACCCGTGTTCCATCCGGATTTGCGAAGGCCGCATGGCTAATCCCCGTCAGCGTGCTCTCGGAATCGAAGCGGCGCGCACCCCGCCGAATGGCCCGGGAAAAGTGCGCGAACGCCCAGTATTGCCCGCTGCGCGTGATCTCCCGAGTCTGGGAGTGAATCGTCACCAGACCACCACAAGGAAACGGCCCAATATTCGGACGCCCCTGCTCGTCCAGTGCCAGATTCCAGCCAGTAATCGAGCGGCACCAGTGGCGCAGAGCCGCAGTGAACGTCTGTCCCCACGTTGCCCAGTCCGTTAAATAGTCGGGGCTCGTGTAGTCCGGCCCTCCTTCGGTCCAATACATCTCCGCATCGGGATGAGCCTCATGCGCCTTTGTCATCATCTCCGGAGTTCCGACGTATCCATGCCAGGCAATTGCATTGCAGTACTTACGCAAGCCGGCGTCATCGAGCTCCGCGACCGCGCGGCCCCACAAGTTGTAGTTGTGATCGAGAATCCAGATCTTCGTCGAGAGGCCCTCCTTTTCGAGCAACGGCCCCAGGTGGTTGCGGACGAACTCAATTTCATACTCTTGCGGCCAGATGCATGCTGGCATCCGCGCGTCCTGGTCGGTGTCCACTTCATTTTGTGGTGTGACGGCCTGAATCGGAACTCCATCTCCAGCATAGGCGTGAAGAAACTTCAGGAAGTAATGTGCGTAGGCCGGCATGTAGCGGCGACGCATCGATCCGCCGAGCATTGATCCTCCGGCCTTCATCCAGCCCGGAGGACTCCACGGTGACGAAAAAAGAAAAATCTCCGGATTCGCTTTTCGAGCCTCGCGCAACATCGGCAGAATGTACTGGCGGTCTTGCTCAATCGAAAAGCGCTTTAATTCTGGATCGGCCTCTCCTTCGTCGTAGCTGTACACCTTGGTCGAGTAATCGCTCGATCCGATACACGTGCGGCACACATTGAGCCTCATCTCTGATGGATGGAACAGTTCGTGAAACAGAGACTCGCGCGCCGACGGCGAGAGCCGGTTGAATGTGTAGCAGGCAGCGTCAGTAAATGCCGCGCCGAAACCGAGAATCGTCTGGAAATCCTTGTCCGGGTTGAGAACAATCGCTTGCTCGGGAGGCTTGGCGGACGCGGTCTGCCACCGAAGCCCACTCCTCGGGGCAAAGCGACCTTTCTCGCTCGTCACCCAGGAAGCGATCTCTCCCGCCTGGCTTGGAGCGTCGATGCCGGAGACGGGCAAGGCGCGAGCCGTGGCGAGGGCTGCCAGTCCCACGGCTGTAGATCTCAAAAACTCCCGCCTCGTCTTTTCCATCGACATCGCATTCTCCTGGTTTGTTTGCAATAATGTGCCAGCTCACAACTCATGAATGCCGCGTTCCACGACAACGCGCTTGCCCCCGGAGTTCTCTATGCAAACCGCACGGATACCTTTTCTCTCGCTGTGTGCGCTCTTCGTCGTTAGTAGCCCGGCGATAACCTGCTTTTCTCAAAACCCCGTACTTCCCCCAACTAGCAACGGTTGGACGCTGGTTTGGAGCGACGAATTCAACGGTCCCAACGGATCCTCCGTTGATGGTACCAAGTGGGTGGTTGAAACCGGCGGCCAGGGCTGGGGCAACCAGGAGCTTGAGTACTACACCGATCACATCGAGAACGCATCGGTGCATGATGGCAACCTGGTGATTAGGGCGCTGGAAGAGAAGTACACCGGCCCCGACGGAGTCAAACGAAACTACACCTCGGCACGTCTCAAAACCTTCGGCAAATTCTCCCAAACCTACGGCCGCTTTGAAGCCCGCATCAAAATTCCCTACGGTCAGGGTATGTGGCCGGCCTTCTGGATGCTCGGTGACGACATCGATAAGGTCGGCTGGCCCGCATGCGGCGAGATCGACATCATGGAGAACATCGGAAAAGAGCCCGCCATTATTCATGGTTCGATTCACGGTCCCGGATATGTCGGCGCCACCGGCCTCGAAGCGCCCTATGCTCTTTTCGGCAAGCAGCGCTTCGCCGACGACTTCCATATCTTCGCCATCGAGTGGGATACCGAGTCCATCAGCTTCTATGTTGATAAGGATTTCTACGCGCGCCGCACGCGCGCCGACCTTAAACCCGGATGGGAGTGGGTTTTCGACAAGCCCTTCTTTCTGATCCTTAATCTGGCGGTGGGCGGCGACTGGCCCGGAAATCCGGACCCCACCACCGTATTCCCGCAAACCATGCTGGTCGATTACGTGCGCGTCTATCAGCGGTCCGAACCCACAAAAAAAGATTCGGCAAGGCCCTAAAGTGTTCCACACTCCGCCTAAAAGACGGGAGCCGGACCCGTCGACTCGCGCACGATCAACTCCGGCGCCAGCGAAATCAGATACGGCGCTTTTCCCTTGCCATTGGAAATCCGCATCAGCAAATGCTTTGCGGCCATCTCTCCCATCTGCCGCAGCGGTTGCCGCACCGTGGTGAGTCGTGGAGTCAGATACGCCGCTGCCTGAATATCATCAAAGCCGACTACCGAAACATCCTCGGGCACACTCAATCCCGCATCCCGAAACGCGCGCACCGCACCGATCGCCGAAATATCGTTGAAGGCGAACAACGCGGTAAAGGGCTCCCGGGTGGCCAATAACTCCTGCGCGGTCACGTAGCCTTCTTCCGGAACCGACGGCGCAGGATTCCTGGTGTCATGTTGCAATTGAATCGTTAGCTCAGGGCGCATCTCAATACCAAGTTTCTTTGCCGCTTGCAGAACACCTCTCCATCGATACTCAGTATCCGAGCTGCCGCGATGCCCTTTGAAGAACGCGATGCGCCGGTGGCCAAGCGTGAGCAGGTGTTCGAGCGCGGCAAAGGTTGCCTTCTTGTTGTCGACCGCGATGTTAGTAACGCCCCGCACCCGATGATGTCCCGAAATTGCGACCACCGGCACAGGCAGCGCCTTTACCCCCGGGGTGTTCAGGATAATTACACCTTCGACCGCGCGGTCGATCAGCATGCGCGGATATTCCTGGATCAAATCCGGCTTGCCGCGATGGCTTGCCACAAAATAGAAGTAGCCTTCACTCAGTAAGTGGTCTTCGATACCGCGCATGATCGACGCCGCATAACCCTCGCTGATCTCCGGCACCAGCACGCCCACCATGAACCCGCGCTTGAGGCTCAATGACCGCGCAAAGAAATTCGGACGATACTCCAGCTTCCGCGCCGCCTGCAGCACTCGATCCTTAGTATGTTTCGGAATCGCCCTCGCCGCCGGCGAATCGTTGATCACCACCGAAACCGTCGCCGGCGACAACGTCAAATATTCCGCCAGCGACCGCAGACTCACCGGCTTGGCAGGCAGCTCCGTTCCCGAACCGTTTCTGGAGCGCGTTGTTTTCATGGGACGTTCAAAATGCGTTCAAGGATAGCAGCTTCCACTTTTTCATAGACCAAATCCAGCAAAAACCTCTTGACAGCGGGTAAGATCCGGATGCCTAATGTCGGACGGATAATACTAAACCGCTTTTGTGTTTAACTAAAGCGCTTATTTAACCCAGGAATGTGGCTTGCGCTAAGACGAACATCGAGCGTCTCGCAAGCATTATCTGCCCCGTTGCAGATCGGAATATGCCCGAGGAGGAACCCATGTTGCGTCCGTCCCAGAACAGCATTGCTACCATTCTCCACAACCACTTCATGTTTGCGCTGATCGCTACTGCGATCGCATGCCTCACCTGCGCGCCCTTGCTGGCGCAGGTCACCTCCGGCACCATCTTCGGGATGGTGAAAGATCCCAGTGGGGCAGTGGTGGGGGGAGCAACCGTCACGATCACGAATCCCGCAAATGGGATCACGCGCCAAGTGACGAGCGGCGGCGATGGCAATTTCGTTGCGCCCAACCTGTATCCGGGAACGTACAGCATTGAGGTCGAAGCAAAGGGCTTCAAGAGACTGGAGAAAACCGGAATCGTGCTCAGCGGCGCAGACAACTTGAGCGCTGGCGATTTCGTTTTGGCGGTCGGCACCACCTCTGACCAAGTAACCGTCACAGCCGACGCCGGCCAGATCCAGCTGCAATCGAATTCGGGCGAACGCTCCGATCTGATCACGAGCAAACAATTGAACGATGTGGCCATGAATGGCCGAAACGTGCTGGACTACATGAAGCTGATTCCGGGGGTGATCGGAACTAATAGTTTTCAAGTTTCGGGAACGGGCGGGATCGACTCCTTCAACATCAATGGCACGCGGGCAAATGAGCATGAGTTCACCATCGATGGCGCATCCAACGTGGACACCGGCAACAATGGTGGAACCCACGTCACCCTCAACCTCGACTCAATCGAGGAAGTGAAGGTCTTGACTTCAAATTACCAGGCGGAATTTGGCAAGGCTGCCGGCGGCCAAGTCGCACTCACCACCAAGAGCGGCACCAATCAGTGGCATGGCAACGGTCGCTTCTTCCATCGCAACGAGGGACTGAACGCCAACGAATACTTCAACAAGACGAATGAGCTGTCAAACGGTAAACCCAACCAAACGCCGTTGTACCGATATAACGACATCGGCTACCAAATCGGCGGCCCAATCAAGAGGGATAGACTGTTCGTTTTTTGGAGCCAGGAATTCTATCGGCAGTTGGTTCCTAGCGGTGGGACCGAACAGGCTTATGTACCTACTGCTCTGGAGCGGATGGGCGATTTCTCGCAGTCCACGGATGGTAATGGTACGCCAGTGGTCATCACCGGTCCTGGGATCAGCAACAACAAGATCACATCCGGAATCAATCCGTTGATGCAGCAACTACTCAATCTTTTTCCTTTACCCAATGTGAGTGGCTTCGGCGTCGGCGGACAGAACTACAACTTTTCGGAGTCCCTCTCTGCCCACGCTCCGCGCCGCGAAGACCTTCTTCGCGTTGACTACCAACTCAACAGCAAGAATCGGCTTTACGGGCGGTATCTGCATAATGCCGAAACTGACACCAGTCCCTTCCTGCCGTTCCCCGGACCGTTTGGTATCTTTGCCTGTTCGTCAGTGGTTAACTTTCCGGGCGGCTGTACTCAGCAGCACCCCGGATGGAATTTCTCCGCGAACCTGGTGAGCACTATTACACCGACCGTTTTGAACGAGTTTTCGGTGGGACCTAGTCACACGCTCTCGATTGCGGCGGGCGTAAACGGGAACATTTCCCGTGGCAAGAACGGCCTCAGCGGTCTGCAATTGCTGTATCCTCTTGGTTCGGATCAATCCATTCCGGATATGAGCTTCGGTGGCCTTAACAATGTCGATTTTCAAGGCCCATACCTCGGGGCTACGCCCTGGAACCAGGCCAACACGACTATCAACGTGAACGACAACCTGTCTTGGGTGCGGCACAACCACACGATGAAGGCTGGCATCTTCTACCAGCGCAGTCGCAAGAACCAGATTGCATGGGGCAATATCAACGGGCAATTCAATTTCCAACCCACCACCACCAACGGTTACAACCTGGGCGATCCGCTTGCCGCCGAGCTGTTGGGATATTTCAGCAGCTTCGACCAGTCCACCGCTCGCCCAATAGGCGCGTTCCGCTACAGTCAGTTTGAGTTCTACGTGCAAGACACTTGGAAGGTCACGCCCCGGTTTACGCTGGACTACGGCATGCGCTTTTCATGGATTCCGCCACAGTATGATGCGAATAACCAGATTGCGCTGTTCGATCCGGGGTCCTACAACGCGGCCGATGCTGTGACGATTGATCCGACCACTGGCAACATCATCCCTGCCGACGGTGGTAACCCGCTGAACGGGATGAGGTTTACAAAGAATGGCCAGCTCCCACAGGGCGGGTGGAACAGCCGCGGCATCATGCCGGAGCCACGCCTGGGTTTTGCCTATGACCTTTTAGGGAACCATAAAACGATTTTGCGTGGCGGCTTCGGAATGATGCACGACCGGACTCAAGGTAACCTGATCTTCAATACGGTCTTCAATAATCCAGCGCTGGTTGAGACGGCGTCCGTGTCCGCCAATAATGTTTCCAATCTTCCAACTTTGCAGGGTTCTTTCGGGACCGGAGTGCTGGGCAACATTTTGGGCGCAGCCCGAGACGGCAAAGTTCCGACGGTCTACAGCTTCAGCCTCGGCATACAGCACGAAATCGGCGCCGGTCTCACGCTGGATTTGGCCTACGTCGGTACGGCTTCCCGTCACCTCGTAACCTCACGTGACATTAATGCGGCGCCGTATGGAAGCGCCTTCCAAAAGGACGTCCAGGATCCGAATTGTCCCGTGTTCACGGGGGGGGTTGTGCCTGACGTCCAGCCGGGCCTTCAACCGCAATACGCAGCGGCGGGCTATAACTTCAACGGATACTGCACCTACGGATTCGCCAATTTCACCTCTGCCTTCCTTGTGCCCTACAAAGGCTACGGCCAGATCTCATACCTCGATTGGGGGGGCACCTCGAATTACAACTCGCTGCAAGTTTCATTGCAGCGCCGGTTCAGCAAGGGCTTGACGTTCGGCGCGGTCTACACCTGGTCGAAGGCATTGACTACCGCGGGCAGCGATCAGGACACGCAGGATACTTTTAACGCCCTGCTTGACTACCGTGCGGCCCCTTGGGATCGTACGCACGTCTTCGCCGCTAACTACGTCTATGACCTGCCCGGCCTCGCCAAGCATTTTGGCGGGCCGAAATGGCTCTCGTACGTCACCGACCATTATCAGTTGAGCGGAGTGACGCAGCTCATGACCGGAACTCCGAACGACTTTAACAATGGTTTTGGGTTCCCACCGGGAAGCGTGACCGGCTCGGATCAATATGGGGCGATCCCTTACTACCTTAGCCTTGATAGGGCCGGGAATCCGCTTCTCCCCACTATCGGCCCCCCTGGGAGGGGAACGCGCGACATTCTTCGCGGCGGTGGGATGCAGAATTGGGATATGTCTCTGTTCAAGAACATCCCGATGGGTGAACGCTACTCCATTCAACTCCGTCTGGAAGCGTTTAACGCCTTCAACCATCCCAACTTCAACGATAAGAATTACGGTGCTAGCGTGACCGGCCCGTGGGCGTACGCGAGCCCAACCGACCCGTTGACCATCACCAAGAATGGCAACTGGGGAACGTACTCCGATACGTATAACAGCGGCGGCGGTCCTGGAAGCTTCCGCGTGGTCCAACTCGGCGCCAAGTTCTTCTTCTAGGTTGCTCCTGTCCCTTGACGCCCGCGGCATCGGCCGCGGGCTTCTCTCCAGCGTGAGGTAAGCTTACCGCCAAGGACTGTTCATGACACGCAAGCTGAAATTTGTTGTCATTCTTCTGCTGGTTTCCCTCGGCTGGGCCCAGGCGCCTTCTCTCGCGACTCCTGCCATCGAAGCCCGCGCGGACGCGCTGCTCAAGCAACTTTCGCTCGAAGAGAAGATCGATCTGATCGGCGGTGTCGACGATTTCTACATTCGGGGGATTAAGCACATTGGGCTTCCCAGCTTGAAGATGTCCGATGGGCCAATTGGCGTCCGCAATTACGGGCCCTCCACAACTTTTGGTGGCCTCGGTCTGGCGGCAACGTGGGACCTTGATCTCGCCCAGCGCATGGGAACGGTCATCGGTCAGGACGCACGCGCACGCGGCGTCCACTTCATGCTGGGGCCGGGAGTAAACATTTCGCGCTCGCCTTTGTGCGGACGCAATTTCGAATATTTTGGCGAGGATCCTTTCCTCGCGTCCCGCACGGCCGTCGCTTACATCAAGGGGATGCAAAGCCAGGGCGTGAGTGCGACCATCAAGCACTTCATGGGCAACAACCAGGAATTCTTGCGCCATGACGCCGATTCCATTATCGACGAGCGCACCATGCGCGAAATCTATCTGCCCACCTTCGAAGCGGCAGTGAAGGAAGCGCATGTTGGCGCCATCATGGATTCCTACAACCTTATCAATGGCCAGCATGCAACCCAGAACGGGTTTCTGAACAATGACGTCGTGAAGAAAGATTGGGGGTTCGAGGGCCTCATCATGTCCGATTGGGATGCGACTTACGACGGGGTGGCCGCGGCCAATGGCGGGCTCGATCTTGAAATGCCGGCGGGGAAATTCATGAATCGCGCCACGCTGCTGCCGGCGGTGATGGCTGGCAAGGTCAGCGAGGTCACGATTGATGACAAAGTCCGCCGCATTCTGCGGACTGCCATTCGCTTTGGCTGGCTCGATCGCGAGCAAACCGATTTATCCGTGCCGCTGTACAACGTCAAGGGTGGGGAGGTCGCGCTTGAGGCCGCTCGCTCCAGCATGGTGCTGCTCAAGAACGATGGCAACCTTCTTCCGCTAGACAAAACGAAAATCAAAACGATAGCTGTCATCGGACCGGATGCCTATCCCGCTCCGGTAGTTGGCGGCGGCAGCGCGGGCGTGCGTCCGTTTGGCGCGGTGAGCTATCTGGCGGGTATCGCCGACTATCTCGGCAGCGGCGCAACGGTCTACTACGATCGCGGAGTTCCATCTGTCGGGGAATTGGCCGATGCCACAGTCTTCTCGATTGACGCGGCTGCCAAAGAACCGGGCATCAAAGTCGAGGCGTTCAACAATATCAAGCTAAGTGGCGAGCCTGCGGTTCGGCGAACCGATCAACACATCAACGTGGATCATTCGCTTGGCGATGGCGTCAATCAAAACGAAGTGTCGGCGCGTTGGTCGGGATACTTCACACCCAGCGATCCTGGCGAACATCTCTTCTTTGTGCAAGGCCCCGGCGAAGGCGGCGGCTACAAGCTCTACGTCGACGATAAACTCGTCATCGATACGTGGGAATTCGCGCTTGCGCAGGTCAGCCAGATACGCTTGCCCTTGGCGGCGGGGCCGCACAAGATTCGTTTTGAATACTCCGTGCATTGGAGCTGGGGCGGTCCGAGCGTTAGACTCGGCATCGTGCGTCCAGATAGGGTTGTGAATGCCACGGCAAAAGCGCTAGCGTCCAAGGCAGATGCGGTGGTGCTGGCGGCGGGCTTCGATTCCGATAGCGAAAGCGAGGGCGCGGACCGAACCTTCCAGCTTCCCCCGGCGCAGGACGAACTTATTGAACAGATCTCTGCCGTCAATACGAACACGATCGTGGTAGTGACTTCCGGCGGCGCGGTCGATATGAATGCATGGCTCGGTCATGTTCCCGCGCTTTTCGAAACTTGGTATGCAGGTCAGGCGCAAGGTACGGCGCTGGCGCAATTGCTCTTCGGCGAGTACAGCCCGTCCGGCAAGCTGCCCGTCACGTTTGAGCGCAGATGGGAAGACAATCCCGCGCACGACAACTACTATCCCAAAGCAGGGGACAGAAGAACCGAATATAAGGAGGGTCTGTTCATTGGATACCGTCACTTCGACAAAGCCACCGTCAAGCCGCAGTTCCCCTTTGGCTACGGTCTCTCGTACACGACCTTTGCCTATAAGAATCTCTCAGTCACTCCGGCCGCCGTTTCGGGAGATCAGAGTGTTACCGTCAGCTTCGACGTGACCAACACCGGCCATCGCGCCGGCGCCGAAGTTGCCGAAGTGTACGTAGGCGAACCGCATCCTATTGTTCCCCGGCCCATGAAGGAACTGAAGGGATTCACGAGGGTGCAATTGAATGCGGGCGAAACCCGGCGCGTTTCACTCACGCTCGATCGCAGGGCTTTCGCTTACTACAACATCAAGAACCGTGATTGGACGGCGGACGCCGCGGACTTCAACGTGTACGTGGGAAGTTCCTCGGCGCGGATTGAGCTCACGGATAAAGTAACTCGGCAAAATCCGTGAAGCTGTTTCTGAACAACGAGTTTGTTTCGTAGCCGAATGCACCTAGTGCATCGTTGCGAACTGCGGACCGCCGTAAGCAATGCCCCAGGGAGATCACACCATGAAAAAGTATCGGTTCTCGCGCCGTGAGTTCCTACAAACAACCGCCGGAGCGGCGGGCGCCACGCTTGCCACAAATGCTATATTGCTGAATTCCGAGCCGCTGTTCGCGTCGACTTCCCCAGTGGCTGCGAGTGATCGTGTCCGTTTTGGAATCGTGGGCGTGGGAATGGAAGGCAGCAACCTGCTCACAACGGCGATTCAGCTTCCGGACGTGGAGTGCGCGGCGGCGTCCGATCTTTACGATGGCCGCCACGAGCTGGCCCGGGAAATCGTAGGCAAGCCGATCCCTACCACGCGCCGGTACAAAGAGCTGCTCGACAACAAAGAGATTGACGCGATTATCGTAGCGGTGCCGGACCACTGGCACAAGCAGGTCGTTGTCGACGCGGTGGCGGCCGGCAAGGATGTGTATTGCGAGAAGCCGTTTTCGCATACTCCAGCGGATGGCTTGGCTCTGGTCGAGGCCGCAAAGAGGTCAGACCGGATTGTCATGGTTGGCGCGCAGCGGACGAGTTCGGTCCTATGCGCCAAAGCGAAAGACCTGTATGACCGCGGCGCGATCGGTCAGTTGAGTCTGGTGGAAGCGACCTTGGGACGGAATGATCCCACCGGCGCATGGGAATATCCGCCGCCGGCGGATTTGTCTCCCGAAAATCTGGATTGGGATACGTGGCTCGGAACCGCGCCGAAAAAACCTTTCGACCCGCTCGCCTTTGCGCGTTGGCGCTGCTGGAAGGAATATGGAACCGGCGTCGCGGGGGACTTGCTCGTGCATCTGATTAGCGGGATGCAAGCGGTTCTCGGGATCAATGAGATTCCCAAGCGTGTCTCGGCGTTCGGGGGTATTTACCGCTGGAAGGACGGACGAAATATGCCCGATGTGCATGCCGCTCTTTTCGAGTACGCCAATGTTCCGGTCTACATGCGCTTGAGCCTGGACACCGAATCCTCCGAAGTCACTCGCTTTATGGGCTCCAAGGGCGTCATCGAACTCACCGAGTTCGGGCTCAGCTATTCTCCGCAACCCGGAGTGGATCTCTCTCCGAGTTATTACTCTGGGTCGTTTCCTGCCCGGCTGAGGACACCCTATCTCGCGCAATGGCACCAAGAACACGATCCTAAACCGGGACAGGAGCCGGCTCCCGAGAGCTTGATCTTTAAGGGGAACGATTATGACGATTTGCGTCCCCACCTCTGGAATTTCTTCGAGGCCGTCCGGTCGCGCAAGCCGGTACTGCAGGATGCGGTGTTCGGGCACAACGCGGCTCTCGGCTGCCACATGGCCAATGAATCCTACTTCAGGAAAAAACCGGTGTATTGGGATTCAACTTCGCAGAGTATCAAGTCGTAAGAGCCAGGCAGGTTTCTGCGAGGCATGCTGGTGCCGTGACCGCGTGACGATTTCTACGATGGAGCGACGGGCGCCTCGCCCGTCCAGTTGGGCGGGGACGCCCGGCTCTCCACCGGCAAGCTTGGGCCGAAAGGGAGCGGCAATATATGAATCTTCGATGGAGCACAGTCGTGCTAATCACGTTAGTACTGACGTTTTCTATGCCTCTGTTTTCCGAACAAAAGAATTCTGCGGATACAACTGCGTCAGCTCAGCCGTTTCTTGGGCGTTGGGATTTGACCCTGAAGACTCCCGGTCGCGAATCTCCCTCATGGTTGGAAATAACCCAGGAAGCTGGGCAGCTCAAAGCACGACTGGTGAGCCGCTGGGGTCACGCACGGCTCCTGCCGAAAATCGAGCTCTACAATGAGCAAATAACATTCGTCTCTCCCAAGGAAGAAGAAGAAAGAAAAGACGACATGGTTTTCGAAGGGAAGTTGTCTGGGACCACATTGGTCGGGACCACGACGGGGCCCGATGGGACTCCGTGGCAATGGACCGGCGAGAAGGCTCCGGACCTGAAGAGAAAAGGCGAACCGAAGTGGGGAAAGCCGACGCAGTTGTTCAACGGCAAGGACCTGAGCGGGTGGAGGCCGAGCGATCCGAATGCGACGGCTGCTTGGAAAGTCGAAAACGGAACGCTCGTTAGTCCCGAACATGGCCCTGAACTTATCACCGATGCCCAGTTCGAAGATTTCAAGTTACACGTCGAATTCAATTGCGCGCCGAAATCGAATAGCGGTGTCTACCTGCGCGGTCGATACGAAGTTCAGATCGAAGACGACCCCGAGCCAGAGGGGCCGACCATGCGCACGGGAGGCGTGTACGGTTTCCTGGCCGCTTCGCCGGAACAACCACGCAGGCCGGGAGAATGGCAGACCTACGACATCACGCTTGTCGGCCGCGTGGTCACTGTCGTGCAAAACGGTCAGACCATTATTGACCGGCAGGAAATTCCGGGTATCACAGGCGGCGCTTTAGATAGTCGCGAAGGACTACCCGGCCCGATCTATCTGCAGGGTAGTGAAGACGGACACGTCGCTTTTCGGAACCTCACGATTACACCAGGCAGGTGACCGGGCAGGAAGCGAACCAAGCGTCCAGCCTCGTTTCTCGCCCAAGCGGGAACTAAGTATGCATCTCCGCACTACGGTTCCCACTCCAAAGAATAGGCCGAGAAGCGAGACGGTCGTAAGACGTCGAATCTTACACGAAGTGGCACGCCAGACTCGCCAAACTTGAGTTCGATCTTGACCTCGCCACCGGGGGCGGTCTCCGGAAGTTCTGCTTCTTGTTGCTCTACAGGAATATCGCCTTCACCATAGAGGACGCCCCGCACTCTGTATCCGCGGAGAGTGTACATTGGCATATTGCGCCTGGTTCGGATAAGCAGGCGAAAAGAGTTTAACTGGTTTTCAACGGACAAGAATTCAATCGGACTCGACTCTAGACGCAAAATTTCGTGGGACGGTTTCGGGCGACCATAGACATCCACCACTCCATGAACACGCTGCTTCAGCGCCCCGACGCCGCGATCGCCAACATGGGTCCGGTAGTCGTTATAACAGAAGAAAATGGCGCCACTGACGTACCCCTTTGAGCCAATGACCGCATCGTGCGATCGAAGAATATCGATCCTGTGACCGTCACCTTCGGGCCGGTCTTCCGTGCAGGCGCAATATCCGTACTCTGAAATTACCACGGGCTTGTCTGGAAAGGCCGCGTGTAGATTATCCAAATGTTTGGCCACAGCCTCGGGCGGACCTTGTTCCCAGCTCCCGAAATATTCGTTCGTTTCGATGAAATCCATGAGTCCGGCCACGTCGCGTTCCGGGGTCTGGCCGAGCGAGTTCGAAGCATACGAGCAGAGCCGCTCAGGGTCCAATCGTTTCGCTTCCTCCAACAAACGTTTGGCGAATTGATAGGCAGGAGGATTTTGGCCATAGATTTCATTACAAAGGCCCCAGACCACAACCGAAGGATGGTTTCGATCGCGCGCGATCATCTCCTGTAACTGTTCCAGACCGTTTTGCATGATGTCGGCATCGGGTCTTTCTCTCATTCCTCGAAATGAGTCAGGTCCCCAGGCAGGGACCTCGGTCTGCATCATAATGCCGTGACGATCGCAGTATTCATGCACCCGCTTGTCCTGCGGCCAATGGACACGCGTGAAGACACAATTCAGATATTTCAGGTCGGCATGGCCACGGTTGATCCACTCTGCTGGCTCCGCCATGCCAAATTCCGGGTTACTGCCCGCAATCCGTTCCACACCCATGAGTCGGACGTGTTCTCCATTTAGGTGGAATGTGCCTTCCTTGACTTCCAGTTTCCGCACTCCGAACGTCGTCGTGAACTGGTGCGATTCATGTTCGTCTGCGATCGAGAAATCGAGCCGATAAAGGTTGGGATGGTCAAAATGCCATAACTTTGCATGGGGCAGTACCGCATGAAGGCTCATCGTCTGCGCTGCTCTCGTCTCAATGGAGAAACCTGATATCTCTGAGGTCAAGACAACTAGTCCGGTCTCCTCATCAAAGACCTCGAACCAGGCCCGTCCGTTCCAGCGCTTTGAACTGGAATTTCGCGCGTATGCGGTGATGGTGAGCTTTCCTTCTTTGCTTGTGAAATCGGGAATTGCTTCGACGTCAACCCGCTCCACAAAGGTCTTCGGCGTTACGAGCAATTGGACGGGCCGATAAATCCCACCATCGTGGGCCCAATCGCTGGAACGTCCTCTTGGCAACATGTGATCATTGAACGCGTTGTCCACACGCACTGCGACGGCATTGGTCTCGCCCCAGCGAAGGAACGGCGTGATGTCCAAGGTAAAAGCCGTGTAGCCCTTGCGGCTATGGTCTCCGGCTGGCTGCCCATTGATCCATATCGTGGCACTATGGAAGACAGCTTCAAATTCGACACGCACTACGGAATGCCGCCAGGGATCGGGAACGTCGAAGCCCCGCCGATACCAGGCGACGCCGCGATACTCCGCGTAGCCCGGATCAACTTGCCAGGTGTGAGGCACATCGATGCTCTGCCAGTCATTCACGGGATAAGCGGCATCGTACCAGCGCTGGTCAGCGCCGGCAGACACCGGATCGGTGCGAAACCACCACCGACCGCAGAGGTTGACAGTTTCGGTTGAGGAAGAGCGCTTTTTCTCTTCGGCGGACAAGGAGGCCGCGCTCAAGGTTCCCGCAGCCAAGGTTCCAGCATGAGTTAGGAATTTGCGCCGAGAATACATATAGCAATTGCCCGTGTCCGATTACAGTAATCAAAATTCGTGAAGTTGAAAAGATCCTTATCCACAACCGATAGATAATCGATGTGGTGGGGGCACCCGATCTATCTGTTTCTTTCGAAGCACGGGCAAGATTCATAGTTGAATCGTTGCAGACGAAAGGCTCCGCGAACCATTCTGAGAGCTCACCGTCGATCTCAGTGAACTCGGTTTCTAGCCGAAACGGTCGCGCGAACGCTTCCTTGTTCTAAACTCTATGTAGTGCAATTCCTCCGCATCCATTGCCACTGGCCGCTGCACTCAGACTCTTCCGAATTGCCCGTCATCCACCCGCCTTTGTTGCCACGCGCAAACTTGCCTTGACAGAGGCGATTCTAGTGGCCTACGCTGCGAACCGACAAGCTGGAAAGCAACCCGACAAAGGCGGAGTAAATGGGAAGAGTGATGTCTGCCGAGCGAGCCAAGCGAGCGAGGGCATGTTCTCAGGTGCTGCTAGCTTATTGTTTCGCCGGCCTGACGGTCTTAACACCAGCCGGAGTCAGGGCGGCAGATAGTTATGAAGTGACTATCGAGCGAGGCGTGCCTGTAAAGATGCGTGACGGCGTCACCTTGCGCGCAGATATTTGCCGCCCAAAGGCGGAGGGCAAGTTTCCGTTGCTGTTGACACGCACACCTTATGACAAGAACGGAGCGATAGAGTTTTGCCTGAAGGCTGCGGCACGTGGCTACGTGGTTGTTGCGCAGGACGTCCGGGGAAGATATGCCTCAGAGGGGGATTGGTATCCGTTCAAGTACGAATCTCAGGACGGCTATGACACGGTTGAGTGGGCCGCCGCGCTTCCCTATTCGAACGGTAAGGTCGGGATGTTCGGGGGGTCCTACGTTGGGGCGACGCAGTATCTAGCGGCCATTGCCAAGCCTCCTCATCTGGCGGGAATTTGCCCCGAGGTTACGGCGTCCAACTATCACGACGGCTGGACCTATCAGGGCGGTGCGTTCGAGCAATGGTTTGACGAGTCGTGGACGACGGGACTGGCGGCAAATACCATTAACCGCCGCGTAGACGTAGGTGGCGACGTGGTTCGATGGACACCAGCGCTGCCGCTGTTGTCGTATCCGGTGTTCGAAACACCCTCGGCTGCAGGACTGGCACCGTATTTCACCGACTGGCTTGCGCACTCCAACTATGACGACTATTGGAAGCAGTGGTCAATCGAAGACCACTACGCGCAGATTCAAGTTCCCGTATTCAGCATGGGCGCATGGTACGACATTTTTCTAGGCGGGACGTTAAGGAATTATGCGCGCCTTAAGAACGAGGCAGGTACGGAGGCCGCGCGGCGTGGTCAGCGGCTGATGATCTACGTTGGGGGCCATGCCGGTGGATCGACTGAGAAGAGAGTAGGCGCCGTCGATTTTGGAAATAAATTGCCGGTCGATGTGGAAACAGTGACACTCCGCTGGTATGACAGTCTCCTGAAGGGTATAGAGAATGGGTTAGACCATGAGAAACCCGTAATAATCTTCGTCATGGGCAAGAACGACTGGCGGGAAGAAAATGACTGGCCACTGGAGCGCGCCAACGCGACGCGGTATTACCTGCGCTCGACAAAGCCAGCGAATGGTCTTGCAGGAGGCGGCACGCTGAGTACAGCCGCGCCTGCCGATGAGAAACCCGACCAATACGTATACGATCCGAACGACGCAGTCCCCACGATTGGGGGGCCCCTTTGTTGCCAACCGCTGCCGACAGGGGTCGGCCCGCAGGACCAGCGGCCTGCGGAAGCGCGAAGCGACGTGCTGGTATTCTCTTCGCCGGCATTTACACAGAACACCGAAGTTACGGGTCCAATTTCGCTGGACCTGTATGTCAGCACCTCTGCGGTCGACACGGACTTTACCGGAAAAGTGGTTGACGTCTGGCCGAACGGATTTGCTCAGAATTTGACGGAAGGTATTCTGCGCTTGCGCTACCGCAATTCGCAGGAGAAACCAGAACTTGGAAATCCCGGGGAGATCTATCACATTAGCGTAGACCTTTGGGCGACGAGTAATGTTTTCCTGCCAGGACACAAACTGCGGCTCGAGATCTCCAGCAGCAACTTTCCGCGATTTGATCGAAACCTGAATACCGGTGAGGATCAGGCGCGTGGAACGCACATGATCAAAGCAACAAATGTAATCTACCACGACAAATCTCGGCCTTCGGCGGTGATTCTCCCCATTGTGCCGTAAGCGCAAGTCTTAAGGACGCCTCTGAGCGAAAGATTAAGGCCGCATGCTGTAGAAACCAGCGCTGCGGCCCTGAACGGGCAACCTGAGTTTGGTGCGCGATCAGGGAAGATTGGGCAAGCATCCGCCCAGAACCAGTATGTGGTACGAACAATCCGGGGAGATGGCAGCGTTCTAACCAACTGAACTACGTCCCCACTCGCTAAATCGAACAAATACTTGTGACAAACTATCCTGACAGCTTCCCACCGAACAGGAAAGGGCGCGAGCCGGTACTTTCCTCGTCTCGTGGGGTTTAATAGGTTGATGTCTGCACCACGGAGTCCTGCAATGTAGGAGCCGGCAAGCTTTTTAGTAGTTGACCATTGCGGGACGAACGGATTATCGGTTTGCATCAACGTCCAAGCTGTTGCGGGTGATCGCTTTTCCATGTATGAAAACTATGGTGATGCTGTCATACGCGTCCACACTTTCCAGCGGCGATTTCTTCATCAGCACGAGATTGGCAATTTTCCCCGGCTCGATACTCCCCAGCTGCGATTCCATCTTAAACTCGCGTGCGTTATTGATTGTGGCCGCCCTGAAAATCTGTGTGAGAGACATGCCTGCCTTCTGCAGTTGCTTCATTTCCAGGTACCCATTCACGCCGGGTAGATTTCCGTAGGTCGGGCTCGACGGCGTGTCTGTGCCAAATACGAAGTTGGCATCTTTGCTGGCGAGGTACGCAACCACCTGCCGCACGCGGCGCAGGGGGCCTTGCTCATAGTCCTTGAATATCGCGGCGTCGGGTGCATCGTCTTCATTCAATTCCGTTCCAAACCATTTGCCTTCCGGAGACTCGAACCACTCCAGCATTTCCTTCGGCGTGACTTTCGAGATGGCATCAATCTTCAGATATTCAGGGTCAAAATACGCCAGCTCACCGTACAAGACCTGTATGGTCGGTTGATAGCCAATTTTCTTTTCGACGATTTTATCTAATAGCCGCTTGATCTCGTCGGGCAGCTCCGGCTTCTTATTGAGCTCTCCCCAGTGCCACATTCCATGCGCGATAACGTCCACATTTCCCTCGACAGCGAATTTTTGTGCTTCAAACCCGTTGGCATGGATCATCAGCACCAGACCGTCTTGGGTCGCTGCCTTGCGGATCTCGGCCAGGACATCCGGGCCCATGACTGGCAGATTCTTGTCGTCGGCAAAGCCGCGCTCGAAGTACGTTTTCACGCAAATCGCACCCGAATGTTTCACACGCTCGACGGCAGCGGCAGAGGTGTGATCCTCGGGCTTGTATTCGGGCGGAATGCGGTCCGCTTGTTTGGCGTCGTAAATAAAATTAGGAAACGGTTTGAATCTTGTCGCTGGCGGAGCGAACGACATCGGGTATCCATTGGCAAAAGGCAGCGATCCGCCACAGTCATACAAATCCGGATGCAGCGGAGCCTGTCTGAAGTCTGCCAACACTTGCGGGCGAACCACCGCCAGATCCACAAGCGTCGTATAGCCAAAATAAAGGTAGGAGCGTGGGAGCTGCTTGAAGTATTCCTGGACCATCTTCTGGTGGCTGTCACTCTGATCAAACGTCATCCCCGGAACAGAAGCCAGGTGGACGTGCGAGTCGATCAGTCCGGGAATCAAATATTGTCCGTTTCCGGAGACTACGGTTGCTCCGGGAGGCTTCTTCGCCCTTTGATTTCGCTCGACCTTCACGATCCGCCCGTTTTCGATCAGCACACTCCCCTTCCCGATGTGATCGAGGCTCTCTGGGGAGACGAGGATGACATCGGTGATCCAAACCTGATTCGATTTGGAATCAGCAAAGGCCAGCACCGAGATTAGCAACGCTAATGCGGCGGCGAATGTCTTCATTGTTTTCCACGACGAGTTATCACCAAGAAGTACGGACTGTGCGCAGAGAAGTTCCGTAAATACCGCGCGAGTGTGCTACCTGGACCAACACGTCCCGTTTGTGGCCCGGACCGCGGCGCTAGTGCAGGAAGAAACCATCGGGAGGCAGCAGAAATAGGTAAGGCGCTTCAATCGATATCTCACAATTGGAGCAGTTTACCAGTCCAAAACGTCAACGGGCGAGAGAAAGGTTTGGTGCGAAAGGGGGGACTTGAACCCCCACGGGTTGCCCCGCCAGATCCTAAGTCTGGTGCGTCTGCCAATTCCGCCACTTTCGCACTCCGGCTATCACAGTCTAGATGCGAAGCTTGGCTGATTGCAACGTTGTTAGGTCGAACATCGGAGGAACCGAAAGCGACCATCTTTCCCCGATCATATTTCGCTTCAGTCGGAACACTTCAGTTCGGAGCACTTAGGTCAGGCTTCCCTTCTAGCCACCAACTCGGCTGTCGCCGTTTCCGCCACCTCCTCGCGGTAGTGCAATACCTTAAGGCTGGCCGCCAGTTGCAAAAGTTCGCCCGGATCGAGCAGGTGCTCAGAGTTCTTCGGGCCTCTGGGCAGTTCCGCCTGCGCCCGCGTGTAGGTCTTGTAGACCAGTAATCCACCCGGCCGCACCGCCGTCACCACTTCGGCAAAAATCTCTCGGCGCAAATAGAAAAACGCCATGACTACGTCGAACGTTGTTTCAAACGTCGTTTCGAACGATGTTTCGCATGATATCTCAAACTGGGATTGCGCAGCCTTGAGGTGGGTGAGATCATCTACTACAAAGTGAATGTGGGACGCGAGCGGCCCGGCGTTCTGCCGCGCCTGTTCGACTCCGGTCTCGGAAATATCAATGAGCGTGACTTCCCAGCCCTGTTTCGCCAGCCAGATGGCATGCCGTCCGGCGCCTCCGGCGAGATCGAGCCCGCCTCCTCCGTGGGGAAATAGCGGCAAAATGTATTCGGAGAATGCCCGTGGCAGGAAGGGATCCGGGACCAGCCATGATTCGGGCGCTTCCCGATATTTCCGGTTCCAGTGCTCGCGTTCGCTATCGGAAATTGAAGTCGACATGCGCTGCGATTCTAATCCTAGTCCGCCGAGGGAGCGGAGGTCACGACCCGAATGACGCCATTCTCGACACGCCCCTCCGGGCACCGTGGCGCCTCGCTCCCGCCCCTCACCGGCGGCGGTGACGACGGCCGCGGCGGCGACGGCATGCCAGATTCTATTCCGGATTTTATTCCTAACTATGGCGAGCGCCTGCGGCGAGCCCGGATGGGGCTGGCCGTCGCCATGACGCCCATCGTCATGCTCTTTGTTTCGTTCACGGCGGTTTACCTCATCCGGCGCGGATTTCTAAGTTTTGATCCGAGCAGCGAAGGCTACATCCGGACCTGGCTTCCGGTCCGGCTGCCCTGGACGTTGTTGTTGGCCAATACAGCTATCCTTATCGTAAGCAGCATCACAATCGACCTGGCACGGCGCGAAATCACACGAGAGGCCGCGCTCGCTCCGGTGCAATCGATTCCCGGCATATCGCTGGGTAACGAACGGCGGTTCCCCTGGCTGGGCGCGACCACCGTCCTCGGTATCGCGTTTCTTGCCGGGCAACTTTTTGTTTGGAGCAAGCTTTCCGCTGCGGGATTTCACCTCGCCGGGGGCACCAGCAGTTCCTTCGTTTACGTTCTTACCGCGATGCACGGGCTTCATCTGGCCGGCGGCATTCTTGCTCTTATGTGCGCCACTATCGCGGCGGTACTGCATCGTCCGGTGGAAACGCGCCGCATTGTCGTCGATATTACGTCGTGGTATTGGCACTGCATGACGGGATTATGGATCTACATCCTCGTGTTGTTCTCATTTGCGGCGCAATGAACTGGTCCCCACGACAGTCCCCAACATTATTCCGTGTTCCTTTGCGATGCCATTCGAAGTGGGTCTTCGAATAGACGTGCCGTGACCGCTCCAAAGATGAAACCTCCGATGTGCGCCAGGTACGCCACCCCTCCCGTCTGCGCATGTGCCACCGCACCCGCATTTAAGAGCTGGGTGAGAAACCAAAGACCGATCAAGAGCGCGGCCGGAATGAATGTGATCCGCACAAACACAAAAAAGAATAGAACCGAGCGAATCCGATCACGCGGATAGGTGACCAGAAACGCGCCCATCACCGCAGCAATTGCCCCGCTAGCGCCCAGGTTGGGGACCGTGGAATGGGGGTCGGCTGCGATCTGGGCCAGCATAGCAACCAGTCCGCTAACAATATAGAAAAAAAGGTAACGCCCGGGACCCATCGCGCCTTCAATCTCAGGAGCAAAGGCCCACAAGAAAATCATGTTGCCGATGATGTGGGACCAACTGGCGTGCATTAACATCGCCGTCAGAATCGTGATCCAGTGATGGCCGGAAGTAATTTGGGCGGGGATCGCCGACCAATTGCTCACAAAGGTGTCGCCGCCCACCAACTCCTGCACAAAAACAAAGCCGTTCACAAGAATGATAAGGACAGTGACGACGGGGATATGTGCAGGACGACGCGATGCGTCCCCTAACGGGACCATGCCTCCCATTCGGTTCCTCCATTGGTAGCCCGGACGGCAGCTTCCACTGGCGCGGTTTTTCCTCAAGGCCCCAACACTTCGGCGCCTCGCCGGGACAGCTCTAAATCAGACGAAGATTATGCCGCCAACTTTGTTATCTCAGTGGTCGCGGCGCGGACTGCGAACGACATCATCACTCGCGTAACGCCGCTGATGATCATACTCACCCCGACCAGGATGCCTATCGCCCAAGCCGAACTCGACGGCCACTGCAAGTAGATCATCAAGCCCAGCAGCAAGGTAACGATCCCGTCGACCAGTACCCACCTTGATCCTCCGAGGGAGCGCATCTGGAAAAACAGAACGATATCCAGGATGCCTTCGATCAGAAAGAGCGATGCCAGGATTAACGTAAGCGATGCCACACCCAGCAGGGGATGCGTGATCAGGTATGCACCGAAGAACAGATAGGCGATTCCGACTAGCAGCTTCCAGACAATGCTGCCCGACCTGTGAGCATGAAAAGCGAGCACGAGATGAACCACGCCTGCCAAAACAATGAGCCAGGCGATGACCACATTGACTGCCACGGCGGCAAGAAATGGCGAACCGATCGCCAACATGCCGAAGATAATCAACGCGATCCCCCAAACGATTGACCACGTCGAAGCCTGCCGCACGATTCCGACTGCAGTATTCTGTGCCATGGAAACCTCCTTCGGAAAGCGGAGTAATCGTATCTCAAAAGCTAGTTCCTCGAAAGGTGCCCACACCGCACCCCGGACCACCGCCAGCGACCCTTTATAATGAAAGGTTCAGTAGTAAGTTTTGATCCGTCTGTGGTGCCAGGGGAAGATGTCGACAGATAGCATTGTGGTTCGCGGGGCCCGGGTTCATAACCTCAAGAACATTGATTTTGAGATTGAGCACAACACTCTTACCGTCGTTACCGGGGTCTCCGGTTCGGGCAAATCGTCGCTCGCTTTCGATACGATCTACGCTGAGGGGCAGCGGCGTTATGTCGAATCGCTGTCCGCATACGCACGCCAGTTCCTGGAGCGGATTGAGAAGCCGGACGTCGATCTGATTGATGGGATCGCGCCCGCCGTGGCGATCAAGCAGAAGAACTCCACGCGCAATCCGCGCTCGACCGTCGCCACCGCCACCGAGATTTTCGATTACCTGCGGCTGCTTTTCGCCCGCGTCGGACGCACTTACTGCCTGCTCTGCGGCCAGGAAGTAAAAAAAGATACGGTGGATGAGGTGGTGGAACGCCTGCTGGCGCTGGGCGAGGGCACTCGCTTGAATGTGTTCTTTCCGATTCAGACGCACATTCCTGCGAGCGAGGAGAAGAGCGCCAAGAAGGTTCGCGCAAAGAAAAAGCCCGCTGAGTCCCGTCTGCCTTCAGACGCGATTAAGGCTCGGCTCTTCGATCTGCGCAAACGCGGCTTTAACCGCCTGTTTCAGAATAGCCAGGTTTTCGAATTCTCGACTCCGGAGTCTCTGCTCGACATCAACTTTGCCGAACCTGTGTTTGGGCTGGTGGATCGTCTGGTCGTCAGCGCTGACCAGCGGTCGCGCATTGTCGATGCGGTCGAGATTGGGTATCGCGAAGCGGGCGAAGTCATTTTTGAAACTGCACCTCGCAATTTAGAGGATGCCGCTGGCGAAACTCCGCAGCGGTTGCGTTTTTCCCAGCGCTTCGAGTGCAAGAACGATGGCAGCCGCTATGACGAACCGGAGCCGCGTCTATTTTCATTCAATAATCCTTATGGCGCTTGCCCGCGCTGCCAGGGTTTTGGCAACACCATCGACTTCGATCTCGACCTGGTTATCCCCGACAAGAGCAAGACCCTAAACGAAGGCGCGATCGAGCCCTGGACAAAACCAAAATACAGGCCGCTGTTCACCGAACTCAAGCGCTTCGCGCGCTCAGTTGGAATTCCGCTGGACGTGCCATGGTATGAACTCGATGCTGAGCAGCAGAAACTGATCGTCTACGGGGACAGCGATGGTGGCCGCGTTTTTGGCGGCGTTCGTGGCTTCTTTCAGCATCTTGAACGCAAGAAGTACAAGCTGCACGTGCGCGTGTTTCTCAGCCGCTATCGCGGATACTCGCAGTGTTCGGCTTGCGGCGGGACGCGCCTGCGCGCGGAGGCGCGTCAGGTAAAGATCGACGGCAAGAACATCTGCGAGGTGTGCAGTATGACTGTGGAGCAAGCAGCGCGCTTCTTCGGCCAACTAACGCTCTCGCCACAACAAGCCGCGATTGCGGAGAAGTTGCTGATCGAACTTCAGGAACGCCTGCGGTTCCTCAATGAAGTCGGCCTTGAATACTTGACGCTTGACCGTCTAGCCTCCACGCTGTCGGGCGGCGAGGCGCAGCGAATTCAGCTTGCGACCTCCCTCGGCTCGCGTCTGGTCGGCACACTGTATGTGCTGGACGAGCCTTCCATCGGCCTGCACAGCCGCGATACGCACCGGCTGATCAAGATCCTGCACGACCTGCGCGATCTGGGAAACACGATCCTTGTGGTCGAGCACGATCCCGACATCATGCGCGCCGCCGACCGCATTCTCGATCTTGGCCCGGGCGCGGGAGAAAATGGCGGAAAAGTCGTCGGGGCCGGCACCTACAACGAGATCGTCCGGATGCCGCACTCGCTCACCGGCCGTTACCTGGCTAACGATCTTCACATCCAGATTCCTGCGAAGCGCCGCCAACCGGGGTCGCACAGGCTGCGCATTACCGGCGCGCGCGCGCACAATCTGAAGCGCATCGATCTGGAAATCCCGCTTAACATGCTGGTGGCGATTACCGGCGTCTCCGGCTCGGGCAAATCTTCGTTGCTGCACGACGTTCTCTATCAGGCGTTGGCCACGGCCAAGCGGCAGGCGAATGGCGGACCCTCAAACGCGATTTTTTGGGACAGTATCAAAGGCGACGACTATCTCGACGAGGTCGTGCTGGTCGATCAATCGCCTATCGGGCGCACTCCGCGCTCGAATCCGGTCACTTATATCAAGGCCTTCGACATCATCCGCGAATTGTTTGCCTCGCTTCCGGAAGCGAAGAAACGCGGCTTCCCTGCCGGGCATTTTTCTTTTAATGTGCCCGGCGGCCGCTGCGAAAACTGTCAGGGGGATGGAACCGTCACCGTCGAAATGCAGTTTCTGGCTGACGTGGAGTTGATCTGCGACGAATGCAAGGGAACGCGCTACAAGCCGCAGGTGCTAGAAATCCATTACAAAGGCAAGAACGTTCACGAGGTGCTGAACCTCACGATTCGCGAGGCCCTGAAGTTCTTTGCCGATGTTCCGCGGCTCACGGAAAAATTGCGCGTGCTCGACGAAGTCGGTCTCGGCTACTTGCGTCTCGGCCAGTCGGCGACCACGCTTTCCGGAGGAGAAGCCCAGCGCATGAAACTGGCGGCGCACCTTCAGCCCGGCGCCCGCCAGGCGGTCGTCCGCCCGGTGAGCCGATCCGGGGAAGGCGGGGACGGACCCAAACGCAAGCGCCGCATGCTCTACATTTTCGATGAACCCACCACCGGCCTGCACTTCGACGATGTCAGCAAACTGCTTTCTGCTTTCCGCCGTCTGATTGATGCGGGAGGATCGATCGTCGTCATCGAACACAATCTTGAAGTCATCAAGACGGCCGACTGGGTCATCGACCTCGGCCCGGAAGGCGGCGATCGGGGTGGGAACCTGGTCGGCTCGGGCCCGCCGGAAGCGATCGCGGAGTTGGAAAACTCTTACACGGGACAGTACCTGAAGCGCGTCTTAAATGGAAACAGCGTTAGCCATGGCGAGCGGTAGAATAATCGTGAAGTGCGGGGCACCCTCGCCCGGCGTAGGCGTTCCGAACGCCAACAAGCACACCGCGGGCGCTGAAGCGCGAGACATTGTTAACGAAATAGCGGCGCGAGTAAACTCGTGCCCTTCCCGGTCCGCAGCAACGCCCGAATTCGTCCGCGGCCTGCTAATCGCGTGCGTCCTAACCGCGTGCGCCATCGCCTTCGCGCAAACCCACACCACCGTCCGCCATTACAAGGAACGCGTCGACGACCAACCGCCAGAAATCGCGCAGGCCGAAGATGCCATCCAGAAAAACGATTTCACCGGCGCGGAATCGCTGCTGAAGAAGGCGCTCGATAAAGATCCCCACAACTACCAGGCATGGTTCGATCTCGGGTTCGTCTTGAACCGCCTGGCCCGTACCGACGAATCGATCACTGCGTATCGCAAGTCCGTCGCTGCCAAGCCTGATGTTTTCGAATCGAACCTCAACTTGGGCCTGATGCTCGTCCGCGCCAATAACCCCGAAGCAGAGCAATTCCTGCACGCTGCCACTACTCTCAAACCCACGGCTCACCCCGAAGAAGGTCAAGCCCGAGCCTGGCTCGCGCTCGCAAACTTGCTCGAAAATAAAAAGCCGGAGGACGCGTTCCAGGCTTACCGGAAGGCTGCCGAGCTGACGCCCAAGGACCCGGAACCGCATCTTTCTGCCGCTCTGTTGCACGAGCGGCAAAAGGAATTTTCTGACGCTGAAGCGGAATACAAACAGGTCTTAGCTCTCGATCCGGAGAGCACTGAAGCGGCGATCGGCCTCACCAACATTTATATGAAGTCCGGGCGCCTGGGCGATGCCGAGCCCGTGCTGCGCCGGTTGGCCTCAGAACGCCCGGATGATGCCGGCACCCATCTGCAACTCGGTCGCGTTCTCGAGGCGGAGGGTAAGAAAGACGACGCGATCGTGGAGCTCCAGACCGCTCTGAAACTCACTCCAGCGGATGCCGACGCCCAACGCGAAATCGCCGACCTTTATGCGAACGCTGGAAAAAACGATCTCGCGGAGGACGCATATCGCGCTCTGGCTGCTATCCAGCCGAAAGATCCGGAATTGCATCGCGGACTAGGGAAGGCTCTGCTGCTCCAAAAGAAATTCCCGGAAGCCCAACAGGAGTTTTTGGTGGCGCTCCGGCTAAAACGCGATTGGCCCGATGTCTACGTCGATTTGGCCTTTGCGGCCAGCGAGAACAAGAATTACGAACTTACCATCAGGGCTCTCAATGGGCGCACCATGTTAAATGCGGAGATGCCTGACATCTGTTTCTTTCTTCGCGCCTCCGCTTATGACCACTTGCGCGACTACAAACAGGCCGCACTCGATTATCATCGCTTTCTGGAGGTTGCGAAGGGGAAGTACCCCGATCAGGAGTGGCAGGCTATCCATCGCCTGATCGCCATCGAACCGAAAAAACGATGACTGCCATACGCCGATATTCCCTGACCATGCTTCTCCTCGCACTTGCCTCCAGCTACGGCGCTGCCAAGGACGAAACTGTAGACGAACTCAAGGCGCGCGTCGAAAGCGCGCGTCTCGAAGACCGCCCTGAACTCTGCATTCGGATCGCACAGCATCAGCTTCGCAATGCCGACAAGCTGTACACTGAGGGCCAGGTCGAACAGGCTCGCGATGCCGTCGATGACATCGTTACCTACTCCGAAAAAGCCCGTGATGCCGCTTTGCAGACCAAGAAGCGCCTTAAGAATGTCGAGATCGATGTGCGAAAAATCGCGGACAAGCTGCGCGACATCAAACGCACCATCGCCTTCGACGACCAGCCTCCGGTAGAACGGGCCATCCGCCGCCTGGAAGACATCCGCACGACATTGCTCAAAGAAATGTTCGCCAAGGAAAACAAGAAGGAGAAGAAATGAAGCCGGGCACCCACCGCTGGCGCACCGCGCTCGCCTTGGCTCTTATGCTCGTGGTCCCGCTCCTGGGTCCGGTTCGGGCGCAGCGTCGCCGCGACCCGCTCAATCCGTTGGAGATTGACCAACTCCGCGACGCCATGCTGGACCCCGACGAGCGCTTAAAGCTCTACGTGAAGTTTTCCCGGGATCGAATGACAAAACTTGAACAAATGCGCAGCGATCCCAAGACGACCGAGCGCGGCCGCCAGACCCACGACATGCTGGAGGATTTTCTTGCCGTCTACAATGAACTGGATGACAACATCGATATGTACGTCGGCCGCAAGGACGACATCCGCAAGCCGCTGAAAGTCGTCATCGAAGCCGATACCGAATTTCAATCCAAGCTCCGCGCCCTGAAAGGCTCCGCCAACACAAATGCTGCCGAATCCAGCCAGTACGAGTTTCTGCTGACCGACGCTCTGGATACGGTCGACTCCAGCGCGGCAGACCACCGCACAACCGCTGCCGAAGTTGACGAATACATGAAGCGGAAGAAGAAGAAATAGAGCGATGCGGTGCGCAGCAAATTTCTTTAGGAGCCAGGTTTCGAGGTTTCAGATTTCAACCCTTCAGCATCCTTGGCCGCGCGCTTCATGGCGTTCTTACATGGAAACCTTGAAACTCTGAAACCTTGAAACGTGGCCTTCGCCTTTCCCTTCTATTTCCGCAAAATTCGTTGCGCCAACTCGCCGCGCGGAACGGTCACTTGTTCGCCGGACGCTAGATGCTTGAGGGCGAAGGCATCGGCGGCCACCTCGTTCCCTCCTACGATGAGGATGTATCGCGCGCCCATCTTGTCGGCGGCCTCGAACGATTTCTTCAAGCGAAACGATTCGTCTCCGAGATCGACCACCAGATCGTGGCGGCGCAACTCGCGGGCTAAGCGAGCGGCTTCGCGATTCATCCCGGCGCCGAGAGGAGCGATGTAAACATCGGGCTTGCGCACCACCGATTCTGCCGACGCGTTGAGAGAAAGGACGAGGCGATCTTCTCCGATTGCAAAGCCGATGCCCGGAGCGGGCGGGCCGCCCAGGGCTTCGGATAATCCGTCGTATCGTCCACCGCCGAGAATTGCATTCTGCGCGCCGAGGCTCCCGTGCGTAAATTCAAACGCAGTGCGCGTGTAATAATCCAGACCGCGCACCAGGCGGGGGTTTTCTTTGTATGGAATCTGGAGGGCATTCAGAATATTTTTTACTTCTTCATAGTGGGTGCGGCAGGTTTCATCCAAAAATTGGCTGATGGTGGGCAGAGTCTCGATAATGGGTTGGTCTTCGGGAACCTTGCAGTCGAAGACGCGCAGCGGATTGGTTACAGCGCGGCGCTGACAGTCGGCACACATTTTCCCTACAACCGGGGCGAGCGCCTGGCGGAGGGCTTCGTTGAATCTTGCCCGGTCGGCGGCACAGCCTACGGAGTTGAGTTCCAGCGTCCAGGTGGTGATGCCTACGCGGTCCAGGAGCGTAGCGAGAAGTTCGAGAATTTCCGCGTCTCTGGCGGGAGACTGGCTGCCGGAGGAAGGGGGGCCGATGACTTCGGCGTCAATCTGGTAGAACTGGCGGTAGCGTCCTTTTTGCGGGCGCTCGCGGCGAAACATAGGGCCGATCGAAAAAAATTTATTCAATCCGCGCTCCCAAAGCTTGTGCTCGATGTAGGCGCGGACGATGCCGGCGGTGTTTTCGGGACGGAGGGTTAACGACTGGCCTTTGTCGCTTTCGGCGCGGCCACGGTCTTCCCAGGTAAACATTTCTTTGGAGACAATGTCGGTCTCTTCACCTACCCCCCGGGCAAAGAGTTCGGTGGACTCGAAGATCGGCGTGCGGATTTCGTGGAAGTTGTAAGCGTGAAAAACGTCGCGGACGGCCGCTTCGACGAAGTTCCAGAGCGCCGTTTCGGGCGGTAGAAGATCGCGGGTTCCTCGGGGGGATTTGATCATTTCGTCGTTCGCTATTCGTCGTTCGCTGTTGGCCTAGCCCTCGGTGTGAAACTTGTCATCAGCGCGCGGTCTCACAAATGTTGACCCTTTTTAGCATCTTCGATTCACAACGGCGCATCATTAGTTTAACGTCGAATCTGAATTTCTGCGGACTTGCCATGCGTCGCGTACAGTTTATCGAGCTCCACGAACAATCATGGTTCCCCTCATCGATTCGGGATGGAATTACGGATGCGCTTCAGTTTGGACTCAATCTTCTAAATGCCTACGATCCCATCGCTCCGCTGCTGCGCGGCACGCTGGACTCTGCACGGAGCCGGACAAACTTCGGGCATTCGAATGTCGGTCAAGCGGTTGTCGATTTGTGTTCAGGCGGCGGAGGACCGTGGTTCGATCTTTCCCGAAAGCTCCAATCCCGAACCCCATCCGGAGACCCTCCGGCCCGTCGGATTTGGCTTACCGATAAATACCCGAATCTCGATGCGTTCCAAACGATCGGGGCAGGCTCGGAGAATCACATTACTCATTATCCGGGCTCAGTGGACGCAATGGCAGTTCCTCCGGAGTTGAAGGGGTTTCGAACGATGTTCACGTCGTTTCATCACTTTTCGCCCGAGGAGGCTCGTGCCATACTGCAAAATGCGGTTGACGCCGCCGAAGGGATCGGCATTTTTGAAATAACCCGGCGCGCTTCGTCAACTATCGGCCTTATGATTGCTTGGGTTCTACTGCTGTTCGTCTGCACTCCGTGGATCCGTCCCTTCCGCTGGTCGCGGCTGCTCTGGACATATCTGGTTCCGATCATTCCGTTAGTATTGCTGTTCGATGGAGTGGTGTCGTGCCTGCGGACCTATCGGCCGGGGGAACTGCGTGCGATGGTCGCGGAACTCAAGGCAAGCAAATATCGGTGGGAAATCGGCGAGCAATTAGGGGGAAAGGCGCCGATTACCTATTTGATTGGTTATCTGCCGTTATCGCCCGAGTATTCATTCGAGCCGGGCAATCTTAGTCCAGCAGATTCCGGCATCGCTCAAGCGATGCCCTGATGCGAATCCTGTCGCGGAGACCGGGCCGCCCCGTCGTGTGTGTCCGAAGGTGTCCCTGCATACGACACGCAGCTTCTCCCGCTGCTAAGAAGCTAGAAGCTAAGGGCCTTTTCTCTCCCTCAAATATGCCTTCTTGTATCCCACGTAATTGTCGGCGTAGCGGAGGATGGTTTCCTCGTCTTTCTTGTCGAGGTGGCGGCGGAATTTTCCTGGGGAGCCCATCCATAACGAATTCGGCTCCACAATCGTTTTCTCTGGGATCAGAGTTCCGGCGGCGATAATCGATCCCGATCCGATGACAGCGCCGTTCAGGATGATAACGCCCATGCCGATAAGGCAGCGGGCTTCTACGGTGCAGCCGTGGAGGATAACGCTGTGGCCTACGGTCACGTAGTCGCCGACGTAGACACCGTATTGTTCTTTCATGCCATGGAGGACGGAGTTGTCCTGAATGTTGGAGTAGTGGCCGACGCGGATCTGGTGCACGTCGCCCCGCAGAACAGCGTTCATCCAAATGCTGGAGTGCTCGCCGACGATGACGTCGCCAATGAGCTGGGCGGAGTCGTCGATATAGGCGGTTTCGGGAAACTGGGGAGTGATGCTTTGGTAGGTGCGGATCATGGTTTGAGATCGCAGGCTTGAGTTGCGATCAGAAAACATATCACGACGCAATCGCCGGCGTCAGGCTGCAGGTGTCAGAGCAAAAGCCCATAGCCTACTGCAGCTTCGCGTATTCAGCTTTCGCTGCAATCAGTATTGGGATGTCGGGATCGGCAGTTTTCCAGAGGGCAAAGAAGTCCTGATAGGCGGTGCGGGCGTTCGCGGTGTCATGCTGAGCGGCTAATGCTCGCGCCAGGCCGAGTTGAGCCAGCGGATACGCAACCGAATTTATTGCGAGGACACGGCGGGCCAGTATCTTGCGAAACTCAGAAACCGCATCGGCGGGCTGACCGCTGGCGATGTAGGCTTCGCCACGTAGAAGATGATTGTCAAAATAGAGCCCGTCTTCGTAAGGCTGGGCAACGGCGAGAGTTTGAATTGCGGCCGCAGCCTTGCCGTGGCGCATCTGAGATCGCGCTTCCACGCGCGATGCAATTTCATTCTGGATGAAGGTGTCATCCGGGCGGGCGCGACGGGCTTCCGCCAGCAGCGACTCGGCTTTCTGGTCGTTGCCAGTGCCCGCCGCTGAGGCGGCATCGGCCGCATCTGCGACAAAAGAGGGATCGCGCGATAACGCGAGGGCAGCATCAATCCGCTGGGCTGCGCCGGAGGAATATCCGAGCACAGCATCAGTGTTCGCTTCCTGCATCAACTGGTCCGCGGCCACATCTGATATTCCTAAACTTTTCGCCCGCTCCACCACTCGTGCTCGCAGGTCACGCTCTCGCGACACCTGGCCGAGTGCTGCCGCGTACGACGCTTGCTGCTGCAGCACTCGCAACTCGCCTTCGGGAGTGGCCTTTGCCAAATCCTGCATGCGCTCCGTTGTGGCCGCGTCTCCGCGCAACATGGCTGAGTTCGCTAAAGCGAGATAAAGAGATGAGCTCTTAATGTTCCTCTGCTGCGCCTGCGCCAGCAACGCATCGGAATTGTCGAACCTGCCCAGGCTTCTGTAAGCCTGCGCTCCGACCAGGTAGCAGTTCAACGTATCGGGCACGAGACGGATCGCCTCCAGGCAGTTCTCGACGGTTTTCTCGAACCGCCCGATTTGCACATTTGCGACCGCGACATTGATGCGGGAGACCTCGTCGCGAGGGTAGGTCTGCTTCATCAGTTCCCATGCCGCTATGGTCTTGTCGAGTTGTCCTATATCGAAGTAGTAGTAGGCGGTAATATATAGCCGTTCGTATTCGCTGGTACGATCGCGCAATTCGAAGGCTTTCGCCACTTCTTTGTTGGACAAGGATGGCTGACCCGAGTTCCCAGCGACCACGCCAAGGCGCAGGTGTGCGAGAGCGAAGTTGGGGTCGAGTTCGATCGCCCGCTGATACAGCGGGATGGATTGGATGTCCTCTAACTTGGTGTGCAGTTCGTCGGCAAGCGTGAAAGCTTTGAGCGCTTCGAGTGAAGATGTGGTGGCCTGATCGAGCGGCTTGTCGAACTTCTGCACTGAGGAAAGCGATTCGCCCAGCTTCTCGCGCAATTTCGTGGCCGCATTGCCGAGCGTGCCCAGCACCGCGTCCTTGCCCGAGGCCTGCTCCTGCGCCTGCGCGAGCGAATCGCCGGTGGAGGCATTTACCGCCTCGAGGGTTACGAGGTACTGGCTGCCGACCAGCGCGATCGATCCGGTGAGCATCGCTTTGATCCCATTGCGCTGGCATATCTCGCGGCCGATATCGGCGGTCACGAGCTGATCGGGCGGGCGGCCCATATATTTCAGGGTCTTCTGCACCTGCTGCTCGGGCACAACGTTAAGAAACGGCGACTGCTGCAGATCGACGGCGAGTGCCTTTTTCAGGGTGCCGTCGAATACCTCATCCCCGGTCGTGTTCACGAAATCGGTGACCAGGATCGAGTCCTTTTCAGTGATGGTACGGGCGCGCCGCTGATAGAGAATCAGTCCGATGACAGCAATCACGCAGACCAGCGCCGCCAGGGCTGAGTACAGCTGCCACTTCGGATGCGCGGCGGGCACGGCGACCGGTGAGGAAACGGCGGCTGCTACCTCCGCACTTCCTGATGCTGACGCCGATGCCGATGCTGACGCGGCTGCAACGCCGCTACTGGATGCCGCGGAAACTGGGGCCGATCCGCTGGCGGGCGCGGGGTGAATCCCCGATCCGCTCGGCGAGTTAGCAGACGGAATGGCCGCGCCACTCTCCAGAACAGGACTTCGGCCGGATTCCATCTCGCGGCGCACGCGTTTCAGGTCGGCCCGCATGTCGGCCGCGTTCTGATAACGCAACTCCATGTCCTTGTCCAGAGCCTTGCTGATGATCTCTTCGAGCTTGGGAGGAATGTCGGGGTTGATTCGGGACGGAGCCGCTGGCGCGCGCTCAATAATGGCATGGAAGATTACGGCTGAAGTGTCTCCGCGGAACGCGACCAGGCCGGTGGCCATCTCGTAGAGAACGGCGCCGAAGGAGAAAAGGTCGGTGCGGCGATCGAGCAGTTTGCCTTTTGCCTGCTCGGGCGACATGTAGGCGATGGTGCCTACTGCCGAGCCTGGACTTGTCAGGTTGCCATCACTAATCGCAGTGGGTGCCGATGTGGCTGCTGTGTGCTCGGAGCGGCCAGGAAAGGGCGTGATCTTCGCCAATCCGAAATCAAGAATCTTGGCGTGGCCGCGCTCGGTCACGAAGATATTCGCCGGCTTGATGTCGCGATGAATGATTCCCTTGGCATGCGCGGCGTCCAGAGCGTCGGCAATCTCGATGGCCAGTGAGAGCAGAAATTCCATTTCGAGCGGCCGAACGCCGATCTGGTGCTTGAGAGTCGATCCTTCCAGATACTCCATGGCAATGAAGGCTTTGCCATCCTGCTCGCCGATATCGTGGATCGTGCAGATATTCGGATGGTTCAGGGCAGAAGCAGCCTGCGCCTCGCGCTCGAAACGGCTCAGCGCCTGCGGATCGCGCGCGACTTCATCGGGAAGAAATTTGAGGGCAACGAAGCGGTGCAGCCGCGTGTCTTCAGCTTTGTAGACAACACCCATTCCCCCGCCGCCGAGTTTCTCGACAATACGGTAATGAGAAATAGTTTGCCCGATCACTCGCGCTGAATCTTACTGTGAGTGAAACCGGCAAGTCAATAAAAGCGGCGGAGCTTGAATCTCCGCGGCGCTCAGTGCGACGCACCGGAATCTTTGTGCCAGTTAAGCGTGGCTGGGCGCCCGTTCAGGAAGCTGCCGCTCGCATCGATCAGATCGCCGTGCAGTGTCCCGGTAAGATTGATCGTGCCCGGGCGCGGGATATCGGGGTCGCGTTGCACGATCTGGATTTTGACGTCCCCGGATTTGGCAACATCTCCCGCTAAAACCACGCTCATCTTCTTCTCGGGCCCCATCCGCCACTGGCCGGAGATTTTGCTTCCGCTGATGGTGCCTTTCGCCTGGTAGCAGCGCTCCGGCAGCTTACGGGTCTCGGCATAACAGATTTTCCCGGAATACACCCCATCGTACCGGACTGAGCTCCTGGAAGATGCCGCCACCGTCGCCACCGCTGGTGAGTCCACGTGAGGGTTGGACGGGCGCGGCGACGGCGCTGTCTTGGCCGTGGACTGGCTGGGCGGTGGAGCTGCTGCCTTGGGCTCAGGCTGGCTTGCTGCCGGAGCCTGGGGAGGAGTCGCTACGGGCGGAGTCGCCGTCGCGATCGCCCCCGCATGCTCAGCTCTGGTCCGCTCACGCGCGGTAGAAGCCCAATAAGCGCCGCCTGCCAGCAACACCAGCAACAGCAGACCAGCGGCGACCCATTTTGCCGAACGGCCCCCCGCGCCGCGAGGCTTGGGAGAGGGCAGATCGCCGAGACCCTGTGCATGAGTTATCGAGAACGTGCGAACCGGCACCTGGATGTTCTTGAAACTCATTTCGCCCAGCGACTGGTATGAGAGCGAGAGTTTGTTGGTTATCTGGTCGTGAACGCTTCCGGAAATGCAGATTCCCCCTGGTTCCGCCGCCGTCTGCAACCGCGCCGCGACGTTGACACCATCCCCAAGAAGGTCATGGCCATGCAGCATCACGTCACCCAGGTTGATCCCGATTCGGAATCGCACCTGACGGTTGGGCGGTAATTGATCGTTGCGCGTGCGCAGCGCAGCCTGGATGTCGGTCGCGCATCGCACCGCTTCCACGGCGCTGGCAAACTCCGCCAGGATCGCGTCGCCTGCGGTATTGAAGATACGGCCGCGGTGACCCTCTACCAGGGACTCGAACACTTGCTTGTGACCACGAAATGTCCGCAGCGTCTGCTCTTCATCCTCGCCCATCAGACGGCTGAATTCGGCGACATCCGCGGAGAGAATTGTCGCTAACTTGCGCACCAGGGATTGGCCGCTTGGTTTCTCGAGATCATCGGGCATTGGGATTGCTCCACGCTCTGACTTGCCGCGTATGATACCATCCGCCGTTGCTCATATCGGCCTTGCTCCTGCGGTGTTTTTTCTTCTTCCACACGAATGCGGCGAGCATCAACGCAGCCATGGCGCCGGATGACGCTCACCGATGTAGTGTCTGTTGGCCGCGGCGAAAAACTGAGGTGTGCTAGTTGACACTCCGTGCTCCGCCCTGCGCATAATGCACTTATGGCTCGCAAGGCCGACACAACCGACCATGTTCTGAGTCGCCCCGACAAACCCAAAACACAAAAGATACAAAAAACTCCTCAGATGGAATCGCCCCCTTCCCCTCAATCCGTTTCCTACATTGCAATAGTGCTGGGCTTGCTCGCGCTCGGGTATGCGCTAATCGCTGGTTTGCGTACCGTGGCCGACCTGGATTTGGGATGGCAACTGGCTACGGGCCGGTGGATCGTGCAGCATCACAGCATCCCGTCGACCGACGTCCTCTCCTATACGGCCCGCGGCAACGAGTGGATTTATCCGGCGCTGGGGCAAGTCCTCCTGTATTGCGTGTATGCCCTGGGTGGTTATTCCCTGCTTTCCTGGCTGGGTGCCGCAGCCTGCGTAGGAACCGTCGCCGTGCAGTTGCGCCGCAGTGGCGTGGTCACAACGCTTCTAGCGGTGATCGCGGTCCCCCTGATTGCGTCTCGAACTACGCCCCGTGCCGAGATGTACACGGAGATCCTTTTCGCAGCGTTTTTGAGCGTGCTATGGCACTACCATCTTTCCGGGCGGGGCCCGTTATGGCTTCTTCCGATCCTTATGTGTCTTTGGACCAACCTGCATCTGGGGTTCATCGCCGGACTGGGTCTATGCGCCACTTATGTTGCTTTGGAGCTTGGCGATGCTGCGGTCGAAAGCCTTCGTCCAGCCGCCCTCAAGCGACTGCGACATGCAACCCCTCGGTTGATCGCAACCGCCCTGGCCACGCTGCTCAATCCATGGGGCGCGCGAATCTATGTCGCCGTCGCCAGGCAAGGCGACGTTATGGGCACGCACAGCAAGTGGATTCGCGAGTGGTCCGGGTTGCGCATCACGACGGGAAAACTGGCGGAGATACTCAGTTGGCGGGACCCGAGCAGCGCCCTGTGGTGGCTGATTCTGGTGGCAATAGTGGCGGCCCTTTGCGCGGTGTATATGCGGCGAATCGTTCCCGCCCTGCTTCTTGCGGCTTCAGTCTACGTCGTCATGCATGCGCTGCGGATGAGGGCGCCATTTGCTTCCGTAGTCGTAGTGGTTGGTGGATCGATTCTCGCGGACGCGATTGGGTTCGGGTGGGCGCGGCGGTTTCGAGCGTGGCTAGACGTTCCGCCCCTTAGACGCAGGGCCGTGACCGCGCTGTTTCTAGGGGCGGTGGTCCTGCTCGTTGCGGTTCGATCTTCCGATCTCATTACTAACCGTTATTACCTCAAGACTCCCCAACTATTCAACGCATTTGGACCGGGTGTTTCCTCCGTGTACCCGAAGGAAGCAGCCGCGTTCCTGCTGCGGGAGCGGCTTCCCGGCAACATCTTCAATGACTACAGTTCGGGCGGTTTTGCAGCCTGGGCGCTCTCGCCATCGTACCCAGACTACATTGATGGGCGCGCCATCCCCTTCGGCGACGCGCTGCTCATCCATTCCATGGAATTGCTTACTCAGCCGCTGGATTCCCCGGCCTGGCAACTGGAGGCCGAATCCCGCAACCTCAACACGGTTTTCTTCTCCACGGAACATGATCTGAGTGAATCGCTGGGCGAATTGGGTACGTTCTGCGCAAGCCGGCAATGGCGGCCAGTTTATCTTGACACCCATGCCGCAATTTTCGTGCGCGTCAAACCGGAGACCGCCGCATTGCTCAGCCGTCTGCAGATTGATTGCAACAAAATCCGCTTCGATCATCCCCCTGAAATCGCCGGTTACCGCGGTCGCGCGGAGGCGTTCCGCTACTACGTGAACGCGGGCTATATCCTTCATGATCTGGGAAGACCCGCGGAAGCGTTGGAATCCCTCGACCGCGCCGAAAGCATTTTTTCCGACAGCGCGTTTCTGCACCTGGTACGGGGATTTGCTCTCCAGAGTCTCGACCGTTGGACAGAGGCCGAGAGGGAGTTATATACCTCCAGCGAACTCGGTTCCGACGATGCGGCTCTGGCACTCGCGGCTCGATACGACCAACTCGGACGTTATGCCGACGAAGCGCGAATTTTGTCTCGCGCGGCAGAACGGTCCGATCGGCCCCATTGGTTGTATCTGAAATTGGGCTACGCGCAACTGGCGCTGAGCCAACCGCAAGAGGCGTTGATCTCCTTCGATCGTGCGGATGAGGAGAGTCCATATGTGGGCGACGCTGCCTCTCTGGGCGAGGCGTTTCACGCCCAAGTTGAAGAGGGCCGCCGTCGTGCGTTGCATTTTTGGACTGACCGAGTGCCGCCACAACGGTAATCCGTATCCGTTTCATATCCCAATCCGGTATGGTAAGGCCAACGCGGTGCGGCATCCCCGATGAAGGGAGTTCTTTGCTATGAAAGCGGCGGATTTCCGGCGGATTGCTTTGAGTTTCGACGGGGCTGAAGAAGGCTCGCATATGGGGGCGGCCGACTTCCGTGTGGGAGGCAGAATCTTCGCCACGCTCGCTTCCGAAGATAAGGGTTACGGTAACTTGATGATCACGCCGGAACTGCAGGCGGAATTTGTCCGCGAATTGCCGGAGGTTTTTTTGCCGGTACCAGGTGGATGGGGGCGGAGTGGAGCGACTCATATCAGGCTGGCAAAAGCGACTGAGGACGTCCTGACGGGCGCCTTGCGCACGGCCTGGAAACTTCGCGTCGAAAAAAATTTGAAAACAAAGAAGAATCTGGGTCCGCGCCGGGTTTAACAGAATGGACGCCGTCAGAGCACAGCGCTACAAATCTTGACGGAGTTTTACGTACCGGGCAGGAAGCGTGAAACGAAATGTGCAGCTTTAACACGGTTTCACGCATCTTTAATAGTATTGAATGCCTCGGAATTAATGAGATTCCTCGCGTGAGGAAGTGCGGAGAAGGAGCAGGAACATGAAGATTTTCGGAAATAGAGAAGGGACAACGAGCCCAAAATTAGGCCAGCGGAGTTTGGTTTGCCTGTTGTCATTGGCTTTGTTATTCGCCACTTTCCCGGTCAGCCTGTCGGCCCAAGATCAAGACGCGCAAGCCCCTCCACCGCAGGACCAGGACAGCCAAGCCCCGCCACAGGGCGGGCAGGCGCCGCCCTACGCGCAGCAGACTCCCGAGCAGTTGCAGCGGTTAGTAGCGCCGATTGCGCTGTATCCGGATTCGCTGGTGGCGCAAGTCCTGGCGGCAGCCACGTTTCCCGACGAAGTCGTCGAGGCTGACCGATGGGTGCAGGCGCATCCGGATTTGAAGGGCGAGGCTTTGGCGCAAGCTGTGGACCAACAGTCTTGGGACCCGAGCGTCAAGGCGCTCACTGCGTTTCCTTCGGTCCTGGGAAACATGGACAAGAACCTCTCCTGGACATCGTCTCTGGGCGACGCTTACTACAATCAGCAGCAGGACGTGACGGATGCGGTGCAGGTGATGCGCCACAAAGCAGAACAAGCCGGCAATTTAAAGAGCACTCCGCAGCAAGTCGTAAAGGAGGAAGGCTCTGATATAGACATTGACCCTGCCCAACCCGATGTGGTCTACGTTCCCGCCTATAACCCATGGTTGGTTTACGGATATCCCGTCGTTGCGTGGCCGGGATGGTATCCCTACCCCGGAATCTGGTTCGGCGGCCCGTTTCTTTCGTTCGGACTCGGCTTCCCCATCGGCTGGTTCGGAGGTTTTGGATGGGGATGGGGTCATTGGGGATTCGACTGGCATAACCACTACGCAATCTATAACCACGGCAGGTACTTCTCCCGGAGCAGAACATTTTATAACCGGAGCAATTTCTACCGCGGTGGAGTGGGACGCGCAGGAGTCGCGCGGGGAGGGGCTTACGGTGCGCGCGGCGGAGTTAGCGGCGCACGCGGCGGAGTTTACAACCGTCCCGGGGCGGCGGCCAGGCCTTTCAATGGAAACCGTCAGGCGGCTCGAGGATATGCTGAACCCCGCGGTCAGAGCGGCGTCCGCTCGGGCGCCTTTAGTGGCTACGACCATGGTGGGCAGGCCAGGAGTTATTCGTCACGCGGAAGCGCCAGCATGGGCGGAGGAGCGGCGCGCGGCGGAGGGTCCCGTGGCGGGGGATCTCACGGCGGTGGCGGACGGCATTGATCGAAGTCGTTGATCGAAAGCCATTGATCGAAAGTCATTGATTGGGCCAGGTTCCCCAGTAGTTTGAAAAATCTTGAGATGGAGAAGACCATATGCGGCAAACCAAGCTGAACTTCGATAAATTTCATGGGGGCAATCTTCCTAAGGTAGCCATGATTGCGACGGTTTTTGGAGTTCTTTTGGCAGTATGTTTTCCGACCCGTGCGATGGCGCAGCAGCCGGGCCAGAAAACATTTTCATCGGCGGAGGCTGCGAGCATCGCGCTGGTCACGGCAGCCCAGAACAATGACGAAAAAACGATGCTCGCAATTCTCGGGCCGCGGGAAAAGAAAATCGTCTCGTCCGGAGACGACGCGGAGGACGCTCTGAACCGCGCTAATTTCGTGCAGCGATATCAAGAAATGCACCGTCTAGTGAAAGAACCGGATGGAACCACGATTCTGTATATCGGCGCGCATAATTGGCCGACGCCGATCCCGCTCGTGTACAAGGGTAATTCCTGGTATTTCGACACCGAAGCGGGCAAAAAAGAAATTTTGTACCGGCGCGTTGGCCGGAATGAAATATCGGCGATTCGCGTCTGCCAGGAACTGGTGGCGTCGGAGAAGGAATACTCCGCGCAGCATGGCGAATATGCGCAGAGAATTTTCAGCGATGAAGGGCAGCAGGATGGCCTTTTTTGGAAGGCTGCAAACGGCGAACCGCAGAGCCCTATCGGCCCGTTGGTAGCGGCGGCGGTTGCTGGGGGGAGTTTTGCCCAGAGCCACGAAGAAGGAGCTCCAACCCCCTACCGCGGTTATTATTTCCACACCCTGACGAGCCAGGGAAAGAATGCTCCAGGCAACGCAAAGAGTTACCTAGTAAATGGCAAGATGACCGACGGGTTCGCTTTCGTGGCCTATCCCGCGGAATACAGGTCGTCGGGTGTGATGACCTTCGTCGTCAGCGGGGATGGACCAGTCTACGAAAAGGATCTCGGCAACAAGACCGCCGTTCTCGCCAAGGGGATGAAGGAATACAATCCCGATTCCAGTTGGAAAAAGGCTGAAGAGCAGCAAGAAGAGACGGCGAACGAGCCGGCCAAGTAAAAAAACGTTCTGCTGTATTCGCTCCTTTCCAGATGCGGGACAGCCGCGCGTCGATCGCTCTAAGCTGAGCCCGGGTTTATCTCTTCTCTTGCGGAGGATTCGTCCTCTCCGAGCATGGAGCGCCGCCAGGGGACACGCACGAGCATCCCGAACTACTGTTATACCGGCACTGATCCTCCGGATGGTCAGGCTGGTCGCAAACTGGATTGCCGCATCCGGGGAATTTGGGAATCTTCATGCATGCAGAGTTTTGGGTAAATTTGTGTGATTGTTCCCACAAACTGACCTCCGGAGCTTCGAATCGCAATTCTTCATGACTCAGCACATGAAGCTCAACCCCCTGGGGACCTTTCACCTCCTTCACTCCTCCGTTCACATCTAAGGAATACGGACCTGAAATCATAAGTCGCGTGTTGCCGGTTTTCGCTCTGCCGGAAACGAAGTTAATGAACACTGCGGTCTTGCCGTCCGCCGCTCTGGTAACCGAGATATCGCCGGCGGTGACGATAGTTACACTTTCGCCACTGTCCTGTTTGGGGATTTCCTGAGCGAGTGCGACGTTGAACAGGAGCAGTGTGCATGCAGTGATCGCGAAGCTTGATCGCAGTCGTGATTTCATGAGACCTCTTGGGAGGTTATCGTTTAATCGCCAGGCAAAATGATAAGACCACTCCGACTCCTTCGCAACGTTCCCCTCAATAGTTGTCAAAATCCACAATTCATCAAATTCCCGCCTCTTCAGTGAGCTGATGCGTTGCAGTTTCCACCCTCTGCGGAGTGCACTCCTGTACAATTTTCCCGAATGATGCGGCTGGCTAGAGTTCCGGCGATCCTCTTAATCTTGCTATCGCCCGCGGTGTGGCTTTTCGCCGAGCCCATTGATTCTCTGCATCCGAGCAACTACGTCAACGATTTTGCTGGAGTGCTGGACGCGCCAACCCAAGCGCGGTTGAACGATCTTTGCCACCAGGTGGAGGAGAAGGCAAACGCGCAGATGGCCGTGGTGACGGTGAAGTCATTGGATGGCCAGGATCCCGTGAGTTATGCGGTCGCGCTCTATCAAAAGTGGGGGATCGGAAAGAGGGGCACCGATCGGGGCGTGCTGATCCTGCTGGCGACGCAGGATCATAAGTATTGGACAAGCGTGGGATACGGTTTAGAGCCGATCCTTCCGGACGGGAAAGTGGGCGGGTTCGGCCGGGAGATGGTGCCGTTATTGCGCGCTGGGGATTACGCGGGTGCGGTCACGCTGATCACTTCGCGCGTGGCCTCGGTAATTGCGCAGAACGCGGGCGTTACGCTCGACAATCAGCCTGCTGTTACTGCTCCTCGGCGGCCAACAGGGTCTAACCTCGGGGGATGGACCATACCCTTCTTAATCTTCATTTTCTTCGTTATTGTGATTCCGATTTTGCGAGCGATATTTCGGGGCGGCGGGAGCGGGCGAGGCGGGGGCGGATCTGGATTCTGGTCCGGATTGCTCTGGGGCATGCTCTTGAACAGCGGTGGTCGCGGTGGTGGGTATGGTGGAGGAGGGTTCGGCGGTGGTGGAGGAGGGTTCGGCGGTGGTGGCGGAGGCGGTTTTGGTGGAGGAGGATTTGGCGGTTTCGGCGGCGGGAGCACTGGTGGTGGCGGGGCGGGTGGCAGTTGGTAGTGGAGTACCGGGGGTCCCCGCCCGGCCCCGTCCAAAGTTGACGGGCAAGACGACCATCGCTCAACTAGCCAGAGAGTGAGAGGCGCGGAATGGTTCCGGAGAAACTGATTAACGACTTTGTCGAACGGATGCGAGCGGCGGCGGGAACAAACCTTCGGGCCGTGATCCTTTACGGCTCGGCGGCGGCGGGAGATTATGTAGCCGACCATTCGGACGTGAATCTGCTGTGCGTGTTCGGCGAGACTTCTTTCGCTGCGATTGAGGCGCTGGCTCCGGCGGTTGAATGGTGGGGCAAGCAGGGGCACTGGCCGCCGCTGCTCATGAGTGCGGAAGAGATGCGGCGGTCGGCGGACCTGTTCTCCATCGAATTTCTGGACATGCGGCGGCACTATCGCGTGCTCTGGGGCGAAGATGTTTTGAAAACGCTGGAGATTCCGATGCGCTTGCATCGCGTGCAACTGGAGTATGAATTGCGCGAGAAGACAATCCTGCTGCGGCAACGGCTTCTGGTGGTTTCGAGAAACGATGACGCGAAGTGGGAACTGTTGCTGCGCTCGCTGCCGGCGTTTGGGACGCTGTTCCGCCACACGCTAATTGCGTTGGGCGAGGCGGCAGTGGGTTCGAAGCGGGAAGCGGCGGCGGCGCTCGCGGGCAAACTGGGCATCGATACCGGCGTGTTTGGCGAGTTGCTGGATATCCGGGAGCGGAAGAAGGATCGCAAGTCGGCCAACGTGGATGAGATCTTTGCGCGCTATCTGAAGTTGGTAGAACAGGTGACGGCGGCGGTGGATAAGATGCTCGATCCGGCGGCGTAGGTAAGTCCTACGATGGAGGGACGGGGGTCTCGCCCGTCCAGGTCGGGGGCGGCCGGGCGGGGACGCCCGGGGCTCCAGCGGCAAGAAAATTTTCTACTCAGGAGAATCACATGAGCAAGGCCTTGATTGTATTGGTGGTGCTGCTGGTGATCGTGCTGGCTCTGTTTGGACAGTACGTGGGAGTGCGCAATCAACTGGTGACGAAGGACCAGGCAGTGAAGGCGGCGTGGTCGCAGGTGGACATCGTGTTGCAGCGGCGGGCGGATTTGATTCCGAACCTGGTCGAGACGGTCAAGGGATATGCGCAGCAGGAAGTGACCGTGTTTGGGGACATCGCCAAGGCGCGGTCGGCATTGCTCTCGGCGCAGACTCCGTCCGACAAGATCGGCGCCAACCAGCAACTGGATGGGGCCATCGGCCGGCTCCTGCTGATTGTGGAGAACTATCCACAACTGAAGTCGAACGAAAATTTTCTGCGGCTGCAGGATGAACTCGCGGGCACCGAGAACCGTATCGCCGTCGAGCGCAAACGCTATAACGACGCGCTGCAGGATTACAACACTTATCTGCTGCAGTTCCCAAACAATCTGTATGCGCGGTTTGCCGGCTTCAAGGAGAACACGGCGTACTTCCAGGCTTCGGAAGCTTCGCGGCAAGTACCGAAGGTAGACTTTAATGCGAAGCCGGCGCCTCCGGTAACAGCTCCGACGCATTGACTGTGTGCTGGTGGTGCAGTCGTTGGTCGTCAGTCGTTAGTCGTTCGCGATCTGGATCGTGTCACCTGTTGCAGGGAATAACAGGCTGAAGCGCTTTTGCCTGGCAACGACCAACGACTGACGACCAACGACTAGTACAAAACTGAACATATTGCGCGTACGTGCGTCACACCCTCGGTGAGACGCAGGCTGCTATATAGATAACAGGATCTCAGGAATCCCCTCCGATTCCGAAGTCTTGGACACGAGGGGATTCGTATGGGCCGCAATAAGCCATTTCTGGCTACGATTCGCGCCGTTTTTCGGGTAGTTGGCTTCCGGCGTTTTCTCTTTCAACTCATCATCATTCTTATTAGTTGCCGAGTCTGGGGGCAGGACGCGTCAACGGGCGCATTGCGTGGCGTGGTATTGGACGCGCAGGGAGCGGCGATTACGAATGCCGACATCGTCGCGATCCGAGTGGAGACTGGAATCCGCTACTTCTCGGCCACGGATTCGGCGGGACGATTCGGGGTCGATCTGCTGCCGCCGGGGCAGTACTCTGCGCGGGCAGAGGCGGAAGGCATGTCGCCGGAAATATCGCCCGTGATTCGGATGGAGATAGGAGCGGCGGCGCAGTTGACGTTCAAGTTGAAGGTGGCGGGGCCGAAAGAAACGATCACGGTGTCGGAGGCTCCGCGGATAGTGGAGGCGAATCCGAGTTCGGTATCGGCGCTGGTGGATGAGCGGGCCGTTAAGGATCTGCCGCTGAACGGGCGGCGGTTCACCGATCTGTTATTGCTGATGCCAGGGGTTACGCAGGATCCGCGAGGGCTGACTTCGGGATCGAACGGCGATCTTTCCTATGGCGGGATTCGCGGTTACAACACGAGTTTCCTGGTGGACGGCGGCGACAATAATAATGGGTTCTATGCGCAAGCGTCAGGACGGTATCGCGCCCCTTACCAGTTTTCCGACGAGGTAGTGCAGGAGTTCCGCGTGCAATCGAGCGGTTATGGAGCCGAGTCCGGGAGGGCTGGCGGCGCGGTGGTAAATGTGGTGACCAAGTCGGGCACAAACCAGTGGCACGGGAGCACTTTTTATTATTTGCGCGACAGTGCGCTCGGCGGCGCGGCGCCCCCCTTTTTGGGTTTCAATCCAAACGATGAGCAACACCAGTTTGGAGCGACGATCGGAGGGCCGATCCAGCGCAGCAAGACGCTCCTGTTTGCGGGCTACGATCAGCACATTTTTAATGTGCCGGCGGTGGTGGAGTTTGAGAACGGTTCGACGACGGCGGTGCCGCAGCCCGGCGTGTATCCGAGTATTTTGGACTACGAGATATGCCCTCCGGCTATCGGAGGGACAGCTTGTGACCAAGCCCAGGTGCTTGCGGCAGCGACGCAGCTTTCGCAGAATGGCGGGACATTTCCTGCCAAGCTTCTGGGGCAGACGGGATTTGTAAAGCTGGACCGAGTGTTGGCGCCGCATCAGAATCTTACAGCGCGGCTGAGCATAGCCCGGTCCTATGGCACGAGTAACGTCTTTTTCGATCCTGGGAGTCCGATTACGAATGATGCAATGAGCGCGAATGGGGAAGAGGACGTGGCGACAGAAAGCGCGTCACTGAGTTTACTGAGCGGAATAACTCCGCGGCTAAATAGCCATCTGCGGGTGCAGTTTTCACGCGACCTCGAACAATCGTTTCCGAATACGACCGGGGTGCAAACGAACATCTACAGTTGGATGAAATATCTTGGGCAATCGTCGACCTTGCCGCGGCAGACCAGGGAACACCGGCTACATGTCGCGGAAATTCTCAGTCTGAGCCGCGGTCGCAACGAATGGAAGTTCGGCGCCGATGCGATGTTTACATGGGACTACAACTACTTCCCGTCACTTTATGGAGGAGAGTATCTCTTCGACAATATTGATGTGAATCAGTTCACATTTGTGCCGGAGAATGGAGGAAGCAATAGCCTGAAGTTAACGCCGCTGCGGGCGTGGGCGCACACCATCATGCCCAGCTGGGATGGGGACGCCGGCGGTTGGACCGGACCGCCGGCCAACTTGGCGCGATATTACGTGCAGAATTTTGGGAATCCGGTATCGCATCCAGACAGCAACGACTATTCCGGGTTCGTGCAGGATACGAGACGAGTGACGCCGCATTTCACGCTGAGTATCGGAGCCCGCTACGACCTGCAGACGTTTTCGAAGAAAGGAATGGTAAGTAATCCGCTATGGCCTGCGGCGGGAAAGATGCCCTTGCAACAAACGAATTTTGCTCCGCGGGTTGGAATTGGGTATGCGTTCGGCAACGATCGGCCAACGATGGTTCGGGCGGGATTTGGAATCTTCTATACCCGCATCCCGCAGATTTATCAGTCGGCTGTGATTAATAACAATGGGCTGAATGATAACTTTCTCTCCCTGGATAATACTGACTTCTACCAGCATCAGGTGTTTCCGGTGTATCCGAATGCGGCGGTGGACTGCCCGCGGGGACCGGTATCGTGCGCGGTGCCAGTTGCGTGGCAGCAGTATGCAAGCAGTGAGGTTTCGGCATTCGCGCCGGACTTTAAGACCCCGCGTGTGCAGCAGGCAAGTCTGAGCCTTGAACGGGAAGTGGCCGACGGGTTCACGGGAACAGTCTCTTATCTGTACGTGCATGGAGTGGATATGATCCGGGCGCGGGATGTGAATCTGCCGCCGCCGACTTATTACAGCTATCCGATCTACGACTCGACTGGGTATATCTTCCAAAATCAGTTTTATAACGTGGAATCGTTTGCGACTTGGCAGACGAGTGGCAGCATTAGTTGCCCGTATCCTCCGTGCTTTGGCCCACTGACTCGTCCGATATCGCAATTGGGGGCCATCGATCAGTATGAGAGTGCAGCTTCGAGTGTTTACAACGGCATGACGTTGTCGCTGCACAAGCGTATGTCGGGTGGGATGTATTTCCGATTGGCGTATACGTGGGCGCACGCGATCGATACCGGCCAGGATGCACTCGTGGCAGGACAGCCGGCAACAGTGCAGAACTCGTATTCCACCAAGAGTGAGCGGGCGTCGAGCGTGACCGATCAGCGACAACGGCTGACGATTTCAGCGATCGAGGAGGCGCACCCGTTTGCGGACGGACAGAAAGTTCTAGCGACGATGTTCAATCACTGGAAAATCTCCGGGATTATGACGTATGGCAGCGGACGTCCGGCGAACGCGACTGTGTCGGGCGATCCGAATCAAGACGGCAACACCAGCAATGACCGTTTGTCGGGCTATGGGCGCAATGCATTTATCGGTCCGGATTACGCGAGCGTGGATCTGAGGCTTGGAAGGAAGATAGATCTAGGCGGACGGTATCATCTGGAGCTGAGGGCGGAGTCATTCAATTTGCTCAATCGCGACAATAAGAGAGACGACTTGAGCGACAACGGCTACTATAATGCCGCGGGACAATTCATTAAGTACACGAACTATCCGGTATCGGGAGGATCGTCTTATCCGGCTTATTATCAGCAACCTGCAAGTCTACTGAAACCGTTGAGTGCGTTTGCTCCGCGACAGATGCAACTTTCAATGCGATTGGATTTCTGAGGCAGGTGAAGATTTCTGCACATTCCACTTGACTTAGGGGTACATTGCTTGCCATAACTAACGAGTCCATTTAGGACGAGCGGGGGGGTGTAGTCCGTTGGCGGAAGTTCGACTTCAAGAGGGTGAATCCCTCGAAAATGCGCTGCGGCGATTTAAGCGAAAGGTACAAACCGAGGACATTATTAAGGAAGTAAAGCGTCACTCGTTTTACCTGAAGCCCGGCGAAAGGAAGCGAGTCAAAGAAGCGCTGGCTCGCAAACGCAGCCGCAAGAAAGCGCGCAAGGAACAGGACTAAGAAGAAACGGGCCGTTCGAGGGCGGGCGGCCCGTTCCCACACTTGAAGGTTGGATCGGACGCAGCCCGCCGCGTCTCTAGAGGTCAATCAAGCAAGATCGGCAAGAGAGCAGATCGGTAAACGCAGTAACCATACGGTGCACACCGTGTGGCGGGCCGAGTCCAAGGAAAACGCGAGGGGGATGTAAATCTCCTGCCCACGTTGTGAACCGGATCCTTCCCTATTCGGGTCTCCCGTGCTGAGCAGGGACGCGAAATGGGAGCGCCTCTTCAATGGAATACCAGGACAAGGTTTTAAAGTGCATCGATTGTGGCACGGATTTCGTGTTCACGGCGGGTGAACAGCTGTTTTTCCACGACAAGCAATTCAAGAACGAACCCAAGCGCTGCAAAAACTGCAAGGGCAAGCGAGTGTCAGTGCTTGGGGCTTCGTCACACGGATCGTCGAACGCACCGTCGCGCGGGCAATCGCATGCGAAGACGGAGACGCGGACGAACTGTTCGCAGTGTGGGAAAGAGACCACGGTGCCGTTTCGTCCGACGCAAGGACGTCCGGTGTTGTGCCGCGAGTGTTATCAGCACGGGCGGCAGGTCGCAAGCGCCTGATTATTCTTTCGACGTCCTAAAGGAACGTTCGCTGAGAAATGATCGCTGAGAAATGATCGCTGAGCGAAACGGGGCCAGCGGGATGCTCATCCCGAGCGGCGCTGGGGTTTTTGTGTCTCGGGGAGTTTCCGCTGCTCAGTTACTTCTTCAGCAAACCTGCAGCCCCAGGGTTCCACTCGGTTAGTATAGGAGCGTGGCTCTTTTCTACATAGAGAATTTCGGCTGCCGCGCTACGCAGGCGGATGGGGCGGCACTGGAACGGCAATTTCTGGAGCGCGGACTGGAGCGTGCCGGGGCGGCTCGCGACGCCGAAATCGTAGTGCTGAATACCTGCACCGTGACCGTGGGCGCGGACAAAGATGCGCGCGCATCGATACGCCGGCTGCAGCGTGTGAATCCGAATTGCCGCATTCTGGTGACCGGCTGCTACGCGCAACGGGCGCCGGAAGAGCTGGCGGCGCTGCCGGGTGTCACCTGGGTTGTCGGTAATTCGCACAAGCATCAGGCGGCCGAGATCGCCACGCGTCCCTCGGCAGGGTTTGTTTCCATCGCACAGCTTTCAGGCGAGCAAGAGCCGATCGCGGCCAACGTCGTAGTCGGGGATATCTTTGCGCATACCGAACTGCTGGCGGCTCCGGTATTTGAAGCGGCGAATGAGCGGACGCGACCGAACCTGAAGGTGCAGGATGGATGCGACAACCGCTGTTCGTTCTGCGTGATTCCGTATGTTCGCGGCCAGAGCCGATCGCTGCCGATGGAGCGCGTCATCGCGGAAGTGCGGACGCTGGTGGACGCGGGCTATCGCGAGGTGGTGATTTCCGGAATTAATTTGGGGCGATGGGGACGGGATCTGGAGAGCAGCTCTCAGCTCTCAGCTTTCAGCTCTCAGTTAAAGACTAATCCCCAACGACTGGAATCTCTGATTTGCGCCATTCTCGATCAAACATCCCTTCAGAAATTGCGGATCAGTTCGGTCGAGCCCATGGATTGGAGTGATGAGCTGATCGCATTGGTAGCGGCATCCGGGCGGATCGCCAAGCATGCTCATGTGCCGATGCAGTCGGGGAGCGATGCCGTCTTGCGGCGCATGCATCGCAGGTACCGCCCGTGGCATTACCGGGAAAAAATTGGAAAGATTCGAGCGGCCATGCCGACTGCTGCCATCGGCGCCGATGTGATGGTGGGATTTCCCTGCGAGACGGAGGCGGAGTTTGCCGAGACGCAGCGCATGATCGAAGAGCTGCCGTTTACTTATCTGCACGTGTTCACCTATTCGCCGCGTCCAGGAACGCCGGCGGCGGCGCACGCTGGACAGGTTCCGGTAGCGGTGGCTCGGGAAAGAAACCGCGTCCTGCGTGAGATTGCGTCCCGGAAGAAGGCAGCGTTCATGCGGTCGCTGGTAGGGACGGTAGTCGAGGCAATCACGCTTCAGTCGGGGGGAGCGGACTTCACCGAGGCGCTGACGGAGAATTATCTGAAGATGAAAATCTTAGGGCATCCTCAGGCGAACCGCTGGATGATTTTGAACATCGAAAGGGTGGAGGGCGAGAAGCTAGTAGGGAGGCGTGTCGGTAATCGCCCCGCTTTTTGACGAGTCAGACACGCGACTCTCCAAATAGTGACTGAGGAGTGCATATACACGAAGAAACGCATTGACCGTAACCCTTTACGGGCTTACCATAACGAAAATCAAGAAATGCGGGGAGTGATCTGAACCCATGTCACAGTCAGCGTTTCGCTCTGCTCTATGCTGTTTGCTGGTGCTCGCGTTTCCGGCGCAAGTGATGCTGGCAGCGGACACGGCGGCGGCCATGCTGTACACCAACGGCGCGGCTTGGTTGAACGGGAGCGAGGTGCCGAAATCGGCGGCTGTGTTCACCGGAGACCTGCTGCAGACACGTTCCAATTCGACGGCCAGTATTCAGGCGAATGGATCGAACGTGATGGTACTGGCGGACACGCTGGTGAAATTCGAGGGGCCCGCGGTGGAGCTTGAGCATGGTGCGGTGCGGGTGACGACGTCGCGCGGATTGGCGGCTCGCGCCGGGGACGTTACGGTGAAACCGGCCAGCGATTCCTGGACCGAATTTCAAGTCACCGACGTGAATGGGCAAGTGCAAATCGCCGCCAACCAGGGCGACCTGACGGTGCAAGACGACAAGGGAACGACAACCGTTACGCAAGGGCAGCAGACTACAGTCGACGACACGTCGGATACAGACAAAAAGAAGAAAAAGCGCCGGCACGGAAATGGAGCGCAGACGGCGGCGACGGGAGGAATCATGAGTTCCACGGCGGCCGTCGTTAGCGGATCGGCTGTCGTGGCCGGGGTTACGGTGTGGGTGTTGACACGATCGACGGCCCCAGTGAGTCCGGATTGCCGGACGGTTCCCTGCAACTGATTTGGTTACAACTGATTTTTTATATTGATTTCTTTCCCTGAGTTTCTTCCAATGCGTTCTGGGGTGGGCGACTGAATCCATGTCGCGCTACGTTTCCTACCGAGATTTTGACTGGGTCCTGATGGGCTTCGTGCTCACAATCTGCGCGCTGGGCGTGCTGCAGATTTACAGCGCGACCGAGCACACGAAATTTGCCGGATCTCACATCAAGCAAATCTACTGGATTCTGGCGGGCGTGGCCGCAATGTTTTTGGTGAGCCTCCTCAACTATCAAGCCCTGCTTGAACAAATCCACTGGATGTACATCGCCTCGCTAGCGTCGCTGATCGCGGTGATTCTATTCGGGCAGAAATATCTGGGCGCGCGCCGCTGGATCAAGATGCCGGGGGGCACCCATTTTCAGCCGTCGGAGTGGGTAAAGCTGATTCTAATTCTGGCGGTGGCGAAGTACTTTGCGGATTTGCATGAGCGGGAGCTGTCGTGGCCTGACTTTTTGAAAGCGGGCGCGATCGTCGGGTTCCCCATGCTGATGGTGCTGGCCCAACCGGACCTGGGGACGGCACTGACCTATCTGCCAGTGGCAATCATGGGACTATTTCTGGGCGGGCTTCGCTGGAAGCAGGCCCTGATCGTCGTGATGATCGCGGGTTTGCTGGTCCCGGTGGCTTGGATGAAAGTGTTGAAGTCTTATCAAAAGGAACGTCTGACGAGTTTTGTCAATCCGGATGCCGATCGACAGGGCTCCGGGTATCAAGTGAATCAATCGCTGATTGCGGTAGGGTCTGGCGGGATCTGGGGGAGCAGCCAGGGATCGCAGACCCATCTGGCGTTCCTTCCGGTACCGCAGACCGACTTCATTTTTGCCGCCTTTGCCGAGGAACATGGGTTTGTAGGATCTCTGGCGGTTCTGCTGTTATACTTTATAGTGCTGATGCGGTTGACCCAGAATGCACAAACGGCGCCCGACCGCGCCGGGGCATTTCTGGTGATGGGTGTGGTGGCTGTGCTTAGCTTTCACATTCTTGTCAACATCGGCATGGTGGTTGGCTTTATGCCAGTCACGGGAATACCTCTGCCGCTTATGAGTTATGGTGGGTCTTCCGTTCTTTTCATGTTCTTGGCGCTGGGGATGGTAATGAACGTCCGGATGCGCCGCTTCGTGAACTGAGACGGTTCGGCAGAAGTTGGGGCGCCCTGCTTAACTTTGCATAACATGCTGTGCTTAACGACGAAAATGGCGCCACGAGACAGGATTAAGTAGAAAAAGATTCGGTAAGAAACAAGATTACGAAGGCCCTCGCGAAAAAGGAGGGCAGAATGCCGGCAGAAGTCGAAGCCGGACAGGATTGAAGCCAGTCAGGCGGGG